>Ga0255334_1000318_pt1 | contig 44135 bp, 34 predicted proteins | sample EtOH5_35cm_T3_12_FD_202080 | JGI IMG/M metagenome (GOLD analysis project Ga0255334, IMG submission 202080) | Sandy soil microbial communities from University of British Columbia, Vancouver, Canada - EtOH5_35cm_T3_129 | ecosystem: Engineered > Artificial ecosystem > Sand microcosm > Unclassified ...
CCGCGGACCTCAAGGCGATGCTGGATAAGCTGTGGCGGATTCGCGCGGAGGTCTATCTCGGGGGCGCTTGGGTAGGCGCGCATTCCCGCGGCTGGCCGCACGATGTCCCCCGCGACGGCAACGTGCTCCACGATTACGTCCAGTTCGGCGGATTCCCCCTGCCGGACGATATGCCGCGCACCGAATACGCCGGACTGCTCCATTATCCGGCTCCGCAGGATGCGGTGAAGACAGCCCTGGATCGCTCCGTTCCCGTCGAGGTGAAGAAGCGGATCGTTCCGATCTCCGGCCAGGGTCCCTGGCATTCCTATGCCTATATCTGCGAACAATTCGCGGCCGGCGGATTGTGGGAACGGGTCGACGAGTTTGACAACGAGCAGCTGCGCTGGGCGTTCACCCTGCCTGTTCGGGCGGACGGAAGCGTGAACCGGCTTTATTTTTTCCATCCGGGACGCGGGTATCGGGAAGGAGACCCCCGCCATCAGAGCGGGCGGATGGAGGTGCTGTACGACCGGAGGGTCGTCGCGGCGTGGTTTAAGGGACCGGATGAATCCGACAGCTGCGACTATGCGGTGGGCGTGCTGCCCGAAGGAAGCTGGCTGGAGCGGCCCAATGCCCTGTTTGGCCGGTGCGACGGCGCGCTGTTCGCGGTGTTCCTGTCCGGCGGGCACATCCTGACGGAACGGGACGGCTACCGGGAAGCAAGGCTTGCGGCACTTCCCGGCGGCGTGGTCGTTGAAGCGATCTCGGAGAGAGAGGCGGCGGCCCGCGGAATCGCGGACCTTGCGGCGTTCGCCGCAGAGATGGAAGGAAGAGCGCCTAAATTTGCGCCGGCGCCGCAAGCCGCTCAAGCCGGGGCGCTGGCGAAGCCGGCCGATGAAGAGGATGCGGGCAGCTGCAAACCGGCGGCAGCGACGCATGCGGCTGACCAGCCGATTGGAGCGGCGGCGCTGAGCGCGCCGGTGATCCGGTACCGCAGCCTGCAGGGCGGCGAGCTCGCGCTGGCGCTTGCGGAGGGGGCGGGCGGCGCAGCGGCGGCGTTCCTGGACGGCAAGCCGATGATCCGGGAAGGATATACGGTGTGAACCGGAAGGAATGCGCGGTGTGAATCCTGAATCTTGCGCATTCCGGTTCCGGTGCACTCGGGTTCTGGCGCACTCGGGTTCTGGCGCATTCCGGTTCCGGTGCACTCGGCGCAAGGGTTCGCCTATGTTCCGGTGGTCATTTTACTAAATTTCGGCTATACTTTTAGCAAAACCAGGCCGCCGCCGGCGGTGCAAAGAAACGAGACTGCAGAATCCATGAAAAAGTTGACTATTGACGATGTGGCCCGGGAGGCGGGCGTTTCCAAAAGCACGGTATCCCAATTCCTCAATCGGCGTTACGAGTTCATGAGCGAGGCGACGCGCAAGCGGATTGCCGCTGTCGTGGCGGAGCTGGGCTACAAGCCGAACGGGATCGCCCGCAGCCTGAAGCAGAACCGCACGCACACCATCGGCGTCGTCGTCGCCGATATCCGGTACACCCTGTCGATCGAATGCATCCGCGCCATCGAGAGCGAGCTGCAGCGCCGCGGCAATCAGGTGATGATCTGCAATGCCGACGAGAGCCCGGACAAGGAGAGCCGCCATATCGAAGCGCTGCTGGCGAGAAAAGTGGACGGCCTCATCCTGTTTCCGACCGGACACCGTAGCGTCGCTTACAGCCGGCTTGCCGAATGGAAGGTGCCGCATGTGTTTCTCGATCGGCTGGTGGACGGGGTGGCCGCCAACAGCCTGCTCCTCGACAACGAGCTGGCTGCAAAGCTCGCCGTCGAGGAACTCGCCGGCCGGGGCCACACCCGCATCGGCATGCTGTCGCTGCCGCTCGGCCCGCAGGCGATCACGCCGCGCAAGGAGCGGCTGGCCGGCTTCCGCCGGGCACTGGAGGAAGCGGGGCTGGAGGTGCGGCCGGAGCTTATCGGCAGCGCCCCGATGGACGGGATCGGGGCGGAGCTTGAGCGGATGCTCGCCCTGCCGGAGCCGCCGAGCGCCATCCTCGCGTCCAACGACATCGTGCTCGCGGAAATTCTCAAGGCGGCTAACCGGTTGAATCTGAGCATCCCCGCCCGGCTGTCGCTCATCGGGATCGACGATGCGGAATTTGCCCACATCTACAATCCGGTGATCACCACCATCCGCCAGTCCGCCTTCGAAATGGGCACCCAAGCGGTGAAGATCATCCTCTCCAGCCTGGAAGAGGAAGCGCGGGTTCCCATCACTTACCGGTTCCCGCCCGAGCTGGTCCATGGCGAGTCGGTGAAGGATCTGCGCAAATGAGCCGTTTTGAATCAGCCATAATAAAGAGGCTCAACCGCAAATCAGTGCTTGACGGCGCTCTCTTGCCTCGCCAACATTCTGCACGAAATCGGCAACACGAAAGCCGGCACGCAGGCCACCCCGGCATTCGTTCAGCTCCAGCCTCACGACAGACTCTCACTCCGCAATCAGCTTGCACAAAATTAGGTTTTGGGGGGACTGCCAGACTTTGCGCAAGGCTAGAATCCGTTACGGTCGCATCCGCGTGCGGAACGTAGCAGAACTCCGACCCATCCGTGATCATCAGGCAGAAATAGAAGGAATTTTTGCCGCTATTTGGGCCAGTAGCATGTTTGGCAGCATAATAGAGGGAGTTTTTACCGCTATTCTTGCAAATTCCGACAAATTTATATCACCATGGTAAATTAGCGGTAATTTTTACCGTTGTTTGGCCGTAGCAGCTTGTTGGTCTCAGAATAACGGGCACTTTTCCCTCTATATCGGTTTCGGCTTCAGACGCACGAAACAGGACCGCTGGGAGGAGTCTTCGTGCGGCCCTTGCCGTTCAGATTATCTTCTCGAGGCGCAGAGCGAGGTATGGAACCAAGAATGTCAAGCACTGATTTTCGCTTTGACCCAATAAAGAAAGCCCTTATATCGTCCCGTTCCATGGGCGGGTTCGAAATAAGGGCGAGACTTCCACTTCCCGGTAAAACCGTCTGCGAGCAACCGCGCTACGAGCGAGTACGACTAGCGCCGCAACTGCGAGCAACCGCGCTACGAGCGAGTACGACGAGCGCCGCAACTGCGAGCAACCGTGCTACGAGCGAGTACGACTAGCGCCGCAACTGCGAGCAACCGCGCTACGAGCGAGTACGACTAGCGCCGCAACTGCGAGCAACCGCGCTACGAGCGAGTACGACGAGCGCCGCAACTGCGAGCAACCGCGCTACGAGCGAGTACGACTAGCGCCGCAACTGCGAGCAACCGCGCTACGAGCGAGTACGACTAGCGCCGCAACTGCGAGCAACCGCGCTACGAGCGAGTACGACTAGCGCCGCAACTGCGAGCAACCGCGCTGCGAGCGAGTACGACGAGCGCCGCAACTGCGAGCAACCGCGCTACGAGCGGCTGGCGAGAAACTGTTCCAGCTGCGGGCGGGTGGGCAGCCCTTCCATGTCGCCGGGGGACATGACGGCGAGGGCCCCGAGGGCGTTGCCGCGGCGGACGGACTCGGAGATGCCGATCTGCTCCAGCAAGCCGCTGATCACCCCGGTCGCGAATGCGTCGCCCGCTCCGACGGTATCGACGACCTTGTCCACGCGGAATCCGGGAACGAAGCCCGCCTCACTGCGGGTCTTGTAATAAGCGCCGTCGGGGCCAACCTTGACGACCACCAGCGATACTCCGAGGTCCAGATAGAAATCGGCGATCCGCTCGGGATCGTCGCTGCCAGTCAGAATCTTCCCTTCGCCGACTCCCGGGAAGAACCAGTCGCAGCGAGCGGCCAGCTCATTGATGGTGCGCACCATCGTCTCCTTGTCCGGCCATAGCACCGGGCGAAGATTGGGGTCGAGCGAAACGGTTTTTCCTTGCTTTTTCATAAAGTTCATGGCGTGAAAGGAAAAATCCCTGACCGATTCGGACAGAGCGGCCGAGATGCTGGTCACGTGCAGATGGCCGGCGCCGGCGAAATACGCCTCGTCAAAATCGGCGACGCTCAGAGTGGAAGCGGCCGAATTCTTGCGGAAGTATTCCACCTTCGGGTCTCCGCTCAAGACTTTGGACTTGATCAGAATGCCGGTGGGGCGTTCCGGGTTTACGGTGATACAGCCCGTGTCAATCCCTTCCCGCTCTTGGGTCTTCCGGATGAACGTCCCCAAGTGATCGTTGCCGAGCTTGGTCACGTAGCCGGTGGGATGGCCGAGACGGCTCAAGCCCACCGCCACATTGCTTTCCGCTCCCGCCAGCGCCCGGGTGAACGAATTCACCTCGGAGAGCTCGCCGACTTCGTTCGCGATGAACATCGCCATCGGTTCCCCGAAGGTGACTGCGGCTAACGTTTTGGACATCAGATTATCCTCCTTAACTTTGCAACCGAAATCATCTTGAACGTAACACATAAATCGGTTTTGTTCAATATGTTATCGTATTTCCGGGAAATTCGCTCGAAAACAAATAAATATTGACTTCCTGCGAGGTTTGCAGGTACTATTTTTGCGAAGATGACTATTGAGTTTACTAAACAAATCCCAAATAGATCCCTGACAGGAGGATAAATTATGAAGAAGTTGAAAGTTCTGCAAAACTTGACCACGAACGGGGTTGTCGCCGTGATCCGGGCGGACAATCCGGAGGATGCCTGCCGCATGTCCGCCGCCTGTATCGAAGGCGGGCTCACGATCATCGAGGTCGCCTTCACGACGCCGGGAGCCGATGAAGCGATCCGCCGGCTGGTTGCGGAATACGGAGACCGGGCGCTGATCGGCGCCGGAACGGTGCTCGATCCGGTGACTGCCCGCATCGCCCTTCTCGCCGGAGCGGAATTCGTGGTCAGCCCCTCGTTCGACGAGGAGACGGCCCGGATCTGCAACCTGTACGGCATCCCTTACATGCCGGGCATTCTGACGCTGGGCGAGATCAAGGAAGCGCTGAAGCTCGGCGTGGATGTCCTGAAGCTGTTCCCAGGCAGCGCCTTCGGTCCCGATTTCGTCAAGGCGGTCAAAGGTCCGATGCCGTACATCAACATTATGCCCACCGGCGGAGTCGATCTCGACAATATGGAGAAATGGCTGAAGGCCGGCTGCATCGCCGTCGGCATCGGCGGCAACCTGACCGCTCCGGCGAAGCAGGGCCGCTATGACGAGATCACCCGGCTCGCCGCCGAGTATGTGGCGAAGTTCAAGCAGCTGCGAGGCTGAGCGGAGCGGGACGCGGAGAATGGAAATTCCTTGATGGGAATAAGTCGGGAAAAGGGGACTGCCGCTGGAGTGAGCGGCGGTTCCTTTTTTCATGAGGGGGGCCGTCGACTTTTGTCCCTCATTCAGTACAGCAGCTCGATCCCCTTGTCGGCGGCCAGCTTCAGCCATTCCTCGGAGGGCTTGCGGCTGGTGATCAGGGTGTCGATCTGCTCCGGCTCGGCCAATTTGCAGAAGGCGGTCTTGTCGAATTTCATGTAGTCGGCAAGCACGAGCACGCTGCTGGCCTGGCGTAGCATGTGCCTCTTCAGCTCGCATTCCGGTTCATTGGATTCGGTGAGACCGTTCACCAGATCCAGCCCTTTGCAGCTGATCACCGCCTTGTCCACATGATAGCGGAGCAAAGTGTCGTGGGCGACCGGACCGACGAGCGACAGAGAGCGCGGGCGGAGCGAGCCGCCGGTGGAGATGACCGTCATGCCGGAGCCGGAAAATTCGTGCAGAATCTGCACGGAATTGGTGATGACCGTAAGGCCGCTCTTGGTGCTGAGCATGCGGACCAGCTCGAGCGCGGTCGAACTCGGATCGACCATCAGCGTGTCTCCGTCCTGGATGAGCTCGGCCGCCAGCCGGGCCATCTGGCGCTTGATGTCGGCATTGATGGCATACCGGGTCTGAAAAGGAAGGTCCTCGTTGGTATGGCGGTTCAGAACCGCTCCGCCGTAAGTCCGGCTGACGATGCCATCCTGCTCCAGCTTCTCCAGGTCGCGGCGGATCGTCTCCTCCGTAACGTCGAACATCCGGCTGAGCTCGGACACGACAACCCGCTTGTCCTGATGGACCAGATCGATTATTTTGAGGCGTCGTTCGACAGCCAGCATGGGATCACCTTTTTCGTGAGAGTCGGAGGCTTTGGCGACTGATTCGGAAGCTATCGCGACAGAATCGGGAACCATTGGCGACAGAATCGGAAGCTTCGGCGACAGAATCGGAGGCGTTCGTTCGTGATCGGGTCGCGAGCTCGTTCTCTCTATCATAGGCCGTCAATCTGTGTTTTCGCAACCACTCCTGAACGGAGGATCTTTGAACGCAACAGTTCAAGATCACCCCGAGGCCCGACAAGGGAATGCTGGAAATGACGGACGAGCCCGTTCGCGCCATCGTCAGTGTCCGCCCGTGGAGGACATTTTGGTCTGAATTGTTTTTTAGAAGGCGGACATTGGCGCTATCGGTGCGCCCTGGTCGAATCGCTCTTTTTTTCTCAAGATGTAGAATTTTCCAAGATTTTGTTGTCCAGATATAGATATCTTCTCAGAGCGCCGGTTCGATCTCCCCGAAAAATAACTGTCCACGCTCTAAAAGACAATTTTGCTGGTATTGTCCTTTCCGTGAGGACGATCAAGCCGCCGCCCGCCCTGACAGCTGCTCGACGTTACGCTCTGCTGCCGGTTTTTCCGAAATTGGATTCATGGCAAGAAAGCCGTCGGGTCCGGTCTTCGGGAGGCGTATGGGTCGTCGGGAACGACGGCAGGATAAACAGATGATCCTTTTTCGAAAAAAAACGCTTGACCTTCACGTTGCGGCAACGTTTATGCTCAGGTTGTCGGGAGGTGCTGACATGGAATACACGATACAGAAGCTGGCGCGGATGGCGGGGATCAGTACGAGGACCTTGCGCTATTACGACGAGTTCGGACTCCTCAAGCCGGCGAGGATGAACTCATCGGGATACCGTGTCTATGGAACCGGGGAAGTGGACCTGCTGCAGCAGATTCTCTTCTATCGAGAGCTGGGTCTCGGCCTCGAAGCCATCCGCGAGCTCGTGCATTCCCCTTCCTTCGACGGGAAGGCCGCTCTCCGGGACCACCGGGAGCGCCTGATCGCGAAGCGTCGGCAGCTCGACCAATTGATCGCCAACGTGGAGAAGACATTGGCCGCGGCGGAAGGGAGCGCGAAGATGAAGGACAGTGAGAAATTTGCCGGATTCAAGCAGCAGGCGTTGGAAGAGAATGACCGGAACTACGGACGCGAGGTCCGGGACAAGTACGGCGACGAAGCTTACGAGTCGTCGAAAAAGCAGTGGATGAACCTGACCGAGGAGCAGTACAACGAGCTGCAGAAGACCGAGGAGGAGATGTTTGCAGCCCTGGAAAAAGGGATGGCGAACGGCGATCCGGCGGGAGAGGAGGCGCAGAGGGCGGCGGAGCTGCACCGCAAGTGGCTGACCTTCCACTGGGGGCACTATTCGCCGGAGGCGCACGCGGGCGTAGCCCAAATGTATGTGGACGACGAGCGGTTCGCCGCTTACTACGACAAGAAGAAGCCGGGATTGGCCGCATTCCTGCGGGATGCCGTCCGGATGTACACGAAGCAGCAGTAAGCGCTAAGGAACTGCGCTGAAATAGCATGCCGGACGAACACAAGAAGAACGCATGCCATCGGGCAGTCGGCGAGAAAATCGGGAACGTTATTGAGGCGCAGTTTCTGAGGAACTGCGCTGAATTAACATGCCGGATGAACACAAGAAGAACGCATGCCAATCGGGCAGTCGGCGAGAAAACCGGGAACGTTATTGAGGCGCAGTTTCAGAGGAACTGCGCTGAATTAACATGCCGGATGAACAAAAGAAGAACGCATGCCAATCGGGCAGTCAGCGAGAAAACCGGGAACGTTATTGAGGCGCAGTTTCGAAACGGCGGGTTGCCGGGCAGGCGGAAGGGGGGAAGATTTCCTTTTTGCCTGTTTTCTTTTAGTTGGGGTAGGGTAGGAAATGCTTGCTAAAAACGGCGGATTTGGCTAAAATGCATGCATGCGCATGCATTTTAAAGAGCCGAAGGAGAGATATTCATGCTTGATTTGTTTACCCCTTACAAGCTTAAAGGGCTGGAGCTGAAGAACCGGGTGGTCATGCCGCCGATGTGCCAATATTCGGTTCCGGCGAAGGACGGCATTGCGACGGATTGGCATTACCTGCATTACGTGAGCCGTGCCATAGGCGGCACCGGCCTCATCATCGTGGAGATGACGGATGTCGAGCCGGACGGACGAATCTCCGATTATGATCTCGGTCTATGGTCGGACGACCAGATTCCGACGCTCGCCCGGATTGTCGACGCCTGCCATGTCTACGGGGCGAAGATCGGCATTCAGATCGGCCATGCCGGACGCAAAGCGGAGGACGCGCCGGTTCCGGTCGCCCCGTCGCCGATCGCCTTCAGCGACAAATACAAGACGCCGCGCGAGCTGTCCACGGTGGAAGTGAAGGCGATGGTCGAGAAGTACCGGCTCGCCGTCCGCCGCGCGGTCAAGGCGGGCTTCGACACGATCGAGCTGCACGGCGCGCACGGCTACCTGATCCATCAGTTCCATTCGGCTCTGACGAACCGGCGGACGGACGAGTACGGCAAGGACCGCACTTTGTTCGGCGTGGAAGTGATCCGCGCCGCCAAAGAGGAGCTTCCCGCCGGCATGCCGCTCATCCTGCGCATCTCCGCTCAGGAGTATGTCGACGGCGGCTACGGCATCCGGGAAGCTCTCGAATTCTCCCGGGCCTATAAGGAAGCGGGAGTCGATCTGTTCCACGTCAGCTCGGGAGGCGAGGGATCGATCGGCGGGGGCGGCCGCCCCGGCACGCATGTCGGTTACCAGGTGCCGCTCGCCCGCAAGATCAAGGAAGGGCTCGGTGTTCCGGTTATCGCCGTCGGCCGCCTGGATGATCCGGCCTTCGCCAACGCCGTCATCGGCAACGAGGATGCCGATCTCGTCGCCGTCGGCCGCGGCATGCTGAAGGACGCTTACTGGGCGCTCGGCGCCGCCGAGGCTCTGAACAAGTCTACGGATATCCCGAAGCCGTACGAACGGGGCTTTGCCATCAGGAGGTAACATGGAAGCGAAACCGAACGGGTTGATGGAGAACTGGCTCGCCTTGACCCAGCTTCAGCTGAGTCTGGCGGGCAAGCTGGAAGAGGAGCTGCAGAGCCGCCACAACTGGTCCTTGAACGACTTCTATCTGCTCTATTTCCTCTCCGTCGCCCCGGACAAGAAGCTGCGGCTGCAGCAGCTGGAAGCGATGCTGGGCCTCAGCCAGAGCGCCGTGTCCCGGCTGGTCGGCCGCTTCGCAGCGAGGGGCTGCGGAGCGCTGCGCCGCCATGTCTGCGAGGAGGATCGCCGCAGCGTGTTCACCGCGCTGACGGAGAGCGGCGAGCAGAAGGTGGAGGCGGCCCGCGAAACCTTTCTTCGCGTCCTCGGCGGAGCGTTCTCCGAGGACGCGCTTCGGGAAGCGGTACGCCTGCTGAAGCCCGGCGCGCCGCCGACGGAAGAGACCGCGCCTTCCGCTAGCGCGAAGGAATAAGGGGAATAGGTGCGAAGACCGTCCGTTTATCCTTATTTTACCGGTCCAAAAGGAATACTCTCTCGGAGGGCGAACTCTATTCGTCAGAATGGAAATTCGAGCCGAAGCGGGAGAGGGAAGGAAGCACTCTTGGAAGAATTGATTCAAGCCTACAAAGACGATCGGGAATCGGTTTATCATACGTGGTTTTTAGCCGGAGACGACCGGTTGAAAGCCTTTCGGTTTATCCGGAAAAGCCTGGCGGTCGTGATTCGCGAGATTGAGGATGGGCGCTTCGGGAATGACTTCAAGGGCTCCAGCCTGGAAACCGTGGTGGCAGCCATCTCCGAGCAGAAGCAGGTGTTCGAGGGAGCGGCGCACGCCTTTTATTGGAAGCCCAAGCTGCGGATTCCCGACATTTACGAGAACGGGAGCAACCAGAGAGCCTTCGGGCGTTTTCTTCAAGCCTGCCTGGAAGCGAAATCCGAGGAAACCATCGAAAAAGCGATCATCCGGCTGGACGCCCTTCACATTAAGGGACTCGGACCCGCCGTGGCGAATATCCTGTATTTTTTGCAGCCGACGGCGTTTCCTCCGTTCAATACGGCGATCCTTAACGGGTTTAATGCTCTGTACGGACGGAATTTGAAGCTGGGCTCGTGGGCTGCCTATCTGCAAATGAGGGCCTGCCTGCTGGAGGAAAATCAGAAGTGGCGGCTTCTTCTCTCCAAGGACCTGGGGGCGTTGGCGGGTCTTCTTTTCGAAGTCGGCTCCAACCGGCTCGCCAACGCCGCGAATGCCCGGCAGGTTCTTGCCGGTGAAGAAGAAAAGGTGAAAAAAGCCGTGCTGCGGCGGCAAAAGGAAGTGCTGGAGGAAGAGCAAGAGGAGAGCGTCCATACGGAGATGCAGCTCTATCTAGCGCAGTTGGGCCGCGCTCTCGGTTATAAAGTCTGGGTTGCGCGGAACGACCATAACCGGATGTGGAAAGGGGAGCGGCTCGGGAATTATTCGGAGGCCAAGCTGTCGCTGACGCTTCCGGAACTGGTCTACGACACTGTGGCGCTCATCGATGTGCTGTGGCTGGACGGGGAAGGCGGGCTGGCTTGCGGCTTTGAGGTGGAGAAGAGCACCTCCATCTATTCGGGGATTTTGCGTCTCAGCGATCTGGCTCTCTCCATTGGGTCGGCGGCGGGGGCCTTCTATCTGGTTGCGCCTGAGTCCCGCGAAAAAGAAATCCGCGCTCAGTTGATCCGCCCGTCTTTCCGCCATGCGGAGGCTGTGCCGTTCGCTTATCTGCTCTTCGCCGACCTGCGCTGCCACTGTGCGGCAATGGGCCGTTTCGGCGGCGACGCGTCGGTGCTGCGGAAGATTTGCAAAACCGCCTGGGACGCCCTTGGCGAGCCGATTTAAGGGGGACGTCAAGGGCGCGCTGATTGGCTCGATCAAGGGCCGAGCCGAAGCCCGGCCCGGGATGCGACCGTCCGTAAGCCGACGGCAAAAAGCCCGCTCCCGCTCGATGCATCCATTCGCATCGCGGCGGGAGTGGGCTTTTTCACATTTCGGAGCGGCGGTTAAGCCTTCTGCAGCTCGCGCGGGCTTGCTTCCTTCGGCAGGGCCTGAAGGGCGACCGCGTTCAGGTAATTCCACGGCTTGTTGTAATGCGGCTGGAAGAAGAAATCGACGAACGCGAGCTGATCGATCGTCATCCGGTTCTGGATGCAGACGGACAGCGTGTTGATCGAAGCGGTCAGGTCCACCCGCGACATGATCTGCGCCCCGAGAATGCGGCGGGTCGCGCGGTCGTACACCGCCTTCAGCAGCACCTCCTCCGAGGTGGGCATGAACTCGGGACGGTAATGGTCCTGGTAAACGGCGGACGCGGCGTCGAAGCCTTCCAGGCGGGCGGCCTCTTCGGTCAAGCCGGTGGCGGCGATATGGTCCGTGTAAATCTTGATGCCCGAGGTCGCCTGTGTCCCGAGATAGGGGAGAGTGGGGGCGATCAGGTTGCGGGCGACCAGGGTGCCCATGCGCACGGCGTTGGTGGCGAGCGGGATGTAAGCGGCCTTGCCGGTCGGGTTGTAATGAATCGCACAGCTGTCTCCGGCGGCATACACGTCAGGCGCGGAGGTCCGCATGTAGTCGTCTACCAGAATCGCTCCGTTATCCAGCATATCCACCTGCCCCCGCAGCAGCTCCGTATTGGGCCGGAAGCCGATGCAGAGGATGACCAGATCGCTTTCGTAAGCTCCGCCTTCGGTCCGCACGGAGCTCACGGTGTCGTTCTCTCCACCGAAGCCGACCACCTTCTCTCCGAGTACGAGCCGGATGCCGCGATCGGCCAGCGACTTCTCGATGCGGGCGGTAAATTCCTCGTCGAGGTATTTGCTCAGGACGCGCGGCTCGGCGTCGATCAGGGTGACCTCCTTGCCTTTCATCTGGAACGCCTCCACCAGCTCGACGCCGATGTAGCCAGCGCCGATCACTGTGATCCGGCGGGCGGCCGCTGCCTTTTCGATGATCGTATTGGAGTGGCTGAAATTTTTGGCGAGCAGGATGTTGGCGAGCCCCATCCCGTCGAGAGGAGGAACGATCGGCCAGGAGCCGGTGGTCACGATCAGCTTGTCGTAGGTGTCCTCGAACTCTTCGCCGGTGGCGAGATTGCGGACGGCCAGCTTCTTCGCGCGCGTATCCACGCGGGTGACCTCATGCTGCATCCGGGTGGCGACGCCGAGCTTGGCGAGCTGCTCCGGCGAGGAATAGAAGAGGCCCTGCGGGTCCTTGACGACTCCGCCTACATACAGGGCGATGCCGCAGGAGAGGAAGGAAATGGTGTCATTGCGCTCGTAGACGGTGATGCTAGCCTCGGGATAGAGCTGGGCGGCATTGACGATGGCGGCGGTTCCGGCGTGGGTGCAGCCGATGACGACGACTTTCATGGCGGTTCCCTCCTCGGTGGTTTTTGGGTATGGGATGGTCTTTGGCAAATGTGATGTTTTTCACTACCTCTTTCTGATGTCTATTATATTGTGACTTTTGTTACAATGCAACTTGGAAAAGCATCCAATTATTCCTGTGAACCCTTCCCTAAATGCGGACGGATCAAGCGGGGGGGGCTCTTTACTCGCGGGAGTGAAACGTTTGTGCAGCGAAATAAAATGTGCTATGATTTGCACATTTCATGCAAAGGATCGGCGGCTCAGGGGGACGCTTGCGCTCGCGGACTTCATTTCAGATAGATAAGATCGAGAGTTAGAGAGGGGGCTCGCCAATGGCGGAGAAGGGGCCGGCTTACGGCCGGGTGCTGGTGATGGCGGCCGTGGAGGCCGAACGGGCGGCGCTCGCCGGGCTTGACGGCGCGGGCGGACGGTTCGACGTCCGTCTCTGCGGCGTCGGCCCCATCGCGGCGGCGGCGCGGACCGCCGCCGTCCTCGCCGCCGCCGGACCGGGCGCGTACGCCCTCGCCCTGAGCGCGGGGATCGGCGGCGGCTTTGCCGGCCGCGCCGCGCCGGGCGACCTGGTCGTGGCGACGGAGGCGGTCGCGCCCGAGCTCGGCGCGGAGACGCCGGACGGCCCGGCAGCCGCGACCGCGGGCTTCCTGCCGCTCGAGGCGCTCGGCTTCGGAGCGAGCCGCTATTCCGCCGAGCCGACGCTAGCAGCGCTGCTCGGCGAGAAGCTGCGGGCCGCCGGGCTGAGCGCGGCGGCTGGCCCGGTGCTGACCGTCTCCACCGCAACGGGAACGGCGGAGACGGCCGAAAAGCGCCGCGCCCGGGTACCGGAGCCGGCGGCGGAAGCGATGGAGGGCTTCGGAGTGGCGGAGGCGGCCGGCTTGTACGGCCTGCCCTTCCTCGAACTCCGAGCCATATCGAATACGGTAGGCCCCCGCGACCGGGGAGCCTGGCGGATGAAAGAGGCACTCGCCGCGCTGGAAGCGGCGGTGCCCGTAATACGGGAGGTGCTGGGTCAGTGATGAATATCGCTTTTTCGCCGTGCCCCAACGATACCTTTGTGTTTCACGCCTGGGTGCACGGGCAGATCGCCGGGGCGCCGGCGCTTCATGTAACTTATGCGGATATCGAAATTACCAACGGGCTCGCCGCCAGCGAGAACGGGCCGGAGGTGCTGAAGGTCTCCTACGCCGCCCTTCCCTGGCTGCTGGATCGGTACGCGCTCCTTCCCTGCGGCGGAGCGCTGGGACGCGGCTGCGGGCCGCTCGTCCTGATGCGGGACGGCTCCTCCGATCCCGCCTTCCTGACCGGCAAGCGGGTGGCTGTGCCGAGCGACCGCTCGACCGCGTACCTCTTGTTCCGGCTCTGGGCGGACGGCCATGTGCCGGGCGGCGTCGGCGAAATCACGGTGATGCCGTTCGACCGGATCATGGCCGCTGTGCGGGATGGCGCGATCGACGCGGGGCTCGTTATCCATGAAGCCCGCTTCACCTATCCGACCTACGGCCTCACGCTGTTGGCCGATCTCGGCGCCTGGTGGGAGCTCGATACCGGCCTGCCGATTCCGCTCGGGGCGATTGTCGCCCGCCGTTCCCTGGACCGGGAAGCGATCGTCGGATGGGTGCGGCAATCGGTCCGCTATGCCTGGCGGAACCCGCTGGAATCGCGGCCGTACGTCCTGAGCCATGCCCAGGAGATGGACCCGCAGGTGGCGGATGCGCACATCAAGCTGTACGTCAACGAATTCACCGAGGATCTCGGCGCGGACGGCATGAACGCCGTGCGGAGGCTGCTTGGCCGGGCCGCCGCCCAAGGACTGGTGCCGGCGTTCGACGAGGCTCTGCTCGACTGAGCGGGTGGCCGTCGCCCTCGCAGCTGACCGCGTTCAGCGCGCAGATGCCGCATTCGGGCGCGATCTCCGCGAGCGCGGCGGCCATTCACCCGCCGTATCCGCTGCGCTCGTGAAGCTGCTCCGGCTGGCCGGTGAACTCGCCGGTCTCCGCGCGAAGCCGCTTGCCGCAGCCGCGCCGAACAGCCGATCGGCGACGCCGATTTTGACACCGTTTCCACAGCTAAGGAACTGGGCCAAAATAACGGATCTCGATTTTCTCGCTGACTGTCCGTTTTGGAACTGGAACACCTTCAAACGGCGCTCCGCCTCGCGCTTTGGGCCGCAAGCGGTGCGGGAGTGCGATTATCCATTTTCAAGGGGAGGATCAGGCATGGGAATTCCCAATAAAATCGGCGTGATCGTCGACAGCTTTCAGGCGGGACTCAGAGGCGGCTTGCTGAAGGCGAAGGAGGTCGGAGCGGACGGCGTGCAGATCTACGCCGTGTCGGGCGAGATGGACCCAGCGAATCTGACCGCCACGGCCCGCAGGGAGCTGCGCGCCTATATCGCCTCGCTCGGGCTGGAGATCTCGGCGCTGGTCGGCGATCTCGGCGGCCACGGCTTCCAGGACAAGAATGAGAATCCCGGGAAGATCGAGAAATCCAAGCGCATTCTCGATCTCGCCGTCGAGCTCGGCGCCGGGGTGGTCACCACCCACATCGGCATCGTGCCGGAGGACCGGGACGGCGCCGTATACGCCGAAATGCAGCGAGCCTGCGAGGAGCTCAGCGCCTACGCCAGCAGCATGGGCGCGTATTTCGCCATCGAGACCGGACCGGAGCGGGCCGCGCACCTGCGCGAATTTCTCGATACCTTGAGCACGAACGGCCTGTCGGTCAATTACGATCCGGCCAACCTGGTGATGGTGACCGGCGATGACCCCGTGAAGGGCGTCTATACGCTGAAGGACTATATTGTGCACACCCACGCCAAGGACGGCGTCCGCCTGCGCGCGATCGACCCCCGCGAGGTCTACGGGGCGCTCGGCTACGAGAAGATGGACCACGGCGCCATCGCCGCCCTGGCGGAAAACGGGCCAAGCTTCCGCGAGGTTCCGCTCGGAGAAGGCCAGGTGGACTGGCCGGCGTATCTTCAGGCGCTGCAGGACATCGGCTACACCGGCTACCTGACGATCGAACGCGAGGTGGGGGTCCGGCCCGAGGAGGATATCGCGGGCGCCGTTCGCTTCCTGCGCCGTTTCCGGTGAAACGGCCGGCAGACCGGGCGGAAATCCCGGGATGAAATTCCCGCCCTCACACGCTATAATCGGAGGTAGGACAACTCACTACACCCCTTACAAGGAGACGGACCATGGAGAAAACCTTGATTTTCGGACACAAAAATCCGGATACGGACAGCATTTGCTCGGCCCTCGCGTACGCCGATCTGAAGACGCAGCTCGGCGCTAATGTCGAAGCGGTGCGGCTTGGCAGCGTGAACGACGAAACCCAGTTCGCCCTCGATTATTTCAACGCGGAGGCTCCCCGCCTGATCGATTCCGTCGAAGGAGCGTCGGCCGGGGTCATCCTCGTCGACCACAACGAGCGCCAGCAGAGCGCGAACGGCATCGAAACCGTTCAGGTGAAGGAGGTCGTCGACCATCACCGCATCTCGAACTTCGAGACGAGCGGCCCGCTATTTTACCGCGCCGAGCCGGTCGGCTGCACGGCGACGATCCTGTATATGCTGTATAAGGAAAAGGGCGTGGCGATTCCCGCTAAGATCGCCGGCCTCATGCTCTCCGCCATTATCTCGGATTCTCTCTTGTTCAAGTCCCCGACCTGCACGGCCGTAGACCGCGACGCCGCGCTGGAGCTGGCGCAGATTGCGGGCGTGGACGCGGAAGCCTACGGCTTCGAGATGCTGAAAGCGGGCGCCGATCTGAGCAAGAAGACCATCGCCGAGCTGCTCACCCTGGACGCCAAGGAGTTCAAGATGGGCGCGAGCAAGGTAGAAATCGCTCAGGTGAACGCCGTCGATACGAACGACATTCTGTCCCGCCAGGCGGAGCTGGAAACGGCGCTGAACCGGACGATCGAAGAGAAGGGGCTGGATCTCTTCGTCTTCATCGTCACCGATATTCTGCAGAATGACTCGGTGGCGCTCGCCCTCGGCAAAGCGGCTTCCGCCGTCGAGCAGGCTTACGGCGTGAAGCTGGAGGCCAACAAAGCGCTGCTAAAGGGCGTGGTCTCGCGCAAGCTGCAAGTCGTTCCGGTGCTCACGGACGTGCTCGGCAAAGCGTAAGCTTCGGCGTCCGTCGGCGGCGGTCGGCGGCGGTGCGGCCCCGAATTCACGCGCAGGCAGCGAACGGCGGCACATCCCCGCAAGGCGGGAAGTGCCGCCGTCTTTGTTGTGAATCACCGCTCCCGGATCGAAAAGACGTTATTCCGCGCGGAGCCGGTCTTCCGGTATTTCCGCATGATGCGAAACAGGCGGTTCCGCCCGGCACGATGCCGTACGGACCGCCCGACGTGAAACAGGCGGTTCCGCCGGCACGATGCCGTACGGACCGCCTTTTTTTAATGGGAAGCCGTTGTTTCGCTCGCTCACTCGCTGCGCAAGGCGTCGACCGGGTCCTTCCGGGCGGCGAATTTCGCCGGGATGAAGCCGCCGAGGATCGTCAGCGACACGCTGATCAGCACGAGCAGGACCGCGTGCAGCGGGTTGAGCTGAGCCACATTGTTCAGATCGGTCAATTTTTTCAGGATGATATCGACCGGCAACGTCAGAAGGTAGGCGATGCCGATGCCGAGGATCCCGGACAGCGAGCCGATGATGAAGGTCTCGGCGTTGAACACCCGGGTGATGTCCTTCTTCCTCGCTCCGAGCGCGCGGAGAACGCCGATTTCCTTGGTGCGCTCCAGCACGGAGATATAGGTGATGATGCCGATCATGATCAGCGACACGATGAGGGAGATGGAGGCGAAGGCGACCAGCACGATGGTGATGCCGTCCATGATTCCGCTCGACAGCTTGGTGACGATCGCAGCCATATCCGTGTAGACGATCTGATCCTTGGTGTCCTTCCCGGTATTCCATTTGTCCAGGTAGGCGGTGATCTTCTCCTTCGCGTTGAAATTGATCGGGTACAAGGAAACCGACGCCGGGATCGAGACGGCTCCGAGGGAGGCGAGCGCATCTTCCTTGAAGAGAGCTTCGGCCGGGTCGGCGGCGGTTGCCGTGTTTTCGGCAAGCGGCCTGCCTGCTCTCGGCTGAGCCGCTTCATTCACTTGGGAGAAAGGTTTTCCGCTGAGCACATTCACCTTGTCCTCGCGTTCCTGCGCCTTCACGATGGCCGAGGACTTGGCGTTCTGGATGAAGCTCGCCGCCAGCTGATCGGAGTAGGCGATGCCTGCCGGCATGGTGGACATGGGAGAATCCTTCTGCTTGCGGATAATGCCGGAAATTTTCAGGTTCACGGCATTGCCGCTCTGGTACAGCTTGTTCAGATCGGCGGCGTTGCCGTTCACCTTGAATTGCGTTCCGCCGCTGCTTGCCGCATAGTAATCATCGTTGTAGATGAGCTTGAACTGGCGTCCGACGATGTCGCCAAAGCTGATGCTCTTGGCTTTGTAATCCAGTCCCAGCGCCTCCAGAGACTTCACGTTCATGCGGTTGTATTCGTCAACGACCATGACCAGATCCGTCGGCTCCTTGGGAAAGCTTCCGGCGAGCAGATCATAATAGGCTTCGAGATAGCTGCTCGCGGTTCCGCCCGGCTTGCTCGGGTAGGAGGTAAAATTCAGCGCTCCCGTATTCATGGCGACGGCGGTGGAACCGTCCGAACGGAGGATGTTCATGTTGACCTGGCGGCTGTAGGAGATTCCGTCGAGCAGCGCCGGATCGATGCCGTCCAAGTACTTCAGGTAGTCCGCCGTCAGCAGGTTCTTGTGCAGGACGGTGTTGGTCGTGGGATCGTAAGGGATGACCTCCCGGGCGCCGGGATATTCGGTCAAGCCCTTCGTTCCGTCGCGATCCGCCTGGGAAGGCCGGTTCGACAGATCGAGGTTGGCGGCGGTCTGGCTGATCGTTACCGGAAAGTTGGACAGCGCGCCGGATTCGTAGTTGCTGATCTGCTTGTTGAAGCCGTTCGAGAGCGACAGGACGAGGGCGATGCCGATGATGCCGATGCTGGAGGCAAAGGCGGTGAGCGACGTCCGCCACTTCTTGGTGGCGATATTCTTGCCCGATAGCTTGAGGGCGGTGAAGAAGCTCATCGCCGTCTTCTTCAGCTTGTAGTCGGCCTTTGCGCCTTCCTCGACGGACGGGTTGCTGTCCGAGATCACTTTGCCGTCGCGGAACTGGATGATGCGGTCGGCATGGGCTTCCGCCAGCTCCGGATTGTGCGTGACCATGACGACCAGCTTGTCCCTCGCGATCTCCTTGATGAGCTCCATGATCTGCTCGCTCGTCGCGGTGTCGAGCGCTCCGGTCGGTTCGTCCGCCAGGATGATATCCGGATCGTTGGCCAGCGCGCGGGCGATGGCGACGCGTTGCATCTGTCCGCCGGACAGCTGGCTGGGCTTCTTGTGCAGGTGGTCCTTCAGCCCGACCTTCTCCAGCACCTCGACGGCCTTCTTGTGCTTGATCGCCGCCGGTACGCCGCTCAAGGTCATGCCCAACTCCACGTTATCGGTGATGCTGAGGTGGGAGATCAGGTTATAGCTTTGGAAAATGAAGCCGACACTGTTGTTGCGGTAAGCATCCCAGTCCGCGTCCTTGAAGTTCTTGGTCGAGGCGCCGTTGATGATCAGGTCCCCGCTGTCGCACTGGTCGAGCCCGCCGATCACGTTCAGGCAGGTGGTCTTGCCGGAACCGCTCGGCCCAAGGATCGCGACGAACTCGCTTTCCCGGAAGGACAGGCTGACGTCGTTCAGGGCGATTTGCATAAAATTGCCTGTGGTATAGCTCTTGGAGATGTTTTTTAATTCCAGCATGGAATGCTCTCACCCTTTTGTCTTTTTTTGAAATATCGGGTCAAGAATAGCACAGCAATATAAACTGAACATAAACTGGGCGCGAGCGGTAGAGGCGGGCGGGATGAACAGATTCGAGGCCGGACGGGCGGCAAGTTTGCCTGATCCGGTTTTCCTTGGCATAAAGATCCGCCGTTAACGGTGAGTTCATATTGACGGGGTATAATGATCGGGGGAAAGGATGTGACAGCCGGTGGTCTCGGTGCTGGTCGCGGAGGACAACGAAAAATTGCGCAATCTCATGGGAACCGTGCTGGTCAAAAACGGCTATCAGGCGGTTCTTGCCAAAGACGGCGAGGAGGCGCTTGAGCTGCTGGAGGAGCATCACATCGATCTGGTGATCGCCGATATCATGATGCCGAACGTGGACGGCTATGAATTGACCCACAGGCTGAGAGATTCGGGCTATCTGAACCCCATCCTGATGGTGACGGCCCGGGACAGCTTTGCCGACAAGCAGCGGGGCTACCTGGCCGGGACGGACGACTACATGGTCAAGCCGATCGATGTGAATGAGATGATCCTGCGGGTGGGGGCGCTCTTGCGCCGCGCCAAGATCGAGAGCGAACGCAGGCTCGCGATCGGCGGGCTGATCCTCGATTACGATTCGATCACGGTCTTTCGCGGGGATGAGGGCACGCCGCTGCCCCAGAAGGAATTCTATCTGCTGTACAAGCTTCTGTCCTATCCCAACAAAATTTTTACCCGGCTGCAGTTGATGGATGAAATATGGGGAATGGAATCGGAGACCGACCCGCGGACGGTGGACGTGCACATCAACCGGCTGCGCGAGCGGTTCAGGGATTGCCCCGAATTCGACATCGTGACCGTTCGCGGGCTGGGCTACAAGGCGGTGCGCAACGGTTGAGCGATTCATTGGGCGAAAAGAGTTCCCGCAGGCCGAAGCCGAAATGGCCGGCCAATCTGTGGGGGATGCTGGTGCTGTTCGTTTTCTTGATCATGGTGGCTTCGGGCATCCTGATGTCCGTCCTGACTCTCTTGGTCATCCGGTTCAAGCTGGTTAACACGGAGCATCCGAGATTTTTCCTGATGCTTACTTTCGTGCTGATCACCAGCGTTCTGATCGGCACCGCCATCACCGCACTCACGGGGCGCAAGCTGCTCGCTCCGATCACGAGCTTAAGCGAAGCGGCCAAGGAGGTGGCCAAGGGAAACTTCACCGTCAGGCTGTCTTATGAGAGCCACCAAGTCCGCGAGCTCGGGGAGATGGCCGCCAACTTCAACCGGATGGCGCAGGAGCTGAACAGCATTGAGACGCTGCGGAACGATTTTGTCGTCAACGTCTCGCACGAATTCAAGACGCCGATCGCGGCGATTGAGGGCTATGCCTCGCTGCTCCAGGACCCGGATCTGCCCGCCTCGGAGCGGCTGGAATACAGCGGACTGATCATGGAAAGTACGAAGCAGCTGTCCTCGCTGACGAGCAATATCCTCAAGCTGTCGAAGCTGGAAAATCAGGAATTCGTCTTGGGCAAGAACGACTATGACCTCGACGAGCAGATCCGCGAGGCGCTCCTCCTCCTGGAGCCGCTGTGGAGCGGCAAAGAGCTGAGGCTGGAGATCGCGCTCGATTCCGTCCGCTACTGCGGAGATGAGGAATTGCTCATGCAGGTCTGGTTGAATCTGCTCGCTAATGCCATTAAATTTACGGATAGCGGAGGAGAGATCGCCGTCTCTCTGACCTCGAACGGAGAATGGGCCGCCGTCCGCATCGCCGATACCGGCATCGGCATGACGGAGCAGGTGCAGAGGCGGATCTATGAGCGCTTCTTTCAGGCGGACCGCTCCCGGGCACTGGAGGGCAACGGGCTCGGACTCGCGCTCGTGCGGCGCATTGTCGATTTGTGCGGCGGCGACGTACGGGTGGACAGCAAGCCGGGCTTGGGCTCGGTCTTCACGGTCATGCTGCCGGTCGGCAGGCTTGAACGCCCGGCTGTTGGCGGTATAAAAAAGCATGAGGGAGTTGTCACCGAGAGAGCGAGCCGATCCGAGTGACGAAATTTTTGAGACGAGAGGCTTCCCCAGGCATAACCCCTCATTCCGAAACCCAGCAATCGCAAGCTCTGCCGTCGGTTGCGTCTATCCTGGTCAGTCCATCTCGTAGATCGACCCGGATTTGTTCGCAAACAGCTCCGAGTAGACCTTCTCGGCGTAGGCGTCCGTCATGCCGGAGATGTAGTCGGCGATGAAGCGCGGCCAGGCCCAGTCGCTCTTGTGCCGGTCATAATTGGCCAGCCAGTCGGGCGGAATGATCCGCTTCCCGGCCTCGGGGTCGATGAAGCTCTCCCACAAGCGCTTGATCATGATCTCGCTGCGCATCTGCAGGCGCTGGACGCGGAAGTCCCTGATCAGCGTCACCCAGGCCAGCTTCTTGAGAATTTCCATCGTGCGCAAGAGCTCGAAGTCCTGCTCGCCGTCGCGCACGAAGGTGACCTTCTTCCAGCCGCGCGCCGGGTCGTCGATGATTCCGATCCTTCCGGCAAAGGTGCTCACCCAGCGGGCCTTCATCTCGCGGCGGGCGCGCGAGGATTCCTTGCCGCTCAGCGCGTAGACCTCTTCCCATTGGTCGAGATAAGCGTCCAGCACGCGGCCGGCCATCGCTTCCACATCCACCTGATCCCAGCCGACCTCCGAGTTTCCCTCGTCGTTCACGATCTCCTCGACCAGATGCTTTTTCAGCCAGCCGTCCTCGAAAAAGGTGCGGTTCATCTGGATTTTGCCCGCCCGAATGCCGTCTTCGATGTCGTGAGTGGAGTAGGCGATGTCGTCGCACAGGTCCATGAGCTGGGTTTCCAGGGTGGAGCAGCCGGCGGGGATGTTCCACTTGCGGCGCAGCTCGCCGATCGCGGCCCATTCGGAGGCATAGACGCCCTTGAGCCGTCCCGGCTCATCCAGGTTGAACGGATATTTGTTGATGGCGAGCAGTGTGGCCGCCGTGAGATCGAGGCCGCTGCCGCTCTCGGCGCGCTTCTCCAGGAACATCAGGATGCGGAAATTCTGCGCGTTGCCTTCGTATTTGAACCCATACTGCTGCTGCAGGAGGCCGTTCAGCACATCCTCCCCTTTGTGGCCGAAGGGAGGGTGTCCGAGATCGTGAGCCAGCGCGGCGCATTCGACCACGGCCTGTTCGAGCATGAGGGCGGGATGCTCTTTGCGGTCGAGAAAAGGGTACTGCTTGCCGAGCCGCCGGGCCGCCTCCCGGGCGATCTGCGAGACTTCGAGCGAGTGGGTCAGCCGCGTGCGGTAATAGTCGCCGGAACCGGCTCCGAACACCTGCGATTTCCCTTGCAATCGCCGGAAGGCGGGGGATTGTATCAGCCGCGCGTAGTCGCGCTCGTATTCTTCACGTTCTTCGCTGAACGTACCGCTTGTCGATTCATCCAGACGCATCTTGCGCAGGTCCATGGTCATTCCTCTTTCCGTTATGCGTTTCGTGTTCGACGGGCTGCCCGTCCCGATATAATATTCAGAGACTAGCACAAAACGCATGAAATATCTATCTATCTTTGCAGAAACGAGGCGGCTGTCACAAGACTCCGTCATCGCAAGATCGTTAGGTTTTCAGGCGAATTCCCATGCTGCTGCCGGTTATTCTACAATACTTGCGTTTGTCCGCCAACCTCGGCATAATCAGAATAGGAGGTGCGGATATGAACGGGGAAGAGCCCAATAACCCGGCCAGCCGGTTGATCTGGATCGAGGCCGTCAAGCACCGCGAGGCGGTGCAAACGGATGCGCATCATGATCATGAGGCCTATGAGATCTATTATCTGATGTCCGGGGAGAGGTACTATTTCATTAAAGACCGCACTTATCATCTGCACAGGGGCGATCTGGTGCTGATTCCGACCCATGTGCTGCACAAGACGTCGAGCGCGCGCAAAGACGGCCATGAACGGATTCTCGTCAATTTCCGCTGGGAAGCGCTGGGCGGTCTCCTGCCGGAATATGAGGAGCGGATTCCGGCGCTGTTCGCGGAATTTCCGCACATCCGCCTGAGCGTCAAGGAGCAGGCGGCGATTCGCCGCATCCTCGACGGCATGCACAACGAGATCGAGGCCGACGAGCCGGGGGCGGGGCGCTACGCGCGGCTGCTCCTGGCCGAGCTGATTCTCGTGCTGCTGCGGCTGACCGAGGGGAGGCATGCGGAGGTGGCGGAGTTCCCCAACTCGCTCCACCGCAAGGTGTCCGAGGTGGCGCAGTATATCGGAGCCCATTACGGCGAGCCGATCACGCTGAACGGCTTATCCGACCGGTTCCGCATCAGCCCGTTTTACTTGAGCCGCATCTTCCACCAGGTGACGGGGTTGCCCGTCGTTTCTTATATCAACTATGTGCGGGTTGAGGAGGCGCGGCTTCTGCTCGCTTCGACCGACCTCAGCGTGACGGAGGTGGCTTTTCGAACGGGGTATCAGAGCGTGACGCATTTCGGCCGCGTGTTCAAGGCTGCGGTCGGGCTCACTCCGCAGAAGTTCCGCCAGGAGAAGGGCCGGAGCTGATCGCCCGGAACGCATGGATGCAGGGGAAGGCTCAGGAACCGCGCTGACATGCCGGAAGAACATGCACAAAGGAACCGCGCTGAACGAACATGCCAGAAGAACATGCACAAAGGAACTGCGCTGAACGAACATGGCGGAACATTGGCATTACAACAAGCCTGACATGACAAATGGAGTAGCAGCAGGCTCTGGCCATGCAGCGGCCTTCATCCGAAAGAGTAACTGCGCAATTGCATTTGCAACGCTTTTACGGCCGTCCGCTTCCCGAAGGCATCATCCGCATGGGCCTTTTGAAAAGCGAGAGAACGTCAGGACGATGGGGGCACACTCATCGCAGCCCCGTCTCCCCGGTAGAGGGGAGCAAATGTTGTATAAAGTACAACATTACGAACGAAAACAAGACGAATGATCGAAAATGTTGTACAAAAGGTCAATGACGAGATCAGTGCTTGACACCCGATTGGTTCTATACCCCGCTCGGCACCTTGAAGAGCCGATCTAAACGGCAAAGGCAGCAGTAAGACTCCTGTGAAGGCATTCCCGTTTCGCGAATTCCCAGGAATAGGTGTTTGAGGCCGAAACCGGGTCGAGCGGGTGAAGCCGGGTTAAACCGGGTGAAATAGAGGTAAAAATTACCGCAATTCTGAGACCGACAAGCTGCTGCGGCCAAACAAAGGTAGAAATTACCGCTAAATTCCAATGGCGATATAGATTTGCCGGAATTTGCAAAAATAACGGTAAAAATCTCCTTTATTTTGGTCTAAACAGGATTCCTGGCCAAATAGCGGTAAAAATCTCTCTTATTTCTATCGGGTGATCGGGTGGTCTGAGTGGTCACAAATGGGGTGGAGTTACGGTACTGTTGTAGCAGCAAACCTTTCGCACTGATTTTGTGGTTGAGCCCAAAATACAACATTTCCGTTAGATCGGCGCTCATTCCATTCCGACAGAAATGTTGCACAAACTGCAACATTTCCGTACGCAGTCAGCGAGTAAATCGAGAAGCGTTACTGAGGCGCGGTTCCCGATCGGGCAGTCAGCGAGAAAATCGAGAAACGATAGTTAGCGCAGTTTCCTAACGGACGGAAGGGGGCAGACGGGATGAATCAGGAGCCGTTCATCGGCCTGGAGTTCGCGGGTGAGGCAGGCGGCAGCTACGCCTTCCGGAATCCCGTGGAAATCATCGAAGCAAGCAAGACGGAAGAGGTTCGGCCCGCGCTTAGGCGCATCCAGGAAGCCGTGGCCTGCGGCTTTTATGCGGCGGGATATATCGGATACGAGGCGGCGCCCGCATTCGATCCGGCGATGAAGGCGCGACCGGGGAACCGGATGCCCCTTCTCTGGTTCGGCATCTATGCGGAGCCGGCCGCTTGGGAGGAACCGCCGCAGCCGGAAGCGGCGGCTCCCGGGGCAGCCGGAAGCGCTGCGCCGCCTGCCGCCGCATCCGCTGGCGAAGAGGCTGCCTTTGAGCTCGGCGAATGGACGCCGGCGGAAGACCGCGAGCGGTACGGGGCGAGCATATCCCGGATCAAGGCCGCTATCGCGCGGGGGGAGACGTACCAGGTCAATCATACCCTGCGCCTTAGGGCGAGCTTCCGCGGCAGCGGCCAGGCCTATTACCGCCGCCTGTCCCGCGCGCAGCGGGCGGGATACGGCGCTTATTTGCGCTTCGGCGGCTTCGAGATCGCAAGCGTCTCGCCGGAGCTGTTCTTCCGCGTGGAGGAGGGCCGGCTAACCGCGCGGCCGATGAAGGGGACGATCCGCCGGGGACGCTATCCGGCCGAGGATGCCCGCCGCCGGGAGCAGCTGGCCGCCTCCGGCAAGGACCGCGCCGAGAACCTGATGATCACGGATCTTCTGCGCAACGATCTCGGGCGGCTGGCGGTGCCCGGCACGGTCGAGGTGCCGGAGTTGTTCGCGGTCGAGGCCTACCCGACGGTCTATCAGATGACTTCGACCGTCACCTGCCGCTTGCGGGAGGGAACCGGCCTGGACGAGCTGTTCACCGCGCTGTTTCCCTGCGGCTCGGTGACGGGGGCGCCGAAGATCAGCACGATGGAGCTGATCTTGGGGCTGGAGCGGGAGCCGCGCGAGGTCTATTGCGGGGCCATCGGGTTCGTCGCCCCTTACGCGGCGAAGCTCGCCTTCAACGTGCCGATCCGCACGGTCTGGATTGACCGGGAGCGGGAGATCGCCGAATATTCGGTCGGCGGCGGGGTGACCTGGGATTCCACAGCCGAGGGCGAATACGACGAAGCGCTGGCCAAGGCCGCCGTACTATCCCGTTCCGCCGAGCCCTTCGAGCTGATGGAAAGCCTGCTCCTAAGGGATGGCGAATACTGGCTCCTGCCGCGCCACCTTGCGCGGTTGCAAGGCTCCGCCGCCTATTTCGGCTATCCCTATCCCGAAGCGGAACTGACTGCCGCGCTCGGCCGGCTCGCGGCGGAGCATGGCGAGGGAGCCTTCAAGGTGCGGCTGCTGTTGTCCGAAGACGGCTCCGTTCACGCGGAGGCTGCTCCGATCAGTACCCCCGGGGAAGAGCCGCCTTGTATCGGGCTGGCGGCGGAAACCGTCGATTCCGCCGATCCGTTCCTCTATCACAAGACGACCCGGCGCGCGCAGCACGACCGCATCCTGACCGCCGCCGCAGGCATGTACGACATGCTCCTGATGAACGAGCGCGGAGAGCTGACCGAGTTTACCCGCGGCAGCCTGGTGCTGGAGCTGGCGGGCGTGAAATGGACGCCGCCGGTCGAAGCGGGGCTGCTCGCCGGGACATTCCGGGAGGAACTGCTCGCCACCGGCGAGATCGCCGAGAAGCGGCTGACGGCAGACGACCTCAGCCGGGCGGACCGGATCTGGTTCATCAACAGCGTGCGCGGGTGGGTCGAAGTCCGCCTTTGCCGGTGACCGATTGACCGACGAGGGACGGGACAAACTATTTGCAAGCGTGAAGAGCTCGCTATCACTCATGACGGAGCAAGGCGGACCGGACACCGAAAAGGTTTTGTTCGGGCGCGCGAGAGGCTATCCTGTGCTCCGCTCCTCCAAGACGTACAAAGATCCGTGCCCACTTTGCGGAGGGACCCTTCGCAAGGAAGCTTGTCTCGGCGGCAGCGTTTATTCCTGCCTGGCCTGCCAGCCGCCCGTTTGACAACGATTTTGCCACTTGTATATAGTAAGATTACTTGATGCCACGCGACGGAGAGTGAACCGAGAACATGTCCGCACAAATAAACGAGTGGGTCGATTGGCTGTTTGCCGCGTCGGGACTGGACGGATTCGCCATCCTGGCCGTGACGATTCCGCTCGGGATCATTCAGGGTTTTTTCGGAGTTTTCCCCTTCGCTACCCTCATCCTGCTGCAGGTCTCGAAGCTCGGCATCGGCGGCGGCCTCTTGGCCAGTTGGCTGGTGGGCACCGTCTCCGCTCTTGTGGTTTACGCCCTCAGCCGGTCTACCTTTGCCGATTGGCTTGAGCGCCGCTGGCTGGGCAAGCTGCATAAGTATCAAAGGTGGCAGCATTCCATGCAGCTCTATGGGGGATGGGCCATCATCTTCCTGCGGACGATTCCGATCATGCCGAACAACCTGATTTCGTTCTCGGCGGCGATCATCAAAATGAAGCCGAAGAATTACCTCTGGTCCAACATCGTAGGCAACCTTTCGCATATTTGGCTGTTCGGCATACTCAGCGCGGCGGTGCTATTTCCCGAGACGGACGTGCGAATTCTGACCGCCGGCTACATCGTCTTCCTCCTGATCCTGGCCACCGTCTTTATCTATCGTTATTTCACATACTACCGGCATCAGCGAAGAGCCGAGCCTTAAGCCCAATGACCCGCCGGCTGGAGCGGGTTTTCTTTTTTTTGAAGGAGGATTGCAGTGGAAAAAGAGTATTGGCAAAGCGCAGACGGTCGAATCCGCAACCGGACGCTGGGGAGAAGAGAGGCGGTTTATCTGCTCCTCCTGCTCGCCTTCACGGCGTTCAGCATGCATCAGGTCGACACCATCCGCATCGGCACGGAATTTCGCCCTTACCGGTTCATCGTCTGGAACCTGTTCCTGGCCTGGCTTCCGGTGGCTTTTCAGCTCGTCCTGGCCTATGTCTACCAGCGGCCCCGCAGCGGCAAGCGGACGCTCGTTCTGGCGGCTTTCGGCGTCGCCTGGCTGTTCTTCTATCCGAACGCGCCCTATCTGGTCACGGATCTCCTGCATGTCTTCAGCAATTATCCGGTGAATCCGAACAGCTTTTTCTGGCGCGAGCAGTTGTTCTGGGACCATCTGCTTGCGGTGCTGCTGCCGGCGCTCATCGGCCTCGTCCTCGGCTCGTATTCCCTGTGGTCCGTCCATCGGCTTGTGCGCAGCAGCTATGGCCCGGTGTGCGGCTGGCTGTTCGCGCTGGCGGTGCTCGCCGTAAGCTCGCTCGGCATCTACTTCGGGCGGTTCCTGCGGCTCAACAGCTGGGATCTGGTGTTCAGCCCGCGTTATCTGTGGTCGATCGTCGCCGAAGCCCTGGAGCTGTCCAAGCTTCCACTGGTCGCTTCCTTTTGCAAGGGAATGTTTATTATCATGCTATTCGCCTACGTGAGCGTATCTTTTCTCGTATCCGGATTTCGATGCCAGGAAAAGTGACGAATGCCGCAAAGTAATAAGTTATAACCCTAGTTAAATTGATTTATGGTAGGTATATTGACATCGAATTGAGCGGCATTCTATAATTCTTGAAAAGGGAGAAGTCCTCACGTGCGTCAGGACTTCTTTTCTATTATTCGCACTCACACTATTCAGATCGTTCAGGGGGGATTTGTTTTGAGAAAAGCAAAACTGGTTTTGGCTATAATCTCGGTTCTTGCACTATTAGCGGGCTGCTCCAGCTCCAAATCCAGCGGATCATCGGCTTCACCCGCGGATTCGGCCGCTGCCGCTACCGCTGCCGCCAGCGCCGCTCCCTCGGCCGCTGCCGGAGGCTCCAAGGTCATCAACCTGGGCAAGGATGTGGAGCTCGCCTCTATGGACTCGGCGATCGCGACGGACGGCTTGTCCTTTGAAGCCATCGCCGCCACGATCGAGGGACTGTACACGGTGGACGGCGACGGAGTTCCCCAACTGGCCATTGCCGAAAAGGCCGATGTGAGCCCCGACGGCAAGACGTACACCTTCACCATCCGGGATGCCAAATGGTCAAACGGCACTCCCGTCTCCGCCAAGGACTTTGAATTTGCCTGGAAGCGCCTCGTCAATCCCGCGACCGCCAGCGAATACAGCTTCATCATGGGCGTGGCCGGCGTGAAGAACGCCGACGATATCGTCGCCGGCAAGAAGAAAATCGACGAGCTCGGCGTAAAAGCCAAGGACGACAAGACGCTCGTCGTCGAGCTGGACCGGCCGGTCGCCTTCTTCAAGTCGCTGCTGGCGTTCCCATCGTTCTTCCCGATCAACGAAGCCTTTTACAAAGAGAAGGGCGATCAATACGCTCTGACAGCCGGCGCCCTGCTCGCCAACGGCCCGTTCAAGATGAAGACCTGGGAAGTGGGCGGCACCACCTTCTTCCTGGAGAAGAACCCGGATTATTACGACGCCGCCAAGGTGCAGGTGGACGGTCTCAATTACAAGGTCATCAAGGATTCCCAGCAATCCGCCCTCGCCTATGATAACGGAGATCTCGACTATGTCGCGCTGTCCGGCGAGCAGATCACCAAGTACAAGAGCAACCCGGAATATCACAGCATCATGGCCGGTTATCTGTGGTACCTGTCTCCTAACCAGAAGGTCAAGGGTCTGGAGAACGTGAACCTGCGCAAGGCTCTGTCGCTCGCCTTCGACAAGAAGGCCATCGTCGACGATATCCTCAAGGACGGCTCGACCGTCGCCGACTTCGCCGTTCCGACGCTGCTCGCGACCGGCCCCGACGGCAAGGACTTCCGCGAGACGGCCGGTAAGTATCCGACCACGAACAAGGAAGAAGCGAAGAAATACTGGGAGAAAGCCAAATCCGAACTCGGCATCAGCTCGATCAAGCTGGAGCTCCTGTTCGAAGATACAGAATCGGCGACGCTCGTCGCCCAGTTCATCCAGTCCGAGATCGAGAGCACGCTGCCCGGCGTCACCTTCGATCTGAAGTCGCAGCCGAAGAAGAACCGCATCGAGCTGATGCAGAAGGGCGACTATCAAGTGGGACTGACCCGCTGGGGTCCCGACTACGCCGACCCGATGACCTACCTCGACATGTGGATCACCGGCAGCCCGAACAACTACGGCTTCTGGTCCAACAAGGAATACGACGACCTGATCCAAAGAGCCAGCAAGGGAGAGTTGGCCGGCAAGCCGGAAGAGCGCTGGGAAGCCCTGAAGAAGGCGGAAGGCATGGTCATGGACAACGCCGTCATTTTCCCGATCTACCAGAAGGGCAACGCCGTGCTGATCAAGCCGAATGTGACCGGATTGGAATTCCATTCCGTGGGCGTCGGCGTCTACTACAAGAATGCCGTAAAAAAATAAGAGCCTGATGCTGTCGTCATTCCTTTGAGGCAACTGAACGCTCGCAGCCTAGAAGCCGGATTGCAGTGGCGGATTCCCGCGGCTCAATCCGGCATTTTGTCCGATCCGGAGAAGATAGAAGCATTGCCTAAGAGGTGGATGAATTGAGAAAGTACGTGCTTAAGCGGCTGGTCATCGCGGTGGTTACCCTTCTCGCGATCCTGCTGGTGCTGTTCCTGATGCTGGAGCTGATGCCGGGCTCCCCTTTTAACGACGAGAAGATTACCAAAGCCCAGAGGGCGCTGCTGAATGCCAAATACGGCCTGGACCAGCCGGTATTCCTCCGTTTCCTGCATTATATCGGGGCGATGCTGAGCGGTGATTTCGGCGTCTCCTACGTCATCCAGAAGAACATGCCGATCTCCACCATGCTGGGCGGCCGCCTGCCGGTGTCCATGCAGATCGGCCTGCAGGCCGTCGTGCTCGGCACGATCATCGGGCTCTTGCTGGGAATCGTCGCGGCGCTGCGCCGCAACAGCTTCGCCGACAGCCTGACCACCTTCATCTCGGTCATCGGCGTCAGCTTCCCGTCCTATGTGTTTGCACTCGGGCTGTCTTATTATTTCGGCTCCAAGCTGAAGTGGTTTCCCATCCTCTATACGACTTCGAAGCCGTTCGTCTCGACGATCCTGCCGACTATCGCGCTGTCCATGTTCACGATCGCGACGGTGGCGCGGTTTGCCCGCTCGGAGATGATCGATGTGCTCGGCTCCGACTACCTGCTGCTCTCGGAGAGCAAGGGGGTGGGCCGCAGCAGGCTGATCTACGTGCACGCGCTGCGCAACGCGCTGATCCCGATCATCACGGTGCTCGCTCCGCTCGTGGTCGGCCTGATGACCGGCAGCCTCGTCATCGAGCAGATTTTCAGCATTCCCGGAATCGGCAGCCTGCTCGTCACCGCGATCCAGGTCAACGATTACAACGTCATCATCGCCGTGACCTTCGTCTACAGCGTCATGTTCATCGCCATCATGCTGGCCGTGGATATCCTGTACGGGGTCATTGATCCGAGAATCCGTCTGGCAAAGGGGGATAACCATGCCTAATCCGGCGCAGGCCTTCGAGCCAAACGACTTCCAACTCGCAGACAACGGTGCGCGGGCGCACATTGACCATACGTACAGCAGCGTCTCCTTCTGGAAGGATGCTTTCCGCCGTTTTGTTGCCAACAAGGGAGCCGTGTTCGGCCTCATCATCATCCTGATCATCACGGCGTTCGCCATCATCGGGCCGATGGTGAGCAGCCATACCTACAAATCGATGAACATCAGGCACAAGAGCCTCGCTCCGCGGATCGAAGGCTTCGAGAAGATGCCGATCTTCAACGGCGTCGCCAACGGTATCAATTCGTACAAGGAGCGAGGGCTCGACAACGTCTACTACATCTTCGGAACCGACACGCTCGGCCGCGACCTGTGGACGCGCACCTGGCAGGGAACGCGCATCTCGCTCTACATCGCCCTCATCGCGGTGGCGATCGACATGGTGATCGGCATGAGCTACGGGCTCATCTCCGGCTACTTCGGCGGAGCGGTGGACAATGCCATGCAGCGGTTCATCGAGATCCTGAGCGGGATTCCCAATCTGGTCATCGTCACCCTGCTCATCGTGGTGCTGAAGCCGGGGCTCGCGACGATCACGCTCGCGCTGATGATCACCGGCTGGATCGGCATGAGCCGGGTAGCGCGGGCGCAGATCCTGAAGCTGAAGGAGCAGGAATTCGTGCTCGCCTCCCGCACGCTCGGCGCAGGCAACTTTGCGATCATCTTCAAGGACATTCTGCCGAACATCTTCGGCCAGCTCATCATTATGTCGATGTTCTCGATCCCGAACGCGATCTTCACGGAAGCGTTCCTGGCCTTCATCGGCCTCGGCATCCCGCAGCCGATGGCCTCGCTCGGCTCGCTGATCAGCGAGAGCTTCAAGTCGATGACCATCTACCCGTACATGATGGTGGCGCCGGTCGTCGTGCTCGCGCTGCTGATGCTCAGCTTCAACCTTTTGGCGGACGGGCTGAAGGACGCGCTCGATCCGAAAATGAAGGAAATGTAGGAGGACGGCCACATGAAGGAAAACGTACTATCCATCCGCGACCTGTCCATTTCCTTCAAGACCGGAGGCGGCATAGTCAATGCCATCCGGGGCGTTGACCTGGATCTGCACAAAGGGGAGACGCTCGCCATCGTCGGCGAATCCGGCAGCGGCAAATCGGTGACCGTGAAGGCGATCATGGGCATTCTGAGCGGCAACGAGGAGATCAATTCCGGCCGGATCGCCTTCCGCTACGACCGGGACGGCGAGCCGGTGGAGCAGGATTTGCTGAAACTGTCAAAGAAGGAAATGCGCAAGCACATCAACGGCAAACGCATCGCCATGGTATTCCAGGACCCGATGACCTCGCTCAACCCGACGATGACCGTCGGCAACCAGATCATGGAGGGCATGATCATCCATCTGAAGCTGAGCCGGGCCCAGGCTCACGAGCGGGCGCTTGAGCTTCTCCGGCTCGTCGGCATCACCGACCCGGAGAAGCGGATGAAGAATTACCCGCACCAGCTCTCGGGCGGGATGAGGCAGCGGGTGGTGATCGCCATCATGCTCGCCTGCAACCCGGAAGTGCTGATCTGCGACGAGCCGACCACCGCGCTCGATGTCACCGTACAGGCGAAGATTCTCGAGCTGATCAAGGATATCCAGCGGAAAACGAATATCTCCGTCATCTACATCACGCATGACCTCGGCGTCGTCGCCAAGGTGGCCGACTATGTGGCGATCATGTACGCCGGCAAGATCGTCGAGAAGGGGACGGTGAACGAGATTTTCTACGATCCGCGGCATCCCTATACGTGGGGGCTGCTGTCGTCCATGCCGGATATCGGCACGGCGAGCGAGAAGCTCTATTCGATTCCCGGCAGCCCGCCCAATCTGCTGCACAAGGTAGAGGGAGACGCCTTCGCGCCGCGAAACGTCTATGCGCTGAACATCGACTTCAAGCAGGAGCCGCCGATGTTCCGGGTGAGCGACACGCATTACGCGGCCACCTGGCTGTTGCATGAGGGCGCGCCGAAGGTGGAGATGCCGCACACTCTCCGCGAGCGGATCGACAACGTGGTAAAGGAGGCGGGGGGCGCATGGCAGGACAGCCGCTCTTACAGGTAACCGATCTGAAGCAGCATTTTCGCGTGAACAAGCGGTTTACCGTGAAGGCCGTCGACGGCGTGTCCTTCGAGATTCGCGAGGGCGAGACCTACGGGCTCGTCGGCGAATCCGGCAGCGGCAAATCGACGATCGGCCGCTCGATCATCCGGCTCTACAAGCCGACCTCAGGCACGGTGTCCTTCGAGGGCGTGGACATTTCCGGCCCCCTGAAGGAGAAGGAGCAGGCGCTCCTGCGCACGAAGATGCAGATGATCTTCCAGGACCCGATGGCGAGCCTCAATCCCCGCAAAAAGGTGATCGATCTGATCGCCCAGGGGCTCGACATTCACGGGCTGTACAAGACGAAGGAGGAGCGCCGCGAGAAGGTCTTCCGCATCCTCGACAAAGTGGGCCTGTCCCGCGAGCACGCGAACCGCTACGCGCATCAGTTCTCCGGCGGCCAGCGGCAGCGCATCGGCATCGCCCGGGCGCTGATCATGGAGCCGAAGCTGATCATCGCCGACGAGGCGATCAGCGCGCTCGACGTGTCGATCCAGGCGCAAGTCGTTAACCTGATGAAGCAAATTCAGGAGGAAACGAATACCGCCTTCCTGTTCATCGCCCACGACCTGTCGATGGTGAAATACATCTCCGACCGGATCGGCGTGCTTCACCTCGGCCATCTGGTCGAGACAGGCACGACCCGCGAGATCTTCGAGAATCCGGTCCACCCGTACACGAAATCGCTGCTGTCGGCGATCCCGCTCGCTAACCCCATTAAGGAAAAAGACCGCGTCGCCATCGCTTACGACTATGCGACGAGCGGCATCGACTACACGCGAGGCGTGCAGCAGGATCTGACCGCCACGCACAAGGTGCTGGCAACTCCCGCAGAGCTGGCGGCTTGGACGGCCGCCAGTGCACGCTCTGCAGCTGATTGATGGAATTCTCCGCCTGAAGGGCGCTTCCTGTACCTTCCTGTTTGCTGGGGCTCGCCGACAGGCGGCGGGATCCTTCGCAACCTCCTGTTCATGCATCCGGGCCGATTCGATTTGGTCGTGGGCGATTGAACAGGAGGTTTTTCTATTCGGATCGCGGGCGGCTTGGAGCTCATCAGTGGATTCATCCTTTTGTGGAGTCGGTGTTATAATTGAAGCATAAACAAGATCAGCATTTGGGAGAAAGTGGGGATTGAAGATGAGGATCGTCAAGTTCGAGCCGGAGCTGTTCGCAAGCATGGAAACGCGGGTGTCACGGAGAAAATATACGGCGCCGCCCGCCGCAGAAGAGCTGGCAGAGTTGAAACGGTATGCGGCGGAACTGAACGCAGAGGCGGGCGGCGCCGTGCGCATCGGCGTCTGGCCGGATGGAGCCGGGGAGGTGTTCGGCGGCCTCACCAACAGCTATGGAATGTTCAGCGGGGTGCAGGCGTTTGCCGCCTTTATCGTCCGGGCGGATGAGGACGAGGCACGGGTGAAAACCTTGTGCGGCTATTACGGGGAGCAATTCATCCTCAAGGCGAATGCGCTGGGGCTCGGCACCTGTTGGGTGGCGGGCACCTTCGACAAGGTCATGGCCCGGCGGATCGCCGGGGTGGAAAAAGGGGAAACGCTCATCTGCGTGTCGCCGATCGGCGCCGTTCCGGATGCGTTCAGCCTGCGGGAGAGGCTGGTCAAGGGCTTCTCCACCAAGCGGAACCGCAAATCGCTTGCGGAGCTGCTGCTCAACCCGGAGGAGCTCACCGCCGCGCCGGATTGGATGAAGTCGGCTCTGGAAGCGGCGAGAATCGCCCCGTCCGGGATGAACGCGCAGCCCTGGAGATTCCGGCTTGCGCCGGATGCGCCGGCCATTACGGCGAGTCTTCAGAGCCGCCCGCATACCACGCCGGTCGATCTCGGCATCACACTGGCCCACATTGAGATCGCCGCCCTTCACGCCGGAGTTCACGGGAAATGGACGGAAGAGGCGGAGCCGTGCGCATGGACGTTCAAAGCGGAGGCCTGACTCCGATGCGGAGATTCCTGATCGGCCAATATGTTATCTCTAGTCCTCCTCACGGTCCATCCTCCGCTCCTCGTCTTCGTCGAGCAGGAGCTCTTTCGGGATTGAATCCCCAGGTCACCGCGCGAGCTTCGATCAGCGTGGATGATTAAAAGAGGCGGGGAGAATGGGAAAGCTGGAAAGGTTGGTGCTGAAGCGGTGAACATCCGACGAGCATTCGGCTGGCGAACGGGTCCAAAAAGCGGACAAAAAATCGGGATAAAAAACTTGCATGAGGTTGGCATCCATGCTATTATAAGTTTCGTCGTCTCGGGTCTGTAGCTCAGCTGGTAGAGCAGTTGACTCTTAATCATCTGGTCGTGGGTTCGAGTCCCACCGGACCCACTTTATACCGAGCGCTATGAACAGCCGAGTATTCTAGTACCGGTTGTTCTTTTTATTTTGTAATGCCTTTGAATCTTAAATCAAGCTGGGCGGTGTCAGAATGAGTATTGTTTTACTCGACTCGGGATTGGGTGGGCTGACCGTATTGCATGAAGCTTTGCAATGGCTCCCCCATGAACGCTACATCTACTTTGCCGATAACGGCAACGTCCCTTACGGGACGAAGCCCAAGGAAACGGTTCGTGCCTGCATCTTGTCCGCTGTCCGGGAGTTGGTCACCGAGGAGACCAAAGCGCTTCTCATCGCCTGCAACACGGCCACGAGCATTGCCATTGCCGACCTGCGCCACCAATATTCCATTCCGGTGATTGGCATGGAGCCGGCCGTTAAGCCGGCGGTGGAACTGAGCCGGAACACGGGAAAGCGAGTGCTGGTATTCGCCACCCCGCTCGCTTTGAAGGAAGCGAAATATCATGACCTCGTGAACCGGCTAGGCGATTCCGGACACATTGATTCCCAGCCCATGCCCGGGCTGGTCACCTTGGCCGAAGAGATGGAGTTTGACGGACCGCGCGTGCAGGCTTATCTGCAGGAGACGCTCGGCGGCTATTCCTGGGAAAAGTACGGTACGGTCGTGCTCGGCTGCACGCATTTTTCCTTCTTCCGCACGGCTCTCTCCGCGTTCCTGCCGCCGTATGTCCAACTGATCGACGGCAGCGCCGGAACCGTTCGCCGGCTGTATGAGCTGACTAACGGCGGCAGGGAAGAGCATGCCGATGCGGCGGGCCCGGGCCGGGAACGGTCGGATCGGCAGAAGGCGGACCTCGTCCCGCCGCAAGTCGAATTTCGCCACTCCGGCCCGGACTCCGCCTATACGGAGCGGATGCGCCAGGCGCTGGATTGGTACCGATGCGACCGCGAGGCGGCGGACCGCCGTGAGCAAGGGTAGCGCGAGCGGCAGGCAAGGCGATAGGAGCGATAATAGAGGCAGCATTCGGTTAAAGGCATATGCAGCAAAACGGTAGCCGCACTGAACCTCGCGTTGGGGCGGATTTCGGGCGAAGGGCTGATCCAAATCGCTGTCAGCCGTTACGGGGAATTTTAATGATGCCGGATATCGCTATCTTGGCGATAAAGGCGGATCGTACGGAAATAGTGCCATCCCATATCGCTAATCGTGGGAAAACGGATGATTTTTCGCCTACGAGGCACATTCAGTGATATGAGATATCGTTATTTTGCGAGCAGAGGCCGCTGTCCGGAAGATAGTGATATCCGATATCGTTAATTTTGGCACCCACAGGCAAACTTGCGTCCATCTCCGAGGTTTAGAAAGTATTCCCAGGAGGATCCGGGCGAGCGCACCAATGTTCGTCTACGGCACCCTGCTCGAAACCATTGAAGCCGACCGCGGTATCGACGGCGGGGGTTCGTTCAAGAATCTGTTCCGCTGATAGGCGGCCGGCCGCCCCAAGCCGGTGCAAGCCCCGTCTTCCGCGCTATCCGGTGCGCAGGACCGGGGCTTTTTGCGCGGTGCACCCGCCGCCGTGGAGGGCTAATTCGGGCGGGCATGGTGCCTGCCAAGGAAAGAGCCGGCAACGGATGCCTGCTTGACAATTGATTAGAATAATTATAAATTTAGATTAAGTTCAAATATAAGGAGATGCGGCTCATGACTCGCAAGGGGCAATTAACCACGCCGCGCAAAACCATCCTTGAAGTCGTCTGCGCCGCGCACAATCACCCGACGGCTGCGGAGGTCATGGGGCTGCTGAAGGAGCGGGGCGTCAATTTCGCTTATGCCACCGTGTACAATTCGCTCCGCTATCTGACGGAGGAAGGGATGATCCGCGAGCTGAGGCTTGAGGGCGACGCCAGCCGCTATGACGGCTGCATGGCAGTTCACCATCACATCGTCTGCACGGAGTGCGGGCGGGTGGATGAAGTGTTCGCCGAGGTCCCGGGCCAATGGTTGAAGCGGGTATCGGGGGAGACCGGCTACCGCGTGGATCAGGAACAAGTTCTATTCAAGGGGGTCTGCCCGCAATGCCGCAGCTTGAAAGCCGAGAAGTGACCGCCGGCGAAACCGCCGGGATGCCGGAAGGATTCTTTTGCACTACGACTCGCCGGATTGTCATCATCAGCCCATATCCGGCCGGGCTCCATCCGCTCATCCATGAGCTGACCGCCCGCTGCTACGATGTGCTGGTGTTCCACAACGAGAGCGATCCGGTGCTCGCCGTTCTTCAGGCTGACCTGTTCTTGCTGGACCGCACGCTAAGCTCTCCGCTGGAAGCCTTCCGCCCGAAGCAACCCGCCGACGTGCTGGTGCTCGTCCCGCAGGGGTTCGGGGACGGATCGGAACGGCTGCCGGAGCCCGTACAGGAATGGCCGGCCGAGCCGGGCGGCATCCTCGCGAGAATGGAAGAGCTGATCGGACAGAAGAATCCGGTCAACCAGAACGATCCCTATCAACTGCGGGTGAAGGACCTCGTGCTCGACCTCCGGCGGATGGCCGTATCCCGCGGTGACGAGAAGATCGAGCTCACCAAGACGGAATTTGACCTGCTGCGGGTTCTCCTCGAGGCGCAGGGAGCGGTCCGGACGCGGCAGGAATTCATCGAGCTGGTCTGGGGCGAGGAGTATTTCGGCGGCAGCAACAGCGTGGACGTCCATGTCAAAAGCTTGCGGCAAAAGCTCGGCGACGATTCCAAGAGCCCGCGCTATATCGCTACGGTGCGAGGCGTCGGCTATCGCCTGGTGGACTAAACGGTGGCAAAAGATAGCAATCCCTGCGAGCGAGCGGCCGCCCGCCGGTTCCGATCCGACTTTTCACGAAAGCTTCACCGATCCTTCATCCAATCTTCATGCAGCGCGGAAGAACGGGTGATAGGATAAATTTACATCCACTATTTATATTTAGTCTAAATTTAACATAAAGTCTATATATCATCTGGGAGGAATTTCCTCATGTACAAATCCATTATCGTCGGCACCGGCCCCGCCGGACTCACCGCCGCCATCTACATGGCCCGCGCCAACTTGTACCCGCTCGTCATCGAAGGCCCGCAGCCGGGCGGCCAGCTCACTACCACGACGGAGATCGAGAATTTTCCCGGCTTTCCCGCGGGGGTCATGGGGCCGGAGCTCATGGAGAACATGCGCCGGCAGGCGGAGCGCTTTGGAGCGGAGTTCCGCACCGGCTGGATCACCTCCGTCAATCTGTCGAAGCGCCCGTTTGCCCTGCAGGTGGAAGGTCACGGGGAGCTGGTGACGGAGACGCTGGTCATCTCCACCGGAGCCTCGGCCAGGTATCTTGGCATTCCCGGCGAGCAAGAGAACATCGGCCGCGGCGTCAGCACCTGCGCCACCTGCGATGGGTTCTTTTTCCGCGGCAAGCAGATCATCGTCATCGGCGGCGGCGATTCCGCGCTGGAGGAAGCCCATTTCCTCACCCACTTCGCCTCCGAGGTGGCGGTGGTCAACCGGCGCAGCGAGCTCAGGGCTTCCAAGATTATGCAGTACCGCGCCCGCGGCAACGCCAAGATCAGTTGGAGCCTGAACCGCACTCCGCTTGAAGTCTTGTCCGGCGCTAAAGGCGTGACCGGGCTGAAGGTGCGGAACAACGAGACGGGCGAGGAAGAAATCATTGCCGCGGACGGCATCTTCATCGCCATCGGCCACACCCCGAACACCGGCTTCCTCGGCGGCCAGCTGCCCACCGACGAGCAGGGCTATCTCGTCGTCCGCCCCGGCACGACCGAAACCGCCATTCCCGGCGTGTTCGCCTGCGGGGACGTGCAGGACCGCCGCTACCGCCAGGCAATCAGCGCCGCCGGCACCGGCTGCATGGCCGCCATCGACTGCGAGCGGTTCCTGGACAATATCAACGTCGAAGTCTTGTCGCGGTAACCCTTTCTTTTCCGATAGATCGCCAAAACTCACTATATTTATTTATAAGGAGAGATACCCATGAGCGAACAACCGAAAGCCATCGTCTATTCGAGCACTCATTGCCAATACTGCGCCGGAGTCAAAAAATACTTGACAGAAAAGGGAGTCGCTTACGAGGAACGCAACGTCGATCTGGACGAAAAGTTCGCCGAAGAACTGTGGAACACCGGCCTGCGTTCCGTTCCGGTCACCGTGATCGGCAGCACGAAGATTGTCGGCTTCAACCAGGCGGCGCTGAACAAGGCTCTCGCCGAAGCGTAAGACGTTAGGCGCACGCTGCATACTTTTCACAAACCCAATCCCAACTTCAAGGAGGAATTTACTCATGACGACAACACCTGCAACGGACCGATATCCTTACGCCAAGGTTGGACTGCCGGCGCCGGCCTTTGAACTTTTGTCCACCAAGAATCTGGAAACACTGGAGGAAAAGGTATCGCTCGAGGACTACCGCGGCAAATGGCTGCTGTTCTTCTTCTGGCCGTACGACTTCAGCTTCGTCTGCCCGACGGAAATCTCCGCGTTCAGCGACGCGTATGAAGAATTCAAGCAGCTCGATTGCGAGATCCTCGGCGCATCGGTGGACAGCGTCTACACGCACCGCGCCTGGATCAACACTCCGCGCGACAAGGACGGCATCGGCGCCGTGAATTTCCCGCTCGCCTCCGACTTCCACAAGGAGACCGCCGAGGCGTACGGCATTCTCGATCAGCCGAGCGGAGCCGCTCTCCGCGGGCTGTTCATCGTCGATCCGGAGGGCATCCTCCGCTATCAGGTGGTGACGGACATGAACGTCGGCCGCAGCGTCGACGAAACCTTGCGGATTCTGCAGGCGCTGCAGTCCGGCGGCCTCTGCCCGGTGAACTGGCGTCCGGGCCAGAAGACGCTCGGCTGAGGCTGAGGCTGAGGCTTAAGGCTGCGTGCGAAGGCAGCTTTTGCGGCGGCCATTGCTGCCCCGCGCTTGGGGGAGCGGATAGCGCGCATTTGGCAGCGCCGAACCGCATAAGGTACTATGGAGAGAAAGACGCTGTCTATTCTCTCCTGTTTTTTTGCGTGGAGGATGAGACAGAAAGGATGGAGGAGCATGGCAGGACGCTATTCCAAAGCGATTCAACCGGAAACGGTGCATAAGCGGATGCAAAAGGAAACCCTGTACCTGGTCGACGTCCGCGAACAAGACGAGTGGGAGGCCGGGCATATCGCAGGTGCGCATCATATCCCGCTCGGCGAGTTGGGGCAGCGGCTAGGCGAGCTGCCACGCGGCCGGGAGCTGATCCTCGTCTGCCGCAGCGGCAACCGCAGCGGGCTCGCCTGCGAGTACTTGGAATCCCTTGGGCTTAACGTCGCCAATATGACCGGCGGCATGCTGGCTTGGCCAGGCAAGGTGAAGACGGGGCGCTGAACGGAGAAGCGAAAGCCGCCCGGCGCGGAGGGAAGGAAGCCGCCTCCGGGCGGCTTTTTTGTGCGCGTTCGTCATAGTACGAAGGTCTCCAATCCGCGAACCTTCGTGAAGACCGGTTTGCTGGTATTGCAGCCGTTTGCCCAGATTGCATCCGCTTCTGCTGGTGAGGACTACCCGGTCTATGCGCCGCTGGAAGATTCCTCGACCGGTCTTGAGCATCAGGATCGCGCGAAGCCTGTTGAACTCGTCGCATTCCGCACGGAAAACTCCAGGCGCATCATGAACCCGGACGGGACATTCACCGAAGAAGTCTTCACCGAGCCCATTCACTATCGGTCGAAGCGTACCAACCTCTGGGAGAAAATCGACAGCTCCCTGGAACAGAGAGCAGACGGGAAGTACCATAACAGATTAAATCGGTTCGACCTCGCCTTTCCCGCTTCCTCCGAGCAGGCCATCAGTATGACCGACGGAGACGATAGCATCTCTTTTAGCCCCAAGTTCGCTTCACTCCAACAAAAATCGTTAGCAAAGCGGCTCCAGAAGAGCAATGGATTAGAGTATCAAAGCGTGCAAAAGAGTGTGGACCTGCAATATGAAGCGTTGCCGAACGGCCTGAAAGAAACCGTTGTTCTGGGCGATGCAAGCGCGCCTGCTACATACTCCTTCGACTTCAAGGCGAATAACGGCGTGCTCAAAACGATGGATAACGGCACCATTGCCGTATTTCGAAAGAACAACCTGAAAAAGCCGGCGTTTATCCTGCAGCGGCCCGTTGTCTTTGATGCGGCCCAGCAGATCGGAGACGCGAGCTACGCGCTTGAAACCGATGCGAACGGCAACTCCATCGTTACCCTTTCGATCGATCTCGCTTGGTTGCAGGATCCTCACCGGGTATTTCCCGTTTCCCTCGACCCGACGCTGGTTTCCGATGCGGCCAGCGATGCCACCTTTGTCGCTTCGAATAGGCCGACGACGAATTTTAACGCCTACCAACACGATTACGTAGGCAGAGACAATCCGGTCAGCCTTGGAACGACCCGTTCGCTGTACTACTTCCAGCTGCCGAAGATTCCAAGCGGAGCGAGCATTTCCAGCGCTTCCATGCAGGTGACGAGCAGCAACCTCTATTCCACCACGAATTCGCGGGTGATAGAGGCGCACCAAATCACAACCAATTGGGATGGGTACAGCGTAAACTGGAATACGCAGCCGTCCGTCAATACCGGCATTGAGGGAAGCTACACCGTTAATAGCGGCGCAACGCCGTCCGCAATGACCATTCCGATCACCTCGCTGGTTCAAGGCTGGTATAACGGACTGCGGTCCAACTACGGAGTGGAGCTCAAATTATCGGACGAGACGCTGCTCATCATGGAGCTCTTGTCGACCGAGAACTCCACGCCTTCTCTTTCGATCACATATGCGGTAGACGGGCTCGGCTATGAGCCGTTCTGGACCTTTGACGATCTGGCGAACATGGCCAACCGCAATCTGCAGCTCTCCGAAACAGACATCGATTACGACGAACGCGGCGTCAATCTGGCCTATGCGCGCAGCTACAACAGCCGGTCTTCCTTTTCCGGTGTCTTCGGCTATGGATGGTCTTCGCCGCTCGACGTAAATCTGCAGGTACCCGCTTATGGAGCGGCCAAGCTTACCGAAAGCGACGGGACGACTCACTATTTCGTCCAGGATGGAGACGGCAACTATCAATCTCCACCGGGATTGTTCACCCAGCTTTCCGTTGCCGGCACCACCGCAACGATCACCAATTCGGATGGATCGAGCATGGTCTTCGAGAGCGGAAATTTGCAGCAGCTCGCGGACAATGCCAACAACAAAGTCACCTTCGTTCGGAACGCCAACGGTCAGGTCACCGAAATGAGGGGGTCCGGCGGCCACTCCATTCTTTTCACCTATCTGAATGGGCGGGTCGATACCGCAACTGATCCCGGGAGCCGCATCTGGAACTATGCGTACGACGCGAACGGCAACCTGACCGGTGTCACAAGCCCGGACAACAAGGTGTTCGGCTACCGGTACAACGCGAGCCATCAGCTCATCGGCACGGTATCTCCGGAAGGAGTCAAACAATACTTCAGCTATGAGATGGACAATCGTCTGGCTTCCGCGAGCGTAACCAATGCCCTGGTCAATGCCAATTTTGAAAACAACGGCACCACCGGTTCGACGCCGGATCATTATTCGGTTACGGGGGAACCGAACCAGGCGACATTGGATTCCGCCGCGGGTTCTAGCTATGGCAAAGCGCTGAAAATCAACGCATCCATGAGCAATTCGAAATCCTATACCGTTCTGCAGTCCGATAATATTCCGGTAAATCGGGCAAGTTCATATACGCTAAGTGGGTTCATCAAAACCCAATACAGCAATGGTTCTGCCGTTCTGTCCCTACTTGCTTACGATAAAGCCAATACTTTGTTGGGCGAGTATGCCAGAACCGTGGTAACCGGGACGACTGCCTGGAACCGGATTTCCAGTACCCTGGCCGCAGGCGCATTGCCGGCTTCTACGGATTATGTGCAGGTGAAACTGGGCAGCACAGTGTCATCGGGAACCGGGACGGGTTGGTTCGATGCGGTCCAACTGGAGGAAGCATCCGCCGCGAGCGATTTCCGCAACGGCGATCAATATACATCCGATCCGGCCAATTTCCTGTCGGCTCATTATGACGGGGAAGGCATCAAAGATATCTACACGTACAACACGGATCAGAATGTGACCAAGCTGCAAGAGGACGTGAACGGCCTGAACCTCACGAATTCCTACAACTGGGTTGCCAGCGATCCGAACGTGAAAAACAATCTGTATTCCCA
>Ga0255334_1000319_pt1 | contig 44021 bp, 33 predicted proteins | sample EtOH5_35cm_T3_12_FD_202080 | JGI IMG/M metagenome (GOLD analysis project Ga0255334, IMG submission 202080) | Sandy soil microbial communities from University of British Columbia, Vancouver, Canada - EtOH5_35cm_T3_129 | ecosystem: Engineered > Artificial ecosystem > Sand microcosm > Unclassified ...
CTAGCCTTCGCGCATGGCGGACCTGTTCGACGGCTACCCGCGCGGGGCGCGGGCGTGGGACGAGATGCTCGGCCACGACGGTGCGGTCCGCAACGCCTACCAGAAGGTGCACGGCAGCCTCGCGCCGATGAACGCCGCCCAGCTGCGGGCCCGGGCGGACGCGTTGGCGAACTCCCACCTGACGCAGGGCGTGACGTTCGACTTCGCCGGTGAGGAGCGGCCGTTCCCCATCGATGTGGTGCCGCGCGTGGTCTCGGCGGCCGAGTGGGACCACGTCTCGCCGGGGGTCGCCCAGCGGGTGCGCGCCCTCGAGGCGTTCCTCGCCGACGTCTACGGGCCGCAGGAGTGCGTACAGGACGGCGTGGTGCCGAGGTCCGTCGTGGTCTCGTCGTCCCACTTCCACCGGGCCGTGCGTGGCGTGGTGCCGCCCAACGGCGTGCGCGTGCACGTGTCCGGGATCGACCTGGTGCGCGACGGCGAGGACACGTGGCGCGTGCTCGAGGACAACGTGCGCGTGCCGTCCGGCGTCTCCTATGTGCTGTCGAACCGGCGGGCGATGGCGCAGACGTTCCCCGAGCTGTTCGCGTCGCTGCGCATCCGCCCGGTCGCCGACTACCCGCGCCGCCTGCTCGCCGCGCTGACGGCGTCCGCGCCGGCCGGCATCGACGACCCGACCGTCGTGGTGCTGACTCCCGGCGTGTACAACAGCGCCTACTTCGAGCACACGCTGCTGGCGCGGTCGATGGGTGTCGAGCTGGTCGAGGGGCGCGACCTGTTCTGCGCCGGCGGCCGGGTGTGGATGCGTACCACGCAAGGGCGGCGCCGGGTGGACGTCATCTACCGAAGGGTGGACGACGAGTTCCTCGACCCCGTCGTGTTCCGGTCCGACTCCCTGCTCGGCTGCCCCGGCCTGATGACCTGCGCCCGCAACGGCACGGTGACGATCGCCAACGCGGTGGGCAACGGCGTCGCGGACGACAAGCTGCTCTACACCTACGTGCCGGACCTCATCCGATACTTCCTCGGTGAGGAGCCGATCCTCGCCAACGTCGACACGTGGCGGCTCGAGGACCCGGGGGCGCTGGAGGAGGTACTGGACCGGCTCGACGAGCTCGTGGTCAAGCCGGTGGACGGCTCGGGCGGCAAGGGAATCGTCGTCGGGCCGTTCGCGACGGGCGACGAGCTCGCGGCGCTCAAGGGCCGGCTGCTCGACGACCCACGCGGGTGGATCGCGCAGCCGGTGGTCCAGCTGTCGACCGTGCCGACGCTCGTCGAGCAGGGCCTGCGGCCCCGGCACGTGGACCTGCGGCCGTTCGCGGTGAACAGCGGGGACTCGGTGTTCGTGCTGCCGGGCGGCCTGACGCGTGTGGCGCTGCCGGAGGGGCAGCTCGTCGTGAACTCCTCGCAGGGCGGCGGCTCGAAGGACACCTGGGTGCTCGGCACGACCGTGCCGCGGCGCGCCGAGGCCCGGCTCGCCCGCCCGCAGGCGAGGGACGCGTCGGTGCCGATCGAGATCGGCCCCGACGCCATGGCGATCCAGACCATGCAGATGCAGCAGCAGCAGGGGTCCGCGTGCTGAGCCGGATCGCCGAGTCGCTGTTCTGGATCGGCCGCTACATGGAGCGCGCCGACGACACTGCGCGCCTGCTCGACGTCCACGTGCAGCAGCTCGCCGAGGACCCGTGGGCCGCGGAGGACCTCGCATGCCGCTCGCTGCTCTCGGTCATGGACCGGCCGGTGCCGCCGGAGCAGGGCGAGATCGGCCGTGAGTACGTCCTCGACGTGCTGGCGACCGACCGGAGTGCGCCGTCGTCGGTCGCGGGCTCGCTCGTCGCCGCGCGCGAGAATGCCCGACGCGTACGCGAGATCATCTCGACCGAGCTGTGGGAGTCGCTCAACACGACGTGGACCGAGCTGCCGGCTCGGCTGAACGTCGAGCGGACCCACGACCTCTTCGCCTGGGTGCGCGAGCGTGCCGCCGTGGTGGCCGGCATCGTCGACTCCGCGACGTCCCGCGACGAGACCTGGCACTTCATGGTGCTCGGCCGCTCGATCGAGCGCGTCGACATGACCGCCCGGCTGCTGACCACCCGCGCCCTCGCCGGCACGACCGGGCCCAGCTGGGCGGACCTGCTGCGCTCGTGCGGCGCGTACGAGGCGTTCCTGCGTACGTACCGCGGCGCGGTGTCCGACGAGCGCGCGGCGGGGTTCCTGCTGATGGACCGGCTGTTCCCGCGCTCGATCGTCTACGCGCTCAACCAGGCGGAGGCGTGCCTGACGGGGCTCGAGCCGATCAGCGACCGCGCGGGCGTCGACGACGCACGCCGGCACATCGGCCACACGCGCACGTCGCTGGAGTACCGGCCCCTCATCGACATCCTCGACGACCTGCCGCACGAGATGGAGCTGGTGCAGCGCGCGTGCTCGGCCGCTTCGGACGCGATCCGGATGCGGTACTTCCCGAGCGGGCTCGTGACGACCTGGGTGGGGGAGGCGCTGTGAGCACGCCGGAGAGCGCATGCGATCGCGGGCGCGCGAGCGAGGGGGCACGGTGAGCCGGCTGCGGATCGTGCACACGTCGACGTTCCGGTACGCCGCGCCGGTGGTCGCGTCCTACAACGAGGCGCGGATCACGCCGCTGACGCGCACCGGGCAGACGGTGCTCTCGTCGCACGTCGACATCCAGCCCTGCACGTGGCAGACGACGTACCGCGACTACTGGGGCACCGCGGTGACGGCGTTCGAGGTGCTGACGCCGCACCAGACGCTCGTCATCACCGCCGAGCACGTGGTGCAGGTGGACGACCCGGCGCCGGGGCGCTCGTCGGCCGACTGGGACGAGCTGCGCGCGCCGGCATTGCGCGACCGGCTCGCCGAGCACCTGGCGGACACCGCGAGCACCCAGGTCCCGTCCGACCTCGCCGAGCTGGCGCGGCGGACCGCCGCCGGGCTGGGCCCGGCGGACGCCGCGGAGGCGGTGTGCCGGGCGGTGCGCGAGCGGATGGAGTACATCCCCGGCGTGACGACGGTGCACACGCCGGCCGCCGAGGCGTGGGCCGTGCGCAAGGGCGTGTGCCAGGACATCACGCACCTCGCGCTCGGCGCCCTGCACGCCATCGGCCTGCCGGCCCGGTACGTCTCCGGCTACCTGGACTCGCGCGAGGTGCCCGGCGAGGGCGGGACGGTCACCGGCGAGTCGCACGCGTGGGTGGAGTACTGGGCCGGCGGCTGGCGCCCGTTCGACCCGACGAACCTGTGGCCGGTCGGCGGGCACCACGTGGTGCTCGCGCGCGGCCGCGCCTACGAGGACGTCCCGCCGCTGCGCGGCATCTACGCCGGCGTGGGCTCGCAGGAGCTCGAGGTGACCGTGGAGATCACGCCGGAGGGCTGACCCCCGCAAACCCCCCCGCGAGCGCATCGTTTGTCAGCCGGCGCGCACGTCGCGTGCGCCGGAACGTACGCGCCCGGCGAGGATCGATGCGCTCGGCGAACGGGTGTGGGGAGGCGTCGAGGACGGACGTCACCTCGCGCGACGTGGCCGTCGCGCGGTCGATGCCCACCGTGACCGCGTCCTCGAACCCCTGCTCGGGGACCGTGCGCTGATGGGGGTGATCCGTGCGACGGGCGGCATGGGACGATAGGAGGCGCCGTCGTCACCTCGTCCTCCCGGAGAACGCCGACCCGTGTCCCCGATCCCCGACGCCGCCGCGGCGGCGCGCATCCGCCCGGCGGCGACCCCGCCGGAGCTGCTGCGCAACTTCTGCATCATCGCGCACATCGACCACGGCAAGTCGACGCTGGCCGACCGCATGCTGCAGCTGACCGGGGTGGTGGACGCGCGCGCGATGCGGGCGCAGTACCTGGACCGGATGGACATCGAGCGCGAGCGCGGCATCACCATCAAGTCGCAGGCCGTGCGTATGCCGTGGGAGCACGGCGGGACCCCCTACGCGCTCAACATGATCGACACCCCCGGGCACGTCGACTTCACGTACGAGGTGTCCCGGTCGCTGGCCGCGTGCGAGGGCGCGGTGCTGCTCGTCGACGCCGCGCAGGGCATCGAGGCCCAGACGCTCGCCAACCTGTACCTGGCGCTCGAGAACGACCTGGCGATCATCCCGGTGCTCAACAAGATCGACCTGCCGGCCGCGCAGCCGGACAAGTACGCCGAGGAGCTGGCGCACCTGATCGGCGTCGAGCCCGACGAGTGCATGCGGGTGTCCGGCAAGACGGGCGAAGGCGTCGGGGCGCTGCTCGACAGGATCGTCGAGCTCGTGCCGCACCCCACGGGCGACGCGACCGCGGCGGCGCGCGCGATGATCTTCGACTCCGTCTACGACACGTACCGCGGCGTGGTCACGTACGTGCGCGTGATCGACGGCCACCTGGACCCGCGCGAGCGCATCGTGATGATGTCCACCCACGCCACCCACGAGCTGCTGGAGATCGGCGTCATCTCGCCCGAGCCGTTGCCCACGGTGGGCCTGGGGGTCGGCGAGGTCGGCTACCTGATCACCGGCGTGAAGGACGTGCGTCAGTCGAAGGTCGGCGACACGGTGACCAACGCGAGCAAGCCGGCGAAGCACGAGCTCGGCGGCTACCGCGAGCCCAGGCCCATGGTGTTCTCGGGCCTGTACCCGATCGACGGCTCCGACTACCCGGCCCTGCGCGAGGCCCTCGACAAGCTCAAGCTGAACGATGCGGCGCTCAACTACGAGCCGGAGACGTCGGTCGCCCTCGGCTTCGGCTTCCGCGTCGGCTTCCTCGGCCTGCTGCACCTGGAGATCGTCCGGGAGAGGCTGGAGCGCGAGTTCGGGCTGGACCTGATCTCCACCGCACCCAACGTCGAGTACGACGTGACGATGGAGGACCGCTCCGAGATCCGCGTGACCAACCCGAGCGAGTTCCCCGCGGGCAAGATCAAGGAGGTCCGCGAGCCGGTGGTCAAGGCGACGATCCTCGCCCCGAGCGAGTACGTCGGCACGATCATGGAGCTGTGCCAGTCGCGCCGCGGCGACCTGGGCGGCATGGACTACCTGTCCGAGGACCGCGTCGAGCTGCGCTACCGGCTGCCGCTCGCCGAGATCGTCTTCGACTTCTTCGACGCGCTGAAGAGCCGCACGCGCGGCTACGCGAGCCTGGACTACGAGCCCGCCGGGGATCAGGTGGCCGACCTGGTCAAGGTGGACATCCTGCTCCAGGGCGAGCAGGTGGACGCGTTCAGCTCGATCGTGCACAAGGACAAGGCCTACGCGTACGGCGTGGCGATGGCGACCAGGCTCAAGGAGCTGATCCCGCGCCAGCAGTTCGAGGTGCCGGTGCAGGCTGCGATCGGGTCGCGGGTGATCGCTCGCGAGACCATCCGCGCGATGCGCAAGGACGTGCTCGCCAAGTGCTACGGCGGCGACATCACGCGCAAGCGCAAGCTGCTCGAGAAGCAGAAGGAGGGCAAGAAGCGGATGAAGACGATCGGACGGGTCGAGGTCCCGCAGGAGGCCTTCATCGCGGCGCTGTCCTCGGACGCCTCGTCGTCGGACAAGGACAAGGACAAGGCGAAGAAGTAGCCCCGGGCGTACGACGAGCCCGGGGCATCGACCTCCGACGCCGGGGCTTCGAGCGCGCTCGAAGCGAAGGACTCCCCGGGTGGCACCATGGCCGCATGCCTCAGCTCCCGGACGGCGACCCCGCGCCCGACGACGGCGCGCTGCCCGCCTCCGCGGCCGCCGGTGCGGGCTCCCGCGCGTTCGGCGTCTACCTGCACGTGCCGTTCTGCTCCGTGCGGTGCGGGTACTGCGACTTCAACACCTACACCTCCGGCGAGCTGGGCGGCGGGGCGAGCCAGGCGTCCTACGCCGCGACCGCCGTGAGCGAGGTGACCCTCGCCGCGAAGGTGCTGCGCGACGCGGGGCTGCCCGCGCGCGAGGTGTCGACCGTCTTCGTCGGCGGCGGGACGCCCACCCTGCTGCCCGCCACGGACCTGGCGGCGATGCTCGCCGCGGTGTGCGACGCGTGGGGCCTGGCCGCTGACGCGGAAGTGACCACGGAGGCCAACCCCGACTCGGTGACGCCCGCGTCGCTCGCCGCGCTCGCCTCGGCCGGGTTCACCCGGGTCTCGTTCGGCATGCAGTCGGCGGTGCCGCGCGTGCTCGCGACGCTCGACCGCACGCATGACCCGGCGCGGGTCCCGGACGTTGTCCGCTGGGCGCGGGACGAGGGGCTGCGCACGTCGCTCGACCTGATCTACGGCACCCCCGGCGAGACGCTGGACGACTGGCGCACCTCTGTCGAGGCGGCGCTGGCCACGGGCGTCGAGCACGTCTCGGCCTACGCGCTGGTGGTGGAGCCGGGAACGCGGATGGGCGCGCAGGTCCGGCGCGGCGAGCTCGCCGCGCCCGACGAGGACGACCAGGCCGCCAAGTACGAACTGGCCGACGACCTCTTCGCCGCCGCCGGCCTGGAGTGGTACGAGGTCTCCAACTGGGCGCGCACGCCGGCCGACGCCTGCCGGCACAACCTCGCCTACTGGCGCGGCGACGACTGGTGGGGCGTCGGCCCCGGCGCGCACAGCCACGTGGGCGGCGTGCGGTGGTGGAACGTCAAGCACCCGCGCGTGTACGCGGCCCGCGTCGAGGCGGGGCTGTCGCCGGCGGCGGCGCGCGAGGTGCTGCCGGCGCCGACGCAGGCGCTGGAGCGGGTGCTGCTGGAGGTGCGCCTCTCGTCAGGGCTCCCGGTCTCCGCACTGTCCGACGAAGGTCGGCGGGCCGTCGCCTCGCTGGTGGCCGACGGGCTCGTCGTGCCCGACGCGGCCCTCGACCGTACCGACCCGCGTGTCGTGCTCACCCGCCGGGGCCGGTTGCTGGCCGACGCGGTGGTGCGGGCACTCGTCTGACCGGCGGGGTCAGCGCGGGAGGTTCGCCTCGACCAGCTCGAGGATGCGCGGGTCGTCGGGCACCGTCTGAGGCCTGAACCGCCGGACGTCGGCGCCGGGGAGCACCAGGAACTTCTCGAAGTTCCAGGTGATGCGGCCGGCCTTGCCGTCGGGGTCCTTGGCCTTCTTCAGCTCGCTGTAGAGCGGGTGGGTGTGACGGCCGTTGACGCGGATCCTGTCGAGCACCGGGAAGGTCACGCCGTACGTCGTCGAGCAGAACTGCTGGACGGCCTCGTTGGTGGCGAGCTCCTGGAGGAACTGGTTGCTCGGGAAGCCCAGCACCGTGAAGCCGCGGTCCGTGTACTTCTCGTGCATCGTCTCGAGCGTGGCGTACTGGGGGGCGAGGCCGCAGCGGGAGGCGACGTTCACCACCAGCACCACGTCGTCGCGGTGCTCCGCCAGCGAGGTCTCCGTGCCGTCCATGCGGCGGAAGGGGATGTCGTAGACGCTCATACGTGGATCAAGCGCGGCGAGGCTCTTGGTGTTCCCCGCGGGCGGGCCCCGAACGCGCGGAGGGCCGGCGTCGTCGTGGTGCCGACCCCCCGGTCGTCCGACGTCACTTGACGATGCGCCAGGTGACCGGGTATCGGTAGGGCTCGCCCCGGTTGGCGGCAACGGCGCCCAGGATCATGTAGACCAGGGCCACGACACCGACGATGACAGCTCCGAAGCCCAGGGCCCAGAACGTGGCGATGGCAGCGACGATGGCGGCGATGGTGACGGCGATCTGGAAGTTGAGCGCCTCCTTGCCCTGGTCGTCGACGAACCGGCTGCGGTCCTTGAACACCAGCCAGATGATCAGCGGCGCGAGGAAGCCGATGACGAGCGGCCCGATGTGTGCCAGCGTCGCCCAGAGGCGCTCGTCCGACGGGCTCAGCGGGGCGGCGATGGGCACGCCGTAGGCGGGCTGGCCGTAGGGCGGCGGCGGGGGAGCGGCGGGCGGCGGTGCGGACTCGTCCAGGGGCGGCGCGGCCGGCGCCTCGTACGCAGCGGGCGGCTCGGTGCCGTCGGGAGTGGGGTCGGGCGTGCCTTCGGGGGGAACGGTGCTCATGGCTCCACCTTCTTCTGCGAGGGACGCCGAGCGGCGATCCTGGCCGGAACAGTAGTGGTACGCCCGGTTGCGCGCCCCTCTGCGCGGCGCTGGACTTGTCGCGCCGTGGCGTGGCCCACGGACGTCGCCCACGAAGGAGGCACGCGAGATGAGCACGACTCCCGGAGACGAGCAGCCGCGCGAGGAGGGCCGGGTTCCCGACCAGCCCACGGTCCCCGGAGCATCGGTGCCCGACGAGACCGCACCGCCGCCCCCCGCCGCTGCCTACCCGCCTCCAGGCGCGGTGCCCCCTGGCGCGCCGCCGCCCTTCGGTCAGCGCCAGCCCTCGCCCGGCTACCCGCCCGGCGGCTACCAGCAGCCCGGCTACGGCCCTCCGCCGCCCGGATACGGTGCCCCGGCGGGCACGCCGTCGCTGTTCAGCCTCGCGTACTCCGACGGCTGGAGGGCGTTCGGCCGGGCCGGCGGAGCCTTCGTCGGCGCGCTGGCGGTCTGGGGGATCGCCGCTCTGGCTGTGCTCGGCGTGCTCTCGGCGCTCCTCGGCGCGTTCCGTCGCGTCCCCGGAGCCACCGGCATCGACGCCTTCTACCCGTCCGGGTTCTCGTTCCGGAACCTGGTGCTGTCGGTGGTCGGCGCGCTGGTGCTCGCGTTCGTCCAGGCCCAGTTCGTGCGGGCCGCGCTCGCGGTGACCCGCGGCGTGCGGCCCACCTTCGCGGACTTCTTCAGGTTCCAGGATCTCGGCCCGGTAGCGGTCCTGGCGCTGATCATCGCCGGCATCAACCTCGTGGTCGGGCTGGTCAGCTGGATCCCCGGGATCGGCTGGCTGGTTCAGGTCGCGGTCCAGTTCCTGCTGATGCTGCCGTACTACGTGCTGCTCGATCGCGACGTGCCACCCGTCCAGGCGCTGCGCGACGGCGTGTCCCTGGTGACGGGGAACCTCGGCCAGACGCTGCTGTTCTACCTGGTCACGATCGCCGTGATCCTCGCGGGCTTCCTCGCGTGCGGCGTCGGGATCCTGGTGGCCGCGCCGCTCGTCGCGCTCGCGACGGCCTACCTCTACCGCCGTCTCACCGGGGAGCAGCCCCAGATCCCCGCCTGACCATCCAACCCCGCCGGACTTGTGACAGGAGTGACTGGTGAGGCCCGTGGGATGTCTCACCAGTCACTTCCGTCACACCAGCAACAAGTGCGGCGGGGTTCGACTGCGGGGCGGCGGGCTGGACTATGCCGTGACGAAGTCGATCAGCTCCTCGACGCGGCCGAGAAGGGCCGGGTCGAGGTCGGCGTAGGTCCGCACCGAGCCGAGGATGCGTGCCCAGGCGCTGCGCACCGCGGACCCGTCGTGCGCAGGCCAGCCGAGCGCGGCGAGCACGCCGCGCTTCCACTCGACCCCGCGCTCCACCTGCGGCCACGCGGCCAGCCCGAGGCGCTCGGGCCGCACCGCCTGCCACACGTCCACGTAGGGGTGCCCCAGCACGAGCACCGTGCCGGCGGGTGCCGCGCGCACGGCCTCGGCGGCGATCCGGCTCTCCTTGCTCCCAGGCACCAGGTGGTCGACGAGCACACCCACCCGCCGGGCGGGACCGGGGGCGAAGGCGCGGACGGCGGCGACGAGGTTGTCGGCACCGTCGAGCGGCTCGACGACGACGCCCTCGATCCGCAGGTCGTCCCCCCAGACCTTCTCGACGAGCTCGGCGTCGTGCTTGCCCTCCACCCAGATGCGGCTGCCACGCGCCACGCGCGCCTCGGCGCCGGCGACGGCGCGCGAGCCGGACGCGGTGCGCGCAGGAGCCGCCGGGGCGGGCCCTGCGACGGGCGGGGTGAGGACCACCGGCTCGCCGTCCACCCAGAACCCCGCGCCGAGCGGGAACGTCCGCGTACGGCCGTGCCGGTCCTCGAGCACGACGACGTGCAGGCCGCCGGACTTCTCGACGTGCACCACCGCGCCCACCCAGCCGGTGGTGACGTCCTCGACGACGAGGCCGGGCTCGGCGGGCTGCGGCCGGGACACCGGACGGCGACGGTGGTGGTCGGTGGCGCCCGCCAGCACGTCGGGCCCGTAGCGGTCGGTGCTGCTCACGTGCCGGACCCTACGGCGGCGCAGGCCGGCGGCGGGGGACCGCCACGTTTCGCGCCGCCCACCCTGGGTGGAGCGCATGGCGTCGTAGAATTGGCACTCCACGTGGCTGAGTGCTACGCGAGCGGTGGGAGGGGCCGATGACGAGCGAGGACCGGCGGCTCGACGTCCTGCGCGCCATCGTCGAGGACTACGTCGCCACGCGGGAGCCCGTCGGCTCGCGCGCGCTGACCGAGCGCCACCACCTCGGTGTCTCGCCCGCGACGATCCGCAACGACATGGCCGCCCTCGAGGAGGCCGGGCTCATCGTCCAGCCGCACACGTCGGCCGGGCGGGTGCCCACCGACAAGGGGTACCGGCAGTTCGTCGACCGCCTCGCCGAGGTGCGGCCGCTGTCACTGCCCGAGCGGCGGGCCATCTCCACCCTGCTCGAGGAGGCCATCGACCTCGACGACGTCATCGACCGCGCGGTGCGCCTCCTGGCGCACCTGACGCAGCAGGTCGCCGTGGTGCAGTACCCGTCGCTGCGCCGCTCCGCGCTGCGGCACGTCGAGCTGCTCCCGGTCGGTGCGCGCCACCTGCTCGTCGTCATCATCACCACCACCGGCCGCGTGGAGCAGCGCACGGTCGACCTGGGCTCCGACCTCGACGAGTCGACGGTCGCGGAGCTGCGCGCACGGCTCAACGTCGCTGCGGCCGGTCGCCGGCTCGCCGAGCTGGATGCCGCGCTGCGCGGCCTCGTCGACGGGTTCGCCGAACCCGGTCAGGAGCTGGCCCGGACCGTCGTCAGCCTGGTCGAGGAGACGCTCGACCAGGAGCGCGAGGAGCGGGTCGTCGTCGCCGGCACGGCGAACCTCGCCCGTACCGCCGAGGGGGACTTCACGCGCACGATCGGGCCGGTGCTCGAGGCGCTCGAGGAGCAGGTGGTGCTGCTGCGGCTGCTCGGCGAGATGGCCGCGGACAACGCGTCCGTGGCGGTGCGGATCGGGCGCGAGACCCAGCACGAGGGGCTGGTCGAGGCGAGCATCGTCACGAGCCCGTACGGTGGGGACGGCGCGGGCGTCGCGCGGCTCGGCGCCGTCGGCCCGCTTCGCATGGACTACCCGGGGACGATGGCCGCGGTGCGTGCCGTCGCCCGGTACCTGACACGGATCCTGGCCTCCTGACGGCCGGGTGCGACGAGAGCGAGACATGGCGGACTACTACGAGATCCTCGGCGTGCCACGGGACGCGACGCCCGAGCAGATCAAGAAGGCCTACCGCAAGCTGGCGCGGGAGCTGCACCCGGACGTCGCGGGCAACGACCCGGCGTTCGAGGAGCGGTTCAAGGACGTCTCCCGCGCGTACGACGTGTTGAGCAACCCCGACAAGCGGCGCGCCTACGACCTGGGCGGCGACCCCTCGGCGCCCAGCGGCGGGTTCGGTGGCGGGTTCGGGTTCCAGGACATCTTCGAGACGTTCTTCGGCGCCACCCCTTCGCAGAGCCAGCGCGGCCCCGTGCCGCGCGCGCGCCGCGGTCAGGACGCGCTGGTCCGCATCGACATCGACCTGGCGGATGCGGCGTTCGGCACGCACCGCGACGTGGTGGTGGACACGGCCGTCGTCTGCCCCACGTGCGGTGGCACCTGCTGCCGGCCCGGCACGTCGCCGCGCACCTGCTCGGTGTGCGGCGGACGGGGCAGCGTCCAGAGGATCGCCCGTTCGTTCCTGGGTCAGGTGATGACCAGCCAGCCGTGCGCCGCCTGCCACGGCTTCGGCACCGTGATCCCCGACCCGTGCGTCGACTGCGCCGGCGAGGGCCGCGTCCGCACCCGGCGGACCGTGGGCGTCGACGTGCCGGCGGGCGTCGACACCGGCACGCGCATCAAGCTGACCGGCCAGGGCGAGGTCGGCCCGGCGGGCGGCCCGCCCGGGGACCTGTACCTCGAGGTGCGCGAGCGCAGGCACGACGTGTTCGTGCGCCGCGGCGACGACATCCACGCCACGCTCGAGGTGCCGATGACCGCCGCCGCTCTCGGCACCGTCCTGATGATGGAGACGCTCGACGGCCCGCAGGAGGTGGACCTGCGCCCCGGTACGCAGCCCGACCAGGTGGTGGTGCTGCGCGGTCTCGGCGTCGGACACCTCAACGGGTCCGGCCGCGGCGACCTGCACGTGCACGTCGACGTCCAGGTGCCCACAACGCTGGACGACGAGCAGGCGGAGCTGCTGCGTCAGCTCGCCGCGCTGCGCGGTGAGGAGCGGCCCGAGGCTCGCCTCGCGGCCGCGAACCCCGGCGTGTTCGCGCGCCTGCGCGACAAGCTCACCGGTCGATGAGTGCCCCCGTGTTCCTGGCCGAGCCGGGGACGCTGGACGGCGTGGCGGCGGGCGGCGCCCACCTGCTCGACGGCACCGAGGGGCGGCACGCGGGCGTGGTGCAGCGGCGCGGCCCGGGTGAACGCGTCGACGTGGTGGACGGTGCCGGTGTACGGCTGCTCGGCCGCGTGGAGCGCGTCTCCGCGGAGGGCGTGCTGCGTGCCGTCGACGAGGTGAGCCGCGAGGAGCGGGCGTGGCCGCTGCTCGTGCTCGCGCAGGCCCTCGCCAAGAGCGACCGCGACGAGCTCGCGATCGAGGCGGCCACCGAGCTGGGCGTCGACATCGTCGTGCCGTGGCAGGCGGAGCGTTCGGTCGTCGTCTGGCGCGGCGAGCGTGCCGCGAAGAGCCGCGCCCGCTGGCTCGGCACGGTGCGCGCCGCGGCCAAGCAGGCGCGGCGCGCCTGCGTCCCCGGCGTCGAGCGGTCGGTCGACACCACCGCGCTCGCGGCGCGGGTCGCGGCGAGCGTGGCCGGCGGGGGAGTCGTGCTCGTGCTGCACGAGGAGGCGACGGCGCCGCTGTACGACGTTCCGCTCCCGCCGCCCGGGACGCAGGCCGAGGTGCTCGTCGTCGTCGGCCCGGAGGGCGGCATCGCCCCCGCCGAGCTGGACGCGCTGACCGGCGCCGGTGCGCTCGTCGTGCGCCTGGGTCCGCTCGTGCTGCGCACCTCCACCGCGGGTCCCGCCGCCCTCGCCCTCCTGAACGCCCGCCTCCACCGCTGGTCCTGACCGCGGCGTCCGCTGTGGCGGCTCAGGCGGACGCAATGTGCTGGGACACGGCGGAGGGGCCCGCACCGGCGTGGTGCGAGCCCCTGGGTGGTGCAGGCCGCGGGCGGTCGGACCCAGCCCTGGCCCGACCGCCCGCGGTGACTCAGCGCGTGTCGCTGCCGGCGGTCTCCACCGCGGCGCGGCCCGCCTCGAGCCGGGCGACCGGCACGCGGAACGGCGAGCAGGAGACGTAGTCGAGCCCCACCGAGTGGAAGAACCGGATGGACTCCGGGTCGCCGCCGTGCTCGCCGCAGACGCCGAGGTGGAGGTCGGGACGCGTCGCGCGGCCCTCGTCGACGGCGATCTTGACGAGCCGGCCGACGCCCTGCGTGTCGATCGTCTCGAACGGCGACACGGACAGCACGCCGTTGGCGGTGTACTGCGCGAAGAACGCGCCCTCGACGTCGTCGCGCGAGAAGCCCCACGTCGTCTGCGTCAGGTCGTTCGTGCCGAAGGAGAAGAACTCCGCCTCCTCGGCGATCCGGCCCGCGGTGAGCGCGGCCCGCGGCAGCTCGATCATGCAGCCGACCGGCAGGTCGAGCGCGATGCCGTGCTTGGCGCCGACCTCCGCCATGATCCGCAGCGCGTCGTCGCGGACCAGGTGCAGCTCCTGGATCGAGCCGATCAGCGGGACCATGATCTCGGCCTGCGGGTCGCCGCCGGCGGCCTTGCGCGCAGCGACGGCCTCGCAGATCGCGCGGATCTGGAGGTCGAACAGGCCGGGGATGACCAGGCCGAGGCGCACGCCGCGCAGGCCGAGCATCGGGTTGGCCTCGTGCATCCGCTCGACGGCGGCGAGCAGCTCGACGTCGTGCTCGTCGACCTCGCCACGCTCCTTGGCGAGCGCGACCTTGACCGACAGCGCGGTCAGGTCGGGCAGGAACTCGTGCAGCGGCGGGTCGATCAGACGGATCGTCGTCGGCAGACCGTCCATCGCCTCGAAGATGTCGGTGAAGTCCTGCGTCTGGAGCGGCAGCAGGGCGTCGAAGGCCGCCTCGCGCTCCTCGTCGGTCCGGGCGAGGACCACGTGCTCGACGAGCACGCGACGCTCGCCGAGGAACATGTGCTCGGTCCGGCACAGGCCGATGCCCTGGGCGCCGAGGTGCCGGGCGCGGATCGCGTCCTCCGCCGTGTCGGCGTTGGCCCGCACCTTGAGGCGACGGCCGGCGTCGGCGTGGCCGATGATCCGGTCGACCGCCTTGACCAGATCGGCGGTGTCCTCGTCGGCCGCCTGCTCCAGCGCGGCGTCGAGGCCCTTCTCGAGGTAGGTGGTCACCGGCGACGGGGTGACGGGCACGTCGCCGAGGAACACCTCGCCGCTGGTGCCGTCGATCGCGATGACGTCGCCCTCCTTGACGACCGTGGTGCCGCAGGTGAACTGCCGGGCGACCGGGTCGACGAGGAGCGCCTCGGCGCCGACGACCGCCGTGCGGCCCATGCCGCGTGCGACGACCGCGGCGTGCGACGTCTTGCCGCCACGTGCCGTGAGGATGCCGACCGACGCGATCATGCCGCCGAGGTCGTCGGGGTTCGTCTCGCGGCGGACGAGGATGACGTCCTTGCCCTTGCCCGCCCACGCCTCGGCGGTCTTCGAGTCGAACACCGCGGCGCCCACGGCAGCGCCAGGCGAGGCGGCCATCGCCTTGGTCAGCAGGGTGGCCGACGAGCCGGCGGCGAACTGCGGGAACAGCAGCTGGGTCAGCTGGGCGCCCGTCACGCGGGTGAGCGCCTCGTCCATCGTGATGAGGTGCTCGTCGACGAGCTGGGCGGCGATCCGGAACGCCGCGGGCGCGGTGCGCTTGCCGACGCGGGTCTGGAGCATCCACAGCTTGCCGCGCTCGATGGTGAACTCGATGTCGCACAGGTCGCGGTAGTGCGTCTCCAGCTGCCGCATCACGCGCTTGAGCTCGGCGTGCGCGTTCGGGTCGAGCCGCTCCAGGTCGGCCAGCGACATCGTGTTGCGGATGCCGGCGACGACGTCCTCGCCCTGCGCGTTGGCCAGGTAGTCGCCGTAGTCTCCGACCTCGCCGGTGGACGGGTTGCGGGTGAACGCGACGCCGGTGCCCGAGTCGGAGCCGAGGTTGCCGAACACCATGGCGACGACGTTGACCGCCGTGCCGAGGTCGTCGGAGATGCGCTCCTTGCGGCGGTACAGGCGCGCGCGTTCGGTGCCCCACGAGCCGAACACGGCGACGATCGCCAGGTCGAGCTGCTCGCGCGGGTGCTGCGGGAACTCGCGGCCGGTCTCGTCGATGACGATCTGCTTGAAGGTCCCGACGAGCTCGCGCAGGGCGTCGGCGTCGAGGTCGACGTCCGCGGTGACGCCGCGCGAGGCCTTCGCCTTGTCCAGCGCGTCGGCGAACTTCGCCCCGTCGATGTCGAGGACGGTGCGGCCGAACATCTGGATCAGCCGGCGGTAGGAGTCCCATGCGAACCGCTCGTTGTGCGAGAACTCCGCGAGCCCGCGCACCGAGGCGTCGTTGAGGCCGACGTTGAGGACGGTCTCCATCATGCCGGGCATCGAGAACTTGGCCCCCGACCGGACGGAGACGAGCAGGGGCTCGTGGACGTCACCGAGGGTGCGTCCCATCTGGTCCTCGAGGCGGCGCAGCGCCTGGGTGACCTCGACGCGGAGCTCGGCCGGCACCTCGCCGGTCTTCATGTAGGCCCGGCAGGCCTCGGTGGTGATGGTGAAACCGGGGGGGACGGGCAGGCCCAGGCGGGTCATCTCGGCAAGGTTGGCACCCTTGCCACCCAACAGGTCCTTCTGGTCCTTGTCGCCCTCGGTGAAGTCCTTGACGTACCTGGCCACGGTTGGCACCTCCGCGATTGTCGCCGTCGGCTCCGTCGCCCCGGCTTCCTCGCAGGTCAGTCTCGCGCGGTGCGGGTGATAGCGCCTCAGGACGAAGGGCCCAGCAGGTCAGCGGCGTGCCGCGCCCGGGCCTCCAGCGGCACGACGAGCGTTCGTCGCACCTCGTACGATGAAGGGGCCACCGACCGAAGGAGCGCACGGCGCCAGCCGACCTCATGGCCCAGTCCAACCCCGCCCCCCGCCTGGCGCGCTCGCGCGCGTCCTCCTCCGGTCCGGCGGCCCCCGCGCGGATCGAGCACCGGATCACCGTCCCCACCGCCGTCCCGATGGTCGAGCTGCTCGGCCTGCGCGACGAGGTGCTGCGCGCCGTCGAGCAGGGCTTCTCCGCGGTGGACGTGCACGTGCGGGGCAACGAGGTGCGGCTCGCCGGCCCGGCGGGGGACGTGGCGCTCGTCGCCCGGCTGGTCGACGAGCTCGTCGAGACCGCCGCCGCCGGCACCGCGCTCTCGCCCGACGTGGTCACCAGGTCGATCGCCATGCTGCGGGACACCACCAACGTGCGCCCGGCCGACGTGCTGACGTTCAACATCCTGTCCAGCAGGGGCAGGACGATCCGCCCCAAGACCGCCGGGCAGAAGGAGTACGTCGACGCGATCGACCGGCACACGATCACGTTCGGGATCGGCCCGGCCGGCACCGGCAAGACGTACCTGGCGATGGCCAAGGCCGTGCAGGCGCTCCAGGCGCGCAAGGTCAACCGCATCGTGCTGACCCGGCCCGCCGTCGAGGCGGGCGAGCGGCTCGGCTTCCTGCCCGGCACCCTCGCCGAGAAGATCGACCCCTACCTGCGCCCGCTGTACGACGCGTTGCACGACATGGTGGACCCGGAGTCGATCCCGCGGCTGCTGGAGGCGGGGACGGTCGAGGTGGCGCCACTGGCGTACATGCGCGGGCGCACGCTCAACGACGCGTTCGTCATCCTCGACGAGGCCCAGAACACCTCGAGCGACCAGATGAAGATGTTCCTGACGCGGCTCGGCTTCGGTTCGAAGGTCGTCGTCACCGGCGACGTCACGCAGGTGGACCTGCCGGGCGGCACGACGAGCGGCCTGCGCATCGTCGAGAGCATCCTCGGCGGGGTCGACGACGTCGCGTTCTGCCGGCTGACCTCGTCGGACGTGGTGCGCCACCGGCTGGTGGGCGACATCATCGACGCGTACGCGAGATGGGACGCGGAGCAGTGAGCATCGAGGTCAACAACGAGTCCGGCCACGAGGTCGACGAGGCCGAGGTCGCCGGCCTCGCGCGGTACGTGCTCGACGCGATGCACGTGCACCCGCAGACCGACCTGTCGGTGCTGCTCGTCGACGCCGAGGTGATGACGGACCTCCACGTGCGCTGGATGGACGAGCCGGGCCCGACGGACGTGCTGTCGTTCCCGATGGACGAGCTGCGCCCCGGCCGCGACGGCGAGCCGTCGCCGCCCGGCCTGCTCGGCGACGTCGTGCTGTGCCCGGAGGTCGCCGCGCGCCAGGCGCTCGCGGCGGGGCACTCGACCGCCGAGGAGCTGCTGCTCCTCACCACCCACGGGATCCTCCACCTCCTGGGGTACGACCACGCCGAGCCCGACGAGGAGAAGGAGATGTTCGGCCTGCAGCGCACGCTGCTGCTGACGTTCCTGGCCGGGCGATGACGTCTCCGCTGGCACTGCTCGTCGCGCTCGTCGTCGTCGGGATCGTCCTGGCCGCGCTGCTGTCCGCCGGCGAGGTGGCCGTGGTGCGCGTCACGAGGGCGCAGGTGACCGGGCTCGTCGCGGAGAGGCACCCCGCCGCGGCGCGGGTCGCCAGGCTCGTCGAGCACGCGAGCGCCGTCTCGTCGGCCGCCGCGTTCGGCCGGCTGGTCTCGGAGATGACCGCGACGGTGTCCCTGACGCTCGCGGTGGCCAGCACGTCGTGGCCGTGGTGGGCCGTGCTGCTCGTCTCGCTCGCCGGGTGCGCGGTGCTCGCGTCCCTCCTGGTCCGGGCGAGCCCACGCAGCCTCGGCCGCCGGCACCCGCTGCGCACGCTCGTCGTCCTCTCGCGGCTGCTGACCGGCGCCCGGGCGGTGGCGGGCACGGCGAGGCGCCGCGCGCCGCCGGCGAGCACGCCGGAGCAGGACGAGGACGAGCTGCGCGAGATGGTGCAGCGCGTCAGCGAGTCGCAGGCGATCGAGGACGGGGAGCGGGAGATGTTCCGCTCCGTCTTCGAGCTGGGCGACACGCTGACGCGCGAGGTGATGGTGCCGCGCACGGACATGGTGGTCACGGGCGTGGACACGCCGTTGCGCAAGGTGCTGTCGCTGCTGCTGCGCTCGGGGTTCTCGCGCGTGCCCGTGGTGGGGGACACGATCGACGACCTCGCCGGCGTGGTCTACCTCAAGGACGTGGTCCGTCGGCTCGCGCCCGGCAGGGACGCGGACGACGAGGCCTGGGACGCGCCGGCCGGCACGCTGGCCCGGCCCGCGGTGTTCGTGCCCGAGTCGAAGCCGGTCGACGACCTGCTGCGCGAGCTGCGGGACGGCTCGAGCCACATGGCGATCGTCGTCGACGAGTACGGCGGCATCGCCGGTCTGGTGACGATCGAGGACGCGCTGGAGGAGATCGTCGGTGAGCTGACCGACGAGCACGACCCGTCCGCCCCTGTGGTCGAGGCGCTCGGCGACGGCGTGTACCGCGTGCCGGCCCGGCTGGGCCGGGACGAGCTGTCCGAGCTGTTCGACCTCGAGGTGGAGGACGAGGACGTCGACACCGCGGGCGGGCTGCTCGCGAAGGCGCTCGGGAGGGTCCCGCTGCCGGGCTCGTCGGGCGAGATCCACGGCCTGCGGCTGGTCGCGGACCGTGTCGAGGGACGCCGCCGGCGGCTCGCGACGGTGCTCGTCAGCCGGGTCGACACCCCGGCCGATGGCCCGGAGCCGCCCGCCGCGGTGCGAGCATGAGGCCATGGGTTTCCGTTCCGGGTTCGCGTGCCTCGTCGGGCGGCCCAACGCGGGCAAGTCGACGCTGACCAACGCGCTGGTCGGCCAGAAGGTCGCGATCACGTCGTCGCGGCCGCAGACCACCAGGCACACGATCCGCGGGATCGTGCACCGCGAGGACGCCCAGCTGGTGCTCGTCGACACGCCCGGCCTGCACCGGCCGCGCACGCTGCTCGGCGAGCGACTCAACGACCTGGTCAAGGGCACGCTCTCGGAGGTGGACGTCGTCGGGTTCTGCCTGCCGGCCGACCAGCAGGTGGGGCCGGGGGACAGGTACATCGCCAACGAGCTCGCCGGGCTCGTGGTGGGGCGGCACGCCCGGCCCGTCGTGGCGATCGCGACGAAGGCCGACGTGGTCGGCAAGGGGCGGCTGGCCGAGCACCTGCTCGCGATCGACGCGCTGGGGCGGTGGGTGGACATCGTGCCGGTCTCCGCGCGGTCCGGGTACCAGGTGGACGTGCTGTCCGACGTCCTGGTGTCGCACCTGTCGGAGGGTCCCGCGCTCTACCCGGACGGCGAGCTGACCGACGAGCCCGAGGCCGTCATGGTCGCCGAGCTGGTCCGCGAGGCGGCGCTGGAGGGCGTGCACGACGAGCTGCCGCACTCCCTCGCGGTGGTTGTCGAGGAGATCTCGCCGCGGGGCACCGCGGACCGCGAGGGCATCCCGATGCTCGACGTGCGGGTGGACCTGTTCGTCGAGCGCGACTCGCAGAAGGCGATCGTCATCGGCCGGGGCGGGGCGCGGCTGCGCGACGTGGGCACGCAGGCCCGCCGCGAGATCGAGGCGCTGCTCGGCGCGCGGGTGTTCCTCGACCTGCACGTGCGGGTGGCCAAGGACTGGCAGCGCGACCCCAAGCAGCTCGGTCGCCTGGGGTTCTCGTGACGGTGACGCTCCGCGGCGTCGGCGAACGGCTGCGCGTCCGCCGCCCCGCCGAGGACCCCGAGCGGGGTCCTCGGGTGCGGCGGCAGGTGGGGCGGTGGTACGGCGGGCTCGCCTCCATGGTGCTCGGCGTGCTGCTGCTGGCCGTGGCCGGCGCGGCGATGGGTCCCCGGTGGGACCCCCAGCCGCTCACCGACCCGATCGACGTGACCGTCAGGGACACCGCGATCCGCGGGGCGCCCGCGCCGCGGCACTACGAGACGCGCACCACCGTGCTGACCGTCGACCTGGACGGCGCCACCGTGCGCGCCCGGCTCGTCGAGCCGATCGGGGCCGGGCCCGCCGTGCCGGGGGTCGTGTTCGTGCACGGCGCGGGGACCGGCCAGTTCGTCGGCGCGTTCGTCGACCAGGCGCAGCGGTTCGCGGAGGCGGGCATCGCCACGCTGGTGCCGGACAAGCGGCTCGACACGTACTCGACGAGGTACCGCGACTACGTCGCGATGGCCGCCGACTACGCGCGGTCCGTCGCGGTGCTGCGCTCGCGGCCCGGGGTGGACCCGCAGCGGGTCGGCGTGTACGCGGAGAGCGAGGGCGGCTGGATCGCTCCGGTGATGGCCGCGGCGGACCCCGACCTCGCCTTCGTCGTGCTCATCTCCGCACCCGTGGTGCCGCCGCGCCAGCAGGGCGCGTTCGCGGCCGAGCAGTACCTGCGCAACACCGACGTGCCGAACAGCGTGTTCCGTGCCATCCCGCGCGCGGCCGGGATGAGCCTGCCGGGCGGCGGGCTCGACTACGTCGACTTCGACGTGCGGCCGTATCTCGCCGTGCTGGGGCAGCCGATGCTCGTCGTCTACGGGACGTCCGACGCCTCGATGCCCATCGTCCAGGGCGTGCACGAGATCCTCGCGGCGGCGCGGGACGCCGAGAACCCCGCCGTGACCGTGCGCTACTACGAGGGCGCCGACCACGGGCTGCGCGTGGACAAGCAGGTGCTGCCGCGGTTCATGGACGAGGTGGCGGGGTGGATCCGCGGCCTGCCCCGGACGGGGACGAGCGGGCCCCAGATCGCGGGCGCGCAGCCGTCGCAGCTGTACCGTGCCTCTCCCGTGCCGCAGCCGCGGTGGCTGGCCTCGGGCGACCTGATGCTCGGGGTGCTCATCACCGGCGCGTCGCTCATCGCGGCGCCGTGGGTCGCCGTCTTCCTCGACCGCGTGGTCCGGGCCCCGCACATGGCGCGGCGCGGCCGGCGGCGACCCGGCGAGCCGGTACCGCGCGGCCCGCGCTGGGCCCAGGGCATCGCGTGGCGGCTCGCCGGCGTCGGGTTCGGCGCCGTCGCGACCGTCGTCGCGCTCGTCTGGTACCTGGTGGCGATCGCCCGGATCGCCATGGACTACCAGCACAACGCGGTGATCGTGCAGGGCGGCTGGCTCCTGGTCCGGCTGCTCGGCCTGTGGATCGTCGTCGCCGCCGTGCTGCTCGGCCGGCGGATGGCCGACGTGCGGGCCGCCGGTGCCCGCGTGGCGCCCGGTGCGCTGCGCCTGGTCGCCACGTGGTCCCTCGGCCTGGGGACGTTGACCCTGCTCGTCGTGCTCGCGTACTGGGGCGTGTTCCAGCTGGGCATCTGAGTCCTTCGCGCTCGCGGCGCCACGCTCAGGTTCTGCCGCCCGCGGGCCGATGAGGAGGCGTGGGACGAACCGGCGGAGGGGAGGCACGCGTGCGCACGTCCTGGGGGTCGGCGACGGACCGTGGCGGGCGTGAGGTGAACGAGGACGCCCTGCTGGCCTTCCCGCCGGTGTTCCTCGTCGCCGACGGCATGGGCGGTCACGATGCCGGCGACCTCGCCAGCCGGATCGCGGTGGAGGAGTTCGCGCAGCTGGCCGGGCGTCCCAGCGCGGCGCCCGACGAGGTCCACGCGTGCTTCGGCCGCGCGGCGGACCGGATGCGCGCCGAGTTCACCGGGGGCCGGCAGGGTGGCACGACGGTCGCGGGAGCGGCCGTCGCGCAGCTGGACGGCGAGGCGTACTGGCTCGTCTTCAACGTCGGCGACTCCCGGGTCTACCGCTTCGCCGGCGGCGCGCTGGAGCAGGTGAGCGTGGACCACTCGGTCGCCCAGGAGCTCGCCGACGCGGGGCTGCTGCGCGCCGAGCAGGTGGCCGCGCACCCCGACCGGCACGTGCTGACCCGCGCGCTGGGCACGGGGGAGCCGCCCGAGCCCGACTACTGGCTGATCCCGGCGGGCCCGGCGGACCGCCTGCTGGTCTGCACCGACGGCCTGACCCGCGAGCTGTCCGACGACGAGATCGCGGGCGTGCTCGCCGGCGAGGCGGACCCGCGTCGCGCCGCCGACGGCCTCGTCGCCGACGCGGTGGTCCGCGGTGCGCGGGACAACGTCAGCGTGGTCGTCGTCGACACGGCCGGGGCGGGGGTGCCGACGCAGGGCGCGCCCCTCGAGCTGCCGGCCGAGGTGGTCCGCACCGCGCCGAGGCTGGTGCCGTGAACCCTTGCACGTACACCCCCGGGACGTGGACCGCGGTGGTCTGCGACCGGCTGGTCGCGCTCGTCGGGCCGGCGACGCCCCCGGCCGCGGTCTCCGCGGTCTGGGACGCCGCCGCCGAGGGAGGCGGCGTGCACGAGGCGCTCGTCGCGCTCGCCGACGCGGCGACCGCCGCGGGTCTCGACGAGCTACCGCCGTTCGCGCTGGTGACGCTGACGCGAGCCGGGATGCTGCACGCCGCGCTGCGCGGCGAGGCCGAGGTGTCGATCGGCCCGTCGACGGCGATGCGCGAGGTGCGGCCCGGTGTCGACCCGCCGTGGACCGAGGTGACCGCGCACGACGTCCCGGCGGTGACGCTGCGCGCCGGCGGCGCGGGCGACGCCGGGCAGCGCCTGCCGCTGCTGGGCGGCGTGGTGGCCGCGGCGCAGGTGCGCTCGACCGCGGACCTGTGGGCCGCGCCCGCTGCGGCGCAGGGGCAGGTGGTGCTCGACGACCACGAGGGCCTGACGATCGTCTCGGGCGACCTCGCGCGGCTGCGTGCGGCCGGCGTGGTCCCCGCCGGGCACCCGGGGACGGCGGCGCGCCATGTCGTGGCGCCCGCACCCGTCCAGCAGGCGCTCCTGACCTTCTCGACCGGGCTGGTGGTGCCCCTCGACCGGACCGTGCTGGTGGGCCGTGCGCCGCAGGTGGGGCGCGTCGCGGCCCGTGAGATGCCGCGCCTGGTCACCGTGCCGAGCCCGCAGCAGGACATCTCCCGCACGCACGCCGAGGTGCGCCAGGAGGGCGAGCACGTGGTGGTCACCGACCTCGACTCGCTCAACGGCACCCACGTGTCCCGTCCCGGCGTCGCCGCACGCCGGCTGCGCCCCGGCGAGCCCACCGTCCTGGCGCCCGGCGACGTGGTGGACCTCGGCGACGGGCTGACCTTCACCGCGGAGAGCCGCGCGTGAGCGTTCCTCGCGCGGCCTCGCGGCCGCCGCAGCTCCCCGGGTTCGACTACGTGCGCAACCTCGGGCTCGGCGGCTTCGCCGACGTGTTCCTGTACCGCCAGCACCTGCCCAGCCGGCTCGTCGCCGTCAAGGTGCTGCTGGCGGCGGGGCTGTCGGACGGGGTGCGGGCGCAGTTCACCGACGAGGCGAACCTCATGGCGCGGCTGAGCCACCATCCGTCGATCGTCACGGTCCACCACGCGTCGGTCGCCGCCGACGGGCGGCCCTACCTCGTCATGGAGTACTGCTCGCAGCCAGGGCTGGCACAGCGGTACCGCGCGGAGCGGATGGGCGTCGCCGAGGTGCTGCGCATCGGCGTGCGGCTCGCCGCCGCGGTCGAGACCGCGCACCGTGCCGGCGTGCTGCATCGCGACATCAAGCCGTCGAACGTGCTGGTCACGGACTTCGGGTGGCCGGCCCTGACGGACTTCGGCATCGCCGCGACGGTGGGACTCCACGGCGCGGCCGGCGCCGCGGCGGGCCTGTCGGTCCCGTGGGCACCGCCGGAGATGCTCGCCGAGCCGCCGACGGCCGACGAGCGCTCGGACGTGTACTGCCTCGCCGCGACGCTCTACTCGCTGCTCGCCGGCCGCTCGCCGTTCGAGGTGCCGGGCGGGGTCAACGGCGCCGCCGAGCTGATCACGCGGATCGAACGTGACCCGGTGCCGGCGATCGGCCGCCCGGACGTGCCGGACGGCCTGCGCCGCCTGCTCACCCGCGCGATGGCGAAGCACCCCGACGAGCGCCACCCGTCGGCGCTCGCCCTGGGCAGGGCGCTCCAGCAGGTCGAGGCCGAGCTGGGGCTGCCGCCGACGACGCTGGACCTGCCGGGCGAGGCCGCCGGACCGGGGCGGGCGCCCGACTCCGACGACTCGACGCGCGAGCGCCGGGTCCGCGAGATCTCGGCCGACTCGACGCGCCCGCGCGCCCCCGTCGAGGTCCCCCCGTCCAACCCCGCCCGAGTTGTGACGGATGGGACGGATGTGGCGCGTGTGACGTCACACCAGTCACTCCAACCCCACCAGTCACAACTCGGGCGGGCTCGGACGGTGGGGGCCGCGGCGGTGGTCGTGGTGGCGGCCGGGGGGCTCGTCGCCGCGTTCCTGTCCGGCAGGGACGCGCAGCCGCCGCTCGGCGACCCCGGCCTGGTTCACGAGACGCTCCCTCCTGCCGTGGCCGTCCCGGCGCCGCGCGCGCTCGCGGGCGCGCGCGCGACCGACGGCTCGGTGCGGTTCACGTGGGACAACCCCGCCCCCGAGCAAGGGGATCGGTACCGGTGGGGCGTCGTGACGGCCACCGGCGAGGAGCGCCTGGCGACGACCGGCGAGCGCGCCGCCGCGGTGCCGGCCGGCCAGGCGCCGGGCGAGGTGTGCGTCCAGGTCTTCCTGGTGCGGTCCGACGGGCGGGTGTCGTCGGACGCGGCGCGGGGGTGCGCCGGATGATCCGCCGCCTGGGCGGGCGCCGCCTGACGAACGCCACCGCGGTGCTCACCGTGCCGGTGCTCGTCGCGACCCTCGCCCTGCTCGACCGCGGCTTCCCGCTGGCGCGCCTCGACCTCGACGACGGCGCGGTGTGGATCACCGCGACGGACCGGGGGATGGTCGGCCGGTACAACGTGCCGGTCGAGGAGCTCAACGCCGGGCTGGCGCCGGCCGCCACCCGGTTCGACGTGCTGCAGGACGGGCCGGACGTGCTCGTCGTCGGCCCGGGCGGCGTCCAGGTGGTCGACCCGGCGACGGTCGCGACGGTCGCCGACGTCGCCGCGGCGGGTACCACGGCGTCCACCGCCGGCGGCACGGTCGCCTTCGCGGACGCCGACGGGAGGGTGTGGGTGCGGCCGATGCTCGCGCTGTCGGGCCTGCGCCTCGGCCCGGACGGCGCGGACCTCGAGCTCGGCCCCGGCGGGCAGGTTGTCGTCGCGCGGTCCGGCACGGCGCTCGCGGTGTCGCCCGAGGACGGCACGGTGACCAGGATCTCCCCGGACGGGGCGCAGGCACCCGGCGGCAGCGTCGGCGCGGGCGAGGTCGAGCAGCTGACGGCGGTGGGCGACGAGCCCGTCGTCCTCACGGGCCGGACGCTGCGCACGCGCGGCGGAACCGTCGAGCTGGACGGGCAGGACCTGGTGCTCCAGCAGCCCGGTCCCGCCTCGTCGCGCGTGCTCGTCGCCGGCCGCACCGCCCTGCTGGAGGTGCCGCTGGACGGGGGCCCGGTCGTCGAGCACGTCACGGGCGGTTCGGGCGCCCCGGCGCGGCCGGTGCGGGTCGGCGCGTGCTCGTACGGCGCGTGGGCCACCGGGTCGGGTTCCTACCTCCGGTTCTGCGACGGGGGCGACGAGCTGCGGCGCGACCTGGCCGAGCTGGGCGCCGGCGCGACCCTCGTCTTCCGCGTCAACCGGTCGATGGTGGTGCTCAACGACGCCGCGGCAGGCCGGCTGTGGCTGCCGGAGCAGGACAGCGACGTGCGGGTCCCGGACTGGGAGCTCGTCGCGCCCGAGCCCGAGCCGGAGCCGGACACGCAGGAGGCGCAGGGCAGCCTGACGAACGAGCTGGTGGCCGAGTGCGGCCAGGACTCCGGTGCGCCGCAGGCGCGGGACGACGAGTTCGGGGTGCGCCCCGGCCACACGGTGCTGCTCCCGGTGCTGGACAACGACTCCTCGTCGGACTGCGGCATCCTGGCGATCTCCGAGCTCGACGCGCTGCCGGCGGGGTTCGGCACGCTCGAGCCCGTGTACGGCGGCCGCGCGCTCCAGGTGCACGTGGCGCCCGACGCGACGGGGGTCGCCGAGGCGACCTACACGATCACCGACGGCCGCGGCACCACGCCGCCGTCGACGGCGACGCTGCGGCTACGCGTGTCGACCGAGAACGGCGCCCCCGTCCAGGTGCGCGTGCCGACGGTGACGGTGGACGCGGGCGGCCGGGTGACGCAGGACGTGCTGGCGAGCTTCGTCGACCCCGACGGCGACGACCTGATGCTCCTGCGCGCCACCGTGGACCCGACGTCCGGGACGGTCCGGGCGCGGCAGGACGGCACGCTGACGTTCGAGGCCGACGGCGGCACGCTGGGCCAGGCGAGCGTCGAGCTGACCGTCACGGACGGCAGCCAGACCGCGACGGGCTCGCTGACCGTCGAGGTGCGGCCCGAGGGGTCCGTCCCGCCGCACATCGACCCCGTCCTCGCGGTGACGTACGTGGACCGGCCGGTGACGGTGCGGCCGCTCGACCTCGTCCGCAGCGCGTCGGCGGAGCCGGTGTCGCTGGCGGGGGTCGACGACGTCGTCGGCGCCACCGTCGTCGCCGACCTGGCGGCAGGGACGTTCACGTTCAGTGCGCCGCGCCCGGGCACGTACTACGTGCCCTTCCTCGTCACCGCGCCGCCGCAGCAGGCATCGGGGCTGGCCCGGGTGGACGTGCTGGCGTGGCCGGAGCAGGTGCTGCCGCCGATCGCGGTGCGGGACCGCGCCCTGCTGCCCGCCGGCGGCCAGGTGACGATCGACCCCCTGGCCAACGACACCGACCCGGCAGGCGGCGTTCTGGTGCTCCAGTCCGTCGAGGCCCCGGAAGGGTACGGCCTCCAGGTGGCCGTGCTCGACCACCACCTGGTGCAGGTCTCGGCCGACCGCACGCCGGAGGGCCCGGTCCTGCTCGCCTACACGGTCTCGAACGGCGCGGCGGTCGCCACCGGCGAGATCGTCGTGCTGCCCGTTCCCGCGACGGGCTCGTCGCAGGCGCCCGTGGTCGACAGCGTCGAGGTGACCGTGCGCACCGGCGGCGTGGTGACGGTGCCGGTGCTCGACAGCGCGTACGACCCCGACGGCGACCCGCTGTCGCTGGTGCGCGACCTGCCCGAGCCGCTCGCCGCCGGCGAGGGTCTGCTGTTCGTCTCCGGCGACGTGCTCCGGTACCAGGCGCCGTCGACGCCGATGACGGTGCGCGCGACGTTCGCGGTGCGCGACCCGGCGGGCAACACGACGGCCGCGAGCCTCACCGTGCGGGTCCACGCGTCCGACGAGGACACGAAGGCGCCGCCACGCCCGCGCGACCTCGTCGCGCGCGTGTTCGCGGGCGACGTGGTTCGCATCGACGTGCCGCTCGTCGGGATCGACACCGACGGCGACGGCGTGACGCTGCTCGGCCTCGCCTCCGCGGCGGGCAAGGGCGTGGTCGAGGTGGGGCCGGACTGGCTGGGCTACCAGGCGTTCGCCGACGAGTCCGGGACGGACACGTTCACGTACGCGGTCGAGGACTGGACGGGCCAGCGCGCCGTCGCGACCGTGCGGGTGGGCGTCGCGCCGCGCCCGACGACCGCGGCGTCCGTCGTCGCGCGCGACGACGCCGTCACCGTGCGGCCCGGTGAGAGCGTCGAGGTGCGCGTGCTCGCCAACGACATCGACTCCTCGGGCGGCACGCTGACGCTCGGCCCCGTGCTCGAGGCTCCCGAGGGCGTCGCGGCGAGCGTCGACGTCGAGCGGGGCCGCGTCGCGGTGACCGCGCCGGAGACGCCGGGCACGGTGCAGGTGGTCTACACGGCGACCAACGCTCGCGGCGGGCGGGACACCGCGGTGCTGACGGTGACGGTCAGCACCGACGCGCCGGTGCTGCCGCCCGTGGCGCGCGACGTCGTGGTGCCCGCCGCGGACACGTTCGGCACGACGTCGGTGTCGGTCGACGTGCTGGCCACGGCCCAGAACCCCAGCGGCCCGATGTCCGACCTGGCGGTCTCGGTGCCGGACGCCGCGACCGGCCTGGCGTACGTCGCGGAGGACCAGACCGTCGTCGTCACGCTGACCGACCGCGCCCAGACGCTGCCCTACCTGCTGACGAACACGCGGGAGCCCGGCGCGACCGCCTACGCCTTCATCACCGTGCCCGCGCTCGGCAACTTCCCGCCGATCCTGCGACGCAACGCCCCGGAGCTGACCGTCGCGTCCGGCGCGGAGCTGGTGATCCCGCTCGACGAGCACGTGCAGGTGGCGCCGGGTCGCACGCCGTCCGTGGCCGACGAGGCCGGGGTGTCCGCGACCCGCTCGGACGGCGGCCCGCTGGTCCGCGACGCCCGCACCGTGCAGTACACGTCGGCCGACGGGTACGCCGGCCCCGCGTCGATCACCGTGCCCGTGACGGACTCGACCGGCCCGGGGGACCTGCTGGCGCGCACCGCGTTGCTGACCATACCGATCACCGTCATCGCGGTCGACGACCACCCGCCCACGTACGCCCCGTCACAGCTCCGCGTCGCGCCGGGGGAGGCGCCGGTCGTCGTCGACCTGCTGACGTTCCTCACCGGGCCGGACGGCAGGCCCGCGCAGGCGGCCGACTACACGTTCCGGCTGACCTCGCCGGTGCCGGGCGGGTTCGTCGTGCCGCTGTCCGGCAGCCGGCTGTCGGTGTCCGCCGGCGCGGCGACGCCGAAGGGGACCACGGGAACGCTCGACGTGGCGATCGGCTACGGCCGCGCGGGCGTGCTCGACGTGACGGTGGACCTGGCGGTGATCGCCTCGACCCGGCAGCGGGCCAAGGTGCTCGACCAGCGGATCCCTGACGGCGTGCAGGGCCGCGACGCCTACGTGGACGTGCTCGCGGGCGCGTACAACCCGTTCCCCGACGACCCGCTGTCCGTGGTCGCCGTCAGCGTCGAGACCTCCGACGCCGGCACGGCGGCGCACTCGGCGGGCGGTGTGACGCTGCGGCCGGCCGCCGACTTCGTCGGCGAGATGGTCACCCGGGTCCGCGTGCGGGACGTCACGGGCGACCCGGACCGCGACGCCGAGGCGCGCGTGGTGCTCGTCGTCTCCGGTGTGCCGGCCGCCCCGGCCCCGCCGCGCGTCGACGAGGTGCGCGACCGCACCGTGCTGCTGTCCTGGACGGCGCCCGACAGCCGCGGGCAGCCGATCGAGCAGTACCGGGTGACGGCGATGCCCGGCGGCTCGGTGAAGCTGTGCGCGTCCACCACGTGCACCGTCGACGGGCTGACGAACGACGTCGAGTACACGTTCTTCGTCGAGGCGCACAACGCGGTCGGCTGGTCCGCGCCGTCGCCCGCCTCGGCCACGGCGCGCCCGGACGCGGTGCCCGACCCGCCGACCGGCCTGGCGCTGGCCTTCGGCGACGGCGAGCTGACCGCGACGTGGACCGCCCCGCCACCGACGGGCTCGCCGGTCACCAGCTACACGGTCGAGCTGACCGGCTCGTCCTCCGGCGCCCTGACCGCGACCCAGACCGCGACGTCGCACACGTTCACCGGGCTGGCCAACGGCACCCGCTACACGGTGCGGGTGCGCGCCCACAACCGAGCACCGGACCCCTCCGGGTGGTCCGCGACCGCCTCCGAGACGCCGGCGGGCGTGCCCGCCGTGCCCGTGCCGACGGCGTCGCGCCGGCAGGGCGGCGTCACCGGGAACGTGGTCGACGTCGAGTGGCCGGCCGTCGAGGGCGCCGCCGCGAACGGTGACCCCGTGATCCGCTACGAGGTGTCCGTGGACGGCGGGGAGCCCGTCAGCGTCGGCACCGCCACCACGTACCAGCAGACGGACGCGGAGCGCAAGACGTACCGGTTCCGGGTCCGCGCCGTGAACAAGGCAGGCCACTCGGCGTGGGGCACGGTCATGGGCGAGGTGTGGAGCGCCCCCGGCGCGCCCACCGGGCTGACCGCCACGCCCTCCGCCGCGGGCGCCCTGGAGCCGGCGTGGGGCGACGGCATGGTGGCGCTCTCGTGGGTGGCGCCGGTCGACGCAGGCAGCACCGACGCGACGATCACCGGCTACGAGGTCGAGGGCCACGGCACCGTCGGGGGTACGGGCACGACCGTCACCGGCCTGGCCGGTGGCACGGCGCCGACGTTCCGGGTGCGGGCGCTGTCCTCCAAGGGGGCCGTGAGCGAGTGGGCGACGGTGACGTCCGGGACGGTCGTCACGGCGCCGCAGGCGCCCGCCGTCGCCGTGGCACCGGGTGCCGTCGACGAGGTGACGCTCGGCGTCACCCTCGGCGACGACGGCGGCCGGCCGATCGAGGCCGCCGAGTACCGGATCACCGACCCGTCGGGCACCTCCGAGTGGGCGCCGCTCGCCGGGCTGCCCGCGACCCGCCACGTCGACGGCGGCGGGCAGGTCACCCTCGAGGTGCGCGTGCGGAACGCGGCGGACGCCCCGTGGGTCGCCGCGGCCGCGACGGCCGCCACCCAGGTGCCGTCGCCGCCGGGGGCGCCGACGGACGTCCAGCTGTCCTCATTGGCGGGCAGCACGTGGGTCGGCTGGACCGTGCCGCCGGACGGCGGCCGTCCGATCACCCGCTACGAGTCGCAGGTCACCGCGCCCGGCGGCGCGCCGCTCGACCCGCCGCGCATCGCGGATGCGCAGGACAGCGGGCTCCACACCGCCATCCTTGACACCAGCGGCCTGGCCCCCGGCACCTACGAGGTGACGCTGCGGGCCGTCAACGCGGTCGGGCCCGGCGCCTGGTCGTTGCCCGCCACCCTGACGATCTCCTGACCCACGGCACCGACCCCGAGAGAGCAGAGATGACCCCCGAGCAGACCTCCTGGTTCGCCGAGACCTTCGACGCGCTCGTCGCCAACGTGGGGCAGGCGCTGCTCGGCACGGAGCGGACCATCCGGCTCGCGCTCGTCGCGATGGTCGCCGAGGGCCACCTGCTCCTCGAGGACGCGCCGGGCACGGGCAAGACGTCGCTGGCGAAAGCGCTGGCCGCGACCGTCGAGGGCACCCACCACCGCATCCAGTTCACGCCGGACCTGCTGCCCAGCGACGTCACCGGCGTGACGATCTGGGACCAGGGCAAGCGCGTGTTCGAGTTCCACCCCGGCCCGGTCTTCGCGTCGGTGGTGCTGGCCGACGAGATCAACCGGGCCTCGCCGAAGACGCAGGCCGCGCTGCTCGAGGTGATGGAGGAGAGCAACGTCACCGTCGACGGCGTCAGCCACTCCGTCGGCCGCCCGTTCATGGTCATCGCGACGCAGAACCCGATCGAGCAGGCGGGCACGTACCGGCTGCCCGAGGCCCAGCTCGACCGGTTCCTCATGAAGACCTCGCTCGGCTACCCGGACCGCGAGGCCTCCGTCGAGATCCTCTCCGGCGCGAAGGACCGCACCGCGGGCCTCTCGCCGAGGATCACCACCGAGGGCGTCGGCAGGCTGAGCGACCTCGCGCTGACCGTCCACGTCGACGAGTCCGTGCTCGACTACGTCGCCCGCCTCCTCGAGGCGACGCGCGAGGACCCGCGCACCGCCGTCGGCGCGAGCGTGCGCGGCGGCCTGGCGCTCGTCCGCTGCGGCCGGGTGTGGGCGGCCTCGGCGGGCCGGGAGTACGTGGTGCCCGACGACGTCAAGGCGCTGGCGCAGCCGGTCCTGGCGCACCGGCTCGTCATGGACCCGGAGGCGGAGTTCGCGGGCGTGACCGCCGCGCAGGTGATCGACCGCGTGCTCGACCAGGTCCCGCCGCCCGTCATGCGGGTCCGCTGACGATGCGCGTCTCGCCCCTCGGCTGGTCCGTCGCGGTCGCGGCGGGCCTCGGGCTGCTCGTCGGGCGGCTGCTCGGCTGGGGCGAGGCGGCGGCGCTCGGCGCGGCGGCGGCGGGCGTGCTGCTCGTCGCGCTGGCGATGACGGTGGGCCGCGCCCGGTACGCGGTGAGGCTGGACCTCGCCGAGCGGCGCGTGACGATCGGCCAGCGGGCCGTCGGGCGCGTCGAGGTGGCCAACGCGGCGGGGAGGTTCACGCTGCCGTCCCGGCTGGAGCTGCCGGTGGGGCGGGCGGTGGCCGACCTCGCGGTGCCGTCGCTGGCACCGCACGCGGCCCACGAGGAGCTGTTCGCGGTGCCGACGGAGCGCCGGGCGGTCGTCGTCGTCGGGCCCGTGCGGTCCTGGCGCGGCGACCCGCTGGGCATCGCCCGGCGCACGGTCCGCTGGACGGAGCCCGTCGAGCTGTATGTGCACCCGCGCGTCGTCGCGCTCGCCGGGGCGACCGCCGGCCTGCTGCGCGACCTCGAGGGCCAGACGGCGCGCGAGCTGTCCGACACCGACCTGTCGTTCCACGCCCTGCGCGACTACGTGTCCGGCGACGACCGCCGCTACATCCACTGGCGCACGTCAGCCCGCCGCGACACGCTGATGGTCAAACAGTTCGAGGACACGCGCCGCACCCTGACCGCCGTGGCGCTCGCGGACGCGAGCGCGGACTACGCGGGGGAGGACGACCTCGAGCTGGCCGTCGGCGCCGCCGCGTCGGTGGGCGTGCAGACCGTCCGCGACGAGCGCGACGTCGTGGTCCTCGCCGGGCCGGGCCGGATGCGCGCCAGGACGCCGCAGCTGCTGCTCGACGACTGCTCCGCGTTCGCCACGAGCGCCGCCGGCGCGGGGATCCACCTGCTCGGCCGCCGCGTCGCGCGGGAGGCGGCGGCCGCGTCGGTCGCGGTCCTCGTCACGGGTTCGGTGCCCGACGAGGCCGACCTGCGCCTCGGCGCACGGCACGTGCCGACGGGCGCCCGCACGCTCGTCGTGCGATGCGTGCCCGGGGCGGCGGCGAACGCACGCACCCAGGGCCTGGTGACCATCGGCACCCTCGGCTCGCTCGACGACCTGCCGCGCCTCCTGCGCCGGGCGGTGCTCCCATGATCGCCCCGACCCCCACGCCCACCCCGACCCCCACGCCCGTGCCGCCGCCCACCCGCCGCCCCACCGACCCGGCGTCCCCCACCCCCACCACCCCCGACCTCGGTGTTTCGGTGCCGGATCGGTACATCGATGCACCGATCCGGCACCGAACCACCGAAATGGCGGGGCGGCGCGCGGTCCTGGTGGGCGAGCCGGGGGGGCGGGGCCGGGAGACGGGGCGGCGGTGGGGGTGGCGCGCGGCGGTGGACGTCGCGGCGCTGCTCGTCGCGCTGCTCGTCGCGCTGTCGCCGCTCCTTCCGGTGTACGGCGGCCGCACCGCGGTCCCGGCGATCGCGGGCGGCCTGCTGCTCGGCGCCGGGGTCGCCGCGGCGGGCGCGTGGCGCGGCTGGTCGCCGCTCGGGACCGTCGCCGCGCTCGTCGTCGGGTACCTGCTCGCCGGCGGGGCACTGGCCGCACCGGGGACGACCCCTCTCGGCGTGCTGCCCGGGCCGGGCACGCCCGTCGCGCTGGCGCGCGGTGCCGCCTCGTCGTGGAAGCAGGTGCTGACGCTCCAGCCGCCGATCGGCTCGGGTGGGACGGTGCTCGTCGCGGCGCTGCTGCTCGCGCTCGTCGGCGCCGCCGCCGCGGTCAGCCTGGCGCTGCGGGCGCGCTCGGTGCGCGCCGCCGCACTGGCGGGCGCGGTGCCCGCACTGGTGGCCCTGGCCGCCGCGCTGCTCGGCACGCGCGCCACACCGCTGCCGCCCGCCGTGGCGGGCACGGTGCTCGCGGCGCTGCTCGGCACGTGGGCGTCGTGGCGTGCGGGGCGACTGCGCGCCACGCGGCTGGTCGCGACCGGCGTGATCGCCGCGGTGGCGCTCGGCGGCGGCCTGCTCGCCGGGCCGGCCGCGATCGAGGGCGTGCCGCGGTTCGTGCTCCGCGACCGGATCACGCCGCCGTTCGACCCCGACGACCACCCGAGCCCGCTCGCCGCCTTCCGCCGCTACGTCAAGCTCGACGACACCGTGCTGTTCACCGTGACGGGCCTGCCCGAGGGTGCGCGGGTGCGGCTGGCGACCTTCGACCGCTACGACGGCGTGGTGTGGAACGTCGCGGGCACGGGCTCGGCGGAGGTGTCGGGGGAGTTCCGGCGGGTGGGCGGGGAGCTGTCCGTCTCGGCGCCCGGCACCGCGGCGAGGCTCGAGGTGCAGATCGGCGCGCTCACCGGGCCCTGGCTGCCGACGGTCGGGTCCGCGACGCACATCGGAGTCGACGAGGCGGCGGCCGCCGGGCTGCGGTACAACGACGCGACGGGGGCCGCGGTGCTCGTCGGCGGACTGAGCGAGGGCCTGCGCTACACGCTCGACGCCGTGGTGCCGCACGCGCCCTCGCCGGCGGACCTGGGCGGCGCGCAGCCGTCCGCGGTCTCGTCGCCGAGCCTCGCCGGCGTCCCGGCGCGCGTGCGCACGCTCGCGCCGGAGGTGGCGCGGGAGGCCGGCAAGCCGGCCGAGGTGGTCCAGGCGATGGCGACGTGGCTCAGCGAGCAGGGCTACTTCAGCCACGGCCAGCCCGGCGAGCACCCGTCGCTGTCCGGCCACGGCGCGGACCGGCTCGCGCGGTTCCTCGGCGACGACGTCATGGTGGGCGACGGCGAGCAGTACGCCGCGACGCTCGCGCTGATGGTGCGCGAGATGGGGCTGCCGGCGCGGGTCGTGCTGGGCTTCGTCCCGGGGTCGTCGTCCGGAGAGGGGGACGACGAGCCTTCGTCGGACGGCACGTACGCCGTGACCGGCGCGGACGTCCAGGCGTGGGTCGAGGTGCCCTTCGTCGGGCACGGCTGGGTGCCCTTCGACCCGACGCCACCGGAGTCCAAGACGGTCGACGAGGACCCGGACCCACAGCCCTCCGAGCCGAAGCCGCAGGTGGTGCAGCCACCGCCGCCGCCGGAGGAGGCCGTCGCGCCGCCGGACGACGACACGGCGCGCCCGAACACGACGCAGGACGACGAGGGCTCGTCGGGCACGCCGCTGTGGGTGAGGGTGCTGGTCCGCGCCGGTGCCGGGGTCGGCGGCCTGCTGCTGCTCGCGTCGCCCTTCCTGGCGATCGCCGCGGTCAAGCTCGCCCGCCGCCGGCGCCGCCGCCGCGCCGCCGACCCGGTGCACGCCGTCGCGGGCGGCTGGGACGAGGTGATGGACGCCGCGCGCGACCTGCGCCGCCCGCCGGCCGGGTCGGGGACGCGGCGCGAGGCGGCCCGTGCCGTGGGCCACGCGTTCGCGGCGCGGGACCAGGGGCACGCCGCGGTGGTGGCGGTGCGCCTCGACGGGCTGGCGCGCCGGGCCGACCGCGCCGTGTTCGCCGCCGGGGAGCCGACCGACGCCGAGGTGGCCGCGTACTGGGAGGACGTCGAGGAGGCGCTGGCCCGGATGCGGTCCGCGGTGCCGCCCGGGGCGCGGCTGCGGGCGCGGACATCGGCCGCCTCGCTGCGCACCCGGGTTGCGGCACGCGGCCGGCCGAGGGGTATGGTGCCCCTCGTGCGGAGCACGCTCCTCCTTCGTCGCCGCGGCGGGGCCCTCTAGGCCGGTCCCTCGCCGCGGAGTCTGCTGTGCCCGGCTGAACGAGCCCCCGGACGACGAGCGAGGAACCCCATGAGCTACCAGGACCGCACCCCCCAGCAGCCTTCGGGCATGCCCGTGCACAAGTACCGGCCGTTCGGCGAGCAGATCCGGGTGGACCTGCCGGACCGGACGTGGCCGTCGAAGACCATCACCAGGGCGCCGCGCTGGTGCGCGGTGGACCTGCGGGACGGCAACCAGGCGTTGATCGAGCCGATGAACGCGCCGCGCAAGCTGGCGATGTTCGAGCTGCTCGTCGAGATGGGCTACAAGGAGATCGAGGTCGGCTTCCCGTCGGCGTCGCAGACGGACTTCGACTTCGTCCGGACGCTCATCGAGGAGGGCCGGATCCCCGACGACGTGGTGATCCAGGTGCTGACACAGGCGCGCGAGCACCTGATCGAGCGCACGTACGAGGCGATCACGGGGGCCAGGCAGGCGATCGTCCACTTCTACAACTCGACGTCGGTGCTCCAGCGGCGCGTGGTGTTCGGCTCCGACGAGGAGGGGATCCTCGACATCGCCGTGTCCGGCGCCCGGTTCTGCAAGAAGTACGAGGAGCTGGTCCCGGACACCGAGGTGTACTACGAGTACAGCCCCGAGTCGTACACCGGGACCGAGCTCGAGTACGCGGTGCGCGTCTGCAACGCCGTGCTCGACGAGCTGGACCCGACCGACGACAGGCCGGTGATCGTCAACCTGCCCGCCACCGTGGAGATGGCGACGCCCAACGTCTACGCCGACTCGATCGAGTGGATGAACCGGCACCTGCACCGCCGCCACCAGGTGGTGCTCTCGCTGCACCCGCACAACGACCGCGGCACCGCGGTGGCCGCCGCCGAGCTCGGCTACCTGGCCGGCGCGGACCGGATCGAGGGGTGCCTGTTCGGCAACGGCGAGCGCACCGGCAACGTGGACCTGGTCACGCTGGGGATGAACCTGTTCAGCCAGGGGATCGACCCGCAGATCGACTTCTCCGACCTGGCGCGGGTGCGCTCGGTCGTCGAGCACTGCAACCAGCTGTCCGTCGCCGAACGGCACCCGTACGGCGGCGACCTCGTCTTCACCGCGTTCTCCGGTTCGCACCAGGACGCGATCAAGAAGGGCCTGGCCGCGATGGAGAGTGACGCTGTCGCGGCCGGCAAGGAGGTGGACGACCTCGTCTGGGCCGTGCCGTACCTGCCGATCGACCCGCGGGACGTCGGGCGCAGCTACGACGCGATCATCCGGGTCAACAGCCAGTCCGGGAAGGGCGGCATCTCGTACCTGATGAAGACCGAGCGCGACCTCGACCTGCCGCGCCGGCTCCAGATCGAGTTCTCGCAGGTGGTCCAGCGCCACACCGACCAGCACGGCACCGAGGTGACGGCCGACGAGCTGTGGCGGATGTTCGTCGACGAGTACCTGCCTGCGGAGTTCGCGGGGATGAGCTCGGCGCACATCCGGGCCGGCGCCGGGCCGGAGGGCGACCCGCTGGAGCCGTGGGGCCGGTTCTCGCTGCGGGGGATCCGCACCGCGGGCACCGAGGGCGGGCAGGATTCGCTCGAGGTGGAGCTCATCGACCGCGGCGAGGTCCGCACGCTGACCGGCATGGGGAACGGGCCGGTGGCCGCCTTCGTCGCCGCGCTGAAGCAGGCCGGCGTGGACCTGGCCGTGCTCGACTACGCCGAGCACGCGCTGTCCGCCGGCGGCGACGCGACCGCGGCCGCCTACGTCGAGTGCGCCGTCGGCGGCGACATCCTCTGGGGCGTCGGCATCGACCCGTCGATCACCACGGCGTCGCTCAAGGCGATCGTCAGCGCGGTCAACCGCCACCAGCGCTGACCCTGCGCCGTCCCGCTCGCCGCTGCGTCCGAGGGACGCCGCACCATCCTCTCCCGTTGCGTCCGAGGACAGTGATGCCCGGGAGTCACTTTCCTCGGACGCAACGGGGGCGGGTTGCGCCGGGGCGTGAGGGTGGCGTGGGGGAGGATGGGCCGGTGAGCCTCTACCGCGACGAGGCGATCGTGCTGCGCACCCAGAAGCTGGGCGAGGCGGACCGCATCGTCACCCTGCTGACCCGCGAGCACGGCAAGGTGCGCGCGGTCGGCAAGGGCGTCCGGCGCACGACGAGCCGGTTCGGTTCCCGTCTGGAGCCGTTCATGCACGTCGATACCCAGCTGGCCACGGGCCGCAACCTCGACACGGTGACGCAGGTGGAGACCCTCGGCGCATACGGGCGGCCCGTCTGCGAGGACTACGCGCTGTACACCGCCGGCACCGCGATGCTCGAGACGGCCGACCGGCTGGTCGAGGCCGAGCACGAGCCCGCCCTCCAGCAGTACTGGCTGCTCGTCGGCGCCGTGCGGGCGCTGGCGAGCCGCGACCACTCGCCGGGCCTCCTCCTCGACTCGTACCTGCTGCGGGCGCTCGCGGTCGCCGGATGGGCGCCGAGCTTTGCGGACTGCGCGCGCTGCGGGGCACCGGGCCCGCACCACGCGTTCGCGGTGGCGATGGGCGGCGCGGTCTGCGGGGACTGCCGGCCCCCGGGCTCGGCAGCGCCTGCGGCGGAGACGTTCGCGCTGCTCGCCGCTTTGCTCGTCGGCGACTGGGCCACGGCGGACGCGAGCGCCGAGCGCCACCGCGCCGAGGGCAGCGGCCTGGTCGCGGCGTTCTGCCAGTTCCATCTGGAGCGCCGGCTGCGCTCGCTGCCGATGGTCGAGCGCGTCTAGGACGAGGCGCTTGCCGTCGCCGTGACGCGGCGGGGTGCGGGCGGTGCGTCGGCGGGCCGCACGCGCGACCGCTTGACGCGGTACATCGACGCGTCGGCCTGGGCGAGCAGTGCTTCGGAAGCCACGCGGATGCCCTGCCCGACAGTGGCGACGCCGACGCTCGCTCGGCTGGAGGCGACGATCGTGCCGATCGTCACGGGTACGTCCAGTGTTCCTTCGACCGCGGCGGCGGCCGCGACACCGGTCCCGGGTTCGCCCTCGAGGACGACGACGAACTCGTCACCGCCGAGGCGGGCGACGAGGTCGCCGGCCTGCCCGAAACCGTGCAGCCGCGCGGCGACGACGCGCAGAAGCCTGTCGCCGACCGAGTGCCCGTGCGTGTCGTTGACCAGCTTGAAGTCGTCGAGGTCGAGGTAGAGCACGACGGCGCCGGGCGACGTGCCATCGGCTACCCGGGCGAGCAACCCGTCCAGGTGCTCGACGATCGAACGGCGGTTCGCCAGGCCGGTGAGCTCGTCGTGCGCGGCCAGATGGCGCAGGCGTTGCTCCGCCTCGGCGTTCCGGCGGGCTAGCAGCTCGATCCGCAGCACGACCAGCGGCACCATCACCAGCGTGCCGGTGCTGAACAGGGCGAGGTCGGGAGCACGCCCGAGCACCCGCGCGACGACGGCGAGTACCGGGTTGGCGGCGAGCGCCCCGCCGAGGAAGGCCAGCCGCCACCGCGTCAGCCGCACCGGGGAGCGTTCCGGGAAGGCGACCGCGGTCGCGGAGGGAAGGACCAGAGCGGCGCCGAAGGCGACGAGCGCGACCACGCACAGCGCGCTCGCCCACCACGTCGCCAGGTGCGTCGCGGGGTCCTCGGTGAATGTGAACGCGACATCGGCGAGGGTCGCGGCGGCGATCGCCAGCAGGAGGTAGAGCGTGACGGTACGCACCTCGCGCGCCACGATCGCCAGTCGGACGGTGACTCCCGCGAGCGCCGTGACGAGCAGGACGAGTGACATCTCGTACGCGACGGTCGCGGGACTCGAACCTCGGCGGAGGTGCGCCGGCTGGAGCACGAAGGCCCACACCAGGCTCGCGACGGCCAGTCCGATCACTGCGGCGTCGAGCAATCCGCCGCGGTCGCGGCCGGCGAACGCGGCCGTGGCGACGGCGCCGCCGCCGAGCAGCAGCGCGTAGCCGAGTGCCAGGGTCGCCGCGGCGGCCTGGGTCGTCGCCGGACGCCCCGTGCCCACGAGGGCGAGCTGGTTCTGGACGTTGTGCACGGCGAGGACGCCGGTACCGGTCAGCATGAGCACCCAGCCGGCCCGGCTCGGGCAGGCGCGGCGCCACAGCTGGGCGGCCAGGACGACGACGGGGACGAGGTTCGCCGCGGTCACGGCCGCGTAGCGCCAGGTCGCGCCCAGCGTGCAGGCGGCGATCAGAGGACCGCAAAGCAGCACGAAGCCTGCGTGCACCCGACGTCCGCGTCCGTGCATCCGCCCTCCCTGGGGCCCGAGCCGCCCGGCCACACCCATCGGCAGGATGTGAACCGGTCGTAGGCGTCGGCGCGGTCCCCGTGCCGGCGGACCCGGCACAATGGCGTGCGAGAATCGTCGACCCCGAGGAGCCCGTGATGGCACGCGCCGGCCGGACCGGTCCCGCTGTGGGTGTTCCGGCCCCTCCGCCGCACCCGTCCGGCGCGCGCCCGCCCGCGGTCCCGCGCGAGCTCGTCCCGCGGCACGTCGCGATCGTCATGGACGGCAACGGCCGCTGGGCCAACGCGCGCGGCCTGCCGCGCACCGCCGGGCACGCGGCGGGAGAGGCGTCGCTGCTGGACGTCGTCGCCGGCGCGATCGAGATCGGCGTCGAGTACGTCTCCGCCTACGCGTTCTCAACAGAGAACTGGAAGCGCTCGCCCGACGAGGTCCGCTTCCTCATGGGCTTCAACCGCGACGTGCTTCGGCGCCGCCGCGACGCGATGAACGACTGGGGCGTGCGCGTGCGGTGGGCCGGCCGAAGGCCCCGGCTGTGGCGGTCCGTGATCGCCGAGCTCGAGACCGCCGAGGCCCTCACCAGGGACAACACCGTCTGCACGCTGACGATGTGCGTCAACTACGGCGGCCGCGCCGAGATCGTCGACGCCGCCCGCGCCATCGCCCGCGAGGCTGCCGCCGGACGGCTCGACCCCGAGCACGTCACCGAGCGGACCGTGCGTCGGTTCCTCGACGAGCCGGACCTGCCGGACGTCGACCTGTTCCTGCGCACGAGCGGCGAGCAGCGCACCTCGAACTTCCTGCTGTGGCAGTCGGCGTATGCGGAGCTCGTCTTCCTCGACGAGCCGTGGCCGGACGTCGACCGTCGGCACCTCTGGCGCGCGATCGAGCAGTACGCGAGCCGCGACCGCCGCTACGGCAGGGCGAAGGACAGCCCCACCTAGACCGCCGAGCGCATCGTTCGCGGCCCAACGCGTACGTTGCGGCGCGCCGAACGTACGCGCCCGGCGCCGAGTGATGCGCTCGGCGGAGCGTGGCGCTACGCGAGGGGGGCGGCGGCCCGGGCGGGTCGCGCCGCGCGGCGGCGGCGTGAGCGCACGACGAAGGCGGCGACAACCGCAGCGACCGCGACGACCAGCGCCCATGGCGAGCGCGCCGCCAGCGCCATCCCGGCGTACACGGCGCCGAGCCCCACGGTGCCCCAGATCACCGCCCACAGCGCAGCCCCCGTCGCGGACGCGACCGCGAACCGCGGGTACGGCATCCGTACCATCCCGGCGCAGAGGAACACGGCCGTCTGCACTCCGACCGTCAGGTAGGCGAGGACCACGGCGACGGGCCCCCAGCGGTGCACCAGCGCGACCCCGGGCTGCACGGCCCGCGACTGCGCGAACCGGCCCATCCGGGCCACGGTCGCCCGCCACCACGCCGGCCCGCCGATCTTCTCCTGTCCCAGCTGGGCGCCGCGCACCAGGGTGCGCCCGGCCCAGTAGGTGGCGTGCGAACGCAGGAATACCACCACGAAGAGCACCACGAGGACGACGACGAAGGGCTTGCCGCCCAGTCCGTGCGCCTCCGCCACCTCGGTCGCGTCGACCGTCACGGCGACGATGCTACCCACGGGTGAGGCTCACCTAACTTACGCGGCGTCACCTCGGCCGTCGGCAGTGGTCAGGGTGCCGGGCCGGTAGCCTGATGCGGTTGTCCGCGGCACCCAGCCGTGGCCGTCACCACGACCCAGGAGCAACCAGTGGCCGCACCGTCCCGTCTCGACAACGTCGTCTCCCTGGCGAAGCGCCGGGGCTTCGTGTTCCCGAGCGGCGAGATCTACGGCGGGACGAGGTCGGCGTGGGACTACGGGCCGCTCGGCGTCGAGCTCAAGGAGAACATCAAGCGCCAGTGGTGGCGCGCGATGGTCACCAGCCGCGATGACATCGTCGGCCTGGACTCCTCCGTGATCCTGCCGCGGCAGGTCTGGGTGGCCTCCGGCCACGTCGGCGTCTTCACCGACCCGCTGACCGAGTGCCTGTCCTGCCACAAGCGGTTCCGCGAGGACCAGCTGATCGAGGAGTTCGCCGAGCGCAAGGGCCGTGCCCCCGAGGGTGGCCTGGCGAGCGTGCCGTGCCCCAACTGCGGCACCCGCGGGCAGTGGACCGAGCCGCGCGACTTCAACATGATGCTCAAGACGTACCTCGGCCCGGTCGAGGACGAGTCCGGCCTGCACTACCTGCGGCCCGAGACGGCGCAGGGCATCTTCGTCAACTTCCAGAACGTGCTGACCGCCGCTCGCAAGAAGCCGCCGTTCGGCATCGGCCAGATCGGCAAGTCGTTCCGCAACGAGATCACGCCCGGCAACTTCATCTTCCGCACGCGCGAGTTCGAGCAGATGGAGATGGAGTTCTTCGTCGAGCCCGGGACCGACGAGCAGTGGCACCAGTACTGGATCGACACCCGCACCGACTGGTACACGGGGCTGGGCATCGCCCGGGAGAACCTGCGCCACTACGAGCACCCGAAGGAGAAGCTGTCCCACTACTCGAAGCGGACGGTCGACATCGAGTACCGGTTCGGCTTCGTCGGCAGCGAGTGGGGCGAGCTCGAGGGCATCGCGAACCGCACCGACTTCGACCTGACGACCCACACCGAGCACTCGGGCGTCGACCTCTCGTACTTCGACCAGACCAAGGGCGAGCGCTACGTGCCGTACGTCATCGAGCCCGCCGCGGGCCTGACGCGCAGCCTGATGGCGTTCCTCGTCGAGGCCTACGCCGAGGACGAGGCGCCCAACACCAAGGGCGGCGTCGACCTCCGGACGGTGCTGCGGCTCGACCCGCGGCTGGCGCCGGTCAAGGCCGCTGTGCTGCCGCTGAGCCGCAACGAGGACCTCTCGCCCAAGGCGCGCGACCTCGCCGCCGAGCTGCGCACGGCCTGGAACGTCGACTTCGACGACGCCGGCGCGATCGGCCGCCGCTACCGCCGCCAGGACGAGATCGGCACGCCGTTCTGCATCACCGTCGACTTCGACACGCTCGAGGACCAGGCGGTCACCATCCGCTCGCGCGACGACATGTCGCAGGAGCGCGTGGCGCTGGACCAGGTCGCCGGTTACCTCGCCGCCCGGCTCGTGGGCGCGTAGGGCGTACGACGAACCCGCGGGCTCACCGCGTCAGCGCCTGGCGCTGACCTGGAGGGTCTCGCCGGTGTCCATGTCGACGAGTGCCACCCTCGGGTGCTCCCGCGGCTCCACGGGCCACAGCTCAGAGTCGGTGACGACGTTGCCGTCCGCGTCGGCGGGCGTCCCGTTCCACCAGCCCTCCAGATCGCCGGGCAGCGGCCCGACGGGTGGGAGCTCGGCGCACAGGCCCGGCGCGGAGGCACTCCCCGGCCCGGTTCCCGCCGTGGGGGACGCCTACGGCACCGTGTCCGCCACCCCGACGGCCCCGAAGCGCGCGACCGGCCCGTCGACCCAGGCGGTGAGCGGGAGGCCGAGGCTCTCCTCGCAGGCCAGGAGCGTTGTCGCCTCGCAGCCCGGGACGTACGTGTCGCCATGGGCGCCGACGAAGACCAGCTGCCACGGTGCCGGGCCGAACCGATCCGCCGCGGCGCCGCGCAGCACCACCGCGTACAGGAGCCGGCCGTCGTCGGTCGGCGCCGCGAACGTCGGCAGCTCGACCGTCGTCGTGACGCCGCCCGCGCCCAGGTCGAAGGCGGCGCTGCTCGTCAGGAGCGCGACCGGGTCGCGCAGCCAGGCCGGGACCGCGCCGGCGAGGATGAGCGAGTCGCCGCCGGAAGGGGTGGCTTCCGGGACGGGGAACCGTGCGCGGTCCGTGCCGCCGTCGCGGATCGTCCACGCCACACCGGCGCTGCCGTCGGCGGTCTCGGACTCCCACTCGATGTCGACGCCGTCCCACCCGCCTCGCCACCACGTCGAGTCGCCCTTCCGGAGGCGCAGATCCCACCCGGCGACGTCCGCCGCCACGAGGGCACCGTCGGCCGCCACGACCGGACGGTTGACAGCCTGGATCTCGTCGGTCAACCGGGCCACCGGGGTGTCGCCCGCCGGTCGCGGCTCCTGGGACGCGGGTTTCGGCGCGGCCGGGGGCGCGGTGCGCGGGGAGGACAGGGCGGCCGGCACGCCGATCGCCAGGGCGAGCACGAGCGCGCCGGCGCCCGCGGCCGCGACGGTGCGGCGCGTGCGGATCAGTCGGCCGCGGCGCAGGACCGCGGCCTCGTCGGGCAGCCACTCGCCGGGCGCCGCCGAGGGG
>Ga0255334_1000320_pt1 | contig 43660 bp, 35 predicted proteins | sample EtOH5_35cm_T3_12_FD_202080 | JGI IMG/M metagenome (GOLD analysis project Ga0255334, IMG submission 202080) | Sandy soil microbial communities from University of British Columbia, Vancouver, Canada - EtOH5_35cm_T3_129 | ecosystem: Engineered > Artificial ecosystem > Sand microcosm > Unclassified ...
CGATCGAGCATCTGGCCGGCATGAAAGACTCCAAAGTGATCGTTGCGATCAACAAGGACGAAGAAGCGCCGATCTTCCAGGTGGCCGATTACGGCCTGGTGGCGGACTTGTTCGAAGCCATCCCTGAGTTCGAGAAGCTGGTCTAATCCAGCGGCCTGACTTATAAAGAGCCCGACCTTTTGGTCGGGCTTTTTTTTTGTTCCGGATTTGAGTGGGAGAGTGTCGCCATGGATCTGCGCCGCGTTTACGGCTGGTCATTGCTGCTGGGTCTGACAGTGTTGCCGGCGCTGTCCGTCGCCGCAGGCAAGTGCGAACGCCTGGTGGTGACCGGCAGCCCGGATGCGCCGCCGTACCTGTGGCAAGACCCGCAACACCCCAAGCACCTGATCGGCGCCAGTGCCGACCTGTTGCAGCAGGTGGCGGGGGAGATGGGGATCAAGGTCGAACTGCTTTACGCCGGCAAACGCTCCCAGGCCCTGGACGAAGTGCGCAGTGGGCGAATGGACATGCTGGCGGATGCGTCATTGACGGTCAGTGAACTGGACACTCTGGATTACATTCATCCTCCGTTACTGGAAAACGATTACCTGGTCTGGACCCGCAAAGACTCGACGCTGGTCTACAACGAAGCGCAGGACCTTCACGGTCATCCCGGCGCGCTGTCGGAAAAGTCTCGTATGACCCAGGCATTTGGTGTGTTCGCCCAGCAGCAATTGACCCTCGCACGTACACCTAACCTGACCCAGGCCTTTCAGAAATTGCTGCTGGGCGAGGTGGAATTTGTCCTTGCCGGACGCTATTCGGGCATGGCGGCCGCGCAGACACTTCACCTGGCCAACGACCTGGTCGCCCGCCCACAACCGATCGACAAACCCGGCTTGTTCCTCGCGGTTTCCCACAACTCCGCCTGCAACGATCCGTGGTTGCGCGGACAGCTGGCCAAAAAGATGACAGAATTGCCCGCGTCCGGACTGACGGAAGCCGTGCTGCAACGCAATATCGAGCGCTGGAAGGCGCAGCTCTCACAGCCGCAGCAACCACCTGTCAGTACCCCAAAACAGTAGGGATTTTTAGTGAGTATTCGACCTCTTTTCGTTGCCCTGGCCGTTCTGGCTCTGGCGGGTTGTGCAGCCGATCCGGCGCCGAATGAACAATTGCGCCTGACCGAACAGGCACTCGAGCAGGCCAAGGCGGTGGGCGCCACCGCCGCCGACGTGCCGGAAATGAAACTGGCCGAAGACAAGTTCAACCGCGCCAAGGGCAGCATGAACGACCAATCCTTCAAGAACGCGCGCATGCGGGCCGAGCAGGCCGAGCTGGACGCGCGACTGGCCGAAGCCCGGGTTCTGACCCTCAAGAGCGAGGAGCAGTTGAACGTGCTCAACACCCGCATCACTCGCCTGCGCAAGCAACTGGGAGATGTCCAATGAGCCTCAAGACCAAAGCATTGGGCGGTTTGATCCTGGCAGGCTGCGCCAGCCTCTATGGTTGTGCCGGTCAGCACAGCGAGGCCGCGTTGCAGCAGGCCAGTACTGACTTTCAGAAGGTCAAGGAAGATTCCAACGTGCTGCGAATCGCGCCCAAGGACGTGATTCGCGCCGGTGAGTCGCTAGCCCGTGCCGATCGTCTGTCCAGCTATTGGGGCAGTGGATCGGACGTGCTGCATTACGCTTACCTGAGTGAACGCTATAGCGAAATCGCGCGCGAACACACCAATCAGGTGCTCAACGAGGAACGTGCGGCGAAGCTCGAACTGGAGCGTCAGCGCCTGCAGCTGGCCTTGCGCGAATCCAAACTGCTCAGCGTGCAGCAGCAGGGCAAGTGGCTCGAAGAACAGATTGTCGCGTTGGCGACCACCCAGACCGATCGCGGCCTGGTGATGACCTTGGGCGACGTGCTGTTCGACACGGGTGAAGCGGAGTTGAAAAACTCGGCGAACCGCGTGGTGTTGAAGATCGTGCAGTTCTTGCAGCTCAACCCCAAGCGCGTAGTGCGCATCGAAGGTTACGCCGACAGTACCGGCGGCAAGCAGGAAAACCTCAAGCTGTCCCGTGACCGTGCGCAATCGGTGGCAGATGTGCTGATGGATTTGGGCATCGACGATAAACGCATTCAGGTCGAAGGCTACGGCGATGAATATCCGGTCGACGTGAACGCCTCCGAACGGGGACGTGCACAGAACCGTCGGGTAGAAATTGTGTTTTCTGACGAAAAAGGCCAGCTCGGCGCTGCCCGTTAAGGGCTGCGTCACTGGAAAACCCGGCCTGCCCGCCAGCGCCGGGTTTTTTTACGCCTGCTGATCGACTCCAAAAAAACAGTACAGTTTTTGCTGACACTGCACTGTACGGTCGACTATTGTGGCAACTGTCCCCGTACACTTCTAAACTGTTCCGGTATTGTTTCACACAAGAATAAAATGCCCGTGAAATCGAGTGCTGCGTCATGACCAATCTCTTGCTCTACCAACGTATTGCTCAACAACTGGCCGAAGACATCCGCCGTGGCGTCTATCAACCGGGGGAGCGCGTGCCTTCGGTGCGCAAGATGAGTTCACAGCTCAACGTCAGCCATGCGACGGTGTTGCAGGCTTACGCCAATCTCGAGGATCAGGGGCTGATCCGCGCCCGGCCGCAGTCGGGTTACTACGTGCACCAGACCCCGGCCCTGACCGCGCCGACACCGGACATCGCTCGGGTCGAGCGTCCAGGTCTGGTCACTCGCAGCAGCATCATCCAACAAGTTCTGGTCGAATCCCGCCGCGAGGGTGTGTTTCCCTTGGGCGCGGCCGTACCGAGTGTTGATTATCTGCCGGTGCGGGCGCTGCATCAGCAACTGGCCAAAGTCACCCGTTTTCATAGCCCGCGGGCGTTCAGCTACATGTTCAGCCCGGGTTTCGAACCGTTGCGCCGACAAGTGGCGATCCGCATGCGCGATGCCGGCGTGGTGGTCGATCCGTCGGAAGTGGTGATTACTCACGGCTGCGTTGATGCGTTGCAGATGTCCCTGCGTGTGCTGACTCGCCCGGGCGACCTGATCGCCGCCGAGTCGCCGACCTACTACGGTTTGCTGCAACTGGCTGACCTTCTGGGCCTCAAGGTCATCGAGATTCCGAGCGATCCGGCCACCGGTATGAGCCTCGAAGCTTTGCAGCTGGCGGCCAACCAGTGGTCGATCAAGGCGCTGGTGCTGACCACTCGTCTGAGCAATCCATTGGGCGGCACCATGCCCGAAGAGCGGCAGAAGCAACTGCTGCGCCTGGCCTCGGATTTCGATATCCAGATTGTCGAAGACGATATCTACGGCGAACTGATGTTCGAGCAGGGTCGCACCAAATCACTTAAAGCCTACGATCGGCTGGATCGGGTGATCTATTGCTCCAGCTTTTCCAAAACCCTGTCGCCGGGCGTGCGGATCGGCTGGATGATTGCCGGCAAGTACCAGCAGGAAATCCAGCGTTTGCAGACCTTCAGCACCCATTCGGCCTGCAGCGTCACGCAGATGGGCATTGCGGCGTACCTGGAGAACGGTGGTTACGACCGGCATTTGCGCTACATCCGTCAGGAGTACCGCAAGAACCTCAGCGCTTTCCAGCTGGCGGTGCAGCAATACTTCCCGGAAGGCACGCAGATGACCCGGCCGACCGGCGGCTTCATTCTGTGGGTCAGCCTGCCGGGGCGGGTCAACACGCAGGAGCTGCACGTTCGTGCGTTGCAGCAGGGCATCAGCATCGCGCCGGGGCTGATTTTCAGTAACACCGAGCAGTTCAACCACTGCATTCGACTGAACTGCGGCACACCCTGGAACCGTGAAGCCGAGCGTGCATTGATGACCCTGGGCATGCTCGCCACCCAACTCTGTCAGGAGATGGTCGGCGGCTTTTGAGGGGGCGGGCAGGATATTCCTGCCCGAGCTTGTCATGTCGCCTGCAACAGGCGAGCATATGGCTCCTGCCGTTTGTACCGTTGGGTCCATGAAGCCGATTTTACCCGCCGTATGGCTATCGATCTGCCTGCTGATGACCTTCCAGGCCGAAGGTGTATTAGCGGCTTCCGTTCAGGAAAAACCGGCAGCCAGCGCCACGTCGAAAAAGCCGGCTCCCGCTAAAAAAGCCACGCCGGTCAAAAAGAAAGCGGCCCCGGTGAAAAAACGACCGCCGATTGCCTCCAAGTCCAAACCCGCCAGTGAGGTCGTGAAAACCAAGCTCCCTTCGGCCGACCTGGATTTGAGTCTGCCCCAAGGCATGGTCGAGGAACTGAAACCGATTGGTACGGTACCGATGCCCCGACACGATGCGGTATTGCCACAAATGTTTGGTGACAAGACCGGCAGCTCTCCATTTCAGCTCAACGGGAGGCTGATCAGCAACGAAATGAAGTTGCAACTGCGCAACGAAGAGCGCCGTGAAGTTGAAGGCGCAGCCCTGGAATTCGAGTTCAAACGATAATTTCTTCCCGTTCGTGACCTGCTGGCCAGACGCTTTGTCGGAGACTGGTCGGTCACGCTCGTTTAAGCGAAAAAACCAGGGTCCAGACAATTTTAAACAAGCGTTTTAGCGGTTACTCTGTGCCACGTCCTTTAACACATCGCCCGTCGAGGAGCTCGTCGTCATGAAATGCCGTGAAGGCTGTGGCGCCTGTTGCATTGCCCCTTCCATCAGTTCACCGATTCCCGGCATGCCCAATGGCAAGCCGGCGGGAGAACGTTGCGTACAACTCTCTGTCGATAACCTGTGCGGCATTTTCGGCAAACCGGAACGTCCTGCAGTGTGTTCGGCGTTCGAAGCCGACATCGAAGTCTGCGGAAGCAGCCGTGACGAAGCGATCAAATTGTTGGGTTGGTGGGAGAAAATGACGGCGGCGTGATGTGTTCAACGAACGGATCTTCAACAATAAGGAATAAGACTATGGGTTCGCTGCAACGTATGGCTGTGCTGTGTGGTTTGACGGTTTTGCTGGCTTCCACGGCCGCTCAGGCAGAAGACTGGAAAGTTGCCAAGAACGAAGACGGTATCAAGGTTTCCTTGAGTGAAGTGGCTGGCTCCGATTACAAGGCTTACCAGGGCGTCACGCTGATGAAGACCACCATCGCCAAACTGCGTGCGCTGCAGGAAGACGTGTCAGGCGCTTGCGCCTGGATTCACGACTGTAAAACCCAGAAGTTGCTCAAGCACGAAGGCGATCAAAACTGGACCTACACCCAGTTCAATACGCCTTGGCCGGTGACCGCGCGTGACTCGGTGTTGCATGTCACCACCATCGAGGGTGCTGATGGCAGCCTGACCCGCAAACTCGAAGGTGTGCCGAAGTACATTCCTGAAGAAAAAGGCTTCGTCCGGGTTACCAAGGTCGATGGTTTCTGGAAGTTTGTGCCCAAGGGCGATCAGGTTGAGGTGACCTATCAGGTGCATACCGAGCCGGGCGGTAGCATTCCGTCGATGGTGGCCAACAAGTTTGTGGTGGATGCGCCGTTTAATACTTTGAAAGCCCTGAAGGCACGGGCTGAGAAGTAATCGCTCCGTTTTTTGATAAAGCGCCCTGACCTTATTCGGGGCGTTTGCTATTTGGTGGGGCGGTTTATTTGATCGGGGGCATATCCGTTTTTGCGGCTGGAGGCGAGCTAACGCTCGGCCTGATGAGTGGTGAGAAGCAAAAGCTGTACGCCGATCTGCTTTATGTGGGAGCGGGCTTGCTCGCGAAGCTGTTGATCTTGCCGTTGCCGTTGCCGTTGCCGTTGCTTTGGATTTTGATCTTGATCTGCTTGCCCTTTTCCCTGAGGCCGAACGTAGGCCTTGCGCAGGGGGCACCGCGGCAAGGATGGCGGCGGGCCCCCGGAGCAATGCCTTCATTACGGCATGCCGAGCCTAGGGTAGGCACCGAATGGCGGGGCAGAAGCGCTTTGGTTACTTTCCGCCGGGCCGCGCAGGCTTTTCGAAAGTGACTAGCTGTAAAAGCGAAACCGCCAGTCGCCGTTACCGCAGAAACGGATATGCCCCCGAACTAACTGCATTAGGGCAGGGGGACTTTATTTTGTTTCCGAATATGCGTTGCACGAAATTTTCACAAAGCCTCCAAGACAATTCGCCCGCGCCAACATCCGGGCAGTAATCAATGGCAATGCGACGGTTGATCGTGCAACATTTGCGCACCGTGCAAGCCCCGGGGCCGAGTACTGGCCAACAGAGGGCAAGGCGCAGCCGTATTTTTGAAACTTCAACTTCCAATGGGTCCTAAAACGACATGGCAATCCCGGACGCCCTGAATCAGCAGCGAGCTTCTAGTCGCCTGCTGCAACCGACCGTCAAATCGCATCTGGCCTACACGCTGCTGTGTGCCCTGGTCATGATGGTCATGTTCAGCCTGCTGCGCGTTGCGCTGCTGGTTTACAACCGCGAGATGATCCTCGACACCCCGGCCTCGACCTTTCTCGAAGCGTTCGCCAACGGTCTGCGTTTCGACCTGCGCCTGGTGGTCTACCTCAGCATTCCATTGCTGCTGGCGCTGTTCAGCGCCCGGGCGATGGCCGCCCGCGGATTCTTCCGGTTCTGGCTGACCATTGCCTCGAGCATCGCCCTGTTCCTCGGCCTGATGGAGATGGACTTCTACCGCGAGTTCCATCAGCGCCTCAACGGCCTGGTCTTCCAATATGTAAAGGAAGACCCGAAAACCGTGATGAGCATGCTCTGGTACGGTTTTCCGGTGGTTCGCTACCTGCTGGCCTGGGCCGTGGGCACGTTGATCCTGACCCTGGCGTTCAAGGGCGCCGACCGCACCACCCGTCCACGTGGCCCCTTCAGCGGCGGCAGCATTGGCACGCGCCAGATCGCTCCATGGTATGCACGCATCACGGTGTTCGTCGTCTGCCTGATGGTTTGCGTGGTGGCCGCTCGTGGCACCTTGCGTCAGGGCCCGCCACTGCGTTGGGGTGACGTTTATACCACCAACTCGAACTTCGCCAACCAATTGGGCCTCAACGGCACCTTGTCGCTGGTCGCCGCGGCCAAGAGCCGCATCTCCGAAGATCGCGACAACGTCTGGAAGGCCACGTTGCCACAGCCTGAAGCGCAGAAAATCGTGCGTGACATGCTGGTGATGCCGGACGAAAAACTGGTGGATGCCGAAACCGCAGCCGTGCGTCGCGATTACACGCCGCCGGCCGACAAGACCCTGCCGATCAAGAACGTCGTCGTGATCCTGATGGAAAGCATGGCCGGTCACTCGGTGGGCGCCTTGGGTGCACCGGGCAACATCACGCCGTACCTCGACAAGTTGTCGAAGGAAGGCCTGCTGTTTGATCGCTTCTTCTCCAACGGCACCCATACCCACCAGGGTATGTTCGCCACCATGGCGTGCTTCCCGAACCTGCCAGGTTTCGAATACCTGATGCAGACGCCGGAAGGCAGCCACAAGTTGTCCGGCCTGCCGCAATTGCTCAGTGCCCGTAAATATGACGACGTGTACGTCTACAACGGCGACTTCGCCTGGGATAACCAGTCGGGTTTCTTCAGCAACCAGGGCATGACCAACTTCATTGGTCGTAATGACTTTGTGAACCCGGTGTTCTCCGATCCGACCTGGGGCGTGTCCGACCAGGACATGTTCGACCGTGGTCTGGTCGAGCTCAAGGCGCGGGAAAACGGCAAGCCGTTCTATGCGTTGCTGCAAACCCTGTCCAACCACACGCCATATGCCTTGCCGACGCCATTGCCGGTTGAACCTGTAACCGATCGCGGTAGCTTGAACGAGCATTTGACCGCCATGCGTTATGCGGACTGGGCGCTGGGCCAGTTCTTTGAAAAGGCCCGCAAGGAGCCGTATTTCAAGGAAACCCTGTTTGTGATCGTCGGCGATCACGGTTTTGGCAACGAGCGTCAGATCACCGAAATGGACCTGGGCCGCTTCAACGTGCCGATGTTGATGATCGCTCCGGGCATCCAGGAAAAATTCGGCCAGCTTGACCATACCGTGGGCACGCAGATCGACATCGTGCCGACCATCATGGGTCGTATTGGTGGTGAAGTGCGTCATCAGTGCTGGGGCCGTGATTTGCTCAACCTGCCTGAAGGCGACACTGGTTTCGGCGTGATCAAGCCGTCGGGTAGCGAGCAGACCACCGCCATCATCACGGCTGATCAGATTCTGGTGCTGCCGAAAGAAAAGGAAATGGCGCCGAAGATGTACCAGTACCAACTGGGCGCGACACCTCACGCCGAGATCGTTCCAAATGCACCGCGTACCGCTGAGCTGAAACTCAAGCTCGAAGCGTTCCTGCAAACGGCGACCAAGAGCCTGATCGACAACACCGCCGGTGTGGTTGATGGCAAGCCGGACTAAGTCTTGATGCAATTAAAAAGAGGCCCTTGAAAAGGGCCTCTTTTTTTTGCCTGTTAAACCTTTATATCTTGCCGAGCAACAGCAGGATCAACAGCACCACCAACACCACGCCGATGATACCCGACGGGCCATAACCCCAACTTCTGGAGTGCGGGAAGACCGGTAAACCACCTACCAGCAGGAGGATCAGAATAATGATAAGAATTGTGCCCATGTCTATTTCCTTGTTGGAAGTGTTCTGGAATTACCTGGCGTTTAGCTGTCAGCCGGGCTGTTATAAAACCGGGCTGCTTACAAATCCGACTGTGGCGAATGAAAGAAAATTCCAAGTTTTTTTAATGTTTTTCGAAGAAAGGCTTATTTCGTTTTTAATGAGTCTAGTTGGTTCAGGCGCTGCCATGGTTTGCTCGAGCCATTCAGCAATCTGATGGAGCGTGGGTCGGGCATTGTCCTTCGCTACACTCGATGCATCTTCCCCGGAACAACAAGGCTGTTTGCTATGCAAAATCGCATGATGATCACTGGCGCGGGCTCGGGCCTGGGTCGCGAAATCGCGCTGCGCTGGGCCCGTGAAGGCTGGCAGCTGGCCTTGTCGGATGTCAGCGAACCCGGTCTGCAGGAAACCCTGAAACGGGTTCGCGAAGCCGGCGGCGACGGTTTTATCCAGCGTTGCGACGTGCGCGATTACAGCCAACTGACCGCTTTCGCCCAAGCCTGCGAAGAGAAACTCGGTGGCATCGATGTCATCGTCAACAACGCTGGCGTTGCCTCGGGCGGGTTCTTCAGTGAACTGTCCCTGGAAGACTGGGACTGGCAGATCGCGATCAACCTGATGGGCGTGGTCAAGGGCTGCAAAGCCTTCCTGCCGCTGCTGGAAAAAAGCAAAGGCAAGATCATCAACATCGCGTCGATGGCCGCCCTGATGCAAGGCCCGGCCATGAGCAACTACAACGTGGCCAAGGCTGGCGTGGTGGCGTTGTCCGAAAGCTTGTTGGTCGAGCTGGCGCAGCAGGAAATCGGCGTGCATGTGGTGTGCCCGTCGTTCTTCCAGACCAACCTGCTGGACTCGTTCCGTGGCCCGACGCCGGCCATGAAAGCCCAGGTCGGCAAGTTGCTGGAAAGCTCGCCGATCAGCGCGGCCGACATTGCCGACTACATCTTTCAGCATGTCGCCGCTGGCGAATTCTTGATCCTGCCTCACGAACAGGGCCGCATGGCCTGGGCGCTCAAGCAGAAGAACCCGCAGCTGCTCTACGACGAAATGACCGTCATGGCCGACAAAATGCGCGCCAAGGCCAAACAAACCGCAGGTTGAACTTGCCCGTACGCAACACCGTCGTTAGGGTGGCCGCCATCGGCCATCCTCGCGAGTTGTATGCATGCTCAATTACCTGTGGTTTTTCCTCGCCGCGCTGTTCGAAATCGCCGGCTGCTTTGCCTTCTGGATGTGGCTGCGCCAGGGTAAAAGCGCCTGGTGGGTCGTGCCCGCTCTGCTTAGTCTGACCTTGTTCGCGCTGCTGCTGACCCGCATCGAAGCGACCTACGCCGGTCGCGCCTATGCCGCATACGGTGGCATCTACATCATCGCGTCGATCGGCTGGCTGGCGGTGGTCGAGCGGATTCGTCCGCTGGGTTCGGACTGGCTCGGCGTGGCGCTGTGTGTCATCGGGGCCAGCGTCATCCTTTTCGGCCCGCGCTTCTCCGCTTCCTGAAGGATCGGTCCTTCATTCAATGGGTTTGTAGGACGTTTCCATAGGATCTGTTCGGGCGGCGCTGTAGGGCGGGACTGATTTGCCGCTGTCGCATTGAAGCCCTACTCAGTGCAGGGCATCTTCAGGGTTCGATAACCCTGAAGGACGAATGCCATGCTTGTACTCAGTCGCGTTGTGGGCGAGTTGATTTCCATCGGTGACAACATTTCCGTGCGCATTCTTGCCGTCAACGGAGGCAGTGTGCGCTTCGGTGTCGAAGCGCCGCAAAACGTCAACGTGCACCGGTCCGAGGTCTACGACCGCATCCAGGTCAAACTGGCGAAAAACAAAGGACGCTGAGGTCTCAGTCGAACAGGTGCTTGGGCACATCGTGTTTGAGCATCAACTGGCATTGCTCGCTTTCCGGGTCGAAGACAATCAGCGCCTGGCCCTTGGTCAATGCCTGGCGAACACGCAGCACACGGGTTTCCAGCGGCGTGTCATCGCCGTTGTCCGTACCGTCACGGGTCACGAAATCCTCGATCAGGCGGGTGAGGGTGTCGACTTCAAGTTGGTCGTGGGGGATCAGCATAGGCACCTCGGCTAAACAATGGCGCGATGCTACGGCGAATGGGAGGTTGCGGCTAGCCTGGGGATTAAAGGGTGCCTGATCTGTGATCGTTCCCACGCTCTGCGTGGGAATGCCTCAAGGGACGCTCCGCGTTCCAGCTCTAGAAAGGGACGCGGAGCGTCCCGGGCTGCATTCCCACGCAGAGCGTGGGAACGATCGAGTACGCCAACGTCAGGTATCCGACCGCTGCCCCACCAGACTATCCACCGACGGCACCCGCGTATCGCTTTCCATCTGCGTCTCATGTTCGATCTGATGACTGAACCGGTCCAGCGACCCCTTGGCAGGTTGTGCATCGCTGGCAAACACCGGCGGACTCAGAATGTAGGCGCCGAGCAATCGACTGAGCGCAGCGAGGCTGTCGATGTGGGTGCGTTCGTAGCCATGAGTGGCGTCGCAGCCGAAGGCGAGCAGGGCGGTGCGAATGTCATGCCCGGCGGTGACCGCCGAATGGGCATCGCTGAAGTAATAGCGGAACAGGTCGCGGCGTACCGGTAATTCGTTGTCACTGGCCAGGCGCAGCAGATGCCGCGACAGGTGATAGTCGTAAGGTCCACCGGAATCCTGCATGGCCACGCTCACCGCGTGTTCGCTGGAATGCTGACCCGGCGCGACCGGGGCAATGTCGATGCCGACGAATTCGCTGACGTCCCACGGTAACGCCGCCGCCGCGCCGCTGCCGGTTTCCTCGGTAATGGTGAACAGCGGATGACAGTCGATCATCAGCTCCTGGCCGCTGTCGACGATCGCTTTGAGCGCCGCGAGCAATGCGGCAACGCCGGCCTTGTCATCGAGATGTCGGGCGCTGATGTGGCCGCTTTCGGTGAATTCCGGCAAAGGGTCGAAGGCGACAAAATCACCGACGCTGATCCCCAGGGAGTCGCAATCGGCGCGGGTGGCGCAATAGGCGTCCAGGCGCAGCTCGATGTGATCCCAACTGATCGGCATTTCATCCACGGCGGTATTGAACGCATGCCCGGAAGCCATCAGCGGCAGCACGCTGCCTCGAATCACGCCGTTGTCGGTAAACAGGCTGACCCGGCTGCCCTCGGCAAAACGACTGGACCAGCAGCCGACAGGCGCCAGGGTCAGACGACCGTTGTCCTTGATCGCGCGAACCGCCGCGCCGATGGTGTCGAGGTGAGCGGAGACGGCGCGGTCGGGACTGTTTTTCTTGCCCTTGAGCGTGGCGCGGATAGTGCCGCGGCGGGTCATCTCAAAGGGAATGCCCAGCTCTTCAAGCCGTTCGGCGACGTAACGCACGATGGTGTCGGTGAACCCGGTCGGGCTGGGAATGGCGAGCATTTCCAGCAGGACTTTTTGCAGGTAGTTCAGATCTGGTTCGGGAATGTTACTGGTCATGGAAACTCCTGATGAGTTGAGGCCTGATCGTTCCCACGCTCTGCGTGGGAATGCAGCCCGGGACGCTCTGCGTCCCAAGAGCGGACGCGGAGCGTCCGGTGAGGCATTCCCACGCAGAGCGTGGGAACGATCGTGAGGGGGAGCGTTAGGCCGCCGGCTGACTGTGCGGAAACAACAAATCCACAAACCGTTCGGCCGTCGGCTGTGGTTCATGGTTGGCCAGGCCTGCGCGCTCATTGGCTTCGATAAACACATACTCCGGCTGATCGGCGGCAGGCACCATCAGGTCGAGCCCGACCATCGGAATGTCCAGCGCCCGCGCCGCTCGCACCGCAGCATCCACCAACGTCGGATGCAGGATCGCCGTGACATCCTCAAGAATCCCGCCGGTATGAAGATTCGCCGTACGCCGTACGAACAGATGCTCACCGGCCGGCAGAATGCTGTTGTAGTCATAACCCGCAGCATTCAATGTGCGCTCGGTCTCGTGATCCAGCGGGATCTTGCTTTCACCGCTGGTAGCCGCCTGACGACGCCGGCTCTGCGCTTCGATCAGCGCACCGATGGAATGCTGACCATCGCCCACCACTTCTGCCGGACGGCGAATCGCCGCGGCGACCACCTCAAAACCGATCACCACAATTCGCAGATCGAGGCCTTCGTGGAAGCTCTCCAGCAGCACACGACTGTCGAACTGGCGGGCGGACTCGATGGCTTGCTGGACCTCTTCGATGCTCCGTAAATCCACCGCGACGCCTTGGCCCTGTTCGCCATCCAGCGGCTTGACCACCACCCGTTCGTGCTCATCGAGAAACGCCAGATTGTCATCGGCATTACCGGCCAGTTGCTGCGACGGCAGGTTCAAACCGGCGGCCTTGAGCACTTTGTGCGTCAGGCTTTTGTCCTGGCACAACGTCATGCTGATGGCGCTTGTCAGGTCGCTGAGGGATTCACGGCAACGTACGCGGCGACCGCCATGGATCAAGGTGAACAGACCGGCGTCGGCGTCATCGACTTGCACTTCGATGCCACGACGGTGCGCTTCCTCGACGATGATCCGTGCATAAGGATTGAACTCGGCTTCGGGACCCGGGCCCAGAAACAACGGCTGATTGATGCAGTTTTTGCGCTTGATCGCGAAGGTCGACAGGTTGCGAAACCCCAGCTTGGCGTAAAGACTTTTCGCCTGCCGGTTGTCGTGCAGCACGGACAGGTCCAGGTAACTCAGCCCCCGGCTCATGAAGTGCTCGATCAAATGTCGCACCAGCACTTCACCGACACCCGGACGCGAACATTGCGGATCGACCGCCAGGCACCACAGGCTGCTGCCATTTTCCGGATCGTTGAACGCCTTGTGGTGATTGAGGCCCATGACGCTGCCGATGATCGCGCCGCTGTCCTCATCTTCGGCCAGCCAATACACCGGCCCACCTTGATGACGCGGAGTCAGCAGGCTCGCGTCGATCGGCAGCATGCCGCGCAATTGATACAGCTGATTGATCGCCTGCCAGTCCGCGTCGCTCTGGGCCCTGCGGATGCGAAAGCCGCGAAATACCCGAGTCGACTGGCGGTAATCACTGAACCACAGGCGCAGGGTGTCGGAAGGGTCGAGAAACAACTGGGCCGGCTCCAACCCCAGCACTTGCTGAGGCGCCGCCACGTACAGGGCGATGTCGCGTTCACCGGTGTGCTCGTTGAGCAGCTCTTGGGCCAGGCTCGCCGGATCCGGGAAGGTATGGCCGATCAGCAACCGGCCCCAACCGCAATGCACGGCGATCGGTGCGGCGCCCAATTCACTGCCGTCTTCGGCCAAGCGGGCCTGCAAGCGTTCGTAAGAGGGCGCCTGACCGCGCAACAAGCGTTGGCTGTAGGCCGTGGCATGGGGTTTCATCGATCAGATTCCTTGTTCGCTGAGCCACAGGTTCAGGGCCGCCAATTGCCACAGCTTGGAACCTCGCAACGGGGTCAATTGACCTTGTGGATCGGTCAGCAGGCGGTCGAGCATCTCAGGCTTGAACAGGCCGCGATCCTGACTCGGATCGAGCAGCAGTTCGCGCACCCAGTTCAGCGTGTCGCCCTGCAAATGCTTCAGGCCCGGCACCGGGAAGTAACCTTTCTTGCGATCGATCACTTCACTCGGAATCACCAGCCGCGCCGCTTCTTTCAAGACTTGCTTGCCGCCATCCGGCAGTTTGAATTTGCCCGGCACACGGGCCGACAATTCCACCAGGCGATAGTCGAGAAACGGCGTGCGCGCTTCCAGGCCCCAGGCCATGGTCATGTTGTCGACGCGTTTGACCGGGTCGTCCACCAGCATGATCGTGCTGTCCAGACGCAGGGCTTTGTCCACCGCTGCATCGGCACCGGGCTGCGCGAAATGTTCCTTCACGAAGTCACCAGCGGCGTCATTCGCTGTCAGCCATTTCGGCTGCACGGTGGCGGCGTAGTCGTCGTAGCTACGGTCGAAAAACGCATCGCGATAGGCGGCGTACGGATCTTCGGCACCGTCGACTTGTGGGTACCAGTGATAACCGGCGAACAACTCGTCGGCACCCTGGCCGCTCTGCACCACTTTGCAATGCTTGGCCACTTCGCGGGACAGCAGATAGAAGGCGATGCAGTCATGACTGACCATCGGTTCGCTCATGGCGCGGAACGCTGCGGGCAATTGTTCAATGATTTCTTTTTCGTCGATGCGCAATTGGTGATGCTGCGTGCCGTAGTGCTTGGCGATCAGGTCCGAATACTGGAACTCGTCGCCGCGCTCGCCGCCGGCATCCTGGAAACCGATGGAGAAGGTCGACAGGTTTTCAACACCGACTTCACGCAACAGACCGACTAGCAGGCTCGAATCGACACCGCCCGACAGCAGCACACCGACGTCGACTGCTGCACGTTGACGGATTGCCACCGCGTCACGGGTGCTGTCGAGTACACGGTCACGCCAGTCTTCGAGTGTCAGATTCATCTCGTCGGCGTGTGGGCCGTAAGGCAGGGTCCACCAGGTTTTCTGTTCGGTGGTGCCGTCCGCTTCGATGCGCATCCAGGTCGCCGGTGGCAGTTTCTCGATGCCGGCCAGCAAGGTGCGTGGGGCCGGAACCACGGCGTGGAAATTCAGATAATGATTGAGTGCCACCGGGTCGAGGATCGGATTGATGTCGCCGCCCTTGAGCAGCGCCGGCAGTGCCGAGGCAAAGCGCAGGCGCTGGCCGGTGCGCGACAGGTACAGCGGCTTCACGCCGAGACGGTCACGAGCGATGAACAGGCGTTGGGCATCGCGCTCCCAGATGGCGAAGGCGAACATGCCGTTGAGCTTGGGCAGCAAGGCTTCGCCCCAGGCGTGATAGCCCTTGAGCAACACTTCGGTGTCGCCACCGGAATAGAAGGCATAACCGAGGCTTTCAAGCTCGGTGCGCAGTTCCGGGAAGTTGTAGATCGCACCGTTGAAGGCCAGGGACAAGCCTAGTTGGTTGTCGATCATCGGCTGCGCCGAGCCGTCCGACAGGTCCATGATTTTCAGGCGACGGTGGCCCAGGGCAATCGGCCCTTGGGCATGAAAGCCCCATGCGTCAGGGCCGCGAGGGGCCAGGTGATGGGTGATTCGCTCAATGGCTGCAAGGTCTGCAGGTTGATGATCAAAACGTAACTCGCCAGCTAATCCGCACATAAATTCCTTACCGGTTTTTCCGTTGGGGAGGGTCAATCGGTACCGCGCCAAAAACGGCGGGTACTCAGAAACTGACCCGGCTGAATCCCCGGAGTTTTAGACCGATAAGTTATAAGGCGCGCCGTCAGACTTTTCCGCGGACCAATTGGCGCACGGCGAAACGGTTGGGATGGCAGGCCTCGGCGACCGTTCTGGGCAAGGGCAGCGGTTCGTTTTCGAGCCATGCCGCAAGCAATTCACCCGACAGTGGCGCGGTGATCAAGCCGCGAGAACCATGACCGCTGTTGACGTAAAAACCCTCAAGCCAGGGGCAGTGAATATCCGGTACTTGCCGGGCGTCCTTGCTCAGCACGGCGTAGGCATCGGCGAAGGCCGCTGGTTCGGCCAACGGGCCAACGATCGGCAGGTAGTCCGGACTGGTGCAGCGGAACGCGGCGCGTCCTTCAAGCTGTTGCGGGTCCAGTTCCTGCGCATGCAGTCGAGTGGCCAGGTCGGGGGAGATTTCCTCGAGCAAAGCCAGGTTGCCGAGGTGTTCGGCGAGGGTTGGGGTCAAGTCATCGCTCTTGAAGTCGAAGCTGGCGCCGAGGGTGTGTTCGCCCAGTCGAGCCGGCGCCACATAGCCTTCGGCGCAGACGACGGTGGCCAGGCTCTGGCTTTCAGGGGTTTGCGCCAGTCGGGTGATCTGGCCACGAATGCGTTTGAGGGGCAGCTCGGCGCTTTGAGGGAAACGCTTGATCTCGGCGGCGCCGGCCAGGATCACCACGGGGGCACTGGCCAGCAAATCATCACCGTCCCAGGCCTGCCATTGATCATCAACCTTGCGCAGTTCCAGGACATCGCGATGGGGCAGCCACTGGATGTTCGCCGAAGATGCCTGCCAATGGCACAACGCCGGCGGATGAACCCAGCCGCCCTCCGGGAAGAATAATCCGCCGTGCTCCAGGGCGATCCCGGCCTGAACCTGGGCTTGCGGTTGATCGAGCAGGTGCACTAGGTCTGGCGAAAAGGCGGCGGCCAATTGCGCTTGACGCTCGGCTTCCTTGGCGTTGAAGGCCAGTTGCAAGACCCCGCAATCGTCCCAGTCGACGCCCCGTTGCAGATGTTCAAGCAAGCGTCGGGTGTGACCGAAACCACTGACAATCAACTGCGACAACGCAGTGCCATGGGCCGAAAGCTTGAGGTACAGCACGCCCTGTGGATTGCCCGAGGCTTCCTGCGCCAGTGCATTGTGGCGCTCCAGCAGACTGACGTGCCAACCCCGCGCCGCCAGACTGGCGGCCGTGGCGCAACCGGCCAGGCCGGCGCCGATCACCAGTGCCCGACGTTCGCCGGTCAATGGCGTCGGGCGCGCGAACCATGGTTTGGCCGCGGCGGGCGCCGGGACTTCTTCAGGCCAGCCGAGAAACACGCCCCGCAGGATTTCCCATTTGTGGCCGATGCCGGGCGTGCGCTTCATCTTGAAGCCCGCCGCATTCAGCAGACGGCGCACCCAACCGGTGCTGGTGAAGGTGCTGATGGTCGAGCCGGGGGCCGCCAGACGTGCCAGTTCGGCGAACAGCTCGGCGGTCCACATGTCAGGATTTTTCGCCGGGGCAAAACCGTCGAGAAACCAGGCGTCGATCTGCGCGTCGAGTTGTGGCAATTGTTCCAGCGCATCGCCGACCAGCAGGGTCAGGGTCACGCGGCCGTTGTCCAGCACCAGGCGCTGGAAGCCTGGGTGGATCGCGACGTATTGCCTCAGCAGTTGATCGGCAAACGGTTTGAGCTCCGGCCACAAGGCCAAGGCACGCTGCAGATCGGGCAGGCTCAGCGGGTACTTTTCGACACTGACAAAATGCAGCCGCGCCCCGGCCACCGCGTGCTGTTCGAACAGCTGCCAGGCGCAAAGGAAATTCAGCCCGGTGCCGAAACCGGTCTCGCCAATCACCAATCGGCCGCCCGCAGGCAACGCGGCAAAGCGTTCACGCAAAGCGTTCTGTTCGAGGAATACGTAGCGGGTTTCGTCCAGCCCCGACAGGTCGGAGAAATACACATCATCGAACACCCGCGAACGCGGGAGCCCTTGGTCGTCCCAGTCGAGCTGGGCGTGGGGCAATACAGGTTTCATGGCAGGCTCGGCAACGGCAAGGCGGCCATTCTAGCCGATCGCCGGGGCGGTGCTTGATCCATGGCAAGTGCCACGTTGGAAGTGTCAGGGACAATCGTCATTTTTGTGGAGAGAGCGAGCTTTCTGTGGCGAGGGGATTTAGCGAAACGTCGCACCGCCCCGTTGGGCTGCGAAGCGGCCCCAGCGTCTTTTCAGACAGACTAAGTTGTCTGGATTACGACTGCTTCGCAGCCGAACGGGGTGGTGCGGCATTCCGATAAATCCCCTCGCCACAAATATGGACGCCGCGCTTAAGTGAACAGCATTAAAACCATAGGGAATTTTCTCTGCTGACTATCGGCCCAATCCGCTAGTCTTGCTCAATCCTGGAAGGAGCCGTCCCATGTTCGAATCCGCCGAAATCGGTCACGCCATCGACAAAGAAACCTACGACGCCGAAGAACCGGTCCTGCGCGAAGCCTTGCTCGAAGCGCAGTTCGAACTGCACCAGCAGCGCCGCTTTCCGGTGATCATTCTGATCAATGGCATCGAAGGCGCCGGCAAGGGCGAGACGGTCAAGTTGCTCAACGAATGGATGGACCCACGCTTGATCGAGGTCCGCACGTTCGATCAGCAGACCGACGAAGAGCTGGCGCGGCCGCCGGCCTGGCGCTACTGGCGGATGCTTCCGGCCAAGGGCCGCATGGGGATTTTCTTCGGCAACTGGTACAGCCAGATGCTGCAAGGCCGGGTCCATGGCTTGTTCAAGGACCCGGTGCTGGATCAGGCGATCAACCAGTCCGAGCGCTTTGAAAAAATGCTCTGCGACGAAGGCGCGCTGATCTTCAAGTTCTGGTTCCACCTCTCCAAGAAGCAAATGAAGGCGCGGCTCAAGGCCCTGGCGGATGACCCGCTGCACAGTTGGCGCATCAGTCCGCTGGACTGGCAACAATCGCAAACCTACGACAAATTCGTGAAATACGGCGAGCGCGTGTTGCGCCGTACCAGCCGCGACTATGCGCCTTGGCATGTGATCGAAGGGGTGGACCCTCATTACCGCAGCCTGGCAGTGGGCAAGATCCTGCTCGAAGGCCTGCAAAATGCTCTGAAGCGTGCCGAGGTCCATCCCGACAAGGTCAATGCCGCGCCGTTGCCCATCCATGTCGATCAACTGAACCTGCTCGACAGCCTGGATTTGACCCAGCACCTGGACAAGGACGATTACGAAGAACAATTGATTACCGAGCAGGCACGATTCTCCGGCCTGATGCGCGACAAACGCATGCGTCGACATGCCTTGGTGGCGGTGTTCGAGGGCAATGATGCGGCAGGCAAGGGCGGGGCGATCCGCCGGGTCGCGGCAGCCCTCGATCCACGCCAGTACAGCATCGTGCCGATCGCCGCGCCCACCGAAGAGGAACGTGCGCAGCCTTATCTGTGGCGGTTCTGGCGACACATCCCGGCCAAGGGCAAGTTCACGATGTTCGATCGTTCGTGGTACGGGCGGGTGCTGGTGGAACGCGTCGAAGGCTTCTGCCCGCCGACTGACTGGTTGCGGGCCTACAGTGAAATCAATGATTTTGAAGAGCTGATCGCCGAGGCCGGGGTGATCGTGGTCAAGTTCTGGCTGGCCATCGACAAGCAGACACAACTGGAGCGCTTCCAGGCGCGGGAAGAAATTCCCTTCAAGCGTTTCAAGATCACCGAAGATGACTGGCGCAATCGTGATAAATGGGACGACTACCGCGCGGCGGTTGGTGACATGGTCGATCGCACCAGCACCGAGATCTCGCCCTGGACGCTGGTGGAAGCCAATGACAAGCGCTGGGCGCGGGTCAAAGTCCTGCGCACCATCAATCTGGCGCTGGAAGAGGCGTTCGAAAAGTCCGACAAGCACGACAGGAAAGTGAAGCAGCACAAGTAGTGAGCGATGGTTACGCATACGCGGGGTGAATGATTGTCGCGGTCGGTAATGCAGTGGACTTATGCTCGGTCCACTCCCAACCGACAACAACAATGAGGTATGCCATGCGTGAAGTGGTGATCGTCGACAGCGTGCGGACCGGCCTGGCCAAGTCCTTTCGCGGCAAGTTCAACCTGACCCGCCCGGACGACATGGCGGCCCATTGCGTCAATGCGCTGCTGGCACGCTCGGGCATCGATCCGGCCAGTGTTGAGGACTGTATCGTCGGGGCCGGTTCCAACGAAGGGGGCCAGGGCTTCAACATCGGACGCAACATCGCGGTGCTGTCGCGCCTGGGCACCGGCACTGCCGGGATGACCCTCAACCGTTTTTGCTCCTCGGGCTTGCAGGCGATCGCCATCGCGGCCAACCAGATTGCTTCGGGTTGCAGCGACATCATCGTTGCCGGTGGCGTCGAGTCCATCAGCCTGACCATGAAAAGCATCAACACCGACAACCTGATCAATCCGCTGCTGAAAGAGCAGGTGCCCGGTATCTATTTCCCGATGGGCCAGACGGCTGAAATCGTCGCTCGTCGTTACGACGTCACTCGTGAGGAACAGGATCTGTACGCGCTGCAAAGTCAGCAACGTACTGCTCAGGCACAGGCCGATAGATTGTTCGACGACGAAATCGTGCCGATGGCGGTGAAGTATCGGGTTGAAGACAAAGCCACCGGTCAGGTGCAGATCCTTGACGGCATCGTCGATCACGATGACTGCAATCGCCCGGGCACCACCCTGGAAAGCCTGGCGGGATTGAAACCGGTGTTTGCCGAAGACGGTTCGGTGACGGCGGGCAATTCTTCGCAGTTGTCCGATGGCGCGTCGATGACGCTGGTGATGAGCCTGGAAAAAGCACTGCAACTGGGGTTGAAGCCCAAGGCGTTCTTCCGTGGTTTCACCGTGGCCGGTTGCGAGCCGGATGAAATGGGCATCGGCCCGGTGTTTTCGGTGCCGAAGTTGCTCAAGGCCAAGGGTTTGCGGATTTCCGACATTGATCTGTGGGAACTCAACGAAGCGTTTGCGTCCCAATGCCTGTACAGCCGCATTCGGTTGGAGATCGATAACGACAAGTACAACGTCAATGGCGGCTCGATTTCCATCGGTCATCCGTTCGGCATGACCGGCTCGCGTCAGGTCGGGCATCTGGTGCGTGAATTGCAGCGCCGCAACGTGCGTTACGGCATCGTCACCATGTGTGTGGGTGGCGGGATGGGGGCGACCGGGTTGTTTGAAGCTGTGCGTTAAGAATGGAAGATTTGTGTTGCCTGGTTAGCCGCTATCGCGAGCAGGCTCACTCCCACATTGGATCTATGTCGCACACCAGATCCCTGTGGGAGCGAGCCTGCTCGCGATGGCAGCGCCGCGGTCTACAGGCTCATCCGCAAAACCAGCATCCGCTCAATGTAAGCCTGTACCTCCCGCGCCAACGTCTCCGGGTTTTCAAACGGCCCCTCAAGGGTGTTTTCCCGGGTGCTGAAATACAACTCCCCATTCACACGACACATCCGGTCACAGCGAAAGTGAGTGGCGGGGGCATTGTCCTGGGCGCGCTTGCCGTACATGGCGATCTCCTGAGGAATGTACCTGTTGGCGAATCCCATGAGCTTATGCATGAACCACTTGCAACGCCTGGCCAACCGATCGACGGCATAGCGCCAATTTAATGGTGCGACCTGCACAGTTTCATTCGCGGCCAGCGCCCAACTGTCCCTGTGTGCCGAACAGCTCTAAGCCTAGAATGACCGTTCTTGCTACTTGGCTTTGGGGTTCGCAATGCACATTTCATCGGGTCGCTGGGTTTACGGTCTGTTCCTGGCCTTGGTGACCGCGTTGCTGTGGGGAATCCTGCCAATCAAACTCAAGCAAGTGCTGCTGGTGATGGACCCGGTGACGGTGACCTGGTTTCGCCTGATCGTATCCGGCGGCTGCCTGTTCATTTATCTGGCGGCGACCAAACGCCTGCCGAGCCGCAAGGTGCTCGGGCCGCGTGGTGGCTGGTTAGTGGTGATGGCAGTGCTCGGCTTGGTGGGCAACTACGTGTTGTACCTGATGGGCCTGAACCTGCTGAGCCCCGGCACCGCGCAACTGGTGGTGCAGATGGGCCCGATCATGTTGCTGATCGCCAGTCTGTTTGTGTTCAAGGAACGGTTCAGCGTGGGGCAGGGGATTGGCCTGCTGGTGCTGTTGATCGGCTTTGCCCTGTTTTTCAATCAGCGGCTGGCCGAGCTGCTGACCTCGCTGACCGATTACACCGCCGGCGTCCTGTTGGTGCTGTTGGCGTCCACGGTCTGGACGTTCTACGCCTTGGGCCAGAAGCAATTGCTCACGGTGTGGAATTCGCTGCAGGTGATGATGGTGATCTACCTGTTCTGCGCGCTGTTGCTGACGCCGTGGGTGCATCCGCTGGAAGCGCTGCAACTGAGCCCGCTGCAAGGCTGGCTACTGTTGGCGTGCTGCATGAACACCCTGATCGCCTATGGCGCGTTTGCCGAGGCCCTGGCGCACTGGGAGGCATCGCGGGTCAGTGCGACGCTGGCGATTACGCCGTTGGTGACGTTTGCTGCGGTGGCTGTGGCCGCGTGGATGTGGCCGGACTATGTGCATGCCGAGACGATCAATGGTTTGGGGTATGGCGGGGCGGTGCTGGTGGTGCTGGGATCGGCGCTGGTGGCGTTGGGGCCGTCGTTGATTGCGGGGCTCAGGGCTCGAAAGGCCCGAATAGCGGTCGGATGATCGTTCCCACGCTCTGCGTGGGAATGCCTCAATGGACGCTCCGCGTCCGCTTCGGCAGGGACGCGGAGCGTCCCGCGCTGCATTCCCACGCAGAGCGTGGGAACGATCAGTCAGGTCAGCCCTTGGCACCGGCCTCAAGCATATTCTCCGGCCGTACCCACGCATCAAACTCTTCATCCGTCAGATACCCCAACTGCAACGCCGCCTCACGCAGGGTCAGCCCTTCTGCGTAAGCCTTTTTGGCGATTTCCGCCGATTTGTCATAACCAATGTGCGGATTCAGCGCCGTCACCAACATCAACCCACGCTCCAGATGTTCAGCCATTTTCTCTGCATCCGGTTCCAGACCGGCGATGCAATGCTGCTGGAAGTTGCTGCAGCCATCTCCGAGCAAGCGGATCGATTGCAGCAGGTTGTGGATGATCACCGGTTTGAACACGTTCAGTTGCAGGTGCCCCTGACTTGCGGCAAACCCGATGGCGACGTCGTTGCCCAATACCTGACACGCCAGCATCGACAGGGCTTCGCACTGAGTGGGATTGACCTTGCCCGGCATGATCGAGCTGCCCGGTTCGTTGGCCGGCAGTTTGACTTCGGCGAAGCCTGCTCGCGGCCCGGAGCCCAGCAGGCGCAGGTCGTTGGCGATTTTCATCAGGGTCACGGCGAGGGTTTTCAGCGCGCCGGACAGCGTGGTCAGCGGCTCATGGCCAGCCAGGGCGGCGAATTTATTGGGTGCGGTGACGAACGGCAGGCCGGAGAGGGCGGCCAGCTCGGCAGCGATGGCTTCGCCAAAACCGTGGGGCGAGTTCAACCCGGTGCCGACCGCGGTGCCGCCCTGGGCCAATTCACAGACGGCCGGCAGCGCGCTGCGGATCGCCCGCTCGGCGTAATCCAGTTGCGCGATGAACGCCGACAGTTCCTGGCCGAAGGTGATCGGTGTCGCGTCCATCATGTGGGTGCGGCCGGTCTTGACCAGTTTCATGTGCCGCGCGGACAGCTCGGCCAATCCGCCCGACAGTTCGCTGATCGCTGGCAGCAATTGCTGTTGCACTGCCTGGGCTGCCGCGATGTGCATGGCGGTCGGGAAGCAGTCGTTGGAGCTCTGGGAGCGGTTGACGTGATCGTTAGGGTGAACCGGCGACTTGCCGCCACGAGCATTACCGGCCAGTTCGTTGGCGCGACCGGCGATCACTTCGTTGACGTTCATGTTGCTCTGGGTGCCGCTGCCGGTCTGCCAGACCACCAGCGGGAACTGGTCGTCGTGGTTGCCGTCGAGCACTTCGTCGGCGGCCTGTTCGATCAGCCGGGCGATGTCGGCGGGCAGGTCACCGTTGCGGTCATTGACCCGCGCCGCGGCTTTCTTGATCAGCGCCAGGGCATGCAGCACCGCCAGCGGCATTTTTTCATTGCCGATGGCGAAGTTAATCAGCGAGCGTTGCGTCTGAGCGCCCCAGTAGGCTTCATCCGGGACTTCCACCTGGCCAAGGCTGTCGGTTTCGATACGGCTCATCATGCACACTCCTGTAGGTCTGATAGCGCAGTTTAGGCCGTGATCGCCGGCCGTGGTTCCATCAGTCTGTTTTTTGACCGTTCAACCCCTCTAAATCAGGCCCGACAAGGCTTGGGGTTGAGTGACACACTTTTTTAGGTGCAGAATGGTCGCCCTTGGGGTAATGACCTCGCCTGCTAGAAAAGGAAACTCGATGACTCGTCTTCGTGCCATCTGTACCGCGGTTGCACTGGTTTGCGCCAGCGGCCCTGTTTTTGCCGATACCGCCAGCCACAACGCCAGTGCCGAAGCTTTCCTGACCCTGGCGCACGCTGACAAATTGGGCACTCCGGTGTACATGCAAGTGCAGCAAATGTTCGCTCAGCGCTTCGAACAGACCAAAGCCCCTGAATCGAAGAAGGCCTTGCTGGAAACCTACCAGGCCAAAGCCAACGCCGCGCTGGACCAAGCCATTGGCTGGAACAAGCTGAAGCCGGACATGGTCAAGCTCTACACCACCAACTTCAGCGAATCCGAGCTGAAAGACCTGGTCGCGTTCTACCAGTCGCCACTGGGCAAGAAAGTCCTGGAAAAAATGCCGCAGCTGACTCAGCAATCGGCCCAGATGACTCAAGCCAAGCTGGAAAGCGCCGTGCCTGTGGTCAACAAACTGCTGGCTGACATGACCGCCGAGCTGGAGCCTAAAGGCGCCGCCGCTCCTGCCAAGAAAAAGCCTTAAGCGGAGTTCGGTATGACCATGCAACAACGCATCGAATCGACGCTGGGCCTGTTGCAGCCGCAGCATCTGCAAGTGCTGGATGAAAGCCACATGCACAGCCGTGGGTTGCAGACCCACTTCAAGGCTGTGGTGGTCAGCCAGCAGTTCGAAGGGCTCAACCGCGTCAAGCGTCACCAGAAAGTCTACGGCACGCTCGGCGAGCTGATGGGCGAGTTCCATGCGTTGGCGCTGCATACCTACACGCCAGAGGAATGGGCACAGATCGACGCGGCTCCGGCCTCGCCGACCTGTGCTGGTGGCAGCAAGCATTAATGTGAAGGGTTGATGGGCTGAAGGCCTGATGGGCTGTTGTGGCGAGGGGATTTATCCCCGTTGGGCTGCGAAGCAGTCCTGAAATATCAGCCTCAACGAGGCGTGCCAGGCAAACCGAGCTGCCTGGTTTTACGACTGCTTCGCAGCCGAACGGGGCGGTGCGACGCTTCGCTAAATCCCCTCGCCACAATGGTTTGTACCAGACCTTACAGATCGCAGTCCTAAACCACACCGTTTTTGCTAGAATCCGCAACGCGCCGCTCACCCGGCGCGTTTTTTTTCGCATCCGGTTCACCCCTTACGAGGGTAGCCACCTGGAGAATCACCCATGACACAACAGATTGTCGTGGCGGCACTGTATAAGTTCGTCACCCTCGAAGATTACGTCGCCCTGCGCGAGCCGCTGCTGCAAGCGATGGTCGACAACGGCATCAAAGGCACGCTGCTGATCGCCGAAGAAGGCATCAACGGCACCGTGTCCGGCAGCCGCGAAGGCATTGACGGGCTGATGGCCTGGCTCAAGAACGACCCGCGCATGGACGACATCGACCACAAAGAGTCGTACTGCGACGACCAGCCGTTCTATCGCACCAAAGTCAAACTCAAGAAAGAAATCGTCACCCTCGGCGTCGAAGGCGTGGACCCGAACAAAAAGGTCGGCACCTACGTCGATCCACAGAACTGGAACGCGCTGATCAGCGACCCGGAAGTGCTGTTAATCGACACGCGCAACGACTACGAAGTCTCGATCGGCACCTTCGAAGGCGCCATCGACCCGAAGACCACCAGTTTTCGCGAATTCCCCGACTACATCAAAGCCAATTTCGACCCGGCCGTGCACAAGAAAGTCGCGATGTTCTGCACCGGCGGCATTCGTTGTGAAAAGGCGTCGAGCTACATGCTCAGCCAGGGCTTCGACGAGGTCTATCACCTCAAGGGCGGCATTCTGAAGTACCTCGAAGAGGTGCCGCAGGAAGAAACCAAATGGCAGGGCGACTGCTTCGTGTTCGACAACCGCGTGACCGTGCGCCACGACCTCAGCGAAGGCGACTACGATCAATGTCATGCCTGTCGTACACCGATCAGCGCCTCCGACCGCACATCCGAGCACTACGTGGCCGGCATCAGTTGCCCGCATTGCTGGGATAAGCTGAGCGAGAAGACCCGTCGCAGTGCCATCGATCGGCAAAAGCAGATCGAACTGGCCAAGGCTCGCAACCTGCCTCACCCGATCGGTTACAACTACAAGCAAACTCCTTCCGAGGCTTGAACCATGTCTGCGCAACGCCTGCTCTATGTGATGGACCCGATGTGTTCCTGGTGCTGGGGCTTCGCGCCGGTGGCCAACGCGCTGGTCGAGCAGGCGCAAGCGGCGGGGGTGGACGTGCACCTGGTGGTGGGTGGTTTGCGTACCGGCAGCGGTTCCGCGCTGGAGCCGACCACCCGGCGCTACATCCTTGAGCATTGGCAAGCGGTCACCGAAGCCACGGGTCAACCATTCAAGCTGGAAGGCGCGTTGCCCGACGGGTTTGTCTACGACACCGAACCTGCCTGTCGGGCATTGGTGACCGCGCGCAGCCTGGCGCCGGATTGTGCGTGGAAACTGCTTGGGCTGATTCAGCACGCGTTTTACGCCGAAGGGCGCGACGTCACTCACGCCAGTGTTCTGGTGGAGCTGGCGGAGCAGGCCGGTCTGCCGCGCATCGAGTTCGCCGCCGCGTTCGACCGTGCCGATCAGCACGCCGCGACGGCGGCCGATTTCACTTGGGTCCAGGACCTGGGCATTGCCGGTTTCCCTACCTTGCTGGCTGAGCGTAATGGTCAATTGGCGCTGTTGACCAATGGCTATCAGCCGCTCAGCGTACTGTCTCCGTTGCTCGGCCGCTGGCTGGAGCGCGCTGCCTGTGCATGACCAGCCTGACGACGCCGCAAACGCTACACGTGTCGACCGTCTGAGCTGGGCGGAAATCCGTCGCCTGGCCTTGCATCACAAGAAGTCCCTGTGGATCGCCAACGGCGTGGCCGTGCTGGCCACGCTGTGTAGCGTGCCGATTCCCCTGCTCTTACCGTTGCTGGTGGACGAAGTGCTGCTGGGCCACGGTGACGCCGCACTGAAAGTCATGAACCATGCGTTGCCCGAAAACTGGCAGAAAGCCGCGGGCTACATCGGCCTGATGCTGCTGGTGACCTTGTTGCTACGTTGTGGCGCCTTGTTCTTCAACGTGGTTCAGGCGAAGTTGTTTGCGGCCCTGGCCAAGGACATCGTGTATCGCATTCGCACACGGCTGATTGAACGGCTCAAGCGCATTTCCCTGGGCGAATACGAAAGCCTGGGCAGCGGCACGGTGACCACGCATCTGGTCACCGACCTGGACACGGTGGACAAATTCGTCGGCGAAACCCTCAGCCGTTTCCTGGTCGCCATGCTGACCCTGGTCGGCACCGCGAGCATTCTGATCTGGATGCACTGGAAGCTGGCGCTGCTGATCATGCTGTTCAACCCGCTGGTGATCTACGCCACGGTACTCCTGGGCAAACGGGTCAAGCACCTGAAGAAACTCGAGAACGACAGCACCTCGCGCTTTACCCAGGCGCTGACCGAAACCCTCGACTCCATTCAGGAAGTGCGTGCCGGCAACCGTCAGGGGTTTTTCCTTGGACGTCTGGGGCAGCGCGCCCGGGAAGTGCGTGATTACGCGGTGAACTCGCAGTGGAAAACCGATGCCTCGAACCGTGCCAGCGGCTTGCTGTTCCAGTTCGGCATCGATATTTTCCGTGCGGCGGCGATGCTCACCGTGCTGTTTTCCGACCTGTCCATCGGCCAGATGCTCGCGGTGTTCAGCTACCTGTGGTTCATGATCGGTCCGGTGGAACAGCTGCTGAATCTGCAATACGCCTATTACGCGGCCGGCGGCGCGCTGTCGCGTATCAACGAGTTGCTGGCCCGGGCCGATGAGCCTGAATACCCGGGCGGTGTCGACCCGTTCAACGGTCGCGAAACCGTGGGTATCGAAGTCCAGGGATTGAGTTTCGGTTACGGCGACGAGCTGGTGTTGAACCAGATGAACCTGTCGATTGCCCCCGGCGAAAAAGTCGCGATTGTCGGCGCCAGCGGTGGCGGAAAAAGTACCTTGGTGCAGTTGCTGCTGGGCCTGTACACGCCGCTTGCCGGGACGATCCGCTTCGGCGGCTCGACCCAGCAAGAGATCGGCCTGGAAACCGTGCGGGAGAACGTCGCCGTGGTCCTGCAACATCCGGCGCTGTTCAACGACACCGTGCGCGCCAACCTGACCATGGGTCGTGAACGCAGTGACGAGGCCTGCTGGCAGGCTTTGGAGATTGCTCAGTTGCACCACACGGTTCGTGAATTGCCCGACGGCCTGGACAGCATTGTCGGACGTTCCGGGGTGCGTTTATCCGGCGGGCAACGCCAACGCCTGGCCATTGCGCGGATGGTGCTGGCCGAACCCAAGGTAGTGATCCTCGACGAGGCCACCTCGGCACTGGATGCCGCCACCGAATACAACCTGCACCAGGCGCTGGCGCGGTTCCTGAGTAATCGCACCACCCTGATCATTGCGCACCGGTTGTCCGCGGTGAAGCAGGCCGACCGGGTGCTGGTGTTCGACGGCGGGCAAATTGCCGAAGATGGCGACCATCAGCAATTGATTGCCGATGGTGGTTTGTACGCCAAGCTTTATGGGCATTTGCAGCAGTTATAAGGGGCGCGGATCAGTCCCAGATCACCTTTAACGCGTCCTCACCGCCCGAGTGAGCAAACTGTTGCATCACCACCGAGCAGGAGTCGCAGGGTGCCATGGTGGTGACGACTGTAACGGGCCCGCGGGTGGCGTCATCCGGGTACTTGTCGCGAATAACCTTGATCAACTTGCTTTCGCTGTCCAGCGATGTGGGTCTTTTGGTCAGCTCCGGGGTGTATGTCGACATGTCGGGAATGGTGCGAGGAATAGATTCGAGCTTGCCTTGTGCCGACACACTCAGCGAAGTCCTCTCAAAGTTTTTCTTGAAGTCGACATTGATGTAGGTAGTAGTACCTACCGTAACTTCCCGAGTGTTATGTGTTTTGAACAACGGCAAAAAGTTAGTGTCATGACCAGCACCCGATACGCTGACATAGACTTCGGTGTGGCCGTCGGCGCGGGTGATTTGGGCGTAACCGATATTTCTGGGGTTTTTCATGGTTTTGAAGTTGCTTTTATTGACAATGCTCTGAAGCGCTTTCATCGTTTTGGCAATGTATAGATCGTTCAATTCACCGGCTTTGAATAGTTGCTTTTGAAAGAGATCATTGAAAATTGCCGCAGTTTGTTGGCGCAAGGATTCCGGTGCCGCTTTAGTACGTGTCCAGGTTTTTGTCGTGATGGGGAACTCGCAGACAATCATCCGGGTTCTATGATCGAACATTACGGCTTCGCCGGGCGTGGTTGCGACCTTTACCAGACTCAGGTTTGCAGGTGGGTTTGCCAAGCCACCGAGAGGGATCGCAATCTCATTCATAGCGTTGACAGCCTGCTTCACTTTATCCAACCCGTAGATTCGAGCGGTATTGTTGGCCTGTATTGAGCCAATGAAGACCGTATGGAGTTCCTTGTAGAGCGGATCTGTTTGAAGGCTGGCGTTGGGTATGCGTTGCAACCGATGTGCGCCAGCGAGGCTCTGTCCTTTTGTTATCTCGGCAAAGTAGTAGTCGGTCGCGTTGAGTTGGGTGAACAGATACTCCGTTTTAGCATCAGTTTTTGACTGTATGATCAATGTGCCGACCTGACGGAGATCGTCATCAAGGCCGTCGTACACACCCGAGACCTTGATTCGACCGTACATCCCCTCTTGAAACTCGATGGTTCCCTCGAGTCGAACCTTGGGCTGGAGTTTTGAAAGGCCCAGGGGCTTCCTGGCACCCTCGTATCGGGTCCACACGCCCCTCGACTCGATATAAAGTTGGCCGTCCAGCGCCAGAACAGGTTTGTCACGACCCGCTTTTGCCGGTGCGGGCGTGTAGATTTTGTCACCAAACCACGGACTATAGCCTTCAACCGTTGTGTGGCTACCCGGTATGGGCGTGGGCGCGAGTTCACCGTGGACATAGCTATTGAGACAAACAGTGTCTCCCGGGGCGCGACGAATCCGACAGGTCTTACGCTTAAGGGTTTCACTGGCATCAATGGTATCGACACGCCGCAGGGTTCCTTTGTCGAGTCGATAAGGCACGTGATCGATCAGTAAAGTGCTGCGACCATCCACTTCGGGAACATTCTGTACTCGTGCACTTTCTGGCAATTCGAAGACAACCCTGTTGTCGATTTCAGCCACTGTGGAGTACTCGGATCGACCGATCGAGACTTCTGCTGTTCTGGTGTTTAGTCGGGGACCGTAAGGCTTGCCCGATAGCGGTTCTATCAGGTGATAGCTCGGGGTGCTAACCGTTCCCGTGTTACGTATGGGAATGTCTTCAATTCCTCGAACTGTGGCCAGTTGGTCGCTTGCGGCCAAGGGCTTCCAGGTGCTGGGGGTTGTCGATTGAGCCATGGCGCCTATGAGGTTGTATTGCCCGGCTCGACCGGTCAGTGACTTCACCTGGAGCGCGCCTTTGCGGGCAAGTCGCAAGGAAAGCCTGGAGCCGGATTTGAGTAGTGAGGGGAGGCCGTCCAAAGGGTGCAGGTTTTGCAGTGTTGCAATGAGCAGTTTTTTTGTCAGGTTGCCAAAGCGCGGTAGAGCAACACGGATGCCAAGTTTTCCTGCCGTCATTGCCAGTTTCATTGTGCCCGACACGAACTTGCCAATAGGAATCAGGAAGGTGGTCAAATCCAGAACTAAACCAAACACACCTTGAAAGATCCGAAGTCCATTGCCTGAGACGATATCTTCGATATTGCTCCAAAATGGCACGTACATTTTTATGATGCTGATTACTTTCTTGGTCTTGGCCTCCATGCGATCAAATTCGGTTTCTCCACGGGTGTACGCAAGAAGCTGTGCTTCATCGAAAAACATAAGATTATCGGCGATCAACCCAGTTATATTTTGTGAACGCCTGGACGATAACGTCTGAGGGACAATGTTGGCAGCATCCTCGGGTGGAGTTTCCTCGAGTATACTTCCCAGCCTTTGGATAAGGGCCTTGCAGCTTGCACCAGGGATGGGAATTGTGCCGGTTTCATATGCATTCCAGTCCAAGGGTAGCGTCCTGACGGGGAAGGATATTGTTTGAGTAAGAACGGGCCCGATTGTATTCAGTGTTTGTTCTGGTGTTCCGCCAATAAGTACTTTGTCGAACGAGGTAAACGGATGAATCACCCCGGCTGAAGGTAGGCATTCGTAATAAGAGTTTTTGTTTTGATAGGTGACTCTCAATATAAAACCTTTGCGGGCGTTGACTGAGTTAGTGAACTCTCCGTTTTTGATAATTATCGAGTCACCCGAAGTGGCCTTTCTCAAGCAGTACAGTGTTACGGTGCCATACTCTATTGCCTGACGATCCGCCAGTGGCAACGATGCCAGTTGGCTGCTGATCAGTTTTTTATAGGCGGATTTTGATAATTCGATATAGCGGTTGAATTCCTCCTGAAAAAGAGCATTGGCGTCAGGAAGAACTTTGTTGGCGGGCATATAAATGACGGACGCGTGTGAAAACATCACGTTTTTGTGGATCTGTATTTTTCGGTCCTTATCCAGGTGGATCCAGAGCGAACTTCTGTTCTTGCCGTCAGGGGTCGTCCTAAACCACTTTTGGCTTTGGTCAAATTTTCCGGATGCGTACACATCAAGAAATGAGAACGTCTCATGCTTGACAATGGGGGTGTCATGAATACTGTCCGCTCGTACCGCTTCAGCTATCAGCCTGTGGCCATCCGATGTAAATGCGTGGGGACCAAAGAGCTTGACCATCTCACGCTTGGCAATCGCCAGTCTTTCAGGAGGAGGCTTATCAAGATCAGTGGTAGCGTTTTTTAACGCTGTTGTGCGGTCATCGAGTGTAGATACGGCAAATTCGATTTCACGGGTTGAATAGTCGAAATCGCTCCTTTCCTCAAGGAATCCGTTGGTGATCGCCCATTCCAGAGCGGGACGCAGTCGTTCAAGGGTGATCAAGTCCAGATAGTCGGCAGAGGCACCCACTGCTTGATTGATAGGGAAGTCCACCAACTCCTGGAACTTGAGACGTTGCAGTAAGGCAGGATCAATGGCATGGGCGAGGTTGACGCCATGTACGAAATTTACCCACACCACGGAGCTTCTATAAGGCAGGTCTTTCGGGATGTCGCTGATGCGGAATTCGGTTGGGAACTCGTGAAGGAACAACCTTGCCATGACAGTGGCTTCTTTTTTTGAGATGGCGCGTTTTGATGTGAATAAATGGTCTTTAAATTCCCTCCATATCTCTTTGTAACTTTTCCCCCAGTTTAAGTTGGATTTCAGGTCATAACCGGCAATCCTGTCGGGGTATTCAATAGTTTGCGATTTAAACCAGATTTGCAGCGCTTGGGCTACCACTTTGGTGCGTACATGAGGCGAGGTCTCTTCGCCCATTTTTCCACCGTACCAATCCATCATTGTCAGCAAGGCGGTTCCCAGTTTTTCGGCTTCCGGACTTTGCAGGATCTTTTGAAGAAAAACGGTTGGCTGGACATCTACTTTTTCAGGCGTGGCTGACCCAAGAATGTCGTTGGCCAAATGGGTCAGCGGGGATGTAACCCCATCAGGTAGAAACGATTGGATGACTCTTTTAATCTCGCCTTTAATGAACTGCCCTTGCAATTCATCACGGGATTCGGTTGTCAGGACACCTTGAAAAGAAACCTGTCGATCTTCTTTCTTAAGAGTTGGTTTGAGGTCCAGTATGTTGAAATCATCCTCGAGCCCCAATTGAAAACTTGCGATCTTTTCTTCAAGGGTGTCGATGGCGGCCTGATGTTTAGCGGTATTGGCCGGATCCCAAGGGTGTAACCCGTAAAACGTGGCAATCCTGGGTGCCGAGATCAGGCGGTCATAGCGAATTTCTCCACCCAGCAAGGTGGCAGCCTTTTCGATCCGGGTTCGAAGTGCTTGCCAGTTTTCGTTTCCTGTCAGGGGCAATTCGATCTTGTTTGCACCTTCGCGACCAGAAGTCTCATAAACAAAGGCCCCTTCTTTCAAGGTGACGATCAGATAGTGTGGGGAGATATTGTTTTTTTTGCACAGTGCACGGTAGTCGGGATCCACAAGCAACTGCTGTAACGCTTCCTGGCCAGTTTCGCTTTCATAATGCAAGGGTGAAAAGGATTGTGGCCTGAGTAGCGTTTGGGAAAAGCTGGACAGTGAACCCACCTCCTCACGTAAAACTGATCGCAACAGTTCATAGTCCTGGAGTTGACCCTGATGGACCTGAGCGGTGGTCGGGGATGAAGTGCCTGGGGCGCTTGAAACGCCATTTGAAGGGGGTGTATGCACGATGCGGCTTCTCTTGTCTTGTTTCGGTTGGTTCCCTGCGGTGCAGCAGGGGGATCGGTACCGATTACAACGACCTGGAAGAGAGTCCATGCGGTATATATATATCGCGAGGGGACCGCAGGGTGTTTTTTGTTGATCACTTGCCGGGGCTTGGAACGCACCCTAGTCTAGCGGTAGCGATTTCGTCCGGAAGACGATCAAGCAGTGCTAATGCAAGGGATCTCATGAATCAAACGCGGACTCTCGGAACGCCACGGTTGTTGGGCATCGTCTGGCCATTTATCGCCGTCGTGCTGTTTCAGGCGATGCTCGGCGGCGTGAGCCTGTACGTTCTGTCGGCGGTTCGCGGCTACGTTGCCGGTGAAAGCCTCTGGTCCAAAGGCCAAAAAGACGCCATCTACTACCTCAATCTCTACGCCGATAGCCGCGACGAGACGATATTCAACAAATACCTGAACGCGATTGCGGTGCCTCAGGGTGGCCACGAATTGCGTGTGGCGCTGGATCATCAGCCGCCGAATATCGAAGCCGCGCGCGTGGCGATCCTCAAGGGCGGCAACCACCCGGATGACATCAATAGTGTGATCTGGCTGTACCTCAATTTCCGGCACTTCACTTACCACGAGAAAGCCATCGACCTCTGGAGGGTGGGCGATGCGTATCTGGTGCAACTCGATGCCATTGCGCGGGAGATGCATCAGCGCATCACCGCCCGTCAGGCCACCGATACCGATATCAAGCGCTGGAAGGATCAGATATTCGTCATCAACGAAAGTGTGACACCGGCGGCGAAGGCCTTCAGCGATGCCTTGGGCGAAGGCTCGCGGATGATCCTGCGGGTGTTGCTGGTGACCAACCTCGCCACGGCCCTGGGTTTGATCCTCCTGGCCTTGATGCGTACGCACAAACTGCTCAAGCAGCGCCATGCCTTCGCCGACGCTCTGCAGTTGGAGAAAGACCGGGCACAAATCACTTTGCAATCGATCGGCGATGGTGTGATCACCACGAATGTCGAAGGCGAGATCGCCTACATGAACCCGGCCGCCGAGGCGTTGACTCACTGGAAGGCCGAGCAGGCGACGGGTTTGCCGCTGGCGGCACTGTTCAATCTGCTGGACGAGAACGCTCAGGCCGATGGCTTTACGTTGATCGAACACATTTTGAGCGGACAGCTGAGTGGTGGCAGCGAACACTCCAAACTGATTCAGCGCCTGGATGGCAGCACGGTTTCGGTGACTCTGGTCGGTGCGCCGATCCGCAATGCCGGCAAGGTCAGCGGCACGGTGCTGGTGCTGCACGACATGACCCAGGAGCGGCAATACATTGCCAATCTGTCCTGGCAGGCGACCCATGACGCCTTGACCGGGCTCGCCAACCGTCGCGAGTTCGAATATCGCCTGGAACAGGCGCTGCACAACCTGACACGGCAGTCGGGGCGCCATGCGCTGATGTTCCTCGATCTGGATCAGTTCAAGCTGGTCAACGATACCTGCGGCCATGCGGCGGGTGACGAGTTGCTGCGGCATATCTGCGCTCTGCTGCAATCGGGTTTGCGCGAAGGCGATACCCTGGCCCGCCTGGGTGGCGACGAGTTTGGCATCCTGCTGGAGAACTGCGCCCCGGAAGCCGCCGAGAAAATCGCCGAGGGCCTGCGTCAGACCGTGCAGAACCTGCACTTCGTCTGGAAAGGCCGACCCTTCGTGACCACTGTGAGCATCGGGCTGGTTCACGTCACTCAGAATCCGACCACGCTCGAAGCCTCGCTGCGCGCTGCCGACATGGCCTGCTATATGGCCAAGGAAAAGGGCCGCAATCGGGTTCAGGTCTATCACGCCGATGATTCGGAACTGTCCCTGCGCTTCGGCGAGATGGCTTGGGTGCAGCGCTTGCACTTGGCGCTGGAAGAAGACCGCTTCTGTCTGTACGCCCAGGAAATCGCGCCCCTTGGTCATATCGAGAAGGGCGGTGGGCATATCGAAATTCTGTTGCGCCTGCATGACGAAGCCGGACGCATGATTTTGCCCGACAGTTTCATTCCAGCTGCTGAGCGTTATGGTCTGATGACGTCCCTTGATCGCTGGGTTGTACAGAACGTTTTCAAAATTATTGCCCACTGCATAGCCGAACAGCACAAAGGACCATTGGCCATGTGTGCGATTAATCTGTCAGGCACAACTATCGGAGATGAGGCGTTTCTGCACTTCCTGCGTGAACAGTTTGTTACTTACTCCATACCGCCTGAAATGATTTGTTTTGAAATCACCGAAACCAGTGCAATTTCCAATCTCGGAAGTGCAATCAAATTTATTAATGAACTCAAAGGTTTAGGCTGCCACTTTTCGCTGGATGACTTTTGCGCCGGAATGTCCTCATTCGCCTACTTGAAACATTTACCTGTAGACTTCTTGAAGATCGACGGGAGTTTCGTAAAGGATATGCTGGACGACCCGATTAACCGCGCCATGGTCGAAGTGATCAATCACATCGGTCATGTTATGGGTAAACGTACGATTGCCGAGTTTGTTGAAACACCACAGATCGAGCAGGCATTGCTGGAGATTGGGGTGGATTACGCTCAAGGGTATGTGATTGAACGCCCGCATTTGTTTACCAGCGACAGTTTACAAAGTCGTCCAGCCAGGCCACAGCCTTTATTATTCAAGGCGCCTGGCTCGTTCCGTTGAAATCTCTTGCTGATCCTTATAATCACAATCAAAAGGAGCTCGACAGTGATCGACACATTCAACCGAACCGGACCGCTCATGGAAGCTGCAAGTTATCCCGGCTGGGCTCAACGCCTGATCCATGATTGCAGCGAGAGCAAGCGCCGGGTTGTCGAACATGAACTGTATCAGCGTCTGCGTGATAACAAACTCAGTGCAAAGACTATGCGTCAGTACCTGATTGGTGGCTGGCCGGTGGTCGAACAGTTCGCGTTATATATGGCACAGAACCTGACCAAGACTCGCTTTGCCCGCCATCCAGGTGAAGACATGGCACGTCGCTGGCTGATGCGTAACATTCGAGTCGAATTGAACCATGCCGATTACTGGGTGCACTGGAGTCGTGCTCACGGCGTCAGCCTGGAAGATCTGCAAGCGCAAAAGGTTGTCCCTGAACTTCACGCCTTGAGCCACTGGTGCTGGCACACCAGTTCGTCGGATTCGCTGATCGTTGCCATTGCCGCCACCAACTACGCCATTGAAGGTGCGACCGGGGAGTGGTCGGCGCTGGTCTGTTCCAGTGGTGTCTACGCGGCCTCATTCCCGGAGGAAGATCGCAAGCGAGCCATGAAATGGTTGAAGATGCATGCCCAGTACGACGATGCCCATCCGTGGGAAGCCCTGGAAATCATCTGCACGCTGGCGGGTATGAACCCAAGCAAATCCCTGCAAATGGAATTGCGTCAGGCCGTCTGCAAGAGCTACGACTACATGTTCCTGTTCCTGGAGCGTTGCATGCAGCTTGAGCATGCGCAAAAGGCTCCTGTGGCGCGTGAATGCATGGAGCTGGCCGAGAGCTGATCGGTTAATACACGCCATTAAAAAAGCCCGCTCCCCCTGTCAGTATCAATAGGGGGGCGGGCTTTTTAGTAACGGCAGTAAAGTCAGGCGCTGATTTTCAGCCCAACCAGCCCGGAAATGATCAACGCCACACTGGCTAGCCTGAACAATGCCATGGATTCACCGAACAGAATGATCCCGGCAATGACCGTCCCGACCGCACCGACACCGGTCCAGATCGCGTAGGACGTGCCCAGCGGCAATTCCTTCATGGCAAGGCCCAGCAAGCCAAGGCTGATAGCCATGGCGGCAACGGTCAATGCGGTGGGGAGAGGGCGGCTGAAGCCATCGGTGTATTTCAGGCCGACGGCCCAGCCAACTTCGAACAGGCCGGCGAAAAACAGAATGATCCAGGACATGAGAGACCTCCATCGATTGACGGGGTCGTCCCCAGATTAATGACTCGATCGAGCCGCGAGGTCGTCCTCACGTTTTGCAATAGAGTGCCCATCATTAACCCGGGGATCAAGTTTTCGGATCAGTCGATAGCCTGCTGCGCCGCAGTTTCCCGATCTTCTTTTTCGCTCATCCGGCGGAAATACGTCGAAAGCAGCGCTCCGGAGATGTTGTGCCAGACGCTGAACAACGCACTCGGCACCGCCGCCAGCGGTGAGAAGTGCGCACTGGCCAAGGCAGCCCCCAACCCGGAGTTCTGCATGCCGACTTCCAGTGCCAGGGATTTACGCTGGGCCAGTGGCAACTTGAACAGCCTTGCGGTGAAGTAACCCAGCAGGTAGCCAAAGCTGTTGTGCAGCATCACCACGGCCATGATCAGCAGGCCGGATTCGGCAATCTTCGCCTGGCTGGCAGCCACCACGGCAGTGACGATGATCACGATGCTCACCACCGACACCAGCGGCAACACCTCTACCGCGTGACGAACCCGATCACCGAGTACGCGCTGGGCAACTACGCCGAGCACGATTGGCAGCAGCACCACTTGCAGGATCGACCAGAACAGCTCCATGAACGACACCGGCAACCAGGCTGAGGCCAGCAGCCAGATCAGCGCCGGGGTCAGCAGCGGGGCGAGGAGGGTGGTGACAGCGGCGATGGCCACCGACAAAGCCAGATCGCCGCGGGCCAGCCAGGTCATTACGTTCGACGAGGTGCCGCTAGGGCAGCAGCCGACCAGGATGACGCCGACAGCGATCTCCGGCGGCAAGTGGAACGCCTGGCAAAGTAACCACGCCACACCGGGCATGATCACGAAATGCGCAACCACGCCCAGGGCCACGCGCCATGGATGGCGAGCGACTTCGGCGAAGTCTTCGAGTTTGAGGGTCAGGCCCATGCCGAACATCACCAGGCCCAACAGCGGTACGATCGCGCCCTTCAGGCCGATGAACCAGGACGGTTGCAGGAACGCCACGACGGCGAAAATCAGTACCCAGTAAGCGAAAGTGTTGCCGACAAAACGACTCAATGCAGCCAGTGCGCGCATGGCCTGATCCTTATTCTTGAGTAACACCACAAAACCAATGTGGGAGCGAGCCATGTGGCGAGGGGATTTATCCCCGTTCGGCTGCGAAGCAGTCGTAAACGCGCTTTAACTTTGAAATGCCGGGGCTGCTCCGCAGCCCGACGGGGATAAATCCCCTCGCCACATGGCTCGCTCCCACAGGGATAACCTTTTACCTTTTAGATCCCCTGCGGGGTCTCTTCGCCGCCCAACGCTTCAACCAGCGCTGGCAGGAAGTCGCCGAAGGTCAGCATCATCAGGGTGAAGCTGGCGTCCAGTTGGCCGAGGGCTTCTTCGCCACCGTCCTGTTCCGCCTGGTCTTGCAACAAGTCCTCGAACTTCAGGCGCTTGACCACCATCTTGTCGTCAAGAACGAAAGACAGCTTGTCTTGCCAGGCCAGCGACAGCTGAGTGACCACTTTGCCGGTGCTCAGGTGCAGCTGTATTTCTTCGCTGGTCAGGTCTTGGCGCTTGCAACGCACGATGCCGCCGTCTTCGTGGGTGTCGCGCAGCTCGCACTCGTCCAGCACGAAGAAATCGTCCGCGGCTTTCTGGGTGGTGACCCATTCAGTCATGGTCGCGGTAGGGGACATCTTCACGGTCAGCGGACGTACCGGCAGCGTGCCGATGACTTCACGCAGGGTGGACAACAGGTCTTCGGCACGTTTCGGGCTGGCCGAGTTGACCAGGATCAGGCCCTGTTTCGGCGCGATGGCAGCGAAAGTCGACGAACGACGAATAAAGGCGCGGGGCAAAAAGGCCTGGATGATTTCATCCTTGATCTGATCGCGTTCCTTTTTGTAGACCTTGCGCATTTGTTCGGCTTCGATCTCTTCGACCTTTTCCTTCACCGCGTCGCGCACGACGCTGCCCGGCAGAATGCGTTCTTCTTTACGGGCGGCGATCAGCAGGAAGTCGCCACTGACGTGCGCCAGCGGAGCATCTTCGCCCTTGCCGAATGGCGCGACGAAACCGTAGGTGGTCAACTCCTGGCTTGCACATGGACGCGCCAGTTTGGTCGCCAGTGCAGTTTCCAACGCCTCGGCATCAAAAGGCAGATCTTGGGTCAGGCGATAGATAAGCAGGTTTTTGAACCACATGGGGCGAGTCTCTCCTTTATACAAAGGGGGGCATTATTCTCTTCGCAGCGCCATAGGCCAACCCTTCTCTAAGCCTTTGGAAGGCCTGAAAAAATTAATTAAAAAAGTGCTTGCCAGAGGTGTGGTCGCTACGTAGAATGCGCGCCACACCGAAAGTGAAGGGTGATTAGCTCAGCTGGGAGAGCGTCTGCCTTACAAGCAGAATGTCGGCGGTTCGATCCCGTCATCACCCACCATTCGCTTCCAGTGTTACGCGCAGCGGTAGTTCAGTCGGTTAGAATACCGGCCTGTCACGCCGGGGGTCGCGGGTTCGAGTCCCGTCCGCTGCGCCATATTCGGTTATCTGGAACGCTGAACGCCAGGTCACCACGGAAAAGCCCGCTTAACGCGGGTTTTTTTCTGTCCAAAGTTTGCAAGTTGTTCCTGCAGGTCGCGTCGTTTTATCGGTTTTCAGATTTTTTTGAAAAATTATTCAATTAAATCAACACTTTATGAAAATCTGTGGCACAATGCGCCCCGCAACGAAGGTAAAGGGTGATTAGCTCAGCTGGGAGAGCGTCTGCCTTACAAGCAGAATGTCGGCGGTTCGATCCCGTCATCACCCACCATTTACTTTCAACGCTACGCGCAGCGGTAGTTCAGTCGGTTAGAATACCGGCCTGTCACGCCGGGGGTCGCGGGTTCGAGTCCCGTCCGCTGCGCCATATTCGGTAACCTGGAACGCTGAACGCCAGGTCTCCACAGAAAGCCCGCTTAATGCGGGCTTTTTGCTGTCTGGGGTTTGGCTTTTGCCGAGGCTCCACCGAGAAAGCGACCTTTGGGTCGCTTTCTTTCGTTATGCCTTCTTATCGTTCGGCGTTGCGGCTGTGTCGGTAGTCGCTCACGGCTTCGTACACGGCTTTGCGCAACCGGTTGATGCCGCCAATGGGGCGATGGGCCTCAAGGCCAAACCACGGGTTGAACGACTGGTTATCGCATTGCACGTTCAGAGCAGGTGTATCGAAGTCCTGGGCGGGTACTTTGATCCGCGCCACGGTCTCGAACGGAGCATCGTTTTGCTGCCACTCAATGCTCGTGTCTTCGATCGGCATGTACCTGGCCGGGTCCTGGCGCTGAATCTGCAGGACGAAGCAGGCCGGGATCCGGTCGGTCGACAGTTGCTGGTGCAGCGCATTGCGCAGGAAGTTCGGCAACTTCTGGTTTTGCGCAGGCAGGGTGTAAGTCGGGCAGCTTGCCGGATCGGGCATGACGCGGAACTTGGCATTGGCTTCGCCGAATTTGTAGGGCGAAACTGAAAAGTAAGTCGTCTGGGTCGGGCTTTGCGGGGCGGGTGACAGTGTCGCCAGCGCGATAAACAGATGGCGAACCTGCCAGGTCCGCGGGTCCCAGCCCGGAAAGAACGCCATCAGCTTCTTGCCGTCAGCCTGTGCGGCTACATTCTGACGGTACTCGGCGACATCGCTGACGAAGAAATTCGGATGGCTGAACATCACGAAGTCCTGTTCACCACGACTCTGTTGGTCATGCAGCAGTTGTTTGCCGGGCACATCGAGCAACTTGATTGCCATGCCCCGTGCGTCGCGGATGCTGTCGAACTGCGGGTAGGCATTGCCGTTGGACAGCCGCATCGTCGCTTGCCAGGTTTTGCCGGGTTCGTTGAACACACCCTGACGCAGTTCGCCCGCCAGATCCGGCAGCACCTGAACCTCGGCCTTCACGCAGCCATGGGCCTTGGCATGAGCGTCGCGCAGATAGCGGGTGCTTTCACGGTGCTGATCGACAATGCGCACGGCCGTCTGGATGATGTCTTGGGTCATCGCTGATTCGCCATCCGGAATCAGTTCTTCAGCCGAAACCGGGCCGCTGTGCTGCCAGGCGAACCACGCCGTGGCCAACGCCCAGGCGAGCAATCCAAGGCCTAGCGACCACAGCAGGGTTTTGCCGAGAAAGGCGCCTAAACGCATCCAGAGTCTACTCATGGCAATTGCGCCTCTAACGGACCGCCCAACACTTTCAGATACTCCAGCAGCGCCCAGCGCTCTTCTGGTTGCAACAGGCGACCGATGACGCCGTTGCCACGGGTGCCTGCCCGGAACTCGTGGCCGCTGTTGTGATTGCCGGTGATGCGTGTGTCGAACATAAAGCCATTGGCGAAGGCCTCGGTGCGATAGCCGAGGTGCCTCGGGTCGTACTCGAAAGTGCCTTTATAGAAGGTGGTTTCGCGTTCATCCTGAGGCGAGAGCAACTGATAAATGCTCGGCACCGAACCGTTATGCAGAAACGGTGCAGTGGCCCAGACTCCCGCCAATGGTCGCGCCTTGTAGGCGCGCAATTCGCGCACGCCAATCGGCAGGCCGAAGCCATCCATGTCCGGTCGTTCGGCCGTAGGAATGTTTGCATCACGGTAGGCCCGGTTTCCGACGAAAGCGGTGATGTAGGCCAACCCTTTAGCCGATGAGAGCTTGCTCAAATCCAGCGATTCCGCAGGCGTCGGCTGCAACTGAACATCCAGTTGCGCCAGCTCTGCCGGGTCCCATTGCAGGGCGGTGAGGTCGAAGCGATGGTCGGCGATGTTATCGGTCGCGCCCGGGTCTGTGCCAATGAACTCCACGGGCAGCATTTTCAGATGTTGCACCCAGCGCCCTTCGCTTTGGACCGATCGAGGTACATGGCAGCCAGCGCAGTTCTCGGTGAATAATTCGCGACCTTTTGCGGCCTGGGTTTTGTCGACGGCGCCCAGCAATTCTTCCGGCCAGGCTGGCGGTTTGAGCCGTTGCAGGGTTTGTTCGATCAGGTGCAGATCGCGCAAGCGGACACTGGACGGATAACGGGCGTCTCCTTTAAGCGGTTGGCCGTTAGCGTCGAAAAAATTCAGCGTGGCGCCCACGCCCAGGGCCTCGCCGATGTTGCGGGCCATCGGTTGCTGCGCCGAACCGTTCCACTGCACCCAATCGAAGGTCCACATGTCCCACAGTTGCGGATAGTCGACCGGGGCGTTGGCCACACGGTAGTTGGCGGGGGAAATCGCATCGCCGAAACTGGCGTTGGCAATGCGCCCGAAAGCGTCGGTGCGGCCGGGGCCTTCTTCGGTGGGATAGAGCCCGCGATGGGTGTCGTTCCAGGCCACCTTCAAGAAAGTGTCGAGAGAGACTTTGAAGTCTTTGCGCAGTTGTTGATGCCGGGCATCGTAGTCCTGGCCCAATACGTTGCGTGCGAAACGTTCGAATTTCCACGGGTTGTAGTAAGTCGACGTCAGACTCGCTACCAGCGCTTGTCCGAAACTGCCTCCGCGCAAAGTAGGAACGCTGGAGGGCAGAACGTGCTGTGCCGAACCGCCATCGATGCGCACGGCCTGGCCGTTAAAGCGCAGTTCGCCGGTGTGGCAGGCGGCGCAGGTAATGTCCAGAAACTCGTCCTGGCTTCCAGGGTTCTGATGACGGGCAAAACCCACGGGCAGATTACCGGGGTTGTTCGGGGTGGCTCGCTGGTTGGGGTCGATCAGAAAACCGAAGCGGGCGAGGTATTCGGGCGCGGCGAATCGCTGTTGCGAGAACGGTAATTCGAGGGCCTTGAACCAGTCATAGTGCAAACCTTTGACCTCGGTACCCTGAGGTGTGAAGTAGTAAGTCTCACGGTCGGCGGTGCTCCATTGCTCCAGGTAATGCACTTGCTGCACGGGTGACCAGGCCGGCAATTTCGGGTTGGCGACGTAATACAGAGCCACGGCGAGGCACAGCCCCAGCAGGACTGCGAACAGAACCAGCAAGCGGAAGAAGAGGCGCAAGATAAACGTCCTTGTCGATTTATAGCTTCCTTATGCCTCAGCATCTGAGGTGCGGCAAGTGGCCATTACGCCAGATGCAGGGGGATCCGGTACCCGTCTCTGTGGGCGCAAGATGACAGAAGCTTCATCAGCCCATTCCCGAAATGCGTTAAAACCCCTGAACTTATCAGAAGTTTCCTGCTCTCATGCCGGTAGCCATTGGTCGTGGCCGCCTGATAAGCTCGCGGCTTTATTCGATTGCCCTTTAGGCGCATGAACAAGGAAATAGCATGAAACAGCATCGGTTGGCGGCGGC
>Ga0255334_1000321_pt1 | contig 43488 bp, 34 predicted proteins | sample EtOH5_35cm_T3_12_FD_202080 | JGI IMG/M metagenome (GOLD analysis project Ga0255334, IMG submission 202080) | Sandy soil microbial communities from University of British Columbia, Vancouver, Canada - EtOH5_35cm_T3_129 | ecosystem: Engineered > Artificial ecosystem > Sand microcosm > Unclassified ...
GATCTTCTCGTCCTCGCGGTGCAGCGCCAGGTGCACGTGGTCACGCCCGGTCTGCTTGCCCAGGGCCTCCCAGGCCTTGCAGGCCACGTGGCCGTTGGTTTCGGGAGCGAGCATCATCACCACCTCGGTGGCGTCGATGTCGGTCACGATGCGCGGCATGCCCTGCGTCACGCCCTCTTCCTTCACGCGGCCGTTCAGGTCGCCGAGCTGGCCGACTTCGGTCTGCGTGTTCCAGCCAATGCCCTTGCCGCCGTTGCCCGCCTTGTCCATCAGCGGGCCCAGGGCCGTGAAGCGCTTGTAGAGGTTGGGGTAGTCGCGCTCGACCACCGTGACCTGCGGCGCGGTCTTGCCGGGGATGAGTTCGCACTCGCCCTTCTTCCAGTCGCGCACGCCATAAGGCTGGGCCATTTCGCCGGGGGTGTCGTGCATGATGGGTGTGAGCACCACGTCTTTCTCGACGCCCAGGTGGCCCACGCTGACCTCGCTCACGGCCTTGGCAAAACCCTTGTAGATCTCCCAGTCGCTCTTGGCCTGCCAGGCAGGGTCCACCGCCGTGGACAGCGGATGGATGAAGGGGTGCATGTCGCTGGTGTTGAGGTCGTTCTTCTCGTACCAGGTGGCGGTGGGCAGCACGATGTCGGAGTACAGGCAAGTGGTGCTCATGCGGAAGTCGAGCGTGACCAGCAGGTCCAGCTTGCCTTCGGGCGCGTTGGCGTGCCACTGCACTTCCTCGGGCTTGGCTTCGTCCCGGCCCAGGTCCTTGCCCTGCACGCCGTGCGTGGTGCCCAGCAGGTGCTTGAGGAAATATTCATGCCCCTTGCCCGAAGAGCCCAGGATGTTGGAGCGCCACACAAACATGTTGCGCGGCCAGTTGGCGGGGTGGTCCGGGTCTTCACAGCTCATCGTGAGGCTGCCGTCCTTGAGCGACTGCACCACGTAGTCCTTGGCGTCCATGCCCTTGGCGGCCGCATCCTTGGCCACCTGCATCGGGTTGGTCTTGAGCTGGGGGGCCGAAGGCAGCCAGCCCATGCGCTCGGCGCGCACGTTGTAGTCGATCTGGGCGCCGTGGTAGGCACTGGCATCGGCCAGGGGCGAGAGGATTTCTTCCATGCCCAGCTTCTCGTAGCGCCACTGGTCGGTGTGGGCGTAGAAGAAGCTCGTGCTGTTCATCTGGCGCGGGGGGCGAATCCAGTCGAGCGCAAAGGCCAGGGCCGTCCAGCCGGTCTGGGGCCGCAGCTTTTCCTGGCCCACATAGTGCGCCCAGCCGCCGCCGCTTTGGCCAATGCAGCCGCACAGCATCAGCATGTTGATGATGCCCCGGTAGTTCATGTCGCAGTGGTACCAGTGGTTCATCGCCGCGCCGATGATGACCATCGACTTGCCATGCGTCTTGTCGGCGTTGTCGGCAAACTGGCGCGCCACGGTGATGATCTGCTCGCGCGGCACGCCGGTGATGGCCTCTTGCCATGCGGGGGTGTAGGGGCGGTCGGCGTCGTAGCTGGCGTCGTAGGCGGGGCCACCGCCGGGCCGCCCCAAGGTGGCTCCAGCCCCCTCGGGAGGCAGCGAGGACACGCCAGTGCCGAGCGTGGGGGCCACATCCTCACCAGGCAGGCCCCTATCAATGCCGTAGTTGCCGGCCAGCAGGTCGAACACGGTGGCCACCATCACACGGCCCTGGACTTCGTGGCCGGCCAGTTCCAGGTGGCTTACCGGCACACGGCGCACCATCACGTCGCCACCTTGTTCATTGGCCGTGAAGTTGGGCGTTTGCACACCGCCAAAGTACGGGAAGGCCACGTCGGCCACATCGTGGGCCTGGGCGCCGTCTTCGATCACCGAGAGCTTGAGCTTGACGGTGTTGCCGGTGCGCGCTTCCTTGTTCTCCAGGTTCCACAGGCCCTGGTCGGCACGGCCATCGGCCCCCCAGCGAAAACCGATGGAACCATTGGGCAGCGTGACCTGGCCCAGTTCGTCGTAGCCCACGGTCTTCCAGTCGGGGTTGTTCGACTGGTCGAGCTGGCCCGGGAAGTCGCTGGCGCGCACATAGCGGTCGGGCACCATCACCGTGCGGCCATCGGGCAGCGTCTTTTCCTTCAGCACCACCAGCAAGGGCAGGTCGGTATAGCGGCGCGCGTAATCATCGAAGTAGGCGCTGCGGCCCTTGCCACCGTCCTTGAAGTAGAACTCCTTGAGGATCACATGGCCCATGGCCATGGCCACGGCGGCATCCGTCCCCTGCTTGGGGTGCATCCACAAATCGCCGAGCTTGGCCACTTCGGAATAGTCGGGCGTGATCGACACGACCTTGGTGCCCTTGTAGCGCACCTCGGTCAAGAAGTGGGCATCGGGGGTGCGCGTTTGGGGCACGTTGGAGCCCCAGGCAATGATGTACGAGCTGTTGTACCAGTCGGCCGATTCGGGCACGTCGGTCTGCTCGCCCCAGGTCTGCGGGCTGCTGGGGGGCAGGTCGCAGTACCAGTCGTAGAAGCTCATGCACACCCCGCCGATCAGGCTCAGGTAGCGCGAACCCGCCGCATACGAAATCATCGACATCGCAGGGATGGGCGAGAAGCCGATGATGCGGTCGGGCCCGTGTTTCTTGATGGTGTAGACGTTGGCCGCAGCGATCATCTGGTTCACTTCGTCCCAGGTGCTGCGCACGAAGCCGCCCAGGCCGCGCTGCTTTTGCCATTCGCTCTTGGCTGCGTCGTTCTCGACAATGCTGGCCCAGGCGTCCACCGGGCTCTTGGCCAACGCGATGGCGGCGCGCCAGTGCTTGAGCAGGCGGCCGCGCACCATCGGGTACTTCACGCGGTTGGCGCTGTACAGGTACCAGCTGTAGCTGGCGCCGCGCGCGCAGCCACGGGGCTCGTGGTTGGGCAGGTCGGGCCGCGTGCGGGGGTAGTCGGTCTGCTGGGTTTCCCAGGTGACGATGCCGCCCTTGACGTAAATCTTCCACGAGCACGAACCCGTGCAGTTCACGCCGTGGGTGCTGCGCACGATCTTGTCGTGCGCCCAGCGGTCGCGGTAGGCGTCTTCCCAGGTGCGGTCGTCACCGTTGGTCTGGCCGTGGCCCTGCGCGAAGGTCTCGCGCGGTTGCGAGAAGTACGTGAGGCGATCGAGGAAATGGCTCATCGGGGGCTCCTTTATCTATCGGTTCGGTGGGCGATCAGCAAGGCATCTCGGCATGCTTGCGGGCGTAGTACCACCAGGTGATCACGATGCAAATGACGTAGAAGGCAACGAAGGTCCAGAGCGCTGCTTCAGGGCCACCCGTCAGCGCAATGGAGCTGCCGTAGCTCTTGGGAATGAAGAACCCGCCGTAGGCGGCCATGGCGGCCGTGAAGCCCAGGGTGGCAGCGCCCAGCGTGTTGCCCTCCTTGTTGGCCTGCGCCACCGCGGCGGCGTTGTTGCGGTCCACACCGTGCATGGCCTCGGCCAGGAAGATCACGGGAATCATGCGGAAGGTGGAGCCATTGCCGATCCCCGTGGTCAGGAACAGCACCAGGAAGCACACGAAGAACCCTGAGAATTGCCCCGCCGAAGAACCCGAAGGCAGAAAGTAGATGACGCCCACCACGGCCAGCGCCATGACGATGAAGTTCCACAGCGTGACGCGCGCCCCCCCGAGCCTGTCGGCCAGCCAGCCGCCAAAGGGGCGCACCACGGCACCAACCAACGGGCCAAGCCAGGCATAGGCCAGGGGGTTGATGCCGGGGAACTGGCTCTTGATCAGCAAGGGAAAACCAGCGGCATAGCCGATGAACGAGCCGAACGTACCCAGGTACAGCACGCACATCAGCCAGTTGTGCTTGCGCCGGAAAATGGCGGCCTGGGTGGCAAACGACGCCTTGGCGTCGGCGATATCGTTCATGCCGAACCATGCGGCCAGCGAAGCCAGCGCGATCCACGGCACCCAGATGAAGGCGGCGTTCTGCGTCCATACCTGCACCGACTGGCCGTTCTTCACGATCGCCTGCGGATCCCCGCCAAAGATGCCGAAGATGCCTGCCGTGACCACCAGCGGGCTCAGGAACTGCACCACCGACACGCCCAGGTTGCCCAGGCCCGCATTCACCCCCAGGGCCGAGCCCTTGCGCTCCTTCGGAAAGAAGAAGCTGATGTTGGCCATGCTGGAGCTGAAGTTGCCGCCGCCCAGGCCGCACAGCAATGCCAGCACCAGCATCGTCGGATAGCTGGTGGTGTTGTCCTGCACCGCGTAACCGATGCCGATGGCGGGGATGAGCAGGGTTGCGGTGGAGATGGAAGTCCAGCGACGCCCCCCAACCAGCGGCACCATGAACGAATAGAAGATGCGCAGCGTGGCGCCCGAGAGCGCGGGCGCTGCCGCCAGCCAGAACAGCTGGTTGGTCGAATACTTGAAGCCCAGGCCGGGCAGGCTGACAGCCACGACGCTCCAGACCTGCCAGATGGCAAAGGCCAGGAACAGCGCGGGCACCGAGATCCACAGGTTGAGCTTGGCGACGGCTTCGCCTTCGCGCTCCCAGAACGACTTGTCCTCGGGCGACCAGATGGTGAGCAGACGCCCCTGGCGACCGCTTTGTTGGTTGGCAGACATGGTGTTACCTTAAAAATTCAACGGGCGGCTTGTTGCGCCGAAGCACTTGTCGGGCCCATCACATCGGTGCGACGGACTTCGGTGAAATACATCCAGATCAGCGACACCCAGACCACGCCATACATCAGCATGAAGGCGCTGGAACGAATGCCGGTGAAGTCCATCAAGGCGCCGAACAAGATGGGCAGCACAAAGCCACCCAAACCGCCGGCCAGGCCCACAATGCCGCTGATGGCGCCAATGTTTTTCGGATAGTCGTCACTGATGTACTTGAAGACACTGGCCTTGCCGAAGGCGAACGCCACGCCCAGCACACCCATCAGCGCGGTGAATGCATAGACGTTCAAGCCGAGGTGAAACGTGGTGGGGCCATTGACCGTGAGGATGGTGAAATCGGTCTGGGGATAGCTCAGCAGGAAAAGGCAGATCCAGCTCACCCACATCACCCACCAGGTCACGCTGTGGGCGCCATACTTGTCACTGAGAACGCCGCCAATGGCGCGCAGCACTCCGCCCGGCAGCGAGAAGCAGGCGGCCAGCAGCGCCGCCACACGGATGTCCAGGCCATACTCGCCCACGTAGTACTGCACCATCCACAGCGACAGCGCCACATAGCCGCCGAATACGATGCTGTAGTACTGGCAATACTTGATGACCTTGGGATCCTTGAGCGCCCCGAGCTGGTCGGTGAACTTGACATGGCTGGACACCAGATGGGCCGGATCGCTGTAGCTGAAGAGCCAGAACAGCACCAGGGTGCCGAGCATGATGGCGGCATACACCTGCGGCACCATGGCCCAGCCAAAGGCCACCAGCAACACCGGCGCCACAAACTTGTTCACGGCCGCGCCCGAATTGCCCGCCCCATAAACGCCCATCGCCATGCCCTGCCGGTTCTTGGGAAACCAGCGCGCCACATAGGGCGTTCCCACCGAGAACGAACCACCCGCCAGCCCGACAAACAGGCCGATCGTGAGGAAGTGCCAGTACTCGGTGGCATAGCTCATGAGCCAGATTGCCGGCACGGTCAGTGCCATGAGCACTGCCATGACGATCCGCCCGCCGAATCGGTCGGTCCAGATGCCCAGCGGCACGCGCACCAGCGAACCGGTCAGCACCGGCATGGCCGTGAGCAAACCGAATTGTGTGGAGCTCAGGTTCAGCATTTTCTTGATCGGAATACCGATCACCCCGAACATCATCCACACCATGAAGCAGACGGTGAAGGCGAGCGTGCTCACCAAGAGCACCGACCAGGCCTGGCGGGTGCGTTGGGGGCTCTCGCCCGGAGGGAGCGTTGCGTGTGCCATTGCGTTATTCCTGTGTTTTGCGCATGACATCGATCGTCCCGCTTCGGGGGCCTGCTGCCCATCCTTCGCTCGCACAGTCCGGGCGCGGCAGAGGGAGTAGGCGGGGGCGGGCGCTGTCATCCGAAAGAACTATTGATCCGGCAGGATTTATTCGTAAACCCCGTTCGGGCTGAGCTTGTCGAAGCCCTTCGACAAGCCTGTCCTGAGCCTGCCGAAGGGCTCAGGGTGAACGGGATTCGGCCTCCGCAATAAACCGTGCCGAATCAATAGTGCCGCGTCACCAGTCGGATGCCGAAGGCTGCGCGCCGCCATGGGAATGCAGCGCAAGGCACATTGCGCAACCAATACCGAGCGTATTGGCAAGCAATGCAACGCGGCGATGCGATTCGAGGACAACTGCAGCCCGACAGTTGACTGGTGACGCAACACGAGAGCGCGTGATGCACTCTGACATGCCCGCGGAGCCGCCGCATAAGCATATCTGTATTTCTCCAGTCGGGCACCCGACGGGCTCCCTATGATTCAAGCCATGCGGCCGGGCTTACCGCGCGCAGCCGGGTGCCGCAACCTCTCCGATCACCTCACTCCATGCAAGGATTTTTCCATGATCCGACTCCAACGCAACGTGCTGCTGCTCGCCGGCCTGGCCATCGCTTCCACCCTCTCTTGGGCCGACCGGCTTGACGACATCAAGAAGGCCGGCGTCGTGCGCGTCGCCGCGTTCGACGCCAACCCGCCGTTCGGCTTCGTCGATGCCAAGACGAAGAAGATCGTCGGCCTCGATGTGGACTACGCGAAGGAGTTCGCCAAGAAGCTCGGCGTCAAGCTCGAAGTCGTGCCCACCAACCCCGCCAACCGCATTCCGCTGCTGACCTCGAACAAGGTCGATCTGGTGTTCGCCAACTTCACCATCACCGAGGAGCGCGCCAAGGTCGTGAACTTCAGCATTCCCTACTTCGCCTCGGGCACGCAGTTCATCGCCAAGAAGGGCACGCTCAAGTCGCCCGACCAGCTCAACAGCCTGCGCATCGGCGTGGACAAGGGCACCACCAACGAGATCCAGCTGCGCCAGCAGTATCCCCAGGCCACGCTGGTGGCCTACGACGACACGCCGTTCGCCTTCACCGCGCTGCGCAACGGCAACGTGCAGGCGATCTCCCAGGACGGTCCCAAGCTCATCGGCCTGCTGGCCAACGTGCCGGACCGCGACAAGTACGAGGTCCCGCCGTTCGCCATTTCGCAGGACTACATCGGCGTCGGCATTCCGAAGGACGAGGCGAAACTGACCGATTTCGTCAACACCACGCTGAGCGAACTGGAGGCCGACGGCCGCGCACAGAAAATCTACGACGCCTGGTTCGGCCCCAAGACCAAGACCCCGCTCAAGCGCATCTTCAAGATCGGCGACAAGACCACCTGAGCCCGTCCGGGCATGCGGCGGCCGGGCCCCTGCCTGACCGCATGACGGCTTCGGTTCCGCACCCGCGTGCAGGCGGGTGCGGCCCTGCATGAGTCCCTCCTTTTCCTCCTTCTCTTCCTTCCAGGAACAGTTCCTCGCCCCGAAATACCTGGGCTGGCTGTGGGGCGGCTGGATCACGACGCTGTGGTCCACGCTGCTCGTCGTGCTGGCCTCGACGCTGCTGGGCGTGCTGTTCGCCGCGGCGCGCGAAAGCCGCCGGGCGCCGGTGGTGCGCGCTGCGGGGGCCTACCTCTCGCTGTTTCGCAACACGCCGCTGCTGGTGCAGCTCTTCTTCTGGTATTTCGGCGTGCCCGCGCTGCTGCCCGCTGGCGTGCTCGAATGGCTCAACGGCGCACATGCGCTGGCGGTGGGCGGCACGGTGCTCGTGCGCTGGCCGTCGTTCGAGTTCCTCGCCGCCATCGTGGGCCTGGTGGCCTATTCGACGGCCTACGTGGGCGAGGACATCCGCTCGGGCCTGCGCGGCGTGCCGCCCAACCAACGCGCGACCGCGCTGGCGCTGGGCTTCACCCCGCTGCAGGCGCTGCGCCACGTGGTTCTGCCGCAGGCGCTGCGCATCGCCACGCCGCCGCTGCTCGGCCAGTACATGAACATCCTCAAGAACACATCGCTGGGCATGGCGATCGGCCTGATGGAGCTGTCGTACCGTTCGCGCCAGGCCGAGGCGGAAACCTGGAAGACCTTCCAGGTCTACGGCGTGGCCACGGTGCTCTACATCGTGGCCATCGTCGTGCTGGAGGTCGCGGGCCAGTCGCTGCAGCACCGGCAGGCGCGGGCGCACGGCGCCGGGAACGCATGATGGATTTCTCGTTCCTGCACGATGACCTGGGCTACCTGCTCTGGGGCACCTTCCCCGACGGGCCGCCGGGCGGCGCGCTGCTCACGCTGCTGCTGAGCGCAGGATCGGGCGTCGCATCGGCCCTGCTCGGGCTGGGCTTCGGCGTGCTGCTGGTGCTGCTGAACGGCGCGGCGCTGGGTGCGATCACGGCGGTGCTGGGCTTGCTGCGCGCGATCCCCGTGCTGATGCTGATCTTCTGGACCTACTTTCTGCTGCCCATCCTGTTCGACGTGGCCGTGCCGGGCACGCTGTCGGTGATGGCGGCGCTGGCGCTGGTCAGCGGCGCCTACCTGGCGCATGGCGTGGCCGCGGGCATCCGCGGCGTGGACGCCGGGCAGTGGGCGGCGGGGCTGGCGCTGGGCTTCACGCGCTGGGGGGTGCTGCGCCACCTGGTGCTGCCGCAGGCGCTGCGGATGATGCTGCCCTCGTTCATCAACCAGTGGGTCACCCTGATCAAGGACAGCTCGCTGGCCTACATCGTTGGCGTGGGCGAGCTGTCCTTCCTGGCCACGCAGGTCAACGCGCGGGTGATGGTGCACCCGATCGAGATCTTTCTTTTCGTTGGCGCCATCTACTGGCTGATGTGCAGCGCCCTCGATCTGGCCGCGCACGCCATTGCACGCGCCGCCGAATCCCAGGCGCGAGCCCGGCAGTCCGCGCCCGCCTGAAGGCCGCGCCGTCAGCCGCCGCGGCGCCGGTCGGACGCATAGACGGCCGCCTGCACGCGCGAGTTCAACCCCAGCTTGCGCAGGATGTGCTGCACATGGATCTTCACCGTGGTCTCGGCAATGTCCAGCGCCCGCGCGATTTCCTTGTTGCTCGCGCCGCGTGCAATCTCGCGCAGCACGTCTTCCTCGCGTGGCGACAGGGGTGTGCTCGGCTCTGCAGCCGACTGCACCTTGCCGGTCAGCGCCGGGTCAAGGGCACCGTCCACCTCCGGAGCTCCCTGCGACTGGAAGGCGGCCACCAGCTTGCCCATCAACTCGGGGCTGACAACGGGCTCCCCGGCGGCAGCGCGGTGAATCGCCTGCACCAGCAAATCCCCGTCAATGGTCTTGAGCAGATAGCCCTGCGCGCCGTTGCGCAGCGCAGTGGCCAGATCCTGTTCGTCTTCGCTCACGGTGAGCATGAGCACACGGGAAGCAGGAGATACCTCACGCAGACCCCGGATCGCATCCACCCCCGTCACCCCGGGCAAATGGTTGTCAAGCAGGATCACGTCGGGCCGCAGTGCGGGGGCCAAGCGCAACGCCTGCGCCGCGTCGCCCGCCTCGCCCACCACCTGCAGGCCCGGGTCCTGCCCCAGCAAGGCCACCAGGCCCCGGCGAAACAGATTGTGGTCGTCCACCACGAGCAAGGTGACGGGCCGCAGAGTAGGCATAGGCATCAATGGACGGAATGGGCCGTGGCGGACAGGGACAATTCGCGGGGTTCCTGCGTTGCGGACAGGGTGGGAAGCTCGATGCGCACGCATGTGCCCGCACCTGCAGAGGACTCGACCTGCACCGCCGCTCCGATGCGTAGTGCGCGCTCGCGCATGATGCCCAGGCCGACATGCATGGAGTCGGGCGGTATCGCCCGAACTTCAAACCCCGTCCCATTGTCCTGCACTTCAAAGCGCCAGCGGGGATGCCGGTGGACGCGCAGTTCCACCCGGGTCGCACCCGAATGCTTGCGCACGTTCGACAAGGCTTCCTGCACCATGTGCAGGACCTGGATCTGCACATCAGGCGGCAGGGGCAGGCCGTGGCCCGCCATCGTGAGCGTGGTGGCGATGCCGGTCTGGTGCTCGAATTTGGACAGGGTGGTGCGCAGCGCCGCCTCGATGTCTTCTTCGCTGGTGCGCGTGCGAAAGTGCACCAGCAATTCGCGCACATCGGAATAGCATTCGCGCACGCCCACGTCGAGCTCGCCCATGCTGCGGTCGCGCGCCGCGATGTCGCCCTTGGCCACGGCATCGCGCAGCAGCTGCGTCTGGATCTTGAGGAAAGCCAGCGACTGGGCAATCGAATCGTGCAGCTCGCGCGCCAGCAGGCTGCGCTCCTGCGCCACGGCGGCCTCGCGTTCCAGGGCGGTGGCGCGCAAGCCCTCCATGGCGCTGGCCAGATGGCGCGTCATGGCTTCCAGAAGTTCACGCACCTCATCCGTCAGTTCGGCAAAAGGGCGAAAGAACAGATTGACCTCGCCGAGCACCCGCTGCTGCAGCTTCACGGGAATAACCACCAGGGTCTGGTAACCGGCATCGCGGCAATGCTCAAATGCCAGCGTGGTGGACGCCATGATTGGTATGACGCGGGTGTGTGCCTGGCTTTGCGGCTGACCGCACAGGCAAGCGCCCGTGTGCAGGCAATGCTCCTCTTCGGTCATGGCGCGCGGCATGCCGTCACCGGCCAGCAGCACATAGCGCTCATTGGCCTCGTCGGACCAGCGCACCGCAGCGGCATCCGCGCCCGCCACACGGCGGATCTGCTTCACAAAGCCTTGCGCCAGTGCGTCCAGCTCGGTCGCTGTGGAGGCCAGCGCGCTGACCTCGTAGAGCGCCGCCAGGCGCTGGTTCTGCACGGCGATGCTGGCGGTCTTCTCGCGCACTTTTTGCTCCAGATCGTCGTGGGAGGCCTGCAAGGCATGGGCCATCTGGTTGAAGCCCGCCGAGAGCTGGCCAAATTCGTCGTCGGACTCTATCGGCAGCCGCGCCCCCCAATCCCCCTGGCGCAACCGTGCCAGCGCCTGCTGCAGTTGCGACACCGGGTTGAGTACCAGCAGATAACTCACCGCCATGAAGGTCACCGCAGCGGCAATGGCCACCGCCATCATGAACAGCTGAAACAAATGCAGCACGGCCGTCCAGCCGGCGATCTGGATTTCGATGGCCTCGACAAAGCCATCCACTTTCTGCACAAAGCTGTCGGCCTGGGCCACAGAGCGGGCGCGGTCCGGCGGCAAGCCAATGGCCCCCTCCTTGCGCAATGCAGCCCAGGTGGAGCGGATTTCTTCGAAGCGCGCCCGCGTGTCTGTCCCCCAGGGCACGAACAGGGGGCGCGATGGATCGCCCGTGCGCAGCAACTCCAGGCTGGCGTCGAACTGCTGCGCATGCCTGTGCACCTCTTCGGGCGACTCGGTCTGCTGCACCAGCACCATGCGCAGCATGTTCATGCGCAGTCGCCCGGCCTCGTTGACGGCCGCTGCGCCCCCTTCGAGTTTCCAGGCCACCCACAGCGTCAACCCGATGGAAGCCAGGGCCACCAGCAGAAAGCCCCCGCCCATGGCCAGCAGCTTGAAGGTCAGCGGGGACTTGGTGCGCATGGGCGCAGTGTAGGAAGGGCACGCAGGCTTGAACTTGACGTGAATCAAGACAAGGGCGCGTAGCATGGCCCCATGTCGCCCGCATCTTCCCGGTTCCTGTGGCGTCTGGGAGCCGCCTTCACCGCGCTGGCCCTGGCAGGCTGCGCCAGCCGCCCCGCCGTGGTGCCGCCCTCCCAGTGGCCGGCGCCACTGGCGGCCGGGCCCACCACCGACGTCCTGCTGCTGGGCGAGCAGCACGATGCCCCCGACCACCAGCGCCTGCAACGCGACACGGTGCAGTGGCTGGCCGCGCGCGGCCGGCTGGCGGCCCTGGTGCTGGAGATGGCCGAGCGCGGCCACAGCACGCAAGCGCTGCCACGCGATGCCACCGAAGCGCAGGTGCAGGCGGCCCTGCAATGGCACAACGCGGCCTGGCCCTGGGCCGCCTATGGCCCCGTGACCATGGCCGCCGTGCGTGCCGGGGTGCCCGTGCTGGGTGGCAACCTGCCGCGCAGCGCGATGGCGGCCGCCATGCAGGAGACCCGCTGGGACGCCCACCTTGCCGCCACCGCCCACCAGCAACTGCACGACGCCCTGCAAGACGGCCACTGCGGCCTGCTGCCTGCGGCGCGGCTGCCCGCCATGGCGCGCATCCAGATCGCGCGCGATGCCAGCCTGGCCAAGACGGCGCAGGAAGCAGTGCGCCCGGGCCAGACCGTGTTGCTGGTGGCGGGCGGCGAGCATGTGCTGCGCCACCGGGGCATTCCCACCCACTGGCCGGTCAGTTTGACGTCAAAAGTGGCTTCAGCGCTTACAGATAAAGCGCAAGCAGCTACAGAAACAGGAGTAGATATGGTCATCACCACCGCGCCTTTGCCGCCCCATGACGCGTGCGCCGCGTTGCACACGCCCAAGTAGCACGCCTTGGCCCCTGCGGCAGGCAGCGTGGCCGGCCGCGCCCGCGCCTACCCGGCCTGCTGGGCCCGCACCAGGGCGGCAAACGCCTCGGCCGGAACGGGGCGGCTGAAGTGATAGCCCTGGAAACTGTCGCAGCCGCGCTCGCGCAAGAACGCCAGTTGCTCGGCCGTCTCGACCCCCTCGGCCAGCACCCGCAGGCCCATGCTGTGGCCCATGGCGATGATCGCCGCGCTGATGGCCATGTCGTCCGCGCTGTGGGGAATGTCGCGGATGAACCCCTGGTCGATCTTGAGCACGTCGATCGGAAACCGCTTGAGCTGCGCCAGCGATGAATAGCCGGTGCCGAAATCGTCCACCGCCAGCCGCAGGCCCAGGTCGCGCAGGCGCCGCATGGTCAGCAGCGCCTCGTCCTCGCGCTCGGCCAGCGCGCTCTCGGTGATCTCCAACTCCAGCTGGGCGGCCGCAAACCCCGTTTCTTTCAACGCCGACGCGGTGCAGCCCACCAGATCGGTCAGCTGAAACTGGCGTGGCGACACGTTCACCGCCAGCATCAGTGCGGGCAGCCCTTCTTCGCGCCAGCGCTGCCCCTGGCGGCAGGCCTCGCCGATGATCCATTCCCCCAGGGGGCCGATGATGCCCGACACCTCGGCCACGGGGATGAAGCGGCCTGGCGCAATCAGGCCTTCCTCGGGGTCGTTCCAGCGCACCAGCGCCTCGGCGCCCACGATGCGCCCCGTGGCGATGTCGATCTGCGGCTGGTAATGCAGCACCATGTGCCCGTGCGCCAGCGCCAGGCGCAGGCGCGACTCCAGCGCCAGCCGGTCGCGCGCGGACTGGGTCATTTCCTCGGTATAGAAACACCAGGCCCCGCGCCCCAGCGCCTTGGCCCCGTAGACCGCAGCATGGGCACCCTGCAGCAGCGTCTCGGCCGTGGCCGCATGGTCCGGGAACATGCAGATGCCCACGCTCACGCCGGCCACCACCTCGACCCCCTCGGGCGAGCGCCAGGGCTCTGCCACCGCGGCGATCAACTGGCGCGCCACCGCCGCAGCGCCCTCGGCATGGCGCAGATGGCGCGCCACCACGGCCAGCTCGTCTCCCGCCATGCGGCCCAGCAGGTCACCCGGCCGCATGGCCGCCTGCACCTGGCGCGCGATGTGTTTGAGCACCTGGTCGCCAATGGCATGGCCGTAGCTGTCGTTCACGTCCTTGAAGCGGTCGAGGTTGAGTTGCAGCACGGCCATGCGCTCGCCGCTGCCGCGCGCCTGCACCACGGCGTCTTCCAGCTGCCCGCAGAACCACAGGCGGTTGGACAGGCCGGTGAGCGCGTCGTTGTTCGCCAGAAACTCCATGCGCTGGTGCTGCGCCTTCTCGTCGGAGATGTCGGTGAACATGCACACATAGTGCGTTTTCGTGCCAGCGGCATCGCGCACCACGCTCATGGACATGTGCTCCGGAAACACCTCGCCGTTCTTGCGCCGGTTCCATATTTCGCCCTGCCAGCGCCCGGTGCGCTTCATCGACTCCCACATCGCCTCGTAAAACGCCCGGTCGTGCCGCTCCGACTTGAAGACGCGTGGCGTCTTGCCCAGCACTTCGTCCTCGGTGTAGCCCAGCATCCGCGTGACCGAGGCGTTCACCGAGAGGATGCGGTTGCGCGTGTCCGTCACGATCACGCCTTCGCTCATGTGGTCCAGCACGGTGGATGCCAGCCGCTGGCGTTCATCGACCTGGCGCTCGCGGGTCAGGTCGGTCAGGATGCCCGAGAAGCGCTCGGGCTGCCCCGCCGCGTTCAGATGGCGCACCCCCCGCGCCATGAACCAGCGATAGCTGCCGTCAAAGCAGCGCAGCCGGGCCTTTTCGACAAGGGGCTCGCCCGAGGCCAGGGCATAGCGCACGGCCAGCCGCACGCGCTCGCTGTCATCGGGATGCAGCCGCTCGCGCAGGCGGAAATCCCGCGCGAAATCGTCGCCCTGGTAGTGCAGCATGCGCGCCACGCTGGGCGAAAAGACGGTACGGGGCCGCCCCAGGTCACGGTCCCACATGCCTCCCCCGCTGCCCTCCACCGCCAGGCGAAGGCGCGTCTCGCTGCGCTCGAGGGCGGTGCGCGCGGCCTGGATCTCGCCCATGTCCTGCAGCACACAATCCAGATGGGCCGGCTCATCGCCTTCTGCGGGCACATAGGTCACGGTGTTGAGCACATGCACGATGCGCCCGTCGGACGGCCGGTGGCACTGCCGCGTGCCCAGGTAATGGTCGATCTCGCCGGCCAGCAGACGCTTGATCTGCTGCATGGCGTGGGCAAGGTCTGAGGCCTGGACAACGTCACGAAAATTCAGGGCCTGCAAGGCCTGCAGGTCCTCGCCCAGCATCCTGCACAGGCAGCCGTTGGCCCACAGGATGCGCCCGTCGAGCGCCACCCGCGCCATGCCCACCGGCGCGTGGTGCACGATCTGCGCCAGCTCGCGCGCCACCGCCGAGCGCTGCCGCTCCACCTTGCGCATGCGCCCCAGCAGCCAGCCGGCCATCGCACTGGTGACGAGCACATACAGCCAGCCCTTCCAGGTCTGCAAATGCGTGATCTGCTCGGGCGTGCCGGCCCACCGGGCCAACAATGCGTCGCCCGCGAATACCCATGCCACGCCAAAGACGAGGTACAGCACCACGCCCCACCAGGGCGCCAGTTTCGGGATCACCCCCGGGTTGCGCATGAAGTTCCTTGTTCCAACACCTGCGGCCCTTGCTGCGACAATGTTGCAGCTATGACCAACGCCTATATCCTTACCCTGTCCTGCCCCGACCGCCTGGGGCTGGTGCACGCCGTCTCGGGCTTTTTGCTGGAGCATGGCGGCAACATCGAAGAAGCCGCCCAGTACAACGACCACGCCACGGGCCTGTTTTTCATGCGGGTGCAGTTTGCCTGCGACCAGCACGACCATGCCACTCTCCAGGCCCGCCTGGCCAGCTTTGCAGAACCCCACCAGATGCGCTGGAGCCTGCATGCCACGGCCCAGCCCGTCAAAACCGTGCTCATGGTCAGCAAGGAAGGCCATTGCCTGAACGATCTGCTGTTTCGCTGGAAAAGCGGCCTGCTGCCCATCGACATCCGCGCCATCATCAGCAACCACCGCGACTTTTACCAGTTGGCGGCCAGCTACAACGTGCCGTTTCACCACATCCCACTCACCGGCACGACCAAGGCGCAGGCCGAGGCAAAACAGTACGAGATTATCGAGGCCGAAGGGGCCGAGCTGGTGGTGCTGGCGCGCTACATGCAGATACTATCTCTTGACCTATGTCAAAAACTGGCGGGACGGGCCATCAACATCCACCACAGCTTCCTGCCCAGCTTCAAGGGCGCCAAGCCCTACTACCAGGCGCATGACCGGGGCGTGAAGCTCATCGGCGCCACCGCCCACTATGTGACGGCCGACCTGGACGAAGGCCCCATCATCGAGCAGGACGTGGCCCGCGCCGACCACACCGACACCGTGGAAGACCTCACGGCCCGCGGCCGCGACACCGAAAGCCAGGTGCTGGCCCGCGCCGTGAAGTGGCACAGCGAGCACCGCGTGCTGCTCAACGGCCACAAGACGGTCGTTTTCCGCTGATCTCCCGGCCCGGCACCATGGCCACGGCAGCTCCATCGTCCTTCCTCAGCAGCGCCGCAAGGCGCATCCCGCCCATCCAGTGCCTGCTGACGTTTGAAGCGCTGGCCCGCCTGCGCAGCGTGACGCAGACGGCTGACGAACTGTGCGTGACGCCCAGCGCCGTGAGCCACCGCGTCAAGCAGCTCGAACAGATCCTGGGCGTGCGGCTGTTTGGCCGGGCCGATTTTTCGCTGACCACCGAGGGCAGCGCGTACCTGGCCCATGTGCGGGAGGGGCTGGGCGCGCTGCAGCGCTTTCCGGGTGCCGCGTCGGCGCCGGGCCGGCGGCGGCTCAAGCTGGCCGTCACGCCCACGTTCGCGCGCACCATCCTGATTCCGCGCCTGCGCCAGTTCACCGAGGCCTACCCCGAGATCGACCTAGCGCTGCAGGTGTCCATTCCGCTGCTGGACGTGGTGGCCGAGGACGCCGATCTGATGGTGCGCTTTGGCGCGGGCCACTATGCCGACGTGGAGCATGTGGAACTGGCCCGCGACGTGGTCACACCCCTGGCCTCGCCCGCTTTCGTGCGCGAACACGGGCCTTTTGACCGCCCCGAAGACCTGGAAGGGGTGCAACTGCTGCGCAGCCCGCTGGAGCCCTGGCGCACCTGGTTTGCCGCCACCGGCCTGGACTGGGCCGAGCCCAGCGAGGGCTCGCAGTTCAACGACATCGGCCTGATGTGCGACGGCGCCGCCGCCGGCATGGGCGTGGCCCTGGTGCGGCTGAAGCTGGGCGCGCCCTGGCTGGAGAACGGCACGCTGGTGCGCCTGTTTTCCACCGACACCGCCAGCCCCCACGCGCACTACCTGTGCTGGCGCACAGGCACCATGGACCGCTGGGAATGCGCGGCGTTTGCCGAGTGGCTGCGCAAAACCATGGCATGAACGCCTGAGCGGCTTTGCCGCTCGGCGCCGCAGAGGGCTGGACGTATCAAGCTACAGGACGATGGCACAACAGCGGATGCGCGCGCCCCAGCGGTAGAAATACAAGCCAAATTGGCCTCTAGCGCTTTATCCATAAGCGCCAGAAGCTATTGATAAATGAGCAAACAGGCGTTTTTCACAAACCCCTGCAGAAACGCTCACCCCCTGGCCCCCGCCATCCCCTACAGTGCCAGCCATGAACACCGACCAACCCGCCACCGCCCCCACGCCCGCCGAACGCGCCGCGCGCCAGGCCGAGGTCGTCCAGGCCCTGGGCCGTGTGCTGCCGGCACATGCGCTGCTCTGGCACACCGAAGACACCACGCCCTACGAATGCGATGGCCTGACCGCCTACCGCCAGCGCCCGTTGATGGTGTGCCTGCCAGAGACCGAGACGCAAGTGCAGGCCGTGCTACAGACTTGCCATCGGCTGCAGGTGCCCGTGGTGGCACGCGGCGCGGGCACGGGCCTGTCCGGCGGCGCCATGCCCCACGCCATGGGCGTGACGATGTCGCTGGCCAAGTTCAACCGCATCCTTGAGCTGAACCCCGAAAGCCGCACGGCCGTGGTGCAGTGCGGCGTGCGCAACCTGGCCATCAGCGAGGCGGCTGCGCCCTATGGCCTGTACTACGCGCCCGACCCCAGCAGCCAGATCGCCTGCACCATCGGCGGCAACGTGGCCGAGAACTCGGGCGGCGTGCACTGCCTCAAATACGGCCTGACGGTGCACAACGTGCTCAAAGTGAAGGGCTTCACGGTGGAAGGCGAGCCCGTGGAGTTTGGCAGCGAGGCGCTGGACGCCCCCGGCTACGACCTGCTGGCCGCCGTGATCGGCAGCGAGGGCATGCTGGCCGTGACCACCGAGGTCACCGTCAAGCTCATCCCCAAGCCCATGCTGGCGCGCTGCATCATGGCCAGCTTTGACGACGTGCGCAAAGCGGGCGATGCCGTGGCCGCCGTGATCGCCGCAGGCATCATCCCCGCCGGGCTGGAGATGATGGACAAACCCATGACCGCCGCCGTGGAAGACTTCGTGCACGCCGGGTACGACCTCACGGCCGAGGCGATCTTGCTGTGCGAGAGCGACGGCACCCCCGAAGAGGTGGAGGAAGAAATAGGCCGCATGAGCGAGGTGCTGCGCGCCGCCGGCGCCACGGCCATCTCGGTCAGCAACGACGAGGCCGAGCGCCTGCGCTTTTGGAGCGGCCGCAAGAACGCCTTTCCCGCCAGCGGCCGCATCAGCCCCGACTACATGTGCATGGATTCGACCATTCCCAGGAAGCGCCTGGCCGACATCCTGCTGGCCATCCAGGAAATGGAAAAAAAGTACCAGCTGCGCTGCGCCAACGTGTTCCACGCGGGCGATGGCAACCTGCACCCGCTGATCCTGTTCGATGCGAACGACGCCGGCCAGCTGCGCCGCTGCGAGCTGTTTGGCGCCGACATCCTGGAGACCAGCGTGGCCATGGGCGGCACGGTGACGGGCGAGCATGGGGTGGGCGTGGAGAAGCTCAACAGCATGTGCGTGCAGTTCTCTGCCGAAGAGAACGCGCAGATGTTGGGGCTCAAGCATGCGTTCGATCCTGCCGGCCTGCTCAATCCTGGCAAGGTGATTCCGACGTTGAACCGGTGTGCGGAGTACGGGAAGATGCTGGTGCGCGGTGGGCGGATCAAGCACCCGGAGTTGCCGAGGTTTTGAGGGTGGCACGAGTATTTTGAGCGAAATTGGCTTCTGGCGCTTATCTGTCAAGCGTTAGCAGCTATTGTTTTTGCAGTTTCGGTTCGCACTCAACCGTTCGGGCTGGGTTTGTTGAAGCCTGGGTGCGTTGAAGCCTGGGCTCGTTGACTGGTTTGGAAGGTGTGCCTGGATTGAAGGCGGAGGCCGGGGTATGCGCCCGGCGGCGCAGTGGCTTTCTTTTGCTTCGCCAAAAGAAAGCCACCAAAGAAAAGGCGGCGACCCTACACGCTGCGTCCCTGCGCTTCGCTGCGGGCAACCTGCGGTGCTCGCGCCCAGCGGGGTCTCGCTCGAACTCGCTTCGTTTCACTACGCTCAGACAATCGCGAGCCCTGATCCGCTGGCCGCTGCGCTCCTCGGCGCATCGTGAAGGGAACCCGAAACCAGACATCCACACGGGCCAGCGCGAGGCGTTTGCGCCCGCGAAAGCGGGGCCGAGCGCAGCGATGGCCCGTGTGGCTGTTCGGTGGTTCATCCCCATCTGGCTGCGCCTGCGGCGGGGCGGTTGCGGGGTGGCATGCGCGTCGGAGCGCGCATGCCTCGTGAACTGACTCGCCGTGGTTGTCCGAGCGCAGCGCGCCAGCGCGTAGCGAGTTCCACGGCGCACCCCGCAAGCGCCCCGACGCAGGTTTGCCCCGCAGCAACGCGCAGGGGCCGCAGACTGTGGGTCGCCTTTCTTTGGCTTACTTTTCTTTGGCGAAGCAAAGAAAAGTGAGTCGGCCGCCGGGCCGAGACCCGGCCTCCGCCCTCAGTAAAAGCAAAAGCACAGGCACAGGCACAACAGCAAAGAATTACTACAAGCTCAGCCGGACATCAGCGCCCGCCAAATCTCCCCCGCGTGCGACACCCCAAACAACACCAGCCCGATCAACCCGCCCACCACCGTGCCATTGACGCGGATGTACTGCAGGTCCTTGCCGATGTTCAGCTCGACGAGCTGCGACAGCTCCTGCGCGTCCCAGCGCTGCACCGTGTCCTCGATATGTTGCGCGGCAAACTGGGCCACGTCGGGCGCCAGCCCCTGCACCCAGCTTTCCAGCCGCTCGTTGAGCGACTGGCGCAGCGCCGCATCGCCCGCCAGCGAGCGGCCAAACCACGCGCCCATGGCATGCACGTTGCGCGCCACGGCCGAGTGCTCGTCGGCAAGGTCGCGCTGCAGGGCCGCGCGCATTCCTTGCCACAAGTCCTGCACATAGCGGCCCAGGGTGGCATTGGTCTGCAGGTAGCGCCGGATCTCCTCGCCCTTGCGCGCCCAGTCTGGATCGGTCTGCAGCCGCTGCACCAGCCGCTGCACGGCCGCGTCGAACTGCTCGCGCAACTGGTGCCGCGGGTTCTGCGCCACGTCGGCCAGCAGGGCCTCCAGGGCGTTGGCGATCATGGCCGAACCCTTGTCGCCCAGCCAGTCGGTGGGCAGCATTTTTTCCTTGAGCGGATGCTCTTTCTTGAGCCACTGCACGATGGTGGTGGCAATCAGGTGGCGGGTGCCCTCCTCCTGCAGCACCACGATCAGCCGGCCGAGCGCATCGTCAAGCAGCGCCTGGTGGCGCCCGTTGTGGGTGAGCGCCCCCAGCACCGTGGCCAGGGTGCCCGATAGATCCACCCGCCCGATGAGGGTGCGCGCCGCCTTGCGGATGAAGCGCTCCATCTGCGCATCCTGCACGGTGTCGAGGGCGGCGCTGAGCAGCCGCGCCGCCTGGTGCCCCAGCAGGCGGGCGTTGTCCGCAGCACTTAACCATTGGGCCAGCCGCAGCGCGGGGTCGTGGCGCCGCAGCAGCGCCACCAGCGACGGCGGATCGAGAAACCGGTCGCGCACAAAGGCGGCCAGGTTGGTGCCAATGCGGTCCTTGTTGCGGGGGATGACGGCCGTGTGCGCAATGGGCAGCCCCAGCGGCCGGCGAAACAGCGCCACCACCGCAAACCAGTCGGCCAGGGCGCCGACCATGGCGGCCTCGGCCATGGCCTTCACGCAGTCGAGCAACAGACCGCGCTCGACCATGCTGGTGGCCACGAACACCGCCGTCACCAGCAGCAACAGGGCGAGGGCTTGCTGCTTGGCTCGGCGCAGGAGGTGTGCCTGATCAGGAGGATTCGAATAGTTCAAGCTCTACCCAGTGACAGAAAATGCCTATTTCAACCGACGGGATGGCAAGGTAGTGGTATGTTCCCGCCCCACTGCAGCCCATGTGTTGACACATGGATCTACATACAGTAATTTCGCTAGACGTCTCAAAACCGAGCCCCTGACATGACCTATGAAACTGCCCCCCAAAATTTTTCGAACTTTGTTGCAGGGCGTAAGTTCAAGACGATTCTTGCCGACCCACCTTGGCAGTTTCAAAACCGAACTGGAAAAGTCGCGCCAGAGCACAAACGCCTTAATCGCTATGGCACGTTGAACTTGGACGATATCAAGGCCCTTCCAGTGGCCGAATCGGCTGCGGACACTGCTCATCTCTATCTTTGGGTTCCCAATGCTCTGCTTCCAGATGGCTTGGCAGTAATGCAAGCGTGGGGATTTCAGTACAAATCCAACATCATCTGGCAAAAAATCCGGAAAGATGGAGGGCCTGATGGCCGGGGTGTCGGCTTTTACTTTCGTAACGTCACCGAAATACTCCTGTTCGGAACGCGTGGCAAAAATGCTCGCACGCTGCAGCCAGGGCGCACTCAAGTCAACATCATGAGCACTCGCAAACGCGAGCACTCACGCAAGCCAGACGAGCAGTACCCACTGATTACCTCCTGCAGCCCGGGCCCCTATCTCGAAATGTTTGCACGTGGCAAACGCGAAGGCTGGGCAATCTGGGGGAACCAAGCGGATGAAAATTACACACCCACATGGCCCACGTACACGAACCACTCACAGGCAGAGAACAGCCAGCAACCAGCGCTCGCTTAAGCGGCATCACTTCCATCTGCCACATCCTCTTCGGCAAGCGGCTCAACTTTGGCCTCATCAAAAACGATGATTGAGGCGGGCAATCCAATGAGTAACAGTGGGCATGGATTGCCAACACCTCGCTCCACCCTGTGGATCAACTTGGACCAATGTGTGGTGGCTTGTCCGAATTTGTTAGCCACAAAGTTGTCCGTCCATGCCGTAGCTATGGGAACCGGGTCTTTGGTGCGCTGAACACGCTTCAGGATATTGGCCCGTTGCTTGGGAGTCGGGGTTACTCCGTTTTCTGCAAGCCTTTCCATCGAGTCGATAGCGCGCTCCGTGGCGAAACGGTGGACTGCATTCCACAGGCTTTCCTGCAAAGACTGCCCTCGCGTAATGATGACTCCCACACTGATGGCGCCCTCGGCGTGCAAACGCTTGAAGTTCTCCAGGTCTCGGTCATAGAACGGGTCCTTGTTATTCCACTCGATTTCCAAGGCAATAACGCCTGCGTCCACATAACGCTTGACGTGGTCAACTTCATGAGACGTGGATTCACGGGGTACACCATCAATCGTCTTACCGATCTCAAAGACGTGCTTTTTCCAGTTCAACATCGCAAGCGCCCTCCGCAAGCGCTGAGTGAACTGGGTCTCACCACCTCCCGATCCAATGATTTCCGAAATCGGCAACTCAATTGCGCTGAGGACACGCTCTAACTCTGCTAAAGCTTCGGGAAATTCGCCCTCCAAGATTGACCTAGCATGCGACAGAAAAAGTACATCGAATCCTTTTTTCCGAAGCGATTCAAGAGGAGGAATGACTAAAGTCGGACGAACCATTCACTTCACCTTGGCCAATGCAGCCGACAGATGGCCCACGGTGCGCTCCACGTTGTGCCATTTGTCCAGGCCGAACAGGCCGATGCGGAAGGTCTTGAAGTCCGGCCCTTCGTCGCACTGCAGCGGCACGCCGGCGGCGGTCTGCAATCCCGCTTCCATGAACTTCTTGCCGCTCTGGATGCCGGGGTCGGTGGTGTAGCTCACCACCACGCCGGGCGCCTTGAAGCCCTCGGCGGCCACGCTGGGAAAGCCGCGCGATTCCAGCAGCGCACGCACCGCGGCGCCCAGCGCGATCTGCTCGTCGCGCACCTTGGCAAAGCCGTATGCGCGCGTTTCCTGCATCACGTCGCGCAGGCGCACCAGCGCGTCGGTGGGCATGGTGGTGTGGTAGGCGTGCTGGCCTTTTTCGTAGCCCTCGGCGATCTGCATCCACTTCTTGAGGTCGCACGAAAAGCTGCTGCTCGTGGTGCCCTCGATGGCCTGGCGCGCACGCTCGGACAGCATCACCATGGCGCAGCAGGGCGAACCGCTCCAGCCCTTTTGCGGTGCGGAAATGAGCACATCCACGCCCGTGGCCTGCATGTCCACCCACATCGCGCCCGAGGCCACGCAGTCAAGCACGAACAGCGCGCCCGCATCGTGCGCGGCAGCCGTCAGCGTGCGGATGTAGTCGTCAGAGAGGATGATGCCGCTGGCCGTCTCGACATGCGGCGCAAAAACCACCTTGGGTTTCTCGGCGCGGATGGCGGCGGCCACCTCGTCGGCGGGTGCGGGCGCCCAGGGTGCCTGCGGGCCGCTGCCCTGCTGGCGTGCCTTGCAGACCACGGCGCCACCGCCCAGGCCCGCGTCGGCATCGAAGATCTGGCTCCAGCGGTAGCTGAACCAGCCGTTGCGCACGATCAGCACTTTTTGCTGGTTGGCAAACTGCCGCGCCACCGCTTCCATGCCGAAGGTGCCGCTGCCGGGCACCAGCACGGCGGTGTGGGCGTGGTACACCTCCTTGAGCGTGGCCAGGATGTCCTGCATCACGCCCGTGAAGCGCCTGGACATGTGGTTGAGCGCGCGATCGGTGTACACCACCGAGAATTCGAGCAGGCCATCGGGGTCGATATCGGGCAGCAATCCGGGCATGAAAAGATCTCCGTTGACGGGTTGTGATGGCTACACACCGCCCTCGGGCAGCGCGCCATGAAGTGGCCGAATCAGCTTAGCACGGGCTGCGGCGCCAGGCGTCCAGGACGCACGTCACACGGCCCATCCGCCCCGCTGCCCGGGCGATGGGTTCTGGCGAACGATCAGGGCGCCGGGTAGGTCCGGCCGCCAAAGATGCCGGTGCCCACGCGCACCAGGGTGCTGCCCGCGTGGATGGCGGCCTCCAGATCGGCGGTCATGCCCATGGACAGGGTGTCAAAGCCTTCAAGCCCCGGCTCTCCCAGGGCCGATATCTGGTCAAAAAGCCTTCTAGCGCTTTTGTGGATTGCCAGTTGCGCTTCGAAATCAGGAGCATGGTCGGGGATGCTCATCAGCCCGCGCACCCGCAGGCGTGGCAGTTTTGCCACAGCGCGCACCAACGCCAATGTTTCTTCGGGGGCCACGCCCGACTTGGTGGAGCCGCCGTCGATGTTCACCTGAATACATATTTGCAGGGGCGGCAAATGACCGGGGCGCTGGGCCGACAGGCGCTCGGCGGTCTTGAGCCGGTCCACGGTGTGCGCCCAGTCAAAGTGCTCGGCCACCAGGCGCGTCTTGTTGCTCTGGATGGGGCCAATGCAGTGCCACTGCAGCGCGGGATCGAACGCCCGCCCCACGGCGGCGATTTTTTCCACCCCCTCCTGGATGTAGTTTTCACCGAATGCCCGCTGGCCCGCGGCGGCGGCCTGCACCACCGCCTCGGCTCCAAAGGTTTTGGAAACGGCCAGCAGCGAGACGCTGGCGGGGTCCCGGCCGGCAGCCCCACAGGCCTGCGCGATACGGTCCCGAACCTGTTGGAGGTTGTTGGCAATCGTGGTCATAATGAACAATAAGCGTATCAAAAGAGAGAGGGAATTCGTGGACATTACCCAGTTGCTCGCATTCAGCGTGAAGAACAAGGCTTCCGACCTGCACTTGTCCTCAGGGTTGCCGCCCATGATCCGGGTTCACGGGGATGTGCGCCGCATCAATGTGGACGCGCTGGACCACAAGACCGTGCACGCCATGGTGTACGACATCATGAGCGACTCGCAGCGCAAGACGTATGAAGAGTTTCTGGAGGTTGACTTCTCGTTTGAAATCGAAGGCCTGGCGCGCTTTCGCGTCAACGCGTTCAACCAGAACCGCGGCGCCGCCGCCGTGTTCCGCACGATTCCAAGCAAGATCCTGACGCTGGAGCAGCTCAACGCGCCCAAGATCTTCGGCGACCTGGCCCTCAAGCCGCGCGGCCTGGTGCTGGTGACGGGCCCCACGGGCTCGGGCAAGTCCACCACGCTGGCGGCCATGGTCAACTACCTGAACGAAACCGAATACGGCCACATCCTCACGGTGGAAGACCCGATCGAGTTCGTCCACGAATCCAAGAAATGCCTGATCAACCAGCGCGAAGTGGGGCCGATGACGCTGTCGTTCGCGGCCGCGCTCAAATCCGCGCTGCGCGAAGACCCGGACGCCATCCTGGTGGGCGAAATGCGCGACCTCGAAACCATCCGCCTGGCCATGACGGCCGCCGAAACGGGCCACCTGGTGTTCGGCACGCTGCACACGTCGAGCGCCGCCAAGACCATCGACCGGATCATCGACGTGTTCCCCGCCGAGGAAAAGGAAATGGTCCGCGCCATGCTGTCCGAATCGCTGCAGGCCGTCGTCTCGCAGACGCTGTGCAAGCTCAAGGACGGCTCGGGCCGCGTGGCCGCGCACGAAATCATGCTGGGCACCAGCGCCATCCGCAACCTGATCCGCGAGGCCAAGGTGGCGCAGATGTACTCCACCATCCAGACCAGCAACAGCGTGGGCATGCAGACGCTCGACCAGAACCTCACCGATCTGGTGCGGCGCAACATCATCAGCCCCGCCGAAGCCCGCAGCAAGGCCAAGATTCCCGAGAATTTCCCGGGCTGATCGCGTAGCCGTTGCAGCCAGCACACCCTTCTGACACAGCGGCCGCAGACGCCGCACATTGGAGCAATTTATGAAAGGCATTCTCGGCCTTCTGCGCCGCAACACCCGCGGGAACAAGCCGTTGGAAGAGCACACCGACTCCGTGCTGTTTTCCACCGCCTTCGCCGGCCAGGGCGTTGATGCATCCATGCTCGTTCCCTGGGAGGCTCGCGCCGTGGAAGTGGCCGCCAAACGCCTGCCCCCCAGCCGCGGCGGCAAGCTGCTGCAGGCGTTGTGGGCCAAGGACAAATACATGGCCCACCTGGACAAGGATGCCGTGGAGCGCATGGAGCGCTTTTTTGAATTTGCCGCCATTCCAGCCAACCGCGATGTGATCCGGCAGGATGAATACGGCAACTTCATGGTGGTGCTGCTCACCGGCACCATCGCCGTGGACCGCCTTCAGCCCTGGGGCGAGCAATTGCGCCTGGCCGAGACCCGGCCCGGCGACATCCTGGGCGAAATGTCGCTGCTGGACAGCGGCATCCGCTTTTCGGCATGCACCACCCTCACCGACTGCGAGATCGCCGTGTTGAGCGCCGAGGCCATGGACGACATGATGACCAAAGATCCCCAATTGGCCGCCAGCCTGGTTGCGCTGCTGGCGCGCAAGCTGTCGCTGCGCCTGCGGGTCGTGAGTGCCCGGCTGAGCGACAACCAGAAATGAACACCCGTCCTGCAACAACGCCCCCCGGAAGGATCTCTGATGGAACGCGATCAGGCCAGTAAATTCATCAACGACTTGCTCAAACTGATGGTGAGCCGCAATGGCAGCGACTTGTTCATCACGGCAGAGTTTCCGCCGGCCATCAAGGTCGATGGCAAGGTGACCAAGGTGTCGCCCCAGCCGCTGACCGGCACCCACACCCTCACGCTGGCGCGCGCCGTCATGAGCGACAAGCAGGTGGCCGACTTCGAGCGCACCAAGGAATGCAACTTCGCCATCTCGCCGGCCGGCATTGGCCGCTTCCGTGTGAACGCCTTCATCCAGCAGGGCAAGGTCGGCATGGTGCTGCGGACGATTCCGCTCACGCTGCCCACCATTGACGGTCTGGGCGTGCCGCAGGTCCTCAAGGAAGTGACCATGGCCAAGCGCGGCCTGTGCATCCTGGTGGGTGCCACGGGCTCGGGCAAGTCCACCACGCTCGCGGCCATGGTGGACTGGCGCAACGAAAACTCGTTCGGCCACATCATCACGGTGGAAGACCCGGTGGAGTTTGTACACCCGCACAAGAACTGCGTGGTGACGCAGCGCGAAGTGGGCCTGGACACCGACAGCTGGGAAGCGGCGCTCAAGAACACGCTACGCCAGGCGCCCGATGTGATCCTGATGGGCGAAATCCGCGACCGCGAGACCATGGAACATGCCGTGGCCTTTGCCGAAACCGGCCACCTGTGCCTGGCCACGCTGCACGCCAACAGCGCCAACCAGGCGCTGGACCGGATCATCAACTTCTTCCCCGAAGAGCGCCGCGCCCAGTTGCTGATGGACCTTTCGCTCAACCTGCGCGCCATGGTGTCGCAGCGCCTTATCCCCAAGCAGGACGGCAAGGGCCGGGCTGCGGCGGTGGAGGTCATGCTCAACACCCCGCTGATCGCCGACCTGATCTTCAAGGGCGAAGTCGCCGAGATCAAGGAGGTCATGAAAAAGAGCCGCAACCTGGGCATGCAGACCTTCGACCAGGCGCTGTTCGATGCCTACGAGGCCAATGTGATCAGCTACGAAGATGCGCTGCGCAACGCCGACTCGCTCAACGACCTGCGCCTGCAGATCAAGCTCAACAGCCAGCGCGCCAAATCGCCCGACCTTGCTTCGGGCACCGAGCATTTCGCGATTGTCTAGGGTCCGCCGCCCGCATCCATCTGCTTTTCATGACCGCCTGAAGCCCGCCCCGTTGGGCGGTTTTTCTTTTCCCCCCACCCACTTTTCCCCTTCATCCCGATGCCAAGCACCAACCCTCGCAACTACGACGCAACCCCTTCGCACAAGGTCGCCTTTCTGGGCTTGGGCGTGATGGGCTACCCCATGGCCGGCCACCTCGCGCTGGCGGGCCATGAGGTCACGGTGTACAACCGAACCACTACGAAATCAATAGCATGGTGCGCAGAGTACGCAAGCGCCAAAGCCCCAAAACATGCCACAACCCCGCGCGAGGCAGCGGCGGGTGCAGACATCGTGTTCTGTTGCGTGGGCAATGACGATGACCTGCGCTCGGTGACGCTGGGCGCCGACGGCGCGTTTGCCGGCATGCAGCCGGGCGCGATCCTGGTGGACCACACCACGGCCTCGGCCGAAGTGGCGCGGGAGTTGCATGCCGCCGCGCGCGCGCTGGGGCTGCACTTTGTCGATGCCCCGGTCTCCGGGGGCCAGGCCGGCGCGCAAAACGGCCAGCTCACGGTGATGTGCGGCGGGGACCAGGCGGCGTTTGACGCCGCCCAGCCAGTGGCCATGGCCTTCTCGCGGGCGTTCACGCTGCTGGGTGCCAGCGGCTCGGGACAGCTGGCCAAGATGGTCAACCAGATCTGCATCGCGGGCCTGGTGCAAGGCCTGTCCGAAGCGGTGGCCTTTGGCCGGAATGCCGGACTGGACATGAAGCAGGTGCTGGACGTGATCGGCAAGGGCGCGGCACAAAGCTGGCAGCTCGACAACCGCGGCAAGACCATGGTGGACGGCCAGTTCGACTTCGGCTTTGCCGTGGACTGGATGCGCAAGGACCTGGGCCTGGTGCTGGACGAAGCCCGCCGCAATGGCTCGCGTGTGCCGGTGACCGCGCTGGTGGACCAGTTCTATGCCGATGTGCAGAAGATGGGCGGCAACCGCTGGGACACGTCCAGCCTGATCAAGCGCCTGACCTGAAGCCTGATGCGGGCTCGCGGCGCCGTACAGCAGGCCGTCATGCAGGTATCAGCGTCGCATCAGTTGCCCTGTGACGAGGGGTTGTCGGTGGTCACGGTCGGGGGCGGCTGGGTGCTGTTGCGGCGCAGGTCTTCTTCCGTGATCATCTCGAACACCCGCACCACCTTGCTCACGCCGCCCACGCCGCGCGCAATGTCGGCGGCGCGCGTGGCCTCGCGCGGGGTGACCAGCCCCATCAGATAGACCACATTGCGCTCGGTCACCACCTTGTAGGCGCTGGCAAAAACGTCCTTGGCGTCCACAAAGCTCGCCCGGACCTTGCCGGTGATCAGGACATCGTTGGAGCGCTGGCCCAGCGAACTGCCGGGCATCACGGCCAGATCGTTCACCACCGAGCGCACATTGTCCACGCCTGCCATGATCTGGTCCACCTTGGCGCGGTCCTGCGCCGTGGGCACCTCGCCGGTCAGCAAGGCCTGGCGGTTGAAGCTGGTGACGTTGACATGGGCCCGGTCGCCCAGCACTTCCCGGATGCGGTTGGCGGCACGCAACTCGATGCCTTCGTCTTCCACCTGGGTACCGGTGGTGCGGCGGTCCGTGGCCACCATGCCGCCCATCACCGCCCCTCCGACAACCAGGGGGGCGCAAGCGGACAGGCCTGCGGCCAGCGCAGCGGCGGCCAGCAGGGTGCAGGCGGTACGGTTCATGGTCAGCTTCATAGCGGTATTTCCTGTTCTCCAAGTAACTGGGCATCCACGCCGTCGCACAGGCAGTGCAACACCAGGGCATGGACCTCGCGCACCCGCGCGGCGCGGTCGTGCGGCACGCTGATCAGCACGTCGGTCTCGCGCACCATGGCAGCCAGCTTGCCGCCCGTGCGACCGCTGAGGATCACCACCGTCATGTCGCGCTCGTGCGCGGCCTCGGTGGCGGCGATCACGTTGGCATCGTTGCCGGTGACGGACAGCGCCAGCAAGACATCGCCCGCCTGGCCGAGCGCGCGCACCTGGCGGGCAAACTGCTGGGCCACGTCGCTGCCGCCGCCGGCCACCGTGAGCAGGGTGCTGTCGGAGGTCAGCGCCAGTGCGGCCAGCTCGGGCCGGTCCCGCTCGAACCCCGCCACACAAAAGGCCGCAAACTGCAGCGCCTCGGCGGCCGAAGGGCCGTTGCCGCAGGCCAGCACTTTGCCCCCGCTGGTCACGCAGGCCAGAATGGCCTGCACGGCAGCGGCGATGGGCGCGCTCAGGGCCTGCGCCGCCTGGTATTTCAGGTCGGCGCTGTCGATGAAGTGTTGTTGGATGCGTTGCTCTAGCATGGAGGCCCGATGATACCCGCGGGTTGTTATAGGTTTTGTAGCAAACCGTAGCCGCTGGCATGGCGTACAGGGCTTTTCGTGATCCGCCCTCAGAACGTGTTTACTGGGCGTCGAATGCGGCCTTGAGCCATTGCACCGAGGCATCCACCAGCACCACGTCGAAACGGCACGGCGGTGGCGCCGACATGCGCAGCAGGTAATGGCGCGCCGCAAACACGATACGCCGCTGCTTGACGGCGCCAATGCTGGCACCGGCCCCGCCGAAGGCATTGCTGGCGCGGCTGCGCACCTCGACAAACACCAGCGTACCGTCCCGATCGCGCATCACCAGATCGATCTCGCCCCCGCCGCGCCCGGGCGTCCGATAATTGCGCTCCAGCAGCTTCAGGCCGGCGGCCTGCAAACAGGCCAGCGCCTGGTCTTCGGCCGCATTGCCCCGCTGGCGCGTGGTGCGGCCGCTGGCGGCATCCGCGCCCTCATGGCGGGCACTGGTTGGCTTTTTTCCAAGGAAATTCATTGAGCGCATCTTTCGCATCTGCCTTGAACGCCGCACGCGATGCGGCGGCTGCGCAGCATTATCCGCAGGGCGCGCTGTATGTCGTGGCCACGCCGATCGGCAACCTGGCCGACATCACCCTGCGCGCACTGCATGTGCTGCAACTGGCCGACGCCATAGCCTGCGAGGACACGCGCCACACCCAGGCGCTGCTGCGCGCCTATGGCATCGACAAGGCCAGCGCGCAACTGCTGGCCGTGCACCAGCACAACGAGGCCGAAGCCGCAGTGGCGGTGGTGCAGCGGCTGCAGCAGGGCCAGCGCGTGGCCTATGTCAGTGACGCGGGCACGCCCGGCGTCAGCGACCCCGGCGCGCGCCTGGTGGCCGCTGTGCAGGCGGCCGGCCTGCGCGCCCTGCCGCTGCCGGGCGCCAGCAGCATCACCACGGCCTTGAGCGTTGCCGGCGCCGTGGCGCACAGCCCGGAAAGCGGGGGCTTTGTCTTTGCGGGTTTTTTGCCGGTGAAGAATGCCGAGCGGGCCACTGCCGTGCAACGCCTGGCCACCGAACCGCGGTCCGTGGTGCTGCTGGAAGCCCCGCACCGCATTGAAGACCTGGCCGGCGCCCTGGCCGTGCTGGGCGAGCGCCCGGTGACGCTGGCGCGCGAGCTCACCAAGCAGTTCGAGGAGATCTCCACGCACCCTGCGCGGGATCTGGCGAGCTGGCTGGCGGGCGCCCCGCAGCGGATGAAGGGCGAATTCGTCGTGCTGCTGCACCCGCTGCCAACCCAACAGGACGATGGCGTCGACGCACAGCGCGTGCTGCGCCTGCTGCTCGGCGAGTTGCCGACCAAGACTGCGGTCAAGCTGGCCGCCGACATCACGGGCGCGCCGCGCAATGCGCTTTACGCGCAGGCACTGCAAATCCGCCAGGACGAGGGCCCAGCGGATTGACGCCCGATGGGGCACAGCCTGCGGCGACACAACTTTGGGCAAAATAAGCCTCTAGCGCTTATCCAGAAAGCGCTGGCAGCTATCATTTAAGTACCAATTGAGCCGAAGCCGACAGCGCCCTCACCGCGGCGCGCCGCGCGGCAAGCCCAGGGCCAGCGCCCCCAATGCGCCCTGCGCCAGTCCGTAGAGGCCATAGATCATCCCCACGCCCACGGCGGCCGGCGCTGCCACGCCGAAGGGCGCCAGCGCTGCCACGGCGGCGGCCTCGCGCGTGCCCCAGCCGCCCACGCTCAGGGGCAGCGCGGCCATCAGAAACACGGGTGCCATCGCCCAGGCCCACACGAGCGCAGGCAGGACCACGCCCAGCGCCATGCCGCCCGCGGCCAGCGCTGCCGCCGACAACACCTGCACCGCAGCCGAGGCCAGCGCCTGCCCCACCCACTGGCGGCGAAAGCCCGGCCGCGCCACGGCCAACCGCAGCGGCACCAGCCAGCCACCCCGCAGCCGGGCGGGGCTCCAGCGCAGCAGCACCGGCAGCGCCCAGGGCAGCGCCAGCCACAGCAGCGTTCCGGCCAGCGTCAGCGCGGCGAAAGCGCCCGCCGGCAGGCGCAGCCAGGGGGCCAGCACATCGGCACAGGCGGCCGCTCCCAGGCCACCGATGGCGCACAGCATCCACAGGCCGCTGGCGCGATCGAGCACGACCGACCAGCCGGCAGCCGCCGTGTCCTGCCCCGCGCGGCGCAGCGCCATGGCACGGTACACGTCGCCGCCCACCACGGCGCCCGGCAGCAGCGCGTTGAGCCCCATGGCCTGGAAGTACCAGCGGCAGGCGTCAAGCCAGCCCACCTCGGCCCCGAGCCAGCGCGCGAGCGCGCGCCAGCGCAGTGCCGAAACGATGTTGGATGCCATGGCCGCCAGCAGCCCCACCAGCAGCCACCCGGGCTGCGCCTGGCGCAGTTGCGCCGCCAAACGCGCCGGATCGGTCAGCGCCACGACCAGGCCGAGCAGGGACAGCCCCAACAGGCCGCGCAGCAGGGCTTTGCAGGGGCACCTCACGCTATGTTATTTATAGCGTTTTGCGCTGGAAGGACGTTGGGTTCAGCCCGATTTGGCCTGCTTGCCGGCACATATTCCTGCGCATGGAATTGCGGCGCTCCACCGGCTTCGTGGTACACGCGCATCAGCAGTTCGCCGATCAGCCCCGCAGCGATCATTTGCACGCCCATCAACACCAGCATCACACCGGCCAGCAGCAGCGGGCGGCCGCCAATGTCCTCACCCAGCAGCTTTTGCACCAGCAGCCAGGCCAGGATCAGCCCCCCCGGTGCGGCCAGCCACAGCCCCAATCCACCAAAGGCGTGCAGCGGCCGCTGGCGGTAGCGCATGAAAAAGACGATGAGGATCAGGTCCAGGATGACGCGGAAGGTGCGGTCGATGCCGTAATTGGACACCCCGCGCGTGCGGGCATGGTGGCGCACCGGCACCTCGGTGATGCGCGCGCCCACGTCTTTGGCCAGCGAGGGGATGAAGCGGTGCAGCTCGCCATACAGCCGTATGCGGTCGATGATGGGACGGCGATAGGCCTTGAGCGCGCAGCCATAGTCATGCAAGTGCACGCCGGTGGTGCGCGAGATGATGCGGTTGGCGATGCGCGAGGGCAGCTTGCGCGACAGTTCAGCGTCCTGCCGGTCCTTGCGCCAGCCACTGACCATGTCCACTCCGGGGTCGGTTTCCAGGCGTGCCAGCAGCAGCGGAATATCGTCGGGCTCGTTTTGCAGGTCGGCGTCCAGCGTCACGACGTAGCGCCCGCGCACGCGATCAAAGCCCGCCTGCAGTGCGCTGGACTGGCCGTAGTTGCGCGCCAGGAACACCGGGCGCAGCCAGGGGCGCGTGGCGGCAAGCTCGCGCAGCTTGTCCGCGCTGCCATCGCGCGAACCGTCGTCCACCGCCAGCAATTCGAAACCGAGCGGCTGCGCGGACATGGCATGGGCGATGCGCTCCACGAGATCGGGCAGGTTCTCGACCTCGTTGTAGATGGGCACCACGATGGATACATCGGGCGCGGAGGGAAAGGCGGTGGTCATGGAAGCGACAGACTGTAGCGAGATAATGGATACGATTGTGCCTTGAGCGCCCCCATGCTACGGGGAAATTGCCCCCGGTCGCTGCCCCTTATCACTCGCTTCATGACCGCCACCACTGCGCCGCGCGCGTTTTCGTCAAGCCCTGTATGGGCGCACCCCCTGTTCTGGCTGGTATTTTTTGCGCTGGCGCACATTGCTGTGCGCGTGGCGGTTTCGCCCGCACTCAAATGGGACGAGGCCGAGCAGATTCTTTGGACCCAGCAGCTGTCCATGGGCTACGGCTCCCAGCCGCCGCTGTACACCTGGCTGCAGTGGCTGGTAAACCAAGTTTTGGGGCCCACCGTGCTGTCGCTGTCGGTGCTCAAGCATTCGCTGCTGGCGCTGACCTATGCGTTCATGTACCTGGCAGCCCGCGAAGTGCTCGATGAGCGCGGTGCCTTCTGGGCATCCGCCAGCATGCTGCTGATGCCCCCCCTGGGCTGGTACTCGGTGCGCGACCAGACCCACACGGTGTTGGTTGCAGCGATGGTCTGCGCCGCCTGGTGGCTGCTGCTGCGCATCGCGCGCAAGCCGCGTTCGCTGGACTTCGCCCTGCTGGGGCTGGTGTGCGGCCTGGGCATGCTGGCCAAGTACAGCTTCGCGCTGGTGGCGGTGGCCATGCTGGTGGCGGCGCTGTCGGTTCGCACGACACGGAGCGCTTTGCTGTCGCATGGGTGGTGGTGGGCTCCGATCGTCGGGCTGCTGGTGGTGCTGCCGCACGCGGTTTGGCTGTTTTCGCACCTGCATGAGGCCACCACCGAAACCATCGAAAAAATGAATATCCAGCCAGAAGTTGGCTGGGGCCAAGGCTTTTTGAGCCTTGTCGTCGGTGTGGCCGGCTCGCTGCTACTGTGGATATTGATCGCGCTGTGGGCCTTTCGGGCGAATTGGTGGCGCACACCTGTTGCGCCAGCCTCCCCTGCGATACATCAGATGCTCATGCGCTTTCTGACGCTGGTCATGCTGGCGCTGGCTGGCATGGTGCTGTTTGCGGGTGTCACGAGTTTCAAAGGCCGCTGGATGCTGCCGCTACTGTGCGTGGCGCCCTTGGCTGCCTTTGCGGCGCGACCCCAGCTGCAGAAAGATCCGCGTGGTCGGCGCTATTCGGTCGCGATCTTCGTCATAGCGGTCATCCTCCTCATTGCGGCCGGCGTGCGCCCTTGGTTCAGCGGGCTGCTCGGCCAGGTGGATGAGCTCAACCACCCCGCCGTTGAGCTGGCCCAGGAGCTGAACAAGGTGGGCTACGACGGCCTGGGCACGATCGTGGCATCGGACCATATGTTGGCCGGCATGCTGCGAGTGCGCTTTCCCCAGGCGTTGGTGGATGCCTGCAGATCCACCAAGATCGGCGTCCCGCAATGCGTGGCGGACCACGCCGAACGCAGCAGGCAGGCAGGCAAGGGGCTGCTGCTGGTCTCGCGCGCAGACCGCATCGCTCCCGACTGGTGGGAGCAGGCACTTTCACGCGTTGCACCGCAGCCGGTTCGTTTCATCGACCTGCCTTTCCACCGGGTGCGCGAGGGCACTCCTTCCGCTCACTACGGCTACGTCTGGTCCCCCCCGGCAAAGCAGCCATGAACCACACGGGTCCCGGCTGCGCCGGCATTCACTGGAATGCATTGCGCCGGGCGGCTGCCGGCGCGCGGTGCACGGGTGGCGGGCATCGACAATCCCGACGCCGCCATGACTCCCGCGTGGCGCGTGACGCCCTTCTGAATGGGTAAGAAATCGGCCTCTAGCGCTTTATGAACAAGCGTATACAGCTATTATTTTAATAGCAAATTGTCCCTGCCCTCGTACCCTCATCCCCTATCCATCCCGCGACCGCGCCTGTAGTCATGGGTTGGCCACCGCCAGCCCCGCAGCGACGCCCCCAAACAGATCGCCCTCGACCTGCGGGGTATCGGGGAACGCCGCGCGCAGCGCCTGCCGCAGCGGGCGCAGCGCCGACGATCCCCCGGTCAGGTAGATGGCCTGCAAATCCTGGCGCGCCAGCCCGGCCTGTTGCACGCATTCGCTGGCACAGGCCACCACCTGCTGCAACGGCGCGGCAAGGTGGCGGGCCAGGCCTTCGGATGTGATGAGGGCCGCGAGCCCCGGCTCCACCCAGTCCAGCGCCATCGGCGCATCCGCGGCCGCGATGGACGCTGCGATCTTGGCCTGCTCCACCGTGTTCGCCAGGCGATGCCCCAGACGCTGATGCAGCACTGCCATCAGGCGCTCGTGCAGCGCGGGCTGCGCGTAGTCGGGTCGCAAGGCCTGTGCATCGCGCAACGCGCGTGGCGCATACAACCACTGGATCAGATGCCAGGTCGCGAGGTCGAAGAACACCCGGCTGGGCACCTCGCGCCCCGAAGGCCCGGTGTGGCCCAAGCCCAGCAGGGGCATCAGCAGCGCCAGGCTCAGGCGCCGGTCGAAGTCGGTGCCCCCGACATGCACACCGGTGGTGGCCAGAATGTCGCTGGTGCGATCAGGACGGGCCCTGCGGTCCGGCCCCAGACGCACCACAGTGAAATCGGAGGTGCCGCCACCAATGTCCACCACCAGTACCAGCGATTCGCGCTCGATGCGCTGCTCATAGTCCAGCGCGGCGGCAATGGGCTCCAGCTGGAACGATATGTTCACGAACCCCGCGTCCTGCGCGGCCTGCCGCAAGGCATCTTCGGCCTGCCGGTCCCGCATGGGATCTCCATCCACAAAATGCACGGGCCGCCCCAGCAACACCCGCCCCGGCATGCCGCCCAGCGTTTCACGCGCCTGGCGGGCCAGCATGCGCAAAAACAGGCTGATGATGTCCTGGTAGCTCACCAGCGCGTTGTGCACTGCCGTCTTGTCCTGCAGCAGCGAACTGCCCAGCAGACTTTTGAGCGATCGCATGAGCCGCCCCTCGGTGCCAGCCAGATACTGCTCGACCGCGTCGCGCCCATAGTGCGTGCGATGGTCTTCGGCATTGAAGAACAGTGCCGTCGGCAGGGTATTGTTCTCGCCCTCCAGGCGCAGCATGCGTGCAGGCAAAGCCCCCTGTCGCACGGCCATCGCCGAGTTGGAGGTGCCAAAGTCAATGCCAAGGGTCGTGTCCGTCAAAAATGCCATCGTGAAAATATGGGGAAAAAAGACCGGGACGACGCGCCGACAAGAAAAATTCGGATCTGCGCCCGGGGCAAAGTTGCCGATCAATGGAACATCCGGTGCAGGAGTGCATGAAGGGTGTGCCTCCCACGCCCGCTCGGTTCATGACGAGCCAATGGAAAAAGCCCTTGATTTTTACAAATCAAGGGCTTTCAGGTTTGGTGGCCTGGGGCGGAATCGAACCACCGACACAAGGATTTTCAATCCTCTGCTCTACCGACTGAGCTACCGGGCCTAAGCCTTCGATTATAAACTCGAAATTGGGCCAAAAAAGGCATTGATCCCAAAATTAATTGCGTTTTCCGCGTCCCAGGTCCACGCCCAGTTGGCGCAGCTTGCGGTACAGGTGGGTGCGCTCCAGACCGGTTTTTTCCGCAACGCGGGTCATCGAGCCCCCTTCACGGGCCAGATGGAATTCAAAGTAGGCTTTTTCGAAGCCGTCGCGCGCTTCGCGCAAGGGGCGGTCCAGATCGAATCCCTGGTGTGAATGGGGCCCCACCTCTCCCACCATGGCAGTGGTGATGATCGGCGCGGGGACAAAGCCGCCCTCCACGGCCCCGGCTGTAGGCTGATGGGTGGCCACGGGGGCTGCCTGTTGGGCAGCATTGCGCACCAAGCCCTGCTCCACGGCCTTGAGCAGTTTTTGCAGGGTGATGGGTTTTTCCAGGAACGAGAAGGCACCAATCCGGGTGGCTTCCACGGCAGTGTCTATGGTGGCGTGTCCGCTCATCATGATGACGGGCATGGTGAGCACTCCGGCCGTGGCCCATTCCTTGAGGAGTGACACGCCATCGGTGTCCGGCATCCAGATGTCCAGCAACACCAGGTCATACACACCCGCGGCACGCGCGGCACGCGCCTGCGTCGCGTTCTCGGCGAGGTCCACGCTGTGCCCCTCGTCATTCAGAATTTCCGACAAGAGGTCACGAATGCCGAGTTCGTCATCAACCACCAGAATGTTTGCCATGTGTATGAAACGCCTTGGATGCTGCAGTGGGTGTTGTTATGACGCCACCGATGGGTAAGTGGCGAATGATAACGACACTTGCGCCCCCCGCACCACGCCTTCGTCAACCCGGTTCGACAACTCGATGCGCGCGTTGTGCTCATCGGCGATCTTTTTCACCACGGCCAAACCCAATCCCGTGCCCCGGGGCTTGGTGGTCACATAGGGCTCGAACGCCCGCTGAAGGATGTGCGCGGGAAAGCCGGCACCGCTGTCGACCACGGTCAGGCGAACGCGGCGCGATGACTCGCTCCAGTGCGTGCTGATACGCACGGGCGGCAATGCGGCCCCGTCCGCACGGGCCTGCTCGGTGGCGTCCTGGGCGTTTTGCAGCAGGTTGTGCACCACCTGGCGCAGTTGCTGGGCGTCGCCTGCAATCGGCGGGCAACGCGCGTCCAGCTCGGGCTCCACGGGCACGGTGGCGTTTTCGGCCCCATACAGATGGAGCACATCGGCCACCAGCGCGTTGAGGTCCAGCGCGTGCAATTCGGCGGCGGGCAGGCGTGCGTAGTCGCGAAACTCGTTGACGAGCCGCTTCATCGCATCGACCTGCTCGACGATGGTTCTGACCGACTTGGTCAGGATGGCCTGCTCCGGCGCCTGCAGCTTGCCGGTGAGCTTCATTTCAAGGCGCTCGGCAGACAGCTGGACAGGCGTGAGGGGGTTCTTGATTTCATGGGCCAGGCGCCGCGCCACCTCGCCCCAGGCCTGCGCTCGCTGGGCGGAAACAATTTCAGAAATGTCGTCAAAAACCAACAAACGTGATGCATCCGGGAGCTCGGCCCCCCGCATCACCAGGCTTGTTGCATGGTGCGCAGCCCCAGTGGGGGAGCCATGCAGCTCAAATGGCTGCTGCCAATGGTCCAGGCCGTGGTGGTGGCGATCACCCAGGAATTCGTCGAACTGCTTTTGCACTGCGGCGGCAAAAGCGGCCAGGCCCGGCACCGCCGCCAATGGTTTGCCCGCGTAGGCCGCCATGGGGGCGCGCAGGATGCGCGTGGCACCGGGGTTGAAGGACAGGATGAGGCCATGCTGATCCAGCACCATCACGCCTGCCGTGAGGTTGTCCAGGATGGTCTGCAGCTTGGCCCGCGCAGCGTCCACCTCGCCCATGCTCTGCTCCACCGCGCCCCGTGCGTCCGCAATCTGCTGGGTCATGGTGGCAAAGGAACGGGTGAGGCCGTCGAGCTCATCCTTGCCCTGCAAGGCGGCCTTGGGGCCGAGATTGCCGGCCGCCACCTCCCGCACCCCCTCCGCAAGCACCAGCAGCGGCCGCACCAGCTGGTTGCCCAGCAATACCGCCAGCAAAACCGCGCCAAACACGGCCAGAAACAAGCCCAGCGTCAACGTGCCCACATACATGCGGCGCAGGCCCTCGCGGGCCAGGGCACGCTCCTGGTATTCCCGATTGGCCTCCTGCACCGCCAGGGCATTTGCCACCAGCGCCGGGGGCAATGGCATGGTGACCTGCAAAAACCGCGGCTCCAGCAGCAACCCCACGCTGGGGCTGGCGACCAGGGCAAACACCTTCACCCTGGCGTTCTGGGTGACGGCGGGGTCGGTGATGTCGTCGAGCCCCTCGATCTGGGCCAGGGTGCGCTGCTGGCGCACCATGCGCAGCTGGGCTGTGCCGGGGCGCTCCGGACTCAGGCTGAAACGCGACTGGCCGGCGCTGGACACGGCATGGCCTGCGGCGTTCCACAAGATCACGTCGCTGGCCGAAAGTTGGTCGCGGATGCGCTCCAGCACCAGCCCGGCTGCGGCATCGGGCACCTGGGCCAGCTGCACACTGGCAGCCCGCGCCTTGGTGGCCATGTCTTCGGCCAAGGAATCAAGGGACACCCGCGCCAGGTTCACACCCGCCACAAGAGCCCCCTCCACCTTCACGTCAAACCAGCTTTCAATGGAACGGGTGACAAACTGGTACGACACCACATAGATCAGCAACCCGGGCAGCAGGCCGACCAGCGCAAAGATGGCGGCCAGCTTGACCAACAGGCGGCTGCCAAAGCGCCCACGCCGCAGGCGCACAGCCAGCCGCACGCCCACCCACACCAACACCGCCACCAGCAACACCGCCACCAGCACGTTGACCCCGAACAGCCACGCGTAGTTGCGCTCGTAAAGCGCCCGGTTGTTGGTGGCCAGCGTCAGCATGAAAAGCAGCACCATGCCGATGGCCGACATGATGGCGACGCCGACACCGACGGTCCAGCGCACCGCGCGCGACTGCCGTGCCAATGCCTGGGCCGATGCCGGCACGCCGGTGGGTTGGCGCTTGCTCACCGCGCGGCCTCTGGCACGAGCCGCTGGTTGCGTGTGACCGCCAGGCTCCAGCCCGCGCTGCCCACGGCACCAATCTGAAGCGGGCGGGGCAACTGCGACATATCAAGACGGAAACGGAAATTCACCATATGCACAGCATCTGCATCGATCTCACCGATATCCGCAATCTTCCAGCGCGAAATCCGCTGCATGGCGGACACCGCATCGCGCAGGTCGTCATAGTTCTGACCCAGCACCACCCCCAGGCCGGTGTTGGAGATCGGCGAGGTCGACGTGCTCAGACGCCATCGGCGTGTCAGCGGCTGATAACTCAGGCGCAGATGGCGGGTGGCGGCGGCCACCTGGCGGTCTGACCAGTACCAGCGCTCGCGCAGCATCTGGGCTTCGGCCACAAAAAACATGGGAATGCCCTTGTAGAGGGCATCTTCGGCCAGTTCGGGCAGTGCAAATTGCAAGGTGGCGCTCAGATACACGCCATCGTCGGCCCGCTCCAGGCGCAGATCCGCCACTTCGCTCGCAGGCGATTGCGCCTGTGCATACACCGGCCAGGCCAGCACCAACAGCCATGCCATCGCCCACAGGAAGACAGAGCGAGCCATGCGGCGCTCACCCGGGTGCTTTATGCAACAGTGCGTAAAAAAATCCGTCATGCTCACCCGGTGCATTGTCCGGGACAGCTCCGCCATTGTTTACATCGCCAGGAATTAAATGCCCTGGCGATGGCAGCAACCGGGCATTGGTGTTGTGTGCAAGAAACGTTTGAACCTGCGCGTCACCCTCGGCGCGGAATACCGAACAGGTGCAATACAGCAGCCGGCCGCCGGGCCGCACCAGCGGCCACAAGGCCGCCAGCAGGCGCGCCTGCTGGGCGGCCAGTTGGGCAATATCGGTTTCGCGGCGCAACCAGCGCACATCCGGATGGCGGCGAACGATGCCTGATGCGGTGCAGGGGGCATCGAGCAAGATCGCATCGAACAGGTCGCCGGCGCAGTGCTGGTGCCACCAATCCTGCGGCCGCGCCGCGTCGGCCACCAGCACCTGTGCGTGCAAACCGAGGCGCTCCAGGGTTTCGTGGATGCGCAGGCTGCGCACCGGGTCGACCTCCAGGGCAGTCACCTGCGTGGTGCTGGAGGCGCCCGCGTATTCCAGCAGATGCGCGGTCTTGCCGCCCGGCGCGGCGCAGGCATCCAGCACCCGCAGCGGCTGCGTGAGGTCGAGCCCCTGCAGCAGCAGCGGGGCAGCCTGTTGCGCAGCCGCGTCCTGCACCGATACCAGCCCCTGGGAAAATCCTGGCAACTCCGTTACCGGCAAGGGGTGCTGCAAAATCAAGCCGCTTTCACCCACCACAGCCGCATCAATATTAATAGCAGCCAGCGCTTGCTGGTATTGGACTACCGTGCCTTTTAACGCATTAACCCGCAACACCATGGGCGCATGGGAATTGTTGGCCTGCAGGATCTGTTCCCAATGCGCAGGATGGTCTTTTTGCAGCTTTTTCACCCACCACAGGGGGTGGTTCCAGCGCGCCACGGGGTCGGCATCCGTCGCCGCAACCAGGGCGTCGCGCTCCCGCAGGAAACGGCGCAGGCAGGCATTGATGAACGACGCCTGCGCACGCATGGCGACGCTGCGCTTGGCCGCCTCCACGGCCTGGTTGACCAGGGTGAATGGCTCGTAAGGCGCCGTTTCTGGTTGCCACGACAGCGCCAGTGCCGTGCACAAAAGCGCATCGGCAGCGGGCGGCGGCGTGCGAGACACCAGCCTGCGCCGCAGTGCCTCGGCGCGGCCCAGCGTGCGCAACACCTGGAACAGCAGCGACTGCACCCCCGGCCGCAAGCCAGCATCCACCGCGGCCAGCGCCGCCGTGCCCGATTGTCCGGCGCGGATAGCCTGCAACGCTGCAGCAACGCCCGCGAGCTGCTGCCACAGCGCGATCCCGGCCGCCTTGTGGGAATCCGCGCTGCGCTCTGCCGGCGTGGAAGCCCGGCTACCCGGTGCGGCCGCATGGGACGGGGTGCGGGATTGTTGGGGTGAACCGGCTCGTGTCATGAATTGCCTTCTCGCGCGATGGACAGCGCACGCGCTGGTGTGAAACCGAAGACCCAGGCCACCAGCGCCGCCGGAAACTGCCTGATCGCGGCGTTGTAGTGGAGCACCGCTTCATTGAAGAGCTGGGCAGCCTGTTCGTTGTGATTGCGCAATTCGTCCCACCGCGCGCGCCAGGGCGCCATCTTGCGAATGGCGTCACCGGTATCTCCTCCCGGCTGAAGATTCAGCCACACGGCATCCAGAACCGCGCACGCGGCGGACAGCGCTGCCACGGCGTCTCCCTGCAGCGGACGCGCCCGCGCCACTGCCAGGGAAGCCGTCAATTGCGTGGTGGACCCGTGCAGGGTGGTGTGCGCTGCGCGGTCCAGGGCACCTGCGGTAACCTGCGCGGCGTCAAATTCGCCCAGCATGGCAAGCCATCGGACCAGGTGGGCATCCAGACTGCCAAATGCCTGAACCACGGCCGAGCGCAGTCGCACCAGGCGGTTGTAGGCACCGACCGCCCAGAAGAGAGCGACCGCAATGACGATCCAGAAGAGCGGCGATGACCACATGGGTTAATACCGGCATCGCATGCGCCATGCGGCCCGGTCCGTGAGAGTTCCAGAAAAAACGCTCCCGGCCTGTCGGGAGACAGGGCGGGAGCGCATCAGTGACGGCCCGGGGGCTTAGTCGGCAGCCGCGTCGGGTGCAGCGCCTTCCGTCACGGAAGCTTCTGCGGAGGCTTCCATTTCAGCAGCTTCCGCTTCGGCAATGGCACGGCGCTCGGCGTCGTCCATGGCGTCCTTGGCCTTGCGGGCCTGGTGGTACGCCATGCCGGTGCCTGCAGGAATCAGGCGCCCCACGATCACGTTTTCCTTCAGGCCACGCAACTCGTCGCGCTTGCCCATGATGGCAGCCTCGGTGAGCACGCGGGTGGTTTCCTGGAAGGACGCGGCCGAGATGAACGAGTCGGTCGACAGCGATGCCTTCGTGATACCCAAGAGCAGATTGCTGTAGGTCGCGGGGATCTTGCCCGCTGCCTGCAGCGCGTCGTTGGTGTTGAGGATCTCGGAGCGCTCGACCTGTTCGCCACCAATGTAGTTCGACTCGCCGATGTTCTCGACCACCACGCGGCGCAGCATCTGGCGAACGATCACCTCGATGTGCTTGTCGTTGATCTTCACACCCTGCAAGCGGTACACGTCCTGCACTTCGTCCACGATGTAGCGCGACAGTTCTTCGATGCCCAGCAGGCGCAGGATGTCTTGTGGGTCGGCCGGGCCGTCCACAATCGATTCGCCCTTGTTCACCACCTGGCCTTCGTGCACCAGGATGTTCTTTTCCTTGGGCACGAGTTCTTCGAACACATGGCCTTCGGGATCGGTGATCTGCAGGCGCACCTTGCCCTTGGTTTCCTTGCCGAACGACACGGTACCGGTCATCTCGGCCAATGTGCCCTTGTCCTTGGGCGTACGGGCTTCGAACAGCTCGGCCACACGGGGCAGACCGCCGGTAATGTCGCGGGTCTTCTGGCCTTCGACCGGGATACGGGCCAGCACTTCGCCGGGGCCCACGTCCTGGCCGTCCCGCACCTGGATCAGCGCGCCGACCTGGAAGCCGATGGTCACCGAGTGGTCGGTGCCAGGGATCTTCACTTCGTTGCCCTGTGCATCGATCAGCTTCACCTGCGGGCGCACCACCTTGGCGGCACCACGGCGCTTCGGATCG
>Ga0255334_1000322_pt1 | contig 43367 bp, 39 predicted proteins | sample EtOH5_35cm_T3_12_FD_202080 | JGI IMG/M metagenome (GOLD analysis project Ga0255334, IMG submission 202080) | Sandy soil microbial communities from University of British Columbia, Vancouver, Canada - EtOH5_35cm_T3_129 | ecosystem: Engineered > Artificial ecosystem > Sand microcosm > Unclassified ...
TTTCCCGCTCCAAGTTATGATCTACAGACTTCCACTGACGTCTGTATGTCGTTGAAAAGAGGGGCTTCGGCCCCTTTTTTCATTCCAGCAAGCGCCACGGAAATCCACCCACAGCCAGCCTTTTTTAGGCGCCAATTTAGGCACAGGAATACGGGTGAGGCGGCTTCCGGATAGTTGCTGGGGCTGAGCGGGAACCATGACGAGCATAGGACCTAAGTCATCACTTAGGAGCCTCGAAATGGCACTCTCTGATCTGATCGTCCGGCAGGCCAAGACCACCGGCAAACGCTACACCCTCTACGACAACGACTGCCTGAGCCTGATGGTCTCTGCCGCAGGCGGCAAGTCGTGGATGTTCCGCTACTCCTGGCTGGGCAACCAAAAGCGCATGTCCCTGGGCGGCTATCCCGCCCTCAGCCTGCGCGAGGCCCGTGCCGAACGGGACAAGGCCCGGTCCCTGCTCGCCAGGGGGATCGATCCCCAAATCGAACGCGATCAGCGTCGGCACGCGGCCAAGCTGGCGGGCGAATACACCTTCAAGAACGTCTTTGATGCCTGGGTCGAGCATCGCCGCAAGGAACTCAAGGAGGGCCGCCAGAGCACGCTGTCGCAGATCCTGCGCATCTTCAAGAAGGACGTACTGCCGACCCTGGGGAAGATGTCGATCTACGACATTCGCCGCCCCCAACTCCTGAGCGTGCTGGCGGCGATCGAGAAACGCAAGGCGTTCACCACCGCCGAGAAGGTTCGCACCTGGTTCAACCAGATGTTCCGCTACGCCCTGGTCATCGCCGAGGGGATGGAAATCAACCCGGCCGCAGACCTGGACGTGGTGGCCGAACCCAAGCCCCCGGTGGCCCACAATCCCTACCTGCACCTGCCCGAACTGCCCGAGTTCCTTCAGAAGCTCCGGCTCTACAATCCCCGTGGCTGGCAGACCCAGCTTGGCGTCCGGCTGCTGTTCCTGACCGGGGTGCGCACCGGAGAATTGCGGTTGGCGGAACCGGAACAGTTCGACCTCGACCGGGGCTTGTGGATCATCCCGCCACAGGTCGTCAAGCAACTTCAGGACGAGATGCGCAAGGCCGGCAAGCGGCCGCAGGACGTGCCGCCCTACATCGTGCCCCTGTCCGTGCAGGCCATCGAAATCGTGCGCTACCTCCTGGGCGTGATGCGGCCTGCGCAGAAGTACCTGCTGTCGCACCGTAGCGAACTCAAGAAGCGCATCAGCGAGAACACCCTCAACAAGGCCGTGCAGCTCATGGGCTATGAGGGGCGCCTGACCGGCCACGGCATCCGCGGCACTATCTCAACGGCGCTCAACGAGATCGGCTATCCGAAGATTTGGGTGGACGCGCAGCTTTCGCACTCCGACCCCAACAAGGTGAGTTCGGCCTACAACCACGCCAAGTACGTGGAACCGCGCCGCCGGATGATGCAGGACTGGGCCGATCGGCTCGACCTGCTCGAACAGGGCGAAGTGGAAGCCGCGAGCGCGCACCTGACCATCCGTATCGACGGGGTGCCGGCGATGGCAGAAGTGGAGGAAGCGGTGGATGCGACCCTCGCGATGGCAGAGCCCTCTCCCCCCGGCGTCCCGCCCGTCGTGGCCACGCCTATTGTCGTAACCCCGAGCAGCGGCGGGATCACGTTCCAGCGGCTGTCTCAGGTGCCGCCGCCTCCGACGCATGCCTCGGAGCCGGAAGTGTCCGCGATCCAGCGCGAGCGCGAGGAAATGCTGACCATCTACGAGTTGCCGAATAATCTGCCGGTGCCACTGTTCGGTAAGCTGGCCGGGAAGTCCAAGGACCAGATCAACCGCGAACTGAAAGCGGGCAAGTTGCTGTCCATCAGTTTGGGCAATCGGGGGCAGCGTGTTCCCGATTGGCAATTGGTGCCGCTCAAGCACAAGCTGGCCCAGGTGCTCATGAACCAGTGCCCGCACGCGGATTCGTGGGAGCTTTACCGCATGCTGACCCGGCCGCACCCGGACCTGGGTGATCGCGCGGCCATCGATGTGGTGACGCCCGAGAATTTGGGTGTGGTCGTCCAGGTCATCGCGGGCGGCCAGCAGGCTGTCTCGCCGCCGCTCTCCATCTCCGAAGATGTGCGGCAGAGTGTTCGTCGGCTGCTGGATAGCGCTGTGGTGGTTGAAGGGGCCTAGTCCCGATGCTGCCGCCCTATGGCTGGGGCGAGCTTCCCAAGCCATAGGGCTCTCTAAGTTGCTCCCGCCTTGGCGACCTGCAGCGCTCTGCGCTCGAACCGATCGGAAACAGGGTTGGCTTGCCCGTTGAGTCGCTGCAGGTGGGTCACGATTTCATAGGGGCCGCCAAAGAGCGGCCTCATGCCGATCCCCCATCCATGCGCGTGCCCAATGCGTGACTGCGCGGATACCCCGACGCCGTAGCCAGCGGCGACCCATAGCGCCATCATCTCGAAGGAAGTTACGCTCTGAACAGTGTTCGGTCGGTTCGCCGGCATGAGGGAGGACAGCCGCTGATCCACCAGAGGGCAGGTTTCTGCCTGCCAGCGAAAAATGGGATAGTCCAGTAGCTCGGCGACCGTGGGCTTCGCCTGGGCCAGTAAGGGGGACCGCATCGGCATGGCAACGGCCATGCTCTCACTCCACAGAGGTTGGCTTTTCAAGGGCGGATCGCTCAAACCCTCAAGCGATATGCCTGCGTCGTAGCGGCCATCACGAAGTCCGGCAACCAGTTCGTTATCTGCGACCTCAAAAAAAACGATGGTGACTTCCGGCTCTTCCTCGCGCTGTAGCGCAAGCAATGCCGAGAGATGCGACGAGGGTACGCCAGGCGCAATAGCAAGCCTGAAGCCGGGAGTCTGACTGGTGGCGTCGTGCATGAGAGCCCCCAAGAAGCGATCGGGTCAAAAAGGCGAGCCGACATGATAGCCAATATGCGTTAAGTTTAACGTGGTTAAATTCTCTCGACTGCTCGACGCTTCTGTTAATGCAGAAGCGTACCGTTCAACGAGGCCGTCCCTCGGGCACAACCACATTTGAAGCCGAGCCAGCTCTGGCCTTCGGAAAAGCCGTGCGCGCTGCGCGCGTAGAGCAAGGGATTGCTCAGGAAGAACTGGGGGCCATGGCCGGCATCGCGCGCTCTCACATGGGGAAGATCGAGCGTGGAGAACATATGCCCACGCTGGCCCTGATTCTGAAAATCTCCGTTGCGCTCAGGATCAGCGCCGCCGAACTGATGACTGTGACTGAACGCAATCTTCATGCCGACACCGAGTCTTGAGGTAACCGGCTAGGATGGCGTCGTCAGCCACCCGAAGGGTCGCGCAGGCGATCGATGAATCGCTCCAGCGAGGCCGACAAATCGCTGCTGTCAGGCCGAAGCAGATAGGTGGTCATCACGGCTGAATCCAACGCCAAGGGACGGATCACCACGTCTGGCCGCTGGCTCACCGGAATCTTGGTCGCCGTCATGAAGCCGACACCATAGCCTGCACCGACCAAGGTGAGCATCATGTCCAGCGAGGACACCTCTTCGACGACGTTCAGCTTGTGCTCCAGCGTCTGTAGGAGCCGAGCCAGTTCACGGCAGTAGCCCTCGCACACATGCGGGTCGCACAAGACAAGTGGATGGCCCCTGATCTCATGGAGCGGAACCTCCTTGTAGGCGAGCAGTGCATGCCGGGCCGGCACTGCGATCACAAGCGGGTCTCGCCAGATAGGTTCGGCAACAACGCCATCACCGACGTCAGCCGTGTGAGCGAACCCGATCATGAAGTCGCCCGAGCGCAGCCCGCGCAGCTGCTCGGCCAAAGGCACTTCAGACAGACGTATCTGGATCTCGGGCTCTTCTGCGCGGCAACGGGCAAGAAACGCTGATAGCCGTGGATCGATCGCTCCATCGGACACCGCAATGTGCAGGCTGCCGCGCAAGCCTGCGCCAACGGCCTTGGCATTCTCTCGTGCCTGCTCAAGCAGGGTGAACAGATGGCGAACGTCCTGCAAGAAGACGGCACCCGCTGCTGTCAGCGCGGTGCCACGGCGGTTTCGGTCGTAAAGCACCACCCCCAGCTCGTCCTCAAGCTCCTTGATGGCGCGGGATAGAGGAGGCTGCTCGATATGCAGGCGCTCAGCGGCCCGCGTGAAATGCAGTTCCTCGGCCAAAACAACAAAATAGCGAAGGTGTCGTAGCTCCATGTAGGCTTTAGTCCAGAATCGCGTGAAGTCGAAATACCCCTTGAGCATCCGTGGCGGAAGATGCTTATGTCATCTCCCTCGTTTTTTTCCGGTCCGAGCGCTGCCAATCCTTCCAGGTGGGACGGACATCAAGTTCAAGCCACCATGTCACGAGGCCGATGCGGTCGCGCTGTTCTGCCCCCCGATGTGCTACCCCCGGTTCCGCAGCAGAGAAGATCTCGTCGGTCGGCGCCCCTGGACTTGCTGCGCAAGGCTCCGCTGGAGCATGCTATCGACCAGCGTCGGCTCACCGACGTTGTCGACCGGGAGGTCCACCGCATCACCGCCGACCAGCGCACTGACCCGTTCGCTGGCAGGTTGGTGGGCAGTGACGATGGCGTCGGCGTCGGAAAGCCCATAGTTCCTGAGTTTTTCAAGCGCTTCGGCACGTATGTCGGTGCCGATGGCACGCACTCCCGCCCCCGGCTGCGAGCTGGTCGGCGACCAAGCCGACTGCGGCAATGTCAACCTAAGACGACTGTCGCTACGCATCCATGAACTGCCTCGCCATCGTTCGGATGATGTCGAACCCCTGGCAAACCGTCCCGACCGCGCTGCCAACCGGCTGGCGATGGCGCTGCTGATCGCTGCGCTGATCATCAGCTCGGCCATTGTCATGACGGTGGGCGGCGGCCCCACGCAGCTGGGCCTGCCCGCGTTCGGCCTGCTGGGCTTCGTGGGTGCCGTGGCCGGTGGCGTGTGGCTGCTGCGCGCGACTTGGCGCAGCGGACGCCGCGACGGCGACGATTGAAACCAGGCGCAGCGGTTGATCGTTTGTGCATCAATCGACCCGGATGCGCGGCCGTACCGGCGCGGCGATGGCATCGGACAGCCAGATCAGGCCGGCACGGCCCAGGCCGTGCAGTTCGGCCTGGTGTAGCCGATACAGCAGTGCGTGGCTGAGCTGGGCGAAGCGGCCGCGGATAAAGCGGTTGCGGAACAGCCCGTGCCGCCCCAGGGTGCCGAAGGCGTTGTAGCGGCTGAGCGAGACCAGCGATCCTAGGTCGCGCACGGCGAAAGGCGCAATGGGACGGCCCTCCAGCCAGCCGGGGACATGCCGGACCAGGTGCATGGCCTGCTGCCGGGCCACCTGCGCCGTGGGCGGCAAGGGCCGGGCAGCGCCTTTCGGGATCAGGCTGGAGCAGTCGCCCAGCGCGAACACGCGTTCGTCCGTGGTGGTCTGAAGGCTTGCTTTCACCTTGATCTGGCCGGTGGGCGTCAGCTCGAAGCCCTGCAGTTCGGCAACCGCCTCGGGCGCCTTCACGCCCGCTGCCCAGACGCGCAGCGAGGCGTCGATACGCGAGCCATCATGAAACGCGAAGCCGGTGTCGTCGGCGCTAACCACGCGCACGCCAGTGCGGATGTCGATGCCCAGCGCCCGCAATTGCCGTGCGGCGGCTTCGGCGATCTCTTCCGGAAAAGCTGCGAGGATGCGCGGGCCGCTTTCAATCAGGGTGAGCGCCAGGCGCGGGCGCAGGTCGCCCGCGCCATAACTGGCCGCGACATCGAGCAGTTGGCTGATTTCGGCAGCAAGTTCCACGCCCGTAGCACCAGCGCCGACGATGGCTATTGTCAAGGGTTCGCCCAGGGCGGCCGTGCGCAGCAGGCCTGCATAGAGGCTGTCGTTGAAGGCCTCGGCCTGCTGCAGGTCGTCGATGAAGAAGCAGTGCCGCTGCACGCCCGGCGTGCCGAAATCGTTCGCCTTGCTGCCTGCGGCCAGGAACAGGGCGTCATAGGTCAGCATGCGCTCACCCAGCACTTCCTCGCCATGCGCGGAAACGATGGGCGCGACCACGACCTCGCGCGCCTGGCGATCCACGCGCCGCATGCCGCCGGGCAGGAAGCGGAAGCCGCAGCGCGCGGCCTGGGCCGCGAAAGAGATGCGCTGCTGGTAGGAGTTCGCGGTGCCCGCCGCGAAGGTGTGCAGCATGGGTTTCCAGACGTGGGCGCTGTTGCGGTCCAGCAACGTGACCTCGGCCTTGCCGCCGCGGCCCAGGCGCTGGCCGAGCTGCGTGGCCAGTGCCAGGCCGGCGATTCCCCCGCCCACGACGACGATACGTTGCTTGTCTGCCATCCGGCATGCTCCTTTGATTTACAGCAATGGTCTGCCCCCGGTGGGATCAGACCAGCCCCTTCGGAGGCGCCAGTGGGGGCAGCGGGGCATTGCCCGGCTTTTCCAGGCCCTCGAAGATCAGCGCGATATAACGATCCGGCGCATCGTTGAAGCGGCCCGGCAGCACAAGACCGCCGAGCATGATGGCGCAGATCCGGGGAATGTCCGCCTCTTCGATATCGGCACGCAGCACGCCGCTGGCCTTGGCCTGGCGCGTCAGTTGCAGCATCGACGGCAGGAATCGCTCCAGGTAAGCGTCGAACAGGTCGGCCACCGAGACGGTGGCGCCATTGCGCGGATCCATGAAATGCCTGGCCAGCAGGACCATCTCACGGGTGACGGCCCGCATGCCCTCGCGCGAATCCGGATTGGCCAGCGCCTGCTCGAAGGTGGGCACCAACTGGTCGCAGAAATCCAGCGCCTGGATGTGGCTGGCCAGCCGCTCTTTGGTGGGGAAGCGCCGGTAGAGCGTGGTCACACCCACGCCAGCGGCATCGGCAATGGCCTGCATGCCGGGCAGCCTGCCCTCTTTGTCGGCCAGTTGCCTGGCGGCCTTGATCACCTTCGCATCGTTGGTGCGCGCGTCTGAGCGACGGCCACGGTACTCGTTTGAATCATCCATAAAAGTTTTACCGTCGTAAGTGGTTCATTCATTCATTTATATGGTACATTCTACCACATATAGGAGGGCTTGGCATCACGTTCCGCCGGAATGTCCTCTTCGTCCGCGTTCCCCTCGCGACTCCACGCACGAGATGGGCATGCGATCCGCATTCGCCAGTTTTGAAGGATGAGCACTTTTATGAAGCAAGAGAAGAAGGCATCGCTGGGGGCCAGCGCCACGATCGTGGCAGTCTGCCTGTCACTGGCCGGATGCCAGAAGGCCGAACCGCCAGCACCTCCGCCACCGCCGCCGGAAGTCGGCGTGCTGACGCTGCAGCCGCAGAGCGTGCAGCTATCGGCCCGCTTGCCGGGGCGCGCCGTGCCCTACCTGGTGGCCGAGGTCCGCCCGCAGGTCGGCGGCATCCTGCGCGAGCGCGCCTTCACTGAGGGCTCCAGCGTCAAGGCCGGCCAGTTGCTCTACCAGATCGACCCGGCGCCGTACCGCGCCGTGCTGTCCCAGGCGGAGGCCAGTCTGGAGGCGGCGCAGTCACTGGCGCGACGCTACGAACAACTGATCAAGACCCATGCCATCAGCCAGCAGGAACATGACGATGCGCGCGCACGCTACCTGCAGGCCAGGGCCGCCGCCGAGAGTGCGCGCATCGACCTGGGCTATACCCGCATCACCGCGCCGATCGCGGGCCGCATCGGCCGCTCCGCGGTCACACAGGGCGCGCTGCTGACGGCCAATCAGGCCAATACGCTGGCGACCATCCAGCAGCTTGATCCGATCTACGTGGACATCATCCAGCCCGCCACGGTGCTGATGCAACTGCGCGATGACCTGGCCAGCGGCCGGCTCAAGAGCACGGGCGACGGCCAGGCGGAAATCCGGCTGACGCTCGAAAACGGCAGGGACTACGGGCACGCAGGAAAGCTGCAGTTTTCCGAGGTCAGCGTCGACCAAAGCACCGGCGCGGTGACGCTGCGCGCCGTCTTCCCCAACCCCGAGCGGGTGCTGATGCCGGGCATGTTCGTGACGGCGCAGTTGCAGGAGGGCACCCGCGAGCAGGCGCTGCTGGTGCCGCAGCGCGGCGTCACGCGCGACAGCCAGGGGCGAGCGCAGGCGTGGGTGGTGGATGGGCAGAACCGGGCGCAGTTGCGTGCGCTGACCACCGAGCGCAGCGTCGATGGTCAGTGGCTGATCCGCAATGGCCTGAACGCTGGCGACCGGGTGATCGTCGATGGCGTGCAGCGGGTGCAGCCCGGCATCGAGGTCAGGCCGGTGCCTGCCGCGGTGAGCGGTGCGGCCGCTGCCGGCCAGCCGTCCCGCAGCGCAAGCCGGTAAGGGGGGCGCATGTCCAGATTCTTCATCGACAGGCCCATCTTTGCCTGGGTCATCGCCATCGTCGTCATGCTCGCCGGCATTCTCTCGATCCGCTCGCTGCCGGTCAACCAGTACCCCAACGTGGCGCCACCGGCCATCGCCATCATCGCCTCCTATCCAGGCGCCTCGGCGCAGACCGTGCAGGACACCGTCACCCAGGTGATCGAGCAGCAGCTCAGCGGCCTGGACGGGTTGCGCTACATCCGCTCGGAGAGCAATTCCGACGGCAGCGTGACCATCGTCGTCACCTTCGAGCAGCACGTCGACCCGAACATCGCCCAGGTGCAGGTGCAGAACAAGCTGCAGCTGGCCACGCCGATGCTGCCGCAGACGGTGCAGCAGGTCGGCCTGCGGGTGGTCAAGTACCAGATCAACTTCATGCTGCTGGCCGCGCTGGTATCGGAAGACGGCAAGCTGGACAACTTCGCCCTCGGCGACCTGCTGGTCTCCCAGTTCCAGGACCCGCTCAGCCGCACGACGGGTGTCGGCGATTTCTTCGTGATGGGCGCACAGAACGCCATGCGCGTGTGGCTCGACCCGGCCAAGCTCAACAGCTACAAACTGATGCCCAGCGACGTGTCGGCGGCGATCCAGGCGCAGAACGTGCAAGTCTCGTCGGGCCAGCTCGGCGGCCGACCGACCGGTGCACACACCGGCCTCAACGCGGCGGTGATCGGCAAGACCCTGCTGGAGACCCCGGAGCAGTTCCAGGAGATCCTGCTCAAGGTCAACCCGGACGGCTCGCAGGTGCGATTGCGCGACGTCGGCGAAGTGTCGCTCGGCTCGGAAATCTACACCTTCAACACCACCGCCAACGGCAAACCTTCGGCCAGCATCGCGCTGCGCCTAGCCAGCGGCGGCAATACCCTGGACGCGGTCGCGGCGGTGCGCGAGACCATCGCCCGGCTCGAACCTACCTTGCCGCCGGGCGTGAAGGTCATCTATCCCTACGACACCGCGCCGGTGGTCAGCGAGTCGATCAGCGGCGTGGTGCACACGCTGATCGAGGCGATCGTGCTGGTGTTCCTGATCATGTACCTGTTCCTGCAGAACTGGAGAGCCACGCTGATCCCGACGCTGGCGGTGCCGGTGGTGCTGCTGGGCACCTTCGGGGTGATGGCCGCGTTCGGCTTCACCATCAACATCCTGACCATGTTCGGCCTGGTGCTGGCGATCGGCCTGCTGGTCGACGACGCCATCGTGGTGGTCGAGAACGTTGAGCGGCTGATGGCCGAGGAAGGCCTGTCGCCGCTGGAGGCCACCCGCAGGTCGATGGACCAGATCTCCGGCGCGCTGGTGGGCATCGGCCTGGTGCTGTCGGCCGTGTTCATACCGATGGCGTTCTTCGGCGGCTCCACCGGCGTGATCTACCGCCAGTTCTCGCTGACCATCGTCACCGCCATGACGCTGTCGGTGCTGGTGGCGCTGATCTTCACCCCGGCGCTGTGCGCGACCCTGCTCAAACCGGTGACGCACGACCATCAGCAGAAGACGGGCTTCTTCGGATGGTTCAACCGCATGTTCGAGCGCAGTGCGCAGCGCTACGAGAACGGCGTGGTGCGGGTGCTGGCCGGGCGCGGACGCTACCTGCTGGCCTTCGCGCTGATCGTCGGCGCGCTGGCGCTGCTGTTCCCGCAGCTGCCGACGTCATTCCTGCCCGACGAGGACCAGGGCACCATGCTGGTGCAGGTGGGGCTGCCGGCCAACGCTACGCTGGACCAGACCGACAAGGTCATGGCTGAAGTGACCGAGTATTTCAACCAGGAGGAAAAGGACAACGTCGAGCAGGTGTTCACGGTCAGCGGCTTCAGCCTGGCCGGCCGCGGCCAGAACGCCGGCCTGGCCTTCGTCCAGCTCAAGCCCTGGAATGAACGCCCCGGCACGGTGTTCGAGGTGCAGGCGCGCGCCATGCAGCGTTTCAGCCAGATCAAGGAAGGATCGGTACTCGCGTTCCCGCCACCGGCGATCATGGAGCTGGGCAATGCGACTGGCTTCAACCTGTTCCTGCAGGACTACAGCGGCCAGGGCCACGAACACCTGATGCAGGCGCGCGGCCAGTTCTTGACCGAGGCGGCCAAACATCCCGCGCTGGCCCTGGTGCGGCCCAACGGCATGGACGACGAACCGCAGTACCAGGTGCTGATCGACGACGAGAAGGCGCGCGTGCTCGGGGTCGATCTGGCCGATGTCAACGACACCATGTCCGCCGCCTGGGGCTCGGCCTACGTCAACAACTTCCTCGACCGCGGCCGCATCAAGCGCGTCTACCTGCAGGGCATCGCCCAGTCGCGCATCACCGAGGCCGATTTCGCCCAGTGGTACGTGCGCAACGGCAACGGTGGCATGGTGTCGTTCGCCTCGTTCGCGACCGGCCGGTGGATCAAGGGTTCGCCCAAGCTGGAGCGCTACAACGGCGTGCCGGCCATCGAGGTCCTCGGCGAACCCGCACCCGGCTACAGCTCCGGCGATGCGATGCAGGCGGTCGAGGAGATCGCCGCCAAGCTGCCGACCGGCATCAGCCTGGCCTGGACCGGCCTGTCCTACGAGGAACGCCTGACCGGCTCGCAGGCACCGGCGCTGTATGCGCTGTCGATCCTGGCGGTGTTCCTGTGCCTGGCGGCGCTGTACGAGAGCTGGTCGATCCCGTTCTCGGTGATGCTGGTGATCCCGCTGGGTGTGATCGGCACCGTCGCCGCGACGCTGATGCGCGGGCTGGACAACGACGTGTTCTTCCAGATCGGCCTGCTGACCACGGTGGGCCTGTCGGCGAAGAACGCGATCCTGATCGTCGAGTTCGCGAAGGACCTGCACGAGAAGGGCGGGCGCACGCTGGTGCAGGCGGCGGTGGAGGCGGCGCGGCTGCGGCTGCGGCCCATCATCATGACCTCGCTGGCCTTCACGATGGGCGTGGTGCCGCTGGCCATCTCCAGCGGCGCCAGCTCCGGCAGCAAGCACGCCATCGGCACCGGCGTGATCGGCGGCATGGTCACCGCGACCTTCCTGGCGATCTTCTTCATCCCGCTGTTCTATGTGGTGGTGTCGTCGCTGTTCCAGAAGAACAAGAAGAAGCCCGCCACCCCCGGAACCGCCTCCAAGGCCGAACCCCAGTTGGAATCCCCCCGATGAAAAACAGTCGTTCCTTCCATCGTTTCGTGCCTCTGCTGTCGGTAGCGATGCTGGCCGGCTGCGCCACCACCCTGGCGCCGGACTATGCACGCCCGGCCGCGCCGATCGCGGCAGCGTGGCCGCAGCCGCCCGCCGCCGATGGCCCGGTCGAAGCTGCCAGCCTCTCGTGGCCGACCCTGTTTGCCGACGCCCGGCTGCGTGAGGTGGTGCAACTGGCGCTGGACAACAACCGCGACCTGCGGGTCGCCGCGCTGAACATCGAGCGCGCGCGCGCCCAGTACGGCATCCAGCGCGCCGCGCTGCTGCCCGACCTGAATGCGGGCGTGGCCGGCAATGCCGGGCGCACGCCGGCCTCCATCTCGGGCACCGGCAACGCCGTTACCAGCCATGCCTACAGCGCCAGCCTCGGCATCAGCGCGTGGGAAGTCGATCTGTTCGGCCGCCTGCGCAGTCTCAAGGACCAAGCCTTGCAGCAGTATCTGGCGACCGAGGCGACGCGGCGTGCCACGCAGTTGGGGCTGATCGCCGAGGTGGCGGGTGTCTACCTCAACCTGGCCGCTGATGGCGACCAGTTGGCGCTGGCGCGCGAGACGCAGCGCAGCCGGCAGCAGGCCTACGAACTGCAGCAGCAACTGCGCGAGATCGGCAACGGCTCCGACCTGGACCTGCACCAGGCCGAGGCCGCGCTGGAGTCCGCGCGCGACGCCGTGCTGGCACTCGAAACCACGGTGGAAACCGACCGTAACGCGCTGGAACTGCTGGTCGGCGCGCCGCTGCCGGAGCACCTGCGCCCCGTCGCACCGCTCGAAGCCATGCTGGCCGTGCAGGGCCTGCCCGCCGGCCTGCCATCCGACCTGCTGCAGCGCCGCCCGGACATCCTCGCCGCCGAGCATGCGCTGATCGCCGCCAATGCCAACATCGGCGCGGCGCGCGCAGCCTTCTTTCCCAGCATCAGCCTGACGGCCGGCATCGGCCGCGCCAGCGACTCGCTGGGCAGCCTGTTCGACGGCGGCAACCGGGCCTGGAGCTTCCTGCCGCAGGTCAGCCTGCCGATCTTCACCGGCGGCCGCCTGCAGGCCAACCTGGACGTGGCGCAGGCCGAGCGCGACATCGCCGTGGCCGGCTACGAGCAGGCCATCCAGAGTGCCTTCCGCGACGTGGCCGATGCACTGGCCGTGCGGGCACGGCTCGATGGCCGGCTGGCCGCCCAGCAGCGCCAGGTCGATGCCTCCCGGCAGGCCTACACGCTGGTGCGCCAGCGCTACGACGCTGGCGTCTACAGCTATCTGGAAGTACTGGATGCGCAGCGCACGCTCTACAGCGCCCAGCAGGGCCTGGTGGGCCTGCGCCTGGCGCGCCAGACCAACCTCGTCACGCTCTACAAGGCGCTGGGCGGCGACTGGCAGCAGAACCAGCCGCCAGCGGTCGCCCAGGCGAGTGGAGCCCCATCCATGCAGCAACGTCAGTGAGGTCTGCCATGACACACAGGTTCAAAGACATCGCAGTGTTCTTCGATACCAGCGAAACCGGGCTACGTGTACTGGACCGTGCGGTCAGCCTGGCCAGCGCGCAACAGGGCCATTTGATTGCCCTGACCAGCGCCATGCCTGACGAGAGTGTGCCAGCGGCTTCGTTCGCACGTGGCAGCGCCATTCAGGAGGTGATCAGCCGGCGCAGCGCGTCTGCAGCGGCACGCTTGCTGAAGGCTGGCCAGTCGCTGGCCAGGATCGCGGCCGAACATGGCGTCGGCGATGTAGAGTTCCGCATCATCGCGCCTACGGAATCCGCGGGCGAGACGATGTTGCACATGCTGCACTGCGACCTGCTGGTGATCGGTGAACACGCACCGCCCGGCGCGCCCGCGTCCTGGTCGCTCGACCACGTGCTGGAGCGCGTGGGGGTGCCAGTGCTGATCCTGCCCGATGGCTGGAGTGGCCCCAGCGTGGGCCAGCGTATCACCGTGGCGTGGAATGCCAGCCGGCAGGCGCGCCGCGCAGTGGCCGATGCGATGCCGTTGCTCGCCGGCGCGCAGGAAGTGCATCTGCTGATCGTCGACGCACACAGCCAGGACGAGGATGTTCACGGCGAAGAGCCGGGCGCCGACACCGCCGCCTACCTGGCGCACCACGGCGCGCATGTCGAACTTCAGCGCATCGAATCCCACGGCTTGCCGATCGCCGAGGCGATCAAGGAGCAGGCCCTGCGCAACCAGGCCGATCTCCTCGTCTTCGGCGCCTACAGCCACTCGCGGATGCGCGAGGCGGTGTTCGGCGGCACCACCCGCACGCTGCTGTCGGGCACGCCGCTGCCGCTGTTCGTCTCGCACTGACGGGCGCCGAACACATCGATGGTCAGGCGCACCAAAGCGGAAGCACTTGTCACCCGCGGACAGATTCTGGATGCCGCCGAGCTGTGCTTTCGCACCCTGGGCGTCTCCGGCACCAGCATGGGGCGCATCGCGCAGCAAGCCGGCTGCACGCGCGGCGCGATCTACTGGCATTTCAAGAAAACCGCCGAAGTGCTACGTGCCGTCGTCGCGCGTGGCCAGTTGCACCTGCTGGACGAGTTGGAGCCAATCGCTTGTCAGCCATCCGGCCTGCTGACGGCATTGCGCGCCGTGCTGGAGCGCAACCTGCGCTGCATCCAGAGCGATCCGCACGTACGCAGCACGCTGGAGATCATGGTCTACCGCTGCGACTACGCCGGCGATTGGCAGGAGCTGCTGGAGCGGCATCTGCTGGAGATGGACCGGTTGGAGCAGCAGTTGCGACGCATCCTCGAACGAGCGGACGCGCTGGGCGAACTGCGGCCGCGCATATGCTGCGCCACCGCCGCGGCACTGATCGCCAGCACCTTCGTTGGCGCCCTGCGACGATACCTGATGCGGCCGCACACGCAACGTCATGGCGCGGAGCCGGCCGCCGTCATCGCAATGGCGCTGGATGACATTGCCATGCCACAGCCCCTACCTGGGTCGCGCCCTTGAGGCGCAAAGGCATCATCCTGGCAGACACCTTCTCCGGCTTGCTGTTGGCGGGCTTGTCAGCCTGCTTGCTGGCCTCCACTGAGTTGGATTTCGAGAAGGTCACCTGCAGCGCCAGCGCGCCATCACCATGCTCTCGGGCGCGTGCAGAATCTGCCGACGCTGGCGACTTGGCTTCACCACCCTCCGCCCAAGGCCAGGAATACGCTGACGCGGTCCTCTGCCAGGCGCGCCTGGGCTGCGGCCAGAGCGACCTCGGCGGAAGCCAGCGTGCGTTCGGCATCCAGGCGGTCGAGGGTCGAAGCAGCACCTCCGATGCCGAGTCGCCCGACGATGGCTACGGATTGCCTCGCTTCGTCGCGTGCCAGCCCGAGTTGCTCGTACTCGTCCAGATGGCGGGCATAGGCCGCCAGTGTGCTTTCGACCTCCCGCAGGGCCGTCAGAACCTGAGCATCGAAGCGTGCCAGGGCCGCGCGTGCTTCGGCGTTCGCGGCCTCGATACGTGCCTGGGCCAGTGTTCTGTTGGGTAGCGTCCAGGAAATCACCGGCCCGACGCTGTAGTGGATGGCTGCATCGCCCAGGACATCCGTGCCCATCCTGGCCAGGGTGCCGATCCCGGCGCCGAGACTGACCGAGGGATAAAGCGCAGCGGTTTCAATCCCGATTTTCGCGGTTGCCGCCGCCAGTTCCCGTTCCGCAATTCGAATGTCGGGCCGGCGCTTGATCAATGCCGTGCCGTCGCCCACGGGCAACGGTCTCTCGAGCGTTGGAATATGAGCGCAAGCCCGCACCGGTGCAGGAACGTCCTCCGGCCGGCGCCCCAGCAGCACGGCCAGTTCATACAGCGCCGGTTGGCGCTGGCTTTCGAGCGAGGCTGGCACCGCGCGCAATTGAGCCAGCAGCGCACGTGCACGGGAGACGTCCAGAGGCGAATGGATACCGGCCTGCGCTCCTCGTTCAAGCAGTGCCACGCTCTGCTCCTGCAGCGCGATGGAGTCTCGTGCCACCACCTGCCGCTGGCTCAAGGCGCAGATCGCACTGTATGTGTGGACGACGCGTGCGGCGACGGTCACACGGGCCAGGTCGTAGGCGGCAGCCTTGGTGTCGGCCGTTGCCGAGGCCATCTCCAGCGCCCGCCTGATACGTCCCACCACATCCAGTTCGTAGGACACGCCAAACGCGATATCGTAGTGACCATGCGCTCCGGGTGAAGGTCGCTCGCCGGCATTGGACGCCTGCGCAAGGGCGAGCGCCGGGCCATTCTCGGGCGTATAGATCCGGGTCTGCACGCCAGCCTGCGCATCGACGCCCCGTACTCCAGCCTGAGCAGCTTCCAGATTGGCGGCAGCGACGCGCAGGTCGGTATTGTGAGCCAACGCTTCCTGCACCAAGGCATCCAGCACGGGATCGGCGTAGAGCCGCCACCATTTGTCGGGCAGCGGGTCTGCCGAGACCAGGCGAGCGTCGAAAGCGTCGAAGTCGTTCTGCGGGCGCTCGGACAAGTTGGCCGGAAGCGTTGGCCGCTGGTAGTCGGGCCCCACGGTCGTGCAGGCTGTGAGCAGCGCGCACAACGCCAGAATGGTCCGCGAAGGCCAATGGCGCACTGCCGGTATCGTCTTGCTCATGGCCTGCCTTGCGCGTCTGGCTGCGCACCGGTGGCAACCGCAGAATCCGCGACATCCGCATCGTCCAGCATGACGGTGGCGGTACGCCCGGCGACCAGGTGCACGCCCGCGGGAACTTCGTCGAGCACGATGCGCACCGGGATGCGCTGCGCCAGGCGGACCCAGCTGAAGGTGGGGTTGACGTTGGCTAGCAGCGTCCCGGCCGAAGTGGTGCGCTCGCGGTCCTCGATACCCGCCGAGAAGCTGTCCACATGGCCGCTCAGGGCCTGACGCTCGCCCATGACGTGGACCATGGCACGCGCTCCGGGGCGGATGCGAGCCAGCTTGGTTTCCTCGAAATAGCCGGCCACGTAGTAGCTGTCTTCGTCCACCAGCGCCATGACCGGCTGGCCGGCCACGGCATAGGCACCGGGCCGCAGCGAGAAGTTGCTGACGACACCGTTGACCGGGGCCCGCACCTGCGCACGCGCGAGATCGATGCGCGCGCGCTCCAGCGCCGCCGCGGCCTGCTGGCGCCGCGCGGCGGCTTCCTTGGCGGCGGTCAGCCGGTTGTCGCGTTCCTGCGGCGGTACCACGTCCTCCAGGTCGCGGTAGCGGCGGTATTCGCGCCGGGCCGACTCGTCCTGCGCCTCGGTGGTCGCCAGCGCCGCTTCGGCGGCGGCCACCGCGTTGGTCAGCCTGGCGGTGTCGATGGTGAGCAGCACCTGGCCTCTGCGTACGCGCTGGTTGTCGCGCACGAGGACCGCGTCGACGCGACCCGAGACATCGGCCGCCAACGCCACTACGTCGGCGCGGATCTTGCCGTCGCGGGTCTGTGGCGCGTAGGTGTAGTAGACGTAGATGTGCCAGAGCGTGACCAGCGCCAGCGTGGCCAGCACCAGCGTGAGCGCCATCCTGAGCAACTGTGCGGCCGAGCGGGGAAACATTGCCATGGGGAAGGGTCAACCTCGTCGTATGCGTCAGGGCCAGGCAGGCGCCGCGACCAGGATCGCGAACCCCAGCCCCACCAAGAGCAGGAAAATGGAAAGATCGAACAGCGTCCGGTGCCAGACGTAGCGGTACCAGCCCAGCGCGGCCATCAGCCGCGACACCAGCACGCGGCCGAGGAATCCGATCAACAGGCACAGCATCAGCGGCGAAAAGAACACGCCCGCCACGTCGAGTTCGCCCATCACGCCCGTGCCTCCGCGTCCGGCCGGGGCGGAAAGAGCGTCAGTCGCAGGCCGACGAGGCCGCGCACCAGCGCCTCGGAAGACGGCCCGCCGCGCCGTGCCGCCACGGCCAGGGATTCGTCGATGGCACGGGCCAGCTCCGGTCTGGCGTCGAGCGCGCCGCGCGGCAGTTCCTCGCGGATGCGGCCGAGCACGTCTTCGCACAGCCTGCGACGCTGGCCTCCCACCCCCCGCAGCGCGCTGCGGATGGTGCCGACCGCGACGCCCAGGCGCAGCCAGGCCAACATCCGCGCGCTGCGATCGTGCCCGTCGTCGGCGCTCATGCGGATCGCCATGCCCGCGGCGCGGTCCAGCGCCCGGTTGACGTAGTGGCCCAGGCTCTGCGCGTCAGCGTGGCGGGTCAGCGATGCGATGTCGCGCCGCTCCAGCGTGATGAAGCGTTCGCGCAGGTGCGACGGCCCCATGCGGCGGATCGTGGCCAGGCAGAAATAGCCCGTCAGGATGCCCAGCAGGCAGCCGCTGGCCGAATCCAGGAAGAAGGCGAAATCCCACGGCGCATAGCGCGCCTGTAGGTTGATGTTGCTGAACGCCATGGCCAGCAGCAGCACTGCCAACGGGTTGGTTGCGGCCCAGGCTCCCAGCGGCAGCATGACCAGCGCGAAAACCAGGGCCAGCGAGGGGAAGTCCTGCGCCAGAGGCAGCAGCGCATAGCCGACCCCCGCCGCCAGCAGCTGGGCCAGCGAGGAAAACTTTCCGAACGCGCCGATCGCCTTGCCGGCCTCGTCGAGGTGGCCGAAGAAGCCGATCGCCACCATGCCCAGCAGTGCCGCATTGGCTCCCTGCGGCCAGCCCGTCGTCCACCACAGCGCGGCGAGGATGCTATAGGCCAGCGCGGACGCCAGGAACACCCGCCCGGCCATGTGGAAGTCAGGTTGGAGCGGGAAGTCCATGACACCGCGCACCTGCGCCGCGAGCGCCGGGTCCAAGCTCCCGGGCCGGGCCAGCGCTTGGCCCAGCCGCCGCGTCTCATCCCAGATCCGCAGGACGTCATCGGCCACTTCGTGCAGATTGGCCTCGACCAGGGCCTGCCAGTCACCGGAACGGGCCGCGACGGTTTCAGATGCCTGCGCTGTACTCGCTGCCCCGGTTGAAAATTGTTCGTCTGCCTCCAGCCGCCGCCAGGCCTGCGCCAGCCACTCCAGCGCCGCCTCGCGGCGGCCCGGCTCCAGGCTGCCAACGTGGTCGCGGATCGAGGACAGCATCGGCATCAGCCGCAGCAGCCGGTGCTGGATGGCGACGGCGCACTCCCGCTCCCAGCGGCTGACCATCGGGTCATAGCGGAGCTGGCTGACCAACAGCGTCAGCGAAGTGACGTCGGCGATGCTCATCTGCTGATCGTGCACCGTCGCCGCCGCGCTGGAACGGCCCACGAAAACGTCCTCCATCCAGGTCTGCATGCGCGGCAGCCATATTCCAACGCGCTGGTGAAGGGCCGGCCCCAGCGAGCGCGGTGCGACTACGCTGTCGACGATCCAGCAGCAGAAGATGCCCACGCCGATCTCCAGCACGCGCGCGACCGCGGTGTCGAACATTAATTCCGGGTGGTCGATGCTGGCCACCGCCACCAGCAGCAGCGTCACGCCGTACATCTGGAAGCCATAGGCTCTCGGGGTGCGATCCAGCACGGCCCAGGCAAAAGCCGTGCTGGCCAGCAGCCCGGCGATGGCGATGAGCAGCAGCGGCGCGGTATTGAAGACCCCGGCCAGGATCAATGCGCACCATCCTGCCGACAGCGTGCCGGTGAAGCGGTAGACCGCCTTGGACTGGACGCCGCCGGTAGTCGGGTTCATCACCACGCAGCAGGTCACCACCGCCCAGTAGCTCTGCGGCAGGGCAAGCTGAACCGACAGCACATAGGCCATCATGGCTGCGATGAAAAGCTTGAGAGAAAAGAGCCATTGACTCCACTCGAACACCTTCATCGCTGTTACGGCTTCCCCTGCTTGGCGTAGCCGGTCGCTGCCGATTCCAGGTGTCGCAGTACTCTTATCGCCGCCTCGACGTCTTGTTCAGGCAACTCACCAAGCAGTTGTCGGCGCAAGCGTGCGATGTCCTCCTCGATCTGTCGCGCGGTCGCCTCCCCGGCGGGTAGCAATTCGATCTCCTTGGTGCGGCGATCCACTTTTCCGTCGCATCGCTTGAGAAGTGCCGCCTTCTCACCCTGGTCGAGAGTTCTCACCAACGCGGCGGGGTTGACACCGACCTCCAGAGCCACAGAGTTTTGCGGCACGCCACGCCCAGATCGATACACGGTCAGTATCACCGTGGCCAACGGTACCGATAGGCCACAGGCGGTAAGCGCGATGCCTGCAGCCTGGACCCAGGCCCGCCGGGTGGGCTGGATGGCGACCGTCAGGTCGTACAACAGGCGGTCAAGCGTCGCGCCTTGAGAGGCTTGCATGATGATTATCCGTTGCGGCGGGAACTGCTGACGCAACCCGTCTGGTCCCGTCCCTATGGGTTGAAGCTGGTGGCTCTCAGGAGCCCGCGAGTCAAGTCATTGGCGGATCATTACAGCACAAAAAAGTACACTAAGCAATAATTGCTTTTTTAACTAAATTGCCTCATTTGGCCCGTGGTTCAACGCAGCATGACGGGCCTGCATCCGGCTGGCAGATGGCGGATCAGCCACCAACATGCGCTCGGTACTGGGCGATCGGGCTGGAGTGTCAATTCATGACTGGACCGGGGCATGGAACAGGGAGGCCCGCTAGCTGCAGCTTGTTGTCGCCGAGAGCCCGCGCACAGCGGCTGAGGTCAAGGCTTACGCCGATGCGATGGCAGACATGTTCTGTGCCTACCTCATACAGGTCGGTGAGAGCCGCGACTGACGCTCATAGCCGCCTTTTTCGTTCATGGCTTGCTTCTACGTCAGACTCAGGCTGACTGGTCGATACGGCCAGCAAGCTGATGGGATGATCAAACAGAATCGCCCGCGGGCGGGGCCGGTTGGCGGTGCCCTCTGGTAGTCGCCGGCGTCACGCCCGGCTGGCTACCAGTCTTGGCCCCTTGGCGTGATCTCGCGCTTCCTGGGCTGGCTGGGCGAGTTGGATTGCCAACGAACGGCCGCCCAGGTCGATGCTCAGCCGCTTGGCCGCGGCCACCACGAGCCGGTACAGCTCCGGATCGTCCAGTTCAGCAACTCGGCCAGTGTCGGGGCAGACCATCCTCAGCTGGCCTGATCCGAATCCCGCGGGCCTGAGACGGTACATGGTCTTGCGGCAGCGATCCCACTCGCGAAGCAGCACTTCGCGGGATTCGAACTGGCGAACGATGCGATAGATGGATCCGACGCTGACGGGTGTGCCGTGCTGGAGCAGCTGACGATAGATCTCTTCGATACCGATGCAGGAGGTTCCCGCAGCCTTGATCACTTGCAGGATTGCAATGCGCGTAATCGTCGAGCGCAGCCCGGCGAAGCGCAGGTGTTGGAGAGAAGCGCCTATTTGGCACCCACCTGATTCAGCGCCTCGGCCGGCCCGAGGAGATCGCCAAGCTGGTGTGCTTCCTGGCCTCGGAGGATGCGTCCTTCCTTACCGGCGCGGTCTACCAGATCGATGGCGGCACCCTGGCCTGGCGTGGGGTGCATTGAGCACGGCGGCCCTTAGCTGGAGGCCACGGCGCCGCTGGAAGTCGCGCGGCGCGAATTTTTATCGGCCCACATGAAAGAGCATCTCGACATGGCGACTTAGGACAAGGCAGAACTCGAACGCATCCTGGTCGTGCAGCGCGCCGCCACCCGGCGTTGGAGTGGCAATCCACCATCGGGCGGAGACATGGAACAGGGAGGCCCGCTAGCTGCAGCCTGGCATCAACTTCAGGTAGGGGTTGTTCGGTGGAAGTTCGCTCAGCACCAGCCTGGGGTCAGCAAGCAGGTAGCCGTGCAGCTTGCGCGATTTGCGCGGGCCCGTGACTTCACAGGTCCAAATGTTCAGGCCATTGGGGTGCTTGCGATGTAGCTGCAGCTTCTCGAAGCGCTTCTGCACCCACTGCCAATCCTGTTGATTCTCCTGCTTGGCAAGCGCGCCCACTTCGGGATGCTCCTGCGCATAGCGTTGGAACACACCCGGGCTGACCAGGTAGGCCGTGTCATTCACCGTATGCACGAGCGCCTTCGCGTCGTTGATGATGAGCCGTCGTGAGGCGATTCCCTGCTTCAGCCAGGCCATGAAATGTTCCCCGGATGGCTTCGTCGCCGATGACGGAGGCGTAGGCGCGGGTGCAGGTGATGGAAGGGAGGTTGCGGCTGTTGCTGGCTCGGGAGTGTGGAGGAACTCCTCGGCATCCTGACCAACGCCGGCCGACTCACCCAAGCCCACCATCGCGAGCAAGTCCTCCATGACGTCGGGCACGGGCTGGGCTGCGGGAGGTGAAACGATGGTGGTGCCGTCGCCCTCCCAAATTGGAGGTTCTTGACCTCCCGGCGCTGGTTTCCCCGAGACGGTAGGCGCGGGAGCCGACGTGCTGGCATCGTTTTCTGCGGGCGTCGCGTCGATCTCTACCGTGCCTGCGAAAGGTGCTGGTCGCTCGCCAGACTCCCAGATCAGCGCGGGAGCGAGACGCAACAGGGTGAACGAATGGGACCAGCCGGTCGTGCTGGTCACGGTCGCGCGCCAGACCGCTTTGCCGTCCGAGGTAGGCTGGAGCATGCCGTGATCCTGCAGCACGTTGAACACGGCAGTGTTGTTCGCAGGAATGCCATCGATCCCCTGAGACAGGAGATGTGCGCGCAGTTTGTCCGAGACCGTCTTGCTCACCAGCCACAAACCATCCTCGGTGAGCCAGCCATCGGAGGCTTCCGGCTGGTTCAGCTTCAACTGTTCCTTGAGCAGGTAGCGCAACCCGTCCAGCAGCTTGCGTTGCAGTGCGTGCTTGGGCGCTGCCATGGCGCGCGCCGGATCGCCGCCTAGTTCCTGAGCCACCGACGCCCGGTCTGCTTGCACGACGAGTTCGCCCAGCACGCCCGCGTGTTCGTACTGGCCGGCCAGTACGTAGAGCAGCGGCCCCCACAGATCGGGGTAGCCACTGAGCCAATCCAGGAGTTGGGCGTCCAGCAGTTGGCGGTAGAGCAATCCCGTCGCGGCACTGTGCAGGCGGTACTCGCGGTCGTCGCGGTAGCGGAAGCGGTACGGCTGCTGCAGCGGGCCGTGCCAAGGGTGCCAGGTGCTGCCGTCGGCCAGCTCGACGTGCAGATCAACTGCGATCTTGCCGATGTCGTGCAGCAGCGCAGCGTAGGCAACGGCGGCGGTCCAGGCCTCGGACTGCGCTGCTTGGTCCTCGGGGCTGGCGCCGATGGGCAGCAGATGGGACTGTCGCAGCTTGAGGGCGTAGGCAACGATCTCCAGGCCGTGGTCGAGCATGCCGCCGGGGTACGCATGGTGATGGGCCTCCGATGCAGGGAACTGCTGGACCAACTCAACGTAGCGCTCCAGCGGAGCGCGGTAGAGGGTGGCGAACTGCTTGCGCGACAGCGACGTGCGCTGCCAGATGTGTTCCAGCAGCTTCTGCCGGCGCGGCGTCGCCAGCAGCGATGCGGCCGATTCGGGCCGCAGCAACCCTTTCGGAAGATCAGTGGCGGGTGCTGGCGACGGAGCGGGAGCGACCGAGGCCCGTTTTCGCTGGAACAGAGAAAGCATGCGGGTGTCCTGGTGATGGGCCGGCCGGGCGGCCTTTTTGCCTTTTCGAGGTAGGGCCTTTCCCCTTGCTCCCCATTCCCTTGCCGTCTCGGCCCTTTGGCCTTTAACCGTTTCGGTATAGCGGGGCCTGGGTTGCGGCTCCAGCCTCAATGGGGAACCCGCACGAATGGATTGGACGGAGACCCGGTGCTGGTCTCGGCCTATGCTGCTGGGACGCTACCCCCGGAGGTAGGCTCCCACTTTGGCGACTAAGTTGACAATTGCGACAAAGGAGACTAGAGTGAATCCTGTCTCAAACCTACCTGGGAGATGACCATGCCCACCGCCATTGAATTCATTGCCGACCGTCTGCCGCGCGTCACCGTGGAGGATGTGCGCCGTTTCGCGGATACCGTCGAAATCCGGGATGCACCGGCTTTCGCGGCCGAGTTGCAGGCGTTCATTCACGAGCGCGTAGAGGCGGTGAAACTGCCCGCCAGCCTTGAAGGCGAAACGGTGGAGCAGGCCTTGGCGCGCAAGGCGTCCGCGCTGCGCGCCGACACGCGCTGGGCACCGCATGAAACCGATGTCCAGCGAGGCCGCGCCGTGCTGCTGGAAACCTTCAACCAGCCGCACAACCTGACGCCCCCCGAGTTCGCCAAGTTGGCGGACAAGTCGCGCCAGCAGATCTACAAGGACATCCTCGCCCGTCGGCTGCTGGCGCTGAACGTGGGGCCGCGCGGCCAGAAGCTGCCCGACTGGCAACTCGACCCGGTGAAGCAGCAGTTGACGCAGACCGTGCTCCAGGAGGTCGAGGGCATCGACCACTGGACGATCTACCGCGCGCTGTCCGAACCGCTCGAAGGCTTGGGCGGTCGCTCGCCGGTGGATGCGGTGACGCATGGCACGATCGACGACGTGGCCGAGGCCGTGTTCAACGTGCTGGGCGTTCAGGTGCATTGAAGCGAGACCGCCATGAGCCACGAGCTGCCTCCGTTCCTGATCGATGCCGGTGAATTGCTCCAGCATGTGAGCCGCGTCGTCTATCGGGGCAGCCCGCTGTACTATGGACGCAGCAGCACCAATCGCTACGATGCCCCGGCGCGGGACTACGGCGTGCTCTACCTGGGGCGCGACCTGCCCACGGCGCTGATGGAGTCGGTGTTTCACAAGCACCAGTGGCTTGCGGACACGGAGCGCTCGATCGCGCTGAAGGAAGTCCAGAGCCGAATGGTGCGCGCCGTGGGCGTCTTGCGCGACCTGCGCCTGGCCGATCTCACGGCATCGGGCGTCATGGCGGGCTACTTCGGCTTGAATCTGGAGCAGTTGGCCAGCCGGGACTACACGCATACACAGCGGGTTTCCGTCCAGGTGCATGCGATGCTCGGAGATGACGACCTGCCGCTGTTCGACGGAATACTCTATCCGTCGCGCAACAACTATCCCGCCGGGAGCATTGCCTTGTTCGACCGTGCGGAAGCGAAGGTCAGCGCCATCGAGGACATCGACCTGGCTGACCATGTGGACTGGCCGCGTTTCGTAGCCACCTATCGCGTCGGCGTGGGACCTGACCCAGGCCCAGTGGAACTTGATGACGAAGCGTCCTGAACCAGATAGAGAACACATTGAAGCCAGAAGCAGAACCGATTGGAACAGACTGGAGCAAGTCCACCCCCCTGTAGCAGGTGATGACCATGAACACGACAACCCGCATCAGCACCGCAGAACGCCTCGGTCGCGGCCTAGGCCGTGCATGGCGCGCCTACGCGCGTGGCGAGCGGCGGCTGTCGAGCTGGCTGGCCTCCAAGGGGATGCCGCTGGCTGGTGCTATTGCGCTGCTGTGGGTGGTCAAGCTGGTCGTGCTCGGTGTGCTGCTCTACACGACGTCTTGGCTGGCACTGTTGCTGGTGCTTGCGATGGTGGCCGCCTGGATAGCGCGCAGCGCAGGGCGGGACGACGACCCACCCGAGCCAGAATGGCGCAACGGACCTGCCGGATTCGGCCTGTACACCTACGATGGCTTCCGCATCGATCCGCACGTCGAGGACGATTAGCAGCGCCTACTTCTTTGACACGGCACTGATCGCCACGCCACCGCCCCTCCCGCCGGCAGCCTTGGCATCACCCGTCGCGCCGGCGAGGCCTTGCAGAATGTTGCCGGCGCGGACGCCTGCCCAAGCCAACGCCATGACCCAGAACGTGGGCAGCACGATGAACATCGTCCCCATGACGAAGTTCAGCAGCATGTCGCCGAACGCATTGTTCAACCCTACCAGCGGGTCGAAGTTGCTGTGCGGCCGGTTCCATCCCCAACCCCACCCGTAGAGCGCATCGAGGATGGTGCTGTCGATCCAGCGGGCCAACTGGAACCAGAAATCGACGAAGAACAGCGCGAACTGCACGACGCTCACGGTGACGACCGTCTTCAGGTCATAGGTGCCCACGACCAGTACCAGCGGGATGCAGATCACGAGTGCCATCTTGAGCAACGCAAGCACCATCGGTAGTGCCTGGCGCACCACGTCCATTGCAGGGAACGCCGCGATCCCCCCGACAGCCATTCCCACGTCGCCAGCCGCGCGTGTGATGATGTTCGGCAAGGTCTTGTCGATCTGGCCGCCGTAGTCCGTATAGACCGACCCCTGGTTGAGCTTCTGCTGCCGTGGCGCCGCGATCGCGCGGATCACCGAATCGTCCACCTGGGCGCGGCTGAGGAACCCGGCCCAGCCCGCCAGCCGCGTGAGCAGGTTCGGGTCCACCTGGCCCAACAGCCGCGCCCGCAGGCCGTTGCTGCCATCGGCCCACCATTGCCTGCAGGTCGGGTAGCCACCGCCGCTGGGCACCTGCGCCAGTCCGGCGTCCCGGGTGCTGTCATAGGGCCAGTCATCGCGCGGCGTGCTGGAGCGATAGCTGTCGTAGTAGCCGGCGGTGTCCGTGAAGAAGCGCGAGCCGATCCAGGTGACATCGTGCATCTGCGCCTCATCGAGGTCCGGGCGCTGCATGAACAGCTTGGCACGGGCCGGCCCGTAGCAGTTGTGCGTGAAGTCCGCCACCTCCTGGGCCAGAACTGGATCGGCGATGCGCGTGGCATCGATCTCCATGCGCATCTGCCGCAGATCGGTGCCGCAGGGGATCGCCGCGACAGAAGCGCCCGTGACCGCGCGCGAGAGCGGGTGCATGAAGGCCCACCAGACAGGCACCTTCGCCGACTGGTTGTTGAGCGTGCTGAAGGACTGCGACCAGCCCGTGTCGGTGGGCTGCGGCACGTTGACCTGGCACTGGGCGGAACGCGAGCTGTCGTACTGGATGGTGTTCAGATCGACGTCGATGAAGGGGATGCCCGCGAACATCACGACCACGATGGCGACGAACACCCGGTTCTCGATGCGCGCGGCCGAGAGCACGCCCTTGTTGCCTTCATCTGCTCCTTCCGCCCGCGCCTTCAGCCATTCCTGCACGATGATCGCCACGAAGGGAATGGCGAACACGCCGCTGGACACCAGCACGGCCCAGATCCCGTTATGGACGATCCACGAGACGAGCGTCAGGTAGTACTCCAGGTAGTCGGTCGTATAGAGCGTCATGGACTGAATCTCCCTCAACCGGCCTGCATCAACAGGCTGGCTTCCAACGCCACGATGGCGACGACACCCGCGATCTCGCTGCGCAACAGGCGGCGGCGTGCCTGCGGATCAGCCTCGCGCGCCAGCAGCCGGCGGCGCATCCAGACCCAGCCGTAGGCAGTCGCACCGTACAAGCACAGTCGCCACACCAGGAAGTAGCCCGCGCTGGCGGCCAGCCACCGTTCCCAGCCGGCAACACTGCCGACGAGGTAGATGCCAACGATGTTGGCGCCCACGGCCGCGGCGATGATGACCACCGCCAAGAGCGCCGCCTTCGCCGCGCGCCGACTGAAAAGCCAGCGCGGGCGCAGCCAGGCCGCGTTCATGGTGTGCCTCCCGGGTTGCCCCGCTGCAACCGATCAAGGCGGTCGGGCACTGGGTCGCCTTCGTAGACGCCGCGCGAGCCAGCCGCGCGCGTGCCGTGGCGCTGGATGATGGCCATGGGCGAGTTGTTCGCCAGTTCGCGGCGCAGCTCCAATTCCGTCTTGAGGTTGCGGATTTCCTGATCGAGCGTGTCGCTCTCGTGGTTCACCGCCTCGACCGCCAACTGGTTCGCGGCCACGTTGGGTTCCTTCTTGCCGGTCAGCAGGGTCCGCTGGAGCAGCAATGCCTTCTCCAGCACCGACGACAGTGCGACCTCCGATGCCAGGCGCCGCGCCAGCAGGTTCTGGTCCGGCTCGTCGCGCAGCGCCTCGATGACACCCCGCGTGATGGGCAGCGAGGTGCTGCCGGCCTCGCGCAGGTTCTCGAACGTCGTGTTGCGCGTCCCCGAGATCAGTTCCTGCAAGGCTTCCAGCTTCGCTTCATATTCCTCCTGGATCAGCGGCGTCAGCCCGACGCCGGGCACCGTCTCGGTCTTGGTGCAGGAATCGCAAGTGCGCTGCACCTGTTCTCCGAGAACCCGCGTCGCCCATTCGATCGCCTGCTGCGGCGACGTCCAGGTCTGGCAGGACAGGCTCGCGCAACTGGCGGGCGCGATGGAGGACGTGTCGCTCACGCCGCGGCCGTTGACGAGGTTGTAACCCGCGCGGGTCACGTCGCCGACCACCCGGACGGCGGGCTGGCCCGCGCCACCGGCATTGCTGCCGCCGACCCAGGGCATGCCGTCGTTGCCGCGGCGCGTTTCGGCCTGCTCGATCGCCGACACGGCATCCGTGCTCGACACCGCATCGCGCAACGCCATGCCTTCGGCCATCTGACTCCAGCCCAACTGGCCGCCCGCCGTGTCGGCCATCCTCTCGGCCATGGCGCGGCACGTCAGCTTCGAGCGGTCGAAATCCAGCCGCGCCTGCAGCACGCCGTTGGTCAGCAGGTTGTACAGACCGGGATCGGCGCGCTGGACGATCAGCGCAGGCAGGGATGCCACGGCGCTCGTGGCGCTCTGGATCACGTTGCCCATGATCTGCTGGAAGCCGTTCGTGATGCCGTTGAGCTGGTTGCGCAGCGTGGTCTGGATGCTCATGTCGCCGCAGATGAGATTGCTGTTCCAGCCCACGCCGACCCCGATCGAGCGCATGCCGGCGGCGCGGCCCATGGATACCGCGCTGCCGCCGCCGATCGAGTACATGACTTCATCGCCGATGACGGGGCCGCTGGTCTGGAAGCCAGCCTGCGCCCACGCGAGGCCGCAGCTCAGGGCGAGCGCGCCGGCCAGCATCGTGGGGCGCAGCAGGCGGCATGCCTTGGTGGAGAGGTTCATCAGTTCAGGACGCTTCATCGCCGTACCCTCATTGGAAATCGACGCTGCCGAGGAACACCTGGCCCCGGCGTTCGCAGCACGAATAAGGCCGCCACAGCGCCCAGGCGTAGTCGCCTTGCTGGGCCTGCGTCAGGAAGCCACTGCGTGGGAATACCGTGCAGGACGAGGACAGGACGGGCGTGAGTTCCTGCCACTTTCCGGTCGAGGCATCACCTTCCATCAGCGCGCCGGCAGGCCAGTAGCCAGGCCGCGAGTTCGCGAGCAGCGGCTGATAGACGTGGATCTGCCCGCGGCGCGTGACGACATCGCCGGCGCGCTGGGCCACCACGGCGCCGGCCTTCTGGTCGTCGGTCTGGTGCAGGAAACCGCCGCGTGGATAGACGTTGCCCCAGAGGTTCAAGGTCGAGCGCGCGCCGACCTCACGCATGCCCGGAATCAATGCTTCCGGGTAGGCCATCTCGGGTACGTTGTAGCGCCAGGCCAGCGTATCCAGGGTGCTGAGCAGATATGGCATGAAGGCCGTGCCCGCGCCCTCGCAGAAGTAGCCCGACGACGAGACGAACTGGTTGAATACCTCGACGCCGGGATGGCCGATGACGTCCGCATTCTTGAACTTCGCGAGATTGTTTTCGTGGTCTTCGTTCGTGGTGCCGTCGCCACCGGCCTGGGCCGAAGGGTTGGGCGTGCTCATGGCGCGCACTTCGACCCAAGGGTTCTCGCCGGTGTTCGAGTAGGACGAAACCACCGCATCGGGGATGTAGTGCCTGACCTTGACGGACGTGCGCACCGTGCAGCCGGTCCAAGTGCAGTAGAGCCAGTAGCAGATACCCACCACCCGGTATTCCAGGCAGTCGGGCGAAGCCACTGAACCCACGATGGTTGCCGTGTTCAGGGCGTAGCTCCCCGTGGCGCTGAGCAGCAGCACGGAGGCGACGGCAGCCCGCATGCGGCGCAGAAGGTCGAATGGGCGGATCACGGTTCGGCCCTCCGGTGCTGTTCGATGCGCGCGATGGCGCGGGCCACGTCAGGCTCGCCATAGACCACGTAGCGCTGATCCACCACGACAGCCGGAATGGTGGTGATGCCCATGCTCCATGCGTCGGCGACGCCCTGGTAGGCAGAAGCGATGCGGCGCTGGAGATCCGCGCCGCCGTCGTTCAGCCGGCGCTTGACGATGGCGGTTGCCTGTTCGGGATCGGCAGGCAGTTCCGCAGAAAGCTCCGCTTCAATCCGGGGCGCTTCGTCCAGCTCGATCAGCCGCTCGCCACCCATGGTCTTGACCGGGTGGCGGCTGTCGGTGACGACCAGCACGTCGGCGGCGAAGGCGGCCAGGCTGAAAACGGCCAGAGCGGCCGGCAGCGCAACGGCAAGGCCAAGGGTTCGCCAGCCGGGCGCGAACCTGGATAAAGATGCTGGCATGTCGAGCGCCCCCGAGAGTTGTCAAGGGCCATAGTCAAACGCCGAACGCCATGCGATCCCAACAAACAATGCGCATCGCGGACTGCCCGCATACCTGCTTGTCTTGCGCCAATGAAAAAGCTGAGGCCGAGGCCTCCGCAATGGACAATGAAGCGATGCCGTCGCTACAGCAGGCCGGATTCCGCGAACGAGTACGGTGTGCCCTGGCCGACGATGAAGTGATCCAGCACCCGCACATCGATCAGCGCCAGTGCGGCTTGCAGTTTCTGCGTCAGAATGCGATCCGCGTTCGACGGTTCGGTGGCACCCGAGGGGTGCTGGTGGGCAAGGACGACCGCGGCGGCGTTCAACTCCAATACACGCTGCACGACGACACGCGGATAGACTGAAGTCGAAGTGAGCGTGCCCCTGAACATCGGTTCGTAGGCCAGTACCTTGTGCATGCTGTCTAGGAAGACAACGGCGAATATCTCGTTGGGCTCAGCGACCAACTTCAGACGCAGATAGTCGCGCACGGCGGCCGGTTGGCACAAGTACGGCCCGGCTTTGAAGACGCGCCTCTCCAGCAGCACGATGGCTTGCTGGATGATCCAGTCCTCGTGTTGGCTGGCGACGATGGAAAGTGACTCCACGCAGGAATCATTGGCGACGAAAGACATGGCGAACCTCCAGACGGTAGGAACGGAGGACGCGCACCTTTGGGGAGGCGAGCCCCCCAAGGGATGAATACAGCGAGACAAGGTGCATCCACCACCGCGGCTGCGGTGATCGTTCGCGACCAGGATGCGAGGCGAACGGGTTGCGGTCAGCGCAGAGGACTGCGCCGTAGCCTCAAGGACCGCGGGCTACCTGGGCATGTCGCCGACAGCATCGGCAGGCATCTCGGTTGTGGGTGTGGCGGCCGGTTCGTCAGCCGCCAGCATGTCCATGGCCGACAGCAAGGCGTCACCCTCGATCGGCCCCTGCAGCAGGATTGCCTGGCCGGTCTGGCGATCCTGCAGGCGCAGCGACGGCGTGGCGGTCACGCCGCTCTTCGTGGCTTCTGCGGCCTGGGCGCGGATGACCGCACCGGACCGCTCGCTCGCGATGCACTGCTCGATGGCTGGCGTGGAGCCGGGATAGCGCAGGCCATCGGGCAAGCCTTGGCCGTCGCTGCGGGTGTGGGCATAGACCCATTCGATCGCTTGCCAGAAGGCTGCATGTCCGCCCGCTTCGGCGGCGCATTCCGCCAGACGTGCCTCGGCTGACGCAGCCGGCTCGTGCGCGGCCAGCGGCTGGTGGTGCCATTGCAGGGCCACGTCGGCGTTGTTGCCGACCCAGCGTTTGAGCTGCGGGAAGTACTCCCGGCAGAACGGACATTCCAGGTCGGCATAGAGCGTCAGCGTGAAGCGGCCCTCAGGGTTGCCCAACTGCCAGGGCGGCCCGGCCACCTGCGCAGTGCTGACCGGCGCGGACGACTGCGGTGAGGATTCGCCGGGCGACCGGGACACGAGCCAGATCAGCAACAGCAGGACCAGCGCAGCAGCCAAAGCCCAGGGCCAGCGGAACCGCCCGTGGCGACGGCGGAACGCCTGCACCTGCATTGGAATGGAAGGACGTTTCTGCTCCATGGCGTTCTCCGGCTTACGGCAGTTCCAGGGCCGGCGACTCGATGCCGCGAGCCTGGTCGATCTTCTCGGCCACCTTGAAGGCCGCTTCCAGTTCGGTGCAGCCGTATTGCTGCATGAGCTGGTAGCGCTCGGCCTTCTCTTCGGGTTCGGTCTGCGCGAGCGCGAGGTACAGGCTCGGCGGCACGGAGCGGAACAGCACTTCCATGCTCTTGGAGAGGATGACGCCCTCGGTGAACTTCCCCGCTTCTTTGCGCGCCGAGAGCATCAGCGCCTTCTGCGCTGGGCTCAACTCGCGGAACCGCGCGATCTTCTCGACTTCATCGGGTGGCATGCTGAGACAGATCCACCACTCGATCATGTTGAGCATGGGCTCTGCGGCGCGCGGCAGATCGTCGATGTTCTGCGTTGCGAGCCAGAACCACGCGCCGAGCTTGCGCCACATCTTGGTGATCTTGACCACGTAGGGCGCGAGCAGCGGATTCTTCGTGATCACGTGCCCCTCATCGGTGACGTTGATGATCGGGCGGCCCAGGTACTGATCGCGCTCGGCAATGTTGTTCACCGTGCTGATCAGGCTGATGTACGCGATGGAGAGCTGCGCATTGTAGCCCTCGCGCGCATAGGTCGCCAGGTCGACCAGGGTGATGTCGGCCTCGGGCCACGGCGTGCCGTCGCGGTCGAACATCTCGCCATCCGTGCCTTGGCAGAACATATCCATGGCGTCTGCCATCTCCAGCAGCCGCACGCGCCGCATCTCGGGCAGCATCGGGTCCTGGCCGCGGGCGCGCAGCGCGTTGCGCACGTCGCGCGTGAGCACGGTGCGCTTCTCGCCACCTTCGCCATGGCAGCGCTCGGCGGCGTCAAGGATGCACTGGCGGATCAGCGAGCGATCGGCCCGCGTCATCCGGGCCTCTTCCTTGTCTTCGCCGCCCGTGATCATCAGTCGCGCCGTGATCTCCAGTTCGCCCAGCACGTCGCGCTGCTCGTCGGCTTCCATCGCGGAAGTGTCCGGCGGCAGGTCTTCGTCCAGCGCATCCGCATCGAGCGTCTGCACATCGCTCGGCGTTTCGATCAGCCGGCGCGCATCGGCGAATGGCGCGAGGCTGATGCCCGAGCCTGGGGCCAGCTTGACCCGGTTCACGGTCAGGCCCAGGCGCTTAGCGAAGTCGCTGAACAGGCCGAAGCTGTTGCCGGCTTCGACGATGAAGAGGCGCGGCCGGTAGATGGCCGTGACCTGGTTCAGCAAGTTGTTGAGCGTGGCGCTCTTGCCGGAGCCGGTCGGGCCGAACAGGAACAGATGGGCATTCATTTGCCGATCCAACCTGTTCAGGGGATCGAAGGTGATCGGGCCACCACCGCGATTGAACATCGTGATGCCAGGATGCCCCGTGCCCTGGGCCCGGCCCCACACCGGCGAGAGGTTGGCGGCGTGCTGCGCGAACATCAGTTGCGTGTACCACTTCTTGCGATCCTGGCTGGGGTTGTAGCAACACGGCAGCCAGCGCAGGTAGCTGTTGAGCGGCGCGACCTCGTCGTCTTCGCGCACGGGCTGCAGGCCTGCGTTGAGCATCACGTTCGCGAGATGAAGGCCGCGCCTGTCCAGTTCCGCTTCATCGCGGCCACGCAGGTAGAACGCCAGTGTGCCGCGATAGAGCTTGTGCGCACTGCCGATCAGGGAGCGGGCTTCATGCACGTCCTTGAGCGTCTGCTCCGACGCCAACGTCTCGCCGACGGCTTTTTTCGCCAGGTGGTTGAGATCCGCTTCGAGGACATCCTGCGGCGTGGCGACCATCGTGAGACACATCAAGGTGTCCTCCGGCATCTGGTCGAACAGCGTGTTGATCGCATCGCCCTTGCGCGTCTCGCCGGTCAGGTGCCCGGTGCCGGGCGGCATGCGCAGGCGGTCCGTGATCAGCACGCGGTGCGGCATGCCATCGAAATACCAGGTGCCATGCACCACGTCGGAGCGCGGCTGACCGAAGAACAGCCGCTGGCTGAAATCCCGCCCGCTCGCCAGTTCGATCTCGCCGTCTTCGGTCTCGTCTGGATAGCGGGCCAGCGCATAGAAGCGCTCCCGGTCCTCGGCCCCAGGCCCGAGCAGCATGGGACGCGGGTTGAACCACCGCAGCAGCCAGTCGTGGATGTCGGCCGCGGCCATGCGCCGGGCCTGGATGCCGGCGTTCGCCAGCCCGCCGCACAGGCGGTCGCAGACGATATTGAGCATCTGCTCGGGTGTCTGGCCGCGGCGGCTCGTCTGGCCCTGTCCCTGTCCGGTCACGCGGCGATAGACCACCATCCGCACGCGCCGCGTCTGGCCGCGCCAGCGCAGCCGCGTGACCACCGAGTCCTCGAACAGGCCACCCGGCTTGGCCACCGCGCGCAGGTGGTGGCCGAAGAAGCGAAGGTAGAACTCGGTGAAGGCCGTATCGCGGGCGCGCGGCTGCACGTAGTCGCGCAGGGTCTGCATGTACTGATCGAAGCTGGGCTCGTCCTGGGCGTAGAGCTGCAGCACCCAGGGGTTCTCATCCAGTTCGTCGAAGCTGTCCTGGAGCGCGTTCTCCAGGGCATCGCGGGCATGCGCGAGCCAGCCGGGTTCCCTGCCCTCGGTGCCCAGCGGCACCAGCTCGAAGAAGGCCGCCACCGATTGGCCGTCCTCCAGCAGCATGGAGTTCGACTCGGGCAGGAACTCCACCCAGGGCAGCAGTTCCGCAAACGAGGGCGCGACGTCGTACAGCGCCTGATCGTCCGCCACGGTCACCGGCCGGCGGCCCTGGACCGCCGCGCCGGGTTCGGGGATGCCGGCCTGATGCAAGGCCTCGACGTGGCGCTGCCAGCCGTCCGGCTGCTCGTCCTCAGTGGTGTCGCCGGCGCTGGTGGCGGCGAGCCTGGACCAGGGAAGTTTCCAGCGCATCAGTAATCCTCCACGCGCTCGCCCGGCATGGCGTACTGAATGCGCTGGTACAGCGGGAACACCGTCGTATAGCCCGGCACGGGCACCGGATCGGTGCCGGCCAAGTGCGGGTACACGTACATCACCAGATCGGGATTGGGCAGGCGCTGGAACTGGCGATAGACCTCATTGCGCGCCGTGCGCGTGTAGCGCATCTGCTCGGCGGGCGCGGCCTGCATGTCCACCTCGGTCAGCGGCCGGCGCAGGCTCTGGCGCGCATCGAGCAACTGCCTGCGGGTCACCTGGCCGGCGCCACCGCCGCCGTCCCCGGCGTTCTGCTGCCAGATGTCCATCATCGTGCTGTCGCCGTGGGGCAGTAGCTTTTCCTTGCTGGTGGCGCAGCCGCCGAGCACCGCGACGGCGAGGGCCAGCACCAGGCCCTTAGTCAAGTTCGAGAGCATGGCTTTCTCCTGCGCGGTGATCGACCTTGCGGCCTTCGGGATCGAAGTCGATGGCGAGCGGCTTTTCGAGATGGACGGCGACCTTGGCGCCGGGCTGCACGTACACCGCCGCGAAAGCCTGGCCGTAGAGCTTGTTGACCCAGCTCGACATTTCCTGGACGCCACTGGCGAGAATCCGGCCCACGGCTTCCTGGCCGCTGATGCCGACCGTCCCGATCGACCCATCGGCGCCGACATAGGACGCCCTGCCGCTGTCGGATTCGATGAGCGAGGCCACCCCGGCACCGGCCGCCGTGATCAGGGCCTGCGAGCCGAGGTACTGCTGGGCGTTGCTGCGCCGCTCGCCGCTGACACAAGGGATGCCGTAGGGATCGCTGATCCAGCCCAGGCCCCCACTTTGAGAGTTCTGCTGCTGGTTGTTCTGCTGGTTGCCGTCGCGGTCCTCGGGAATGGTGCGGATCGTGCCGTCATGGAAAACGAAGGTGATGCTGCGCACCTGGCCGCGCACGCACGAGAGCGTCCAGTCGCCCGAGGCGGTGCCGGAGAACACGGCGCCGGCCACGTCGGGGATGTCGATTCCGTTTGCCGTGAGGTTGTCGGGGCCGACCAGGACCTTGAAGGGGTACGGGTCATTCACCGTCCCGTCGATCGGCACGCGGCCGATCAGCGCCGTCATCGCCACCGACCCCATGAGCGTCGAGTTCGTCGGCACGGTATAGACGGGCTTGGCGGACGTGACCCCGGCGGCGCGCGCACCTGCGTTCGCCACGGTTTCCGCCGTCGTTTCCAGCGTGCTTTGCGCGGGGCCGAAGCTCGTCGGGAAGTTCATGCCGCTACCCGTGCCGCGACTGCCATTGCGCCCATCGGCGGACTTCGCGTCGTCCGGCTCGACCCAGCGCACGCCGCCTTCCATCCCGGCCTCGTCGCCATCGCGCAAGCCCAGGCCCACGGGCAGATCGGCATGGCCGCCGCCGCGCCCGCCGATGCTGTCCAGGCGCCGCTGCAGGTCGGCGAGCAGCCCCTCGGTCTGCTGGCGCTCGCTGGCCGCCTGCTGCTGGTCGCGGCGCAGATTGGAGCGTTCGGCCTCCAGCGCCGAGTTGATGCGCTGGTCGATGGAGTTCTCGCGCTGGCGCAGGCGCTGGTTCTCTTCGCGCTGGGACTTGTTGTCCGAGAGCGCGGTCTGAAGCTCGGTGCGCAATTGCTTCACTTGCGCCACCAGGGTCGCCACGGTATCGCGGGGGGTATCGCCCTCGATGCCAAGCGCCTTCATCTCCTCGGGCGTGAGCTGGGCGCCGGCATCGGCGGCAGGCTGTGTCGACGTGCTCCCACCGGAGAACATCCGGATGGCGACGAACACCACCAACAGGGCTACGGGGATCATCAGCCACTTCAGGAGTCCGTTACTGCGCATGGCGAGCCTCCTTGCCGTCTGCGGCCTCGCTGTCCCGTGCCTCGGTCAGCGGCTGCGGCAGATGCGCGGCCGGATCGAAGCGGCGGATGGCCGGCAGCAGTGACTGCGCCAGGCTACGCCCGCGCGTCACCAGGTACAGGACGGTGGTGTCCTCGGGCGTTCCGCGCGGGCCGAGCGCCTCGTGCTGGAAGGTGGCCGTGAGGAAATCGCCTTGCAGCACGCGCGGGTCGAGGGTGATCCAGCCGCTGCTGCCGTTGGTGAGACGCACGGCGGTGACCCACTGGTCTTCCAGCCGCCACGACGCGAGCGCGACCGCGCGCACCGGCAGCGTCGGCATCAGCGTGGTCAGGTCCATGTCGCGGCGCAGATTGACCCGCATGACACCCGGCAGCGGATCGACCGTGCGCAGCGGTGCGTAGAGGTTCTGCGCGGCGAAGCGCGTCAGCACGACCGGGACCGGGGTTTCACGCCGCGCCGTCCGCGCGCCTGCCTGATCCTGGGCGCGCGCCGAGTGCGCGTCGGCACCCTCCGGCTGATCGCCATAGCGCGCCTGGGTGCTGTTGCCCTCGACGATGCGCACCGGCTCCAGCTCGGCTTCGCCGTCCTTGGCCAGCTCGGCGGCGATGTCCAGCAGGATCAGCGCACCCGTGTCGGCGTCCTGCAATTGCAGCCGTGTGGGTTCGATCGGCTCGCTGGCGCGCAGGTACACCGCGCCGCCCGCGCTCTGCACGCGCAGGCGTTCGCCCACGCCGGCAGGCACGCCCACGCGGACGTTCCTGTCGATGAACACGATGCGCTCCTGGCCGACACGCAACGGCACGGCCAGCGGCAGACGTTCCCAGCGCAGGATCTCCACCGCATGGGCGACAGGTGCCGCGACTACAACCAGCAGCCCCAGCAGTGCGAGTACAGGATGCTTCATGGGGTTTCTCCTTGGGGCGCTTGCGGCGCCAGACCACCGGGCGCCGGGCCCGTCGGCTCCGGGGCACCGATGCGCTGCGGCGCACCTTCATAGCAGTCGAGCACCAGGCCGAACGGGTTGCGGGCGGGATCGATGTCCACGCGCGTGACCTTGATGGGGTAGCGCACCAGGGCGCGCTTGACCTGTTCCGCGCCGTAGTACTCGTCGGCGCTGATGTCCAGTGTCACCACCCAGTCGCGGTCGGAGACCACGCGCACGCGCGCCGTAGGGTCGTCGCCGTAGCCGCGGCCCGGGATTTCGTAGATGCCGCGCACGCGCTGGCGCAACTCACCCGTGCTACGGCGGTAGTCATAGTCCGCCCGCAGGAAGGCCTGGCAGGACGGCGTGAGGTACGGCGAGAGTGTGTGGAGGTTGCGTGCGTAGTCCTCTTCGCCATTCGTGGGCCAACGGTGGAGGGTTTGAAACACGTAGAACGTGAACGCATAGACCGATTCGGGCGGCACTTCCCACCACTTCCGGGTACTGCCGGATCGCAGGTCAGGGGGGACATGAATGGTCAGATCGCGCGGGGCGCTCCACCAGCCGCCGCCCATGACCAGGGCGACGATGACCAATGCCCCCGCGCCCAGCCGCAGCGTCTTGATGTGCGCCTGCAGGTGGGTGATCTCGTTCTTGAAGCGGCTCATCGCGCCCCCTTTGAAGCAGACCTTCGGGTGGTCCAGAAGCCGGAGCGCGAGATCAGCACGTGGCCTCCCACCCAGCCCGCCATCAGCGGATGGCGCGTGGTGATGCGCCATTGCAGTTGCCGATACAGCCAGGTGTCGGGGCGCCCGCGCTTGAGGCGCCGCAGGATGCCGCCGCCGATGAAGACGCCCAAGGCCACGCCCAGGACGACGAACGTCGGCGCGATGGCGATCGTGCGAAACACCCAGGAAAGCGGCGCGCCGACCAGCAGGCCGGCGGCGCCGGACAGGCCGCAGCAGATCCACAGCTCGTCGGCGGTGAGGCCGCGCACGACAACGGGATGGCGGTTGAGCCGGTGCGGAAGGAACGTGACCGTCCCGTCCGCACGGACGTGCTGCTGCTCGGACATACCGGCCTCGCTTTACAGGATGCCGGTGGCTTCGGTGAGCAGCCAGATGCCGATCACGAGCAGGACGGCGCCGATGGCAACGGTCAAGCCGAACTGGCCCCACGTTTTGCGGCCGGTGTGGATTTCCGCATAGGTGCCGTAGGCGTGGTAGCAGACACCGATGAAGATCGACGCGATTACCAGCAACGCGATCAGCATGATGATGTCGTAGCCGTAGTTGCGGATCGTCTCCATGATGCCGCTGCCGGCGCCCCGGGTCGGGTTCTCCAACTGCGGCAGGCCTTGAGCGAACGACAGCGCCGGCAGCGCGGCGGCGCCCAGCGCCACGGCAGCGCGCTGGACAAAACGAGAAGTGAGGATGCGGTTTTGCATGGTCATGCCTTTCAGGTCAGGAGAGGAGGAAGAAGCTCAGGACGAGGTACATCGCGACGAATCGGATGCAGACGCCGAGGAACTGGCGCTGGTTGAGGCGGCTCTCGGACCACCCCACGTAGGCCGTTCGGATGGCCCAGACGCCCCAGACGAGCAGGACCGCGAACACGACGCCGACCAGGACGGTCGCCATCGCGGAAGGCGCGATGCCGCTGTTGGCTTGAAATGCCGAGACCTGGGCGCCGTTCATGGCTTGCCCTCCGCAGTCGTCGGCGACGATGGCTCAGCGATCCGTTCGGTGCGGTAGTCGCCGGCCAGTTCGGCGGGGTCGCGCGGCTGGTCGCGCGACGGCGTGAGATGGGCCTGGATGCCAGCGCGCACGCGCGCCAGGTCAGCCAGCAGCCGCGGGTAATCGAAGTGGTAGCGCTCGCCCGGGATGACGGGGGCATGCGCGGCGCTGTGCGCGACGGTGCGCTCCAGCGCGTCAAGCTGGCGAAGCGCCGCAGCCAGTTCCTGCCGCTGTACCGGCGTTTCGGCACGGGCCATCGGCGACTGGCCCAGCAGGAGGACCGTCACGAGAGCAAGGGGAAGAAGGGGCACGCCGCGATGCGCGGCGCGCAGCCAGATCGAAGCCACCATCGCGCCATTCCTGTGTGATCAGCAATGGCTTGATCGTGGAGATCAGGGCGGTTTCAGGCCGCAAACAATAGGAACCCGCAGATGACCGGATTGATGGCCTACAGGTACTTCTTGAAGCTGCCCGCGGTCAGGCTCACGGCCAGTCCCAGCAACGCTGCGCTGGGCAGCAGGATCAGCAGCGGATGCACGGAGATCGGCAGCGCCAGGTACGTGACCCACGGCAGCACGGCCAGCGGCATCAGGCTCGCTTTCGCGCGGTGGTAGATGAAGCCGGACTCGCGGCCCGCGCCGAACCGGCGCACGTCACGCCTCACCAGACCGTCGATCAATCCGACGAATGCCGCCGTGAAGATCAGCGGCAGCGTGAGCACCAGCACCAGCAGCCGCACGAGGAAGGTCAGCGTCGTGAATGCTGCGGCGATCAGGTAGCTCTCGGTCCAGACGTAGACCTGGCTGATGTAGTAGCGGAAGTTGCGCACCCCGTCCTGGTTCTTCCCGTGGCTCGGCGCACGGGCGCGCTCGGCGGTCTGGCTCATGCGCTCCAGCAGCCCCGAACGCACGAAGACCCATTCGTAGCCGGTATCCACCAACTCGTGCGCCGTGCGCCCTGGCTCCTGCACGACCACGCTGCGCGTGAAGTGGTTGGACAGGTGCCCCAGTTCGTACTGCAGCATCTGCTGGGAGTGCCGCCAGCTTTGATCCATCCAGAACAGGTGCATGCCCACGCACTCCATGACGATGGAGAACAGCAGCGAGCCGATCAGTATCCCAAGCAGCCGAAAGGGCAGCGTGATCGTGCCGATGATCAGACCCTGGCGGCGGCCTTGCTCCCTTCGTGTGGTGCCGGCGGCATCGCTCATGGTGCGGCCTCGTCTCTGACCATATCGCCCGCGCTGGAGGCAGAAGCGTCGGCGGTGGCCACCTCATCAAGCAGGTCATCGGGCAAGGCCGTGTTCTGCAAGGCCGGGGAACTGGTGAACTCCCACCACTGTGTGACCTCGCTGTAGCTCTGGCGCATGTAGCCCGCGAGTTGTTGCAGATCCTGTGGCATGACCTCATCGGGGTCAGGGGCCGGCAGCGGCATCCTGACCTTCCAGAGCTGACCGCCCTGCAGCAGCGCGAAGCATTGGCCTTTGGGCAGGCCGACGACATGCGACGGCTCGATCATCGGCACGCTGGACATGCTGATGCGGTCCTGCGTGTTGCTGGTGAAATCCGTCGCGCCGCGAATGTCCGAGGCGTCGGTCGCGCCGGAGACGATGGTGGTGGTATAGACCTCGACCTTCGGCAATTGCCGGGTCAGCAGTTCGGCGGTGGACGTCTCCCTGACCCGCAACATGAAGAGGTTGTTGAAGTTTCCGATGACCTGACCCGCTTTGGCGCGATTGCCGATACGGGCCTCGATGTCCGAAAGCGTTTGCGTGTACGCCGTGACCTGCAATCCTGCGCCACCGCCCTTGTTGATGAGCGGCACGAATTCGTCGCCCATCAGTTCATTGAACTCATCGGCGTGGACGTTGATCGGCACGCGCGCGCCGGCCGATGCGCCAGGCAGGCCATCGTCGATCCCGTGTTTGTAGATATGTCCGGCGACCGACACGAGGTCGGAGAACATGGAGTTGCCGACCGCTGCGGCGACTTCCGCATCTGACAGCGCATCCAGGCCCACATAGACGATGGCCCGCTTACGGATGATCTGCATCCAGTCAAAGATCGGCCGCGGATCGGCCAGGTCGGAGTAGTTCGGAGCCAGGAGCTGGGCGATCTTGCCGCTGGTGAGCTTCTCCAGCAGTGGCAGCAAACTTGCGACGATCTTGTCGAAGTACGTCTTGTCGTAGCGCACGGCACTACGCAAGCCGTCCAGCACCGGGTCGTAGTTGCGCGCCTGGGAGAGGTACTGCTCCAGCGCGACCACGCGCTTCTCGCGCCCGATCATGTTCCTCGGGATGTTTTTCTCGTTGAGCTTGGCCTCGATCTGGACGATCACCTCCCAGGCCTTGGGCTCGGTCCTGGCGAAGTAGTGCTGGGCGTATTCGATGAAAAGCGCGTCGATGTTGATGACGTGCCGCTGGATCAGCATGTAGTCCGGCCGCTGCCCCAGTTCCACCAAGGCGCGGGCGACAATGTTCACGAACCTCCACGCGAACTCCCGAAATGCCGCGCTGTTGCCCTCGCCGGAGAGTTGCCCCGCGATGCGCGTGGCGACTTCCGAGATGCGGCCGAAGCGACCCACCGCGTTGTAGCGGGCGCTGATCTCCGGCCAACCCAGGTGAAAGATGTAGAACTCGCCTTCGCGACCCGCACGCTTGGCCTCGACGTACATCCTCTTCAGGAGATCGGCATCACCCTTGGGGTCGATGACGATGACGACTTCGTGCTCGCCCGCGGCATTCCTCCTGCGGATGTCCTGAGTCACGAACAACTCAGCGAGGCGGGTCTTGCCTACGCGGGTGGTGCCCAGGACCAGCGAATGGCCGACGCGCTCTCCAAGCGGCAGGCTGACGTCCACTTCGTCGGGTTCGATGCCGTGCAGCCGCGGCAGGCCGCCTACGGGCGGCAGTGGCCGTACCGGATTGAAAGGCACGTCACAGCCGGTGAGCTTTGACAGCCGGGACAGCGGGAACGGTGCGAACTCCAGCCGTTCCTCCAGACGCCGCGCCAGCCGATAGGCCGGCGTCGGCTCGACGTAGCGGCGGAACTCCGGCCGGTACGTCTGCATCAGCCTATGGGTGTGCTTCTGCTCCCACAGGAAACCGCGCCCCACAAACAGGCGCTGCTGGCTGACAGGCACGTCCTTGCTCGTCATCACGTAGCGCGGCAGGCGACGGATGTTGCGGCGGTAGCGCAGGATCACGCGGGCATCGCGGTATCGGATCGCGCCGTAGCTCCCGAACGCCAGCGCGGCGCCGACGCCCATGGCCGGGCTCAGCGCGAGCGACCACGGGGCCACCAGGGACAGAAACGCGGCGCCTGCACACGCTGCGACGGTGTATAGCTCCACCGCTGGGCGAAGCAGAACCTCGACCGGCTGTTTCCCCGACATGGCTTCATTGCTCGATGCCGGTGGCCGTGATCAGCGCCGGGTAGTGCCGCAGGCCCAGGCGCTGGGCCAGGTCATCGCCGGCCACGGGCGCGAGCGGCACGCCGGGCACCAGGGCACGCAGCCGCGCCAGGGCCTGCACGGTCTCGACGTTGACCACCAGGCCGGCCGCACCACGCTCGCGCAGCGCGGCCGCATGGCGGCGAAGCCAGGCATGGGATGCTTCGTCGTCGCCGACGATCACGAATGGCCGCAGGCCGGGTGCCTCGATCACCCGCCGCGCGACGGTGCCCGGCGTGAGCTTGGCACTGCGCACGGGCAGCATCGCAGCTTCGTCCGCGGGCGTGGCGGGAACCTGGAGCGTCGGAATGGGCGGGCGTGCCGGACCATCGCCGCGGGGCTGGAGATTGAGAGTTTCGTAGTACGGCAGCGCCGATGTGCCGCCACGGTCCTCGACCACGGTCAGCGGCTCGCCAGCGCGCGAGGCCAGCGGCAGGCCTGCCAGCAGCACGAGCAGGCCCTTCGCTACGAGGTTGGCTGGATGGGGTTTCGTCATGGGGATGTCTCCTGGCGCGCGGCCATGACCGCGGCGGTTGGGCGCGTGCCCTGCACGCGGGCAAGGTGGCGGGACACGCTGCGGCGATAGCGGGCGGCGGGCTCACCGCCCGCAGGACGGTGGTAGCGGCCAATCGCCAGCAACCAGTCCTCGCCTGGGGTGTGCTGCTCCTTCAGGATCTCGGCCGCGATGGCGAGATTGCGGTACGGGTCGAGCAAGTCGCACGCGCCGGCGTAGCGCTGCTGGTGGTAGCCGAGGTTGATCTGGCCCAGGCCCGCGTCGATGCGCGTGTGCGGCGTGGAACGCATGGCCTGCTGCAAACCCGCGCAGGCGTCGGCGCGGGTCGCGTAGCGGCGCGACTGGCCGGCGATGTTGAGGGACCAGGGCCACGGCACGATGCGCCCGTTGCGCCGGATGCCGCTCTCCTGCAAGGCCACGGCGTAGAGCACCGTCGAGGGGATGCCCGCGCGCTGGGCGGCGAGCTGGTAGGCCGGTGGCGGAACCTCCTGGGCATGGGCTGTGCAGGCGAACAGGCCAGCAGCGAGCACCAGTGCGCGCAAGAACTGCGAAACGGAGGTGGCCGTTACGGCTGGCGCTGCCATTGGCCGTTCACCTCGCGCACGACCGCGGGCAAATCGCCGGGCAGGCCCAGCGACAGCCAGCGGCCGCCGTCGTGGTTGAGCGTGATGCTGCCGCTGCGCACGCGCGCCGGATCGACGTTCGCGCGCTTGG
>Ga0255334_1000323_pt1 | contig 43310 bp, 38 predicted proteins | sample EtOH5_35cm_T3_12_FD_202080 | JGI IMG/M metagenome (GOLD analysis project Ga0255334, IMG submission 202080) | Sandy soil microbial communities from University of British Columbia, Vancouver, Canada - EtOH5_35cm_T3_129 | ecosystem: Engineered > Artificial ecosystem > Sand microcosm > Unclassified ...
AGACCCGTCTCGGCGAACCGGACGCCCGTGGCCGTCGCAGCCCCGAGCCGATCCCGGGTTCCGAAGAGATCATCCCGGCCGACGCCGTGGTCATCGCGTTCGGTTTCCGTCCGAGCCCGGCGTCGTGGTTCGAACAGCACAGCATCCAGACCGACAGCCAGGGCCGCGTCGTGGCCCCGGAGCAAGGTCAGTACAAGCACCAGACCAGCAATCCGAAAATCTTCGCCGGTGGCGACATGGTTCGCGGTTCTGACCTGGTGGTCACGGCGATCTTCGAAGGCCGCAATGCCGCCGAAGGGATCCTGGATTACCTGGGCGTTTAACCCGCGTTCAACTGACTGCAATGCAATACCTGTGGGAGCTGGCCTGCCAGCGATAGCATCACCTCGGTGTACCTGACAAACCGAGGTGCCTGCATCGCCGGCAGGCCAGCTCCCACAGTGTTTTGTGGTGCTACAAAATCAACATTCCACCGCGACAAATTGACCCGATAGACAAAAGGCTGACCTGCAACCGTGCCTTTTGCGTCGCGCTCTGAGAAAATGCCCGCACTTTTTTTCCGGATGCCGACATGACTGCCCTGAAGAACGACCGTTTCCTTCGCGCCCTGCTCAAGCAACCCGTAGACGTCACGCCTGTCTGGATGATGCGTCAGGCCGGTCGCTACCTGCCGGAATACCGCGCCAGCCGTGCCAAGGCCGGCGACTTCATGAGCCTGTGCATGAACCCGGAGTTCGCTTGCGAAGTCACGATGCAGCCGCTCGACCGCTACCCACAACTGGACGCGGCGATCCTGTTCTCCGACATCCTGACCATCCCCGATGCCATGGGCCAGGGCCTGTACTTCGAAACCGGTGAAGGTCCGCGCTTCAAGAAAGTCATCAGCACGATGGCTGACATCGAAGCGCTGCCGATTCCTGATCCGCACAAAGACCTCGGCTACGTCATGGACGCGGTCAGCACCATCCGCCGCGAACTGAACGGCCGCGTGCCGCTGATCGGCTTCGCCGGCAGCCCATGGACCCTGGCCACCTACATGGTCGAAGGCGGCTCGTCGAAAGACTACCGCAAGACCAAAACCATGCTCTACGACAACCCGCAAGCCTTGCACCTGCTGCTGGACAAGCTCGCGCAGACGGTCACCAGCTACCTCAACGGCCAGATCATGGCCGGGGCGCAAGCGGTGCAGATCTTCGACAGTTGGGGCGGCAGCCTTTCGGCGGCGGCGTACCAGGAATTCTCCCTGGCCTACATGCGCAAAATCGTCAGCGGCCTGATCCGCGAACATGAAGGCCGTAAAGTGCCGGTCATCCTGTTCACCAAAAATGGCGGCCTGTGGCTCGAAAGCATTGCTGATGCTGGCGCTGACGCGCTAGGCCTGGACTGGACCTGCGACATCGGCAGTGCCCGTGATCGCGTCGGCAGCAAAGTCGCCCTGCAAGGCAACATGGACCCGACCGTGCTCTACGCCAAGCCAGAAGCCATTCGCACCGAAGTCGGTCGCATCCTTGCCAGCTACGGCAAGGGCAGCGGCCACGTGTTCAACCTCGGCCATGGCATCACCCCGGAAGTCGACCCGGAACACGCCGGCGCCTTCCTGCGCGCGGTGCATGAACTGTCGGCGCAGTATCACGAGTGATCGTGACGGGTTAACAAACACCCTGCTTTTCTGTGGGAGTGAGCCTGCTCGCGATGGCGGCATAACAGCCAACTTAGATGTTGAATGTTATGGCCTCATCGCGAGCAGGCTCGCTCCCACAGTTGTTTTGTATTGGATCAAATTCAGGCTTTCACTCCACCCAGCGGCGGCAACTTCGCCAGTTTCAACGCCACCAACAGCGCAATCACCAGCAACCCGCCAATGAACAACCCGATTCCGTTCCACCCGCCCAAGTGCCAGAACACCCCGCCCGCCGTCCCCGCAATGCTCGAACCGGCGTAATAGCTGAACAGATAAAGCGACGATGCTTGCCCTTTGGCCTTGATAGCTCTGCGGCCAATCCAGCTACTCGCCACCGAATGGGCGCCGAAGAAGCCGAAGGTGAAGATCAGCATGCCGATGATCACCACCGGCAGCGGCGTCAACATGGTCAGTGCAAGGCCGGCGATCATTAGCACGATGGTCGCCCACAGCACTTTGCGACGGCCGAGCTGGTCGGCCAACGAGCCGATTTTCGCTGAGCTGTAGATACCCGACAGATACACCACCGAGAGCAGCCCGACGAAGGCCTGATCCATGTGGTACGGCTCGGCCAGCAGGCGATAGCCGATGTAGTTGAAAAGGGTGACGAACGCGCCCATCAGCACGAAGGCTTCAAGGAACAGCAGCGGCAGGCCGGCGTCACGAAAGTGCAGGGTGAAGCCGTCAATCAGGCTGCGCGGGTGCAAAGAGCGGGCGCGGAAGTTGCGCGACTCGGGAAGGATTTTCCAGAACACCGCCGCTGCGATCAGGGCCAGGCCGCCGATCACCAGCATCGCTGTGTGCCAGCTGACGAAGTCGATCAGCACGCCAGTGATCAAGCGTCCGCACATCCCGCCAATCGCGTTGCCGCCGATGTACAAACCCATGGCCAGGCCGATGTGCTGCGGGTGAATCTCTTCACTCAAGTACGTCATGGCAACCGCTGCCAGGCCACTCAATGACAACCCTATCAGCGCCCGCATCACCAGCACGCCGTGCCAGCTCGGCATCATGGAACTGGCGATTGTGCAGAGCGCGGCAGCGAACAGCGCGGCGACCATCACCGGTTTACGCCCGATGCGATCGGAGATCGGGCCGGTGATCAGCAGACCAATGGCGAGCATGCCGGTGGCGACCGACAGGATCAGGCTGCTCTGGGCGGCGTTGATGGCGTACTCATGGGACAGCAGCGGCATCATCGGTTGCACGCAATAAAGCAGGGCAAAGGTCGCGAAGCCGCCGCAGAACAGCGCCAGCACCGTGCGCATGAACATCGGCGTGCCTTTTTCGATGTAGATCTCCTTTAATTCGGCGACAACATCGTCCACCGCTGCGGGCGGAACTTCATGGGCAAGGGGAGCAACAGCAGTTTTCACTTCGGACCTCGGAGGGCGCAGCCGGTCAGGCAATGAAAAAAGCATATAGCTGCCTAATGATTCAATCCAATATATTGTTCGACCTGTTTGATAGGTTTAACGACCTAATGGAGTTTTCATGGAATTGCGTCACCTGCGCTACTTCATCGCCGTCGCCGAAGAGCTGCACTTTGGCCGCGCCGCCCAGGTGCTGGGCATCTCGCAACCACCGTTGAGCCAGCAGATTCAGGCGCTGGAGCAAGAGGTGGGCGCGCGGTTGTTCGAGCGGACCAATCGTCGGGTCGAGCTCAGTGAAGCCGGTCGACTGTTTCTGGAAGAGGCGCGGCTGGTGTTGGCACAGGTCGACAAGGCGGCGGATGTTGCACGGCGGGCGCAGCTGGGTGAGCTGGGCGAACTGAAGATTGGCTTCACCTCGTCGGCGCCATTCAACTCGACCATCCCTCAGGCGATTTTTTCGTTTCGTCAGCGATTCCCGGCGGTGCACCTGAATCTGCGGGAGATGAGCAGCACTCAGGTAGCGGATGCGCTGGTGGATGAGTCGATTGAAGTCGGGATCATGCGGCCGCTTGGGTTGCCGGACTCGCTCAGCGTGGTGGAGCTGATGCGTGAGCCACTGGTGGCGGTGCTCAGCTCCAAGCATCCATTGGTGAACGACAGCGAAGAAGGCTTGTTTCTGTCAGCCCTGGCCCTCGAGCCTTTCGTATTTTTCCCACGCAGTTATGGCAGTGGTCTGTACGCACAATTGCTCAGCCTGGCCCGGGATGCCGGTTTCAGTCCGCACTTTGCCCAAGAGGCGGGCGAGGCTATGACGATCATTGGTCTGGTGGCGGCGGGGTTGGGTGTTTCGGTGCTGCCGGCGTCTTATCAGCGGATGCGCATCGATGGGGTGGTCTATCGGCCTCTGCTCGATCCTGAGGCCGTGTCGGCGGTGTGGCTGGTGCAGCGCAAGGATCAGAAGTCGCCGATGGCCAAGGCGTTTGTGGAGTTGTTGACGCGTAAGGTTGAGCCGCTGAAGGCGTGACTGCTTCGCAGTCATTCGCGAGCAAGCCCGCTCCCACAGTGGATGGTTGGTGGAACAAAAATCACTTCACACCGCAAATCCCTGTAAGCAGCCACACAACTGATCGTTCCCATGCTCTGCGTGGGAATGCCTCAACGGACGCTCTGCGTTCGGCTCTGGATGGGACGCAGAGCGTCCCGGGCTGCATTCCCACGCAGAGCGTGGGAACGATCAAATACAGCATCACCGTACCCGCGCTATAGCCCGCGCAGGGAGATCAGCGGTGCTGATGTATTAGAGCTTCAAGGTTTTGTTGGGAACGGCCGATAACCATCGTTGGACTCATCAAAACTATGGAGATACAGGATGTTCAAGCAGTTAACCTTCACCGCATTGCTGGCATTGACCGCTCTGACCGGTGGTTGTGCTTCGGTAAAAATGGCTGATGAAAACCAGGACGCTCAGGCCAAGACCTTCCAGGTCACCCCGGACAAAGCCAATATTTACGTTTATCGCAACGAGAGTATGGGCGCAGGCGTGAAAATGCCGGTTACGCTCAATGGCAAACCTGTAGGGCAGACTGTTGCCAAGTCTTACCTGATGTTAGCCGTCCCCGCTGGCCAGCAGACCCTGGTGTCGTCGGCGGAAAACGATTCTGAACTGAAACTCACCGCAGAAGCCGGCAAGAACTACTTTGTCTGGCAGGAAGTGAAAGTGGGCTTCATCAAGGCGCGCAACAACCTGCAAGTCGTCGACGACAAGACAGGCCGCGCTGGCGTCGCTGAAAGCAAATTGATTCAAGCTCAGTAAGCGTCCGAACGGCCCCTGCACCAGGGTCGCACCGCCGGATCGTTCCCACGCTCCCGCGTGGGAATGCCTCAACGGACGCTCTGCGTTCGGCTCTGGATGGGACGCAGAGCGTCCCGGGCTGCATTCCCACGCAGAGCGTGGGAACGATCATCTAACGCAGCATCACCGTCCTTCCCTGTTACGACCAACGCCGAAAGATCAGCGAAGTATTAACCCCACCAAACGCAAAGTTGTTGTTCATCACGTACTGGTTGCTCATCGGCCGGAACTCGCCGCGCAGGTAATCGAGTTTGCCGCAGTGCGGGTCGACGTCGTCGAGGTTGAGGGTGTGGATGTACAGGTCGCGGTTCATCATTTCGATGCTGAACCAGGATTCCAGCGCACCGCAGGCTCCGAGGGTGTGACCGAGGAAACTCTTTTGCGAGCTGATCGGCATGTGCTCGCCGAACAACGCGCTCGTTGCCAGTGTTTCGGCAATGTCGCCCTGTTCAGTGGCTGTGCCGTGACCATTCACGTAGCCAATGTCAGAAGGCTCTAGCCCGGCGTCTTCCAGCGCCAGTTCCATGGCCCGGCGCATGGTGACCTGCTCTGGGCGGGTGGCGTGCTGGCCGTCGGCGTTGCTGCCGAAACCGACGAGTTCGGCGTGGATGTGCGCACCGCGAGCCAAGGCGTGTTCGAGTTCTTCGAGCACCAGCATGCCGCTGCCTTCACCGATCACCAGGCCATCGCGGCCGCTGTCATAGGGGCGTGGGGAAGTCTGCGGTGCATCGTTTTTCAGGCTGGTGGCGTAGAGCGCGTCGAAGACCATCGCTTCGGTGGGGCACAGTTCTTCGGCACCGCCGGCGAGCATCAATGGCAGGCGACCGAACTTGACCGACTCGTAGGCATAACCGATGCCCTGGCTGCCGCTGGTGCAAGCGCTGGAGGTGGGGATCAGCCGGCCGGTGAGGCCGAAAAAGATGCTGATATTCGCCGCCGTGGTGTGCGGCATCATGCGCACATAAGAGTTGGCGTTCAGGCCCTCGGCCACTGAGTTGAGCAGCATGTTGCCGAACGCCTTGATCTCGTCGGTGCTGCCGGTGGATGAGCCGCAGGAAACGCCCATGCGCCCGTCCTTGATCGATTCGTCACCCAACAGACCGGCATCGGCCAATGCCTGTTCCGCCGCGCCGACCGCCAGGCGCGAGACCCGGCCCATGCTGCGCAATTGCTTGCGGGTCCAGTGGCTCGGCACTTTGAAGTCGTCGATCGGCCCCGCCAGGCGCGTGTTGAGTTCGGTGAAGCGATCCCACTCGTCCATCCGGCGAATGCCACTGCGGTTGGCCGCGAAGTTGGCGGCGATGGTGTCCCAATCGCTACCGAGTGAGGTGATGCCGGCCATGCCGGTGACGACGACGCGCTTCATCAGCACAGGCCTCCGTTGACGGCCAGAACCTGCCGGGTGATGTACGACGCTTCCGCCGACATCAGGAAATTCACCGCGCTGGCCACCTCTTCCGGGGTGCCCATGCGTTGTGCGGGGATCATTTTCATCATGTCTTCCACCGGCACGTTTTCATCGAGCATCGCGGTGTCGATCAAGCCGGGTGCGACACAGTTAACAGTAATTTTGCGCTTGCCCAATTCAATCGCCAATGCCTTCGCCGCGCCGATCAAACCGGCCTTGGAAGCGCTGTAGTTGACCTGGCCACGGTTGCCGATCAACCCGGACACTGAGGTGATGCAAACAATCCGCCCGGCGGCGCGACGACGAATCATCGGCATCATCACCGGGTGCAGCACGTTGTAGAAACCGTCGAGGTTGGTGCGCATCACCACGTCCCAATCCTCTTCGCTCAAGGCCGGAAAAGCACCGTCGCGCGTCAGGCCGGCGTTCAGCACTACGCCGTAATAGGCGCCGTGGGTTTCCACGTCGGCTTCAAGAATGGCTTTGCAGTTGGCGCGATCGGACACGTCGAATTGCACGATGCGCACGTTGCGCCCCAAGGCTTCGATTTCGGCCTTCACGGCTTCTGCGTCCGCCAGGCCACTGCGGCAATGCAGCACGATGTCATGCCCGGCCTGGGCCAGACGCAAAGCGATAGCACGGCCGATGCCACGGCTGGAACCGGTGATCAGTACGGATTCAGTCATGGCTGGGTTCCTTGGGTTTCATGAAGGTATTGAGCAGCCTGAGGCGGACGGAACACGTTCAGACGAGCGGTGGCGTGAATGCCGGGGGCGGTGATGTGGCATTCGAACACGCCCATGCCGTTGTCGTCCTCCAGCGAGCGGATGCCGTGGATGGTCAGCTCGGTGCCGGCAGGGAAGTGCTCGACGTTGCATTCGAATTTGCGGGTGCCGAGCAGAAACCCCAGCTCCACCGCATCGCCTCGCTGGCGCGCATGGCAACCGGCGTAGGCGGCGACGCTCTGGGCCATCAGTTCGATGCCGACCCAGGCCGGCAGGCTGCCGTCCGGGCGGTTGAACAGGCCATCGGGTTTGACCGTGAGGCGGGTATAAATCTGCTCATCATCGAACGACAGGATCTGCTCGATGAAGATCATGTCGCCAGCGTGTGGCAGCAGCTCGGCGATCGGCCAGTCAATCATGGGGCATCTCCGATAATCAGGCTGACGTTGTTACCACCGAAGGCAAAGGAATTGCTCATCAGATAGCGAGGTGCAATGGACGTCAGGCGATCGGCCGGGGTCACCCATTTCAGGGCTGGCAATTGGGGATCCGGTTGGCCGTCCCAGACGTGGGGCGCCAGGGCGTGGTCGCGGTTGACTGCACTCAGGCTCAACCAGCAGAACGCCGCTTCCAGGGCGCCGGCCGCACCGAGGGTGTGGCCGGTCATGGGTTTGGTCGACGAACACGGCACCCCCGCCGGGAACAACGTCGCCACTGCCAGGCTTTCCATAGCGTCGTTGTGTTGGGTGGCGGTGCCGTGCAGGTTCAGGTAATCGATCTGCTGCGGCTGCAGATTTGCTCGGCTCAAGGCTTTGCGCATCGCTTGCAGGGCGCCGCGGCCGGTCGGTTCCGGTGCGGAAATGTGATGTGCATCGGAGCTGGCGCCACTGCCGAGCAGGGCAATCGGCTGGCTGTCGCCGACATTTTTGCTCATCAGAAACAGCACCGCCGCTTCGCCAATGTTGATGCCGTTACGGTTCACCGAAAACGGGTTGCAGCGTTGCCCGGACACCGCTTCCAGCGCCGAAAACCCATTGAGGGTCAACTTGCACAGGCTGTCGACACCGCCGCACAACACCGCGTCGCACACGCCCAGGTCCAGCAGTCGCTGAGCACTCATCAGCGCTCGGGCGCTGGAGGTGCAGGCCGTGGAAATCACATAGGCCGGGCCGCTCAGTTGCAGCCAGTCGGCGAGGAAGTTCGCCGGGGCGCCGAGTTCCTGTTGCTGATAGTCGTAATCGGCCGGGAACTGATGCTCGCGGATGTAATGGGCCAGGCTGCGACTGGCTTCGTCGATGCCCGAGGTGCTGGTGCCCAGAACGATACCGATGCGGTCGCGGCCGTAGGTCTGGATCGCTTGGTCGATGTCTTCGCGAATTTGCAGCGCGGCTTCCAGCAGCAATTGATTATTGCGAGTGTCTTGCGGCGCAAGCTCAGCCGGAATCAGCGCCAGTTCGCCTTGGACCGCGGCCACGGGCAACGACCGTTCCGCCACCCAGCCAGCCTCATTGCGCATGCCCGAACAGTCGCCGGCAAACAGGTTGCGGGCGACTTCGGACTTGTCACGGCCCAGGGCGCAGATCACCCCGAGGGCATTCAGGTAGGCCGTCATGGCGCGTCCTCGCTGAGCGGAGTGACTTGATATTTCGGGCCTTTGGGCAGGTTCAATTCAAAGCTCATGGGTTGTGAGTAGCGGACTTCCCAGTGCGCTGGCAAGGACCGTTGCGAGCCATGCTGCCACGCGGCGGGATAGTTGCCCGTCAATTCATCTTTGGGAGTCAGCGCAAACAGCAGCGCGGCGAACAGCTCTCGCGCTTCCGGATTGGGCGGCAGCAGACCGTCAGCCTGCCACTCGCCATCGACCAGTTTCTGGCGTGCCTGGGGAATGCCCAGCAAGTCCATCATCGACCAGCGAATGCCGGGGCCTTCACGCTGGATTACCAGTACCCAGTCCTGCCGTTGGTCGGCCACCAGGCGCTGGATGTGCAATTGCAGCGGCAGCGACAGGTTCGGGGTTTGCTCGGGCAGCGGCGCCCGGCTGGCACAGGCGCTCAGCAACAGGATCGCGGCGAGTAGCAGAAATCGCAGAATGTTTGCAGTCCCTGTGGGAGCGAGCCTGCTCGCGATGAGGGCACTGCATTCAACAGCTATGTTGGCTGACCCACCGCTATCGCGAGCAGGCTCGCTCCCACAGGTTGCATACTTTGAGTGGCTGACAATGAACATCACACAACACCTTCAAGGGGTTTGCGCGCGACCACATTGACCAGGGTTTCTTCCCGTTGGCCGAAGGGCTTTGGCCGGCGCAGACCCAAGCGTTCAAACAGGCCGAAATCCTTGGCGCGGCTCCACCACAAGTATGGATAAGACACGTTTTGCGGGCCGAGTTCGAAACCCTGCTGGCGAATCATGTCCAGGTACCCGGCGGCGCTCTTTTGCACGTGCATCGGATGGCGGAACAACCAGCGGATTACCCAGGTATCAATGTAAGCCTCGGTGGATTCGGCGAACAGCAGATAGCCTCCGGGCTTGAGTACACGGTAGAACTCGGCCAGTGCCTGTTCCTGCTGCACCAGATGGTGGAAGGTCTGGTGACAGAACAGCAAGTCGACGCTGGCGTCCGGGACGTTGATGCTCGCACAGTCACTGCCGGTCAACTCCACCGCCATGCCCTGACGGACGGCTTCTTCGCCGGCCAGGTTCAGGCTGTGCGGGTCGGCGTCCAGACCGATCAGGCGCTGGGGCGCGAAGGTCTGGCGCAGGTACTGAAACGACTTGCCCTGACCGCAACCGGCATCCAGCAGCACCGGGTTGCTCGGCGGTGTTTCGCTGAACAGGCTGCGCAAATCGGTGATTGCCACTCGCAGAACATGGTGCTGCCAGGTGTGGCTGCGCAGGAACCAGAAACCAAAGCGGGTTTCTTCGACGTAGGTGTCGCTCAAATAGCTCATGTGGCGTCCTTTGCACAGAGCTCCGAGAGCATCCGCAGCCGGCGCTTGGGTTCGGCGACGAACGGATTACGCTCGTCCCAGGCATAACCGGCGAGGATCGAACTGATCATGCGGCGAATATCCGGCGAGCCGCCCTCAAAATAAATCACATCCTGGAACGTCCCGGCGTACCAGCCTTCGACGTAGCAACGGAACGTGTCGACGCCGCGCTTGAGCGGGATGGCGAACTCAGTCTGCCAGTCGACACTTTCGCCTTGCAGTTGGCGATGCAGCACCGCGGCGGCCATGCTCGCCGAACGCATGGCGATAGTCACACCGGAGGAGAACACCGGGTCGAGGAATTCCGCCGCGTTGCCGAGCAGGGCAAAGCCTGGCCCGTGGAGGGTTTTGACGTTGGCCGAGTAACCGCCGATGGTTCGGGCCGGCGTGTCCCACACGGCGTTGTTCAGAACACCGGCCAGGCTTGGGGTTTCAGCGATGAACCCGCGTAGGCACTCATCCAGATTCTCCATACGGCCTTCGAAGTGTTCGGCTGCCGCGACCACGCCCACCGAACAACGGCCGTTGCTGAACGGGATGGTCCAGAACCAGATATCGCGGTGGATCGGATGGGTGGTGATGAGGATTTTTTCCCGCTCGAAGGCCGGGTTGTCGATGTGGTCTTCGACGTGGGTGAACACGGCCTGGCGCACCGGGAAATCCGACGGTGCTTCAAGGTCGAGCAAGCGCGGCAGCACACGGCCGTAGCCGCTGGCATCCAGCACGAAATCGGCTTCGACGCGGTACTGGCTGCCGTCTTCGCGAAGCACGTCGAGCTGCGGTTTCGGCAGGGCGAAATCGACGCTGACGATGGCTTCGCCGTAACGAACGTCCACGCCTTGCAGCGCGGCCTGATCGGCCAGCAGCTTGTCGAAATCGGCACGCAGGACCTGGAAGGTGGTCGGCTTGCCGTTGCTGAACGTCTCGCCGAAATCAAAGGCGCTGTATTGCTCGCCCCAAGCGAATGCCGCACCGTTTTTCAACTGGAATCCGGCGGCGTTCACCGCCTCGAGCATGCCGGCTTCTTCGACGAAATCCAGGCAGTGGGACAGCAGGCTTTCACCGATGGAAAACCTTGGAAAATGCTGGCGTTCGATCATCAACACGTCATGACCTTTGCGCTTGAGCAGCGCGGCGGCGATGGCGCCCGATGGACCTGCACCGATAACCACGACCTGGCGATGTTCCATTTCAACTGTTGGCACGGGGGCTCCTTGCCGGGACGGCGATGTTCAGAGGGGTTCGGTGCATACCGGCGAGTGCCGGCAGCAGTGTCGCGATCAGGCCCATCACCATCAGCGCGAAGTACAGTGCCGGGCTGATGAGTTGTTGTTGCAGCAGCAGGTTGAGAAAGACGATCTCGCTCAAGCCACGAATATTCAGCAAGACACTTTCCCGCCAGCGACTGGCGCCTTCAAACGAGGCGCCGGCCCAGCCGAGGCCCAGCCAGTTGCCCAGCAGTTTACTGGCTATCGGGAACAGCAACAGTGCCGCCAGTTGCACCCAACCGAGGCTGGCCATGGCCGCGTGGACGTTGATTTGCACGATACCGAACGTGAGGATCAGCGGGATCGCGACATACGTCTGCAAGTGACTCATCCAGATCACCGGCAACGGCAGCACCAGCGGCACTTTGAGCGCGGCCATCCACAGCAGGTAACCGATACCGAAAATCAGCGCATTGAGCTTGAAGTGTTCCGCCACGACCAGCAGTGCGAAGAAGCAACCGCTGTGCAGCAACGGTTGGCGCAAGCGCAGCAGACGCAGCAGCAACGGCAGGCAGGCGCCGGCCAGCGGCAGCAAGAGGCTGCTCAGGTGCAGGCTGCCCTGGGCGATGGCGAACAGGGTCCAGCAGGTGAGGTCGATCAGGATCGCGGTCTGCACCAGTCGCCGGGTAGCGGCAGGCGGGTACTTGATGTGCCGCAGGTACAGATACAACACCGGAATCGCCGTGATGGCGAACAGCAGACCAACCGCCAGCGAACTGATCCAGGGTTGCGGCGGTAGCAGCCACACCGCTGTCGCGAGGCCGCAGGCAAATGGAACGCAGAAACTCGGCAGGGCGATTTTCAGACTCTGACGGTCGAGCCGCAGGTCAATCACGTCACTGAGAATGTGCCCCAGCAACAAGGCAAAGCCCAGGCTGTAGACGTTTTTCAGCCAGGCCGGCGCGACCAGTGCGGCGCCGCTCAATTGCCATTGGGGCTCGATCCAGAAGTACATCAACAGCGGCAGGCCGAAGGTGGCCAGCAGCAACTGGCTGACAATCGGGATCACGCCGAAGTGACGACCGACACGGGTGGCCACGGCGAACAGCGCCAGGGTCATGGCCCAGAACACGGCGATCATCATGTTGCTGACTCCGTGACCGGGGCGGTGTGAACCTGGCGTCCGGCCCACGGCGCAAGGATGAAGCTGTACGCCAGGCCGAGGCTCACCGACAGACCGAAGTTGCTCACCGCCGGCGTGCTGGACACCGCCAGCAAACCGAACGACAGCCAGGTGGTCAGCGCCGCCAGCAAGGTGCCCAGCAGACTCACGGCAGCGCCGCCGACCTGTTCACGCATGAGGATCGCGTAATCGACGCTGATGGCCGTCACCAGCAGCAGGCCGAACAGACTGAACAGCGTCAGCGGTTGCCCCAGCCAGCCGAGACTGGCCAGGCTGCACAGCGCGGCCAACAGCGGCAGCGAGACGATACGCAGCGCACCGCCGAAACCGAACGGCAGGATCAGCACCAGCACGATCAGCACACAGGAAGCGAGCTTCAACTCTGCGGCGCTGATCTGGGTGTCGGCGAACACCTTGTTCAACTCACCGAGGCGGTCCACCAGTTCCACCCCTGGCAAATCCAGCGCCTGGGCGCGCAGCAGGGCAGGGTTGTTCAGCCCTTGCAGACTGACCATCGCCGCTACGCCGTCATCGGTCGGTCCCAGCCACAGCGTGCGATAGGGTTCAGCCAACGGACCGACCAGCGCTGCGTCGATGTCTTCGGTGGGCAGTGCCTGCAACTTCGTGAGCTCTGCTTGCAGCGCCTCGGCCGGCACGCCGACATCGAGCAGCGGTTGCCAGAACGGCGGCAACTTGTTCAGCGCTTCACGCACTTTGCGCTGTTCGGTGGGTGGGCTGACCAATTGATTGAGCGACAGATAACCCTGGAGTTTTTCCAGGCTGACCAGCTGATCCAGCCGCTCGCTCAGCGCGGTTTGGCGTTCCAGCAGTTGCTGCTGATTGGCCGCGCGCACCAGGAAGAACTGGCTGGTGGGTTGATAGCCGGTGATGCGTGCAATGGTTTGTGCTTCGTCAGTCAGTTGCTGCGGTGCAGCGACCCATTGGCGAATGTCGTTTTTGGTGTCGAGCTGCAACAGGCCGCCCACACAAAAGGCAATCAGCAGTGCCAGCAGCACCGGCGTACTCGCGAGTTTGAGCAGCGCTTCACGGCACCTCAGCAAATACTCGGACACCCGCAGCGGCCACTGCGCTGGACGCAAATCCGTGCCCTTGAGCAGTGCCGGCAGCAGGCACACCGCGGACAAATAAGCACCGAGCAGACCGGCGGCAGAGAACACGGCAATCTGGGTCAGTGCCGGGAACGGTGTCCAGGCCAGGGCCAGGTAACCGATGCAACTGGTGATCAGGCTCAGCGTCAGGCCCGGCAACGTCAGGCGCAGGGCCGGCCAACTGTGCCAGGGCTTCAGGCTCCAGCTCTTGGACAGATAGTGCAGCGGATAATCGACCGCTACGCCGATCAGGCTCGAACCGAGCACCAGCGTCATCACATGCATATGGCCGAACAGCGCCACACAGGCCACCGCGCCGAAAAGCATGCCGACCAGCACCGGGACGAAGGCCAGCAACACTCGCCAGCGCCGGAAGGCCAGCAGCAACAGCAACAGAATGCCCACCGTGGCGCCGCCACCGACCCAGGTCATTTCCCGGGTGGCTTGCTTTTGCCCACTGGCCGCATAGAGCAAACCGCTGGCGGCAAGCAATTGAACGTTGGCCTGGGCGGCTTCTTCACGGCTGTGCTGGAGCAGGTCGGCCACTTGCAGCGGCAGGTTCATGTCGAAGGCGTTGCCCGTGGTGCGCGAGCGCAGCAGCACCCAACTCTTGCCGTCGGCATCGGCGACCAACGCACCGCTGCCGATGTCCAGTTGCACTGAACCGTGCTGCGGCTGGCTGTTCTGGATGCGTCCGGTCAGGCCCAGCCAGTCATCCTGGCTCGGCACCAGACTGAAACCGGTGAAGGGGTCGAACAGCGCTTGTACTCGCTGCTGGATAAAGGCGTCGGGATGCTCGATCAGTTGCTGTCGGTCAGCCGCTGACAACATCGCGAGGCGACCATTGAGCAATTGCGTGCGTAGCGCCGGCAAGTCGGCTTGCAGGTTCCACTGGACCTTCTCGAACAAGCCGCTCGCCTGCCATTGCTCACCCAGTTTCTGCGCCATCGCGACCGCTTGCTGGCGATCGGTGTGGCCGACCAGCACCAGCATTTCGCGGTTCAGTGGTTCTTGCATGCGTTGTTCGGCGCGCAGTTCCAGCGCGTCCGGCGCCGTGCCGGGCACCAGTTCCATGAGGTTGGCCGACAGCGGTGCGCCGTCACGCCATTGCCAACCGGCGAGCGCGAGCACCGCCAGCAGCAGGATCAGAAACAGCCGTGGAAGCCTCCGTTCACTCGGCAAAGTCATGTTGCTCCGCGTCGCTCAACGGTTGGGCGCTGGTGCTGTCCTGCATGCGCAAGAGGGTGCTGTCACCCTGGGTTTCGAGCAGCTCGATGCTGTGCACCAGTTCGCCGCCGTCAATGTTGATCTGAGTGAAGACCTGCTTGAGCAGCATGGAGCGCGGGGTCAGCGTCAGCTTCCAGTTCTGTGCGTCGCCGCTCAGTGAAAGCTCGAAATCCCGTTGCAGCCCGCTGCTGTCACCTTGCAGTACGGCGAGGAACAAACGGTTCTGCTCGGCGCCGGCACTCTTGCTCGGCAGCATTTGCCAACCGTTGGCGTCACGCCGGGCAATGCCTTTTTCGCTGATGCGGTAATCCTGTTGCAGCGGGGTTTTCAGCAGCCACAGCAGACCGTGGTTTTTAGCGAGGACGAAAGTGCCCTTGCTGGTCAGCGGCTGGGGCAGGGCGCGCAGGTGTTTTTCCTGGATGAAATTGCCGTGGATCACGTCAGGTTTTGCCAGTTGATCGCTCAACTGCTGCAAATCAAAAGCCTGCGCCAACGAAGTAAAGCCAAACATCAAAACCAGCCCCACCACGAACCCGTAGCAGCTGCCGAGCCCGCGAGGCTGCGTTCGGCGACGAAGTCGTCGTAAAACCTGAGAATGCGGTGCATCAGGATAAACGCATGGCGACGGCTTCGCCGCCGAACGGGGATAAATCCCCTCGCCACAACTTCGCCAGCTGCTACATAGGGTTTTCAGCGGGGTCATGCGAGCATCCTTTCAACAGCGTTGGTGAAAACCTTGGGTGAGGCCAACTGCATTTCGCGGCTGCTCATGTCCACGGCGACCTGCACGGAACTGGCGCGGGTCAAGCGTTCGCCGGTTTCCAGATCGCTGATCAGGTAGCTGATCTTCAGACGGTTCTCCCATTCCACCAGATTGGCGCGCACGTTGAGCTTTTGGCCAAACACGGCGCCGCGCACATAACGCAATTGCAGATCGATCACCGGCCAGGCGTAACCCGACTCGACCATGGCCGAATAGTTGTGGCCGATCTTGTCCAGCAGCGCGCAGCGGGCGACTTCCAGGTATTTGACGTAATGGCCGTGCCAGACGACGTTCATGGTGTCGACATCAAAGAACGGCACGAGGATTTCCGTATCGGTGTGAAGCACTCCCTTGCTACGCATGCAGCCTCCAGTGTTGCTCGGCGATGCGGTGCAGGCACAGGCGCAATTCACCTTCCAGCGCGCGGTCTTCGATGACCGGTGGGAAGTCCTTGGCCAGTTCTTCGTGCATGGCGGCCAGGGCTGGCGGCAATGGACGTGCATCCTCGGCCTTGCTGCGCAGCCAGACGCCTTGGTTGGCGGCCAGCAGGGTGGCGGCGGCGACCTGTTCGGTCAGTTCCAGCACACGGATCGCATCGCGGGCGGCGATGGTGCCCATGCTCACTTTGTCCTGGTTGTGGCACTCGGTTGAGCGCGAGAAGACGCTGGCCGGCATGGTGTTTTTCAGCGCTTCGGCGGTCCAGGCACTGGTGCCGATCTGCACTGCTTTGAAGCCGTGATTGAGCATCGCCCGGTCAGCGGTGGCGCCGGACAGGTTGCTTGGCAGGCCATGGTTGTAACGCTCGTCCACCAGCAAGGCGAGTTGACGGTCGAGCAGGTCGGCGACGTTGGCCACCAGGTTTTTCAGGCTGTCCATGGCGAACGCAATGTGGCCGCCGTAGAAGTGCCCGCCGTGCAGCACGCGCTCGGCTTCGGCGTCGATAATCGGGTTGTCGTTGGCGCTGTTGAGCTCGATCTCGATGAACGAGCGCAGCCAGTTCAGGCTGTCGGCCAATACGCCGAGGACGTGGGGCGCGCAACGCAAGGAATAACGGTCTTGCAGGCGATGCAGCGGCGCGGTCGGCGCGTCGATCGCCAGATCCTTGCGCAGCCACGCGGCGACTTGCATTTGCCCAGGATGCGGTTTGGTGGCGAACAGGCGCTCGTCGAAGTGCTCGGGGTTGCCTTGCAGGGCGACCACGTTCAACGCGGTGATGCGCGTGGCCAGTTGCAGCAGGTAATCGGCGCGGGCATAGGCCAGGCACGCGAGACCGGTCATGACGGCGGTGCCGTTCATCAGCGCCAGGGCTTCTTTGGGGCGCAGTACCAGCGGCTCCCAACCCAGTTCGCGGTGCACGTCGGCAGCTAGTCGGCGTTCGCCCCGGAACATCACTTCACGCTCGCCGGACAAGGTCGCGGCGACATAGGACAACGGCGTCAGATCACCGCTGGCGCCCACGGAGCCCTCTTCGGGAATCAGCGGCAGAATGTCGTGTTCGAGGAAGGCTTGCAGGCGTTCCAGCAGTTCCACGCGCACCCCGGACACGCCGTGGCACAGCGACTGCAAACGCGCCGCCAGCACCGCGCGAGTGGCCTGCGAATCCAGCAGTTTGCCCAGACCGCAGCCGTGGAACGTGTACAGATGACGGGGCAACGCCTCGACGTGATGCAGCGGTACCGCGACCACGCAAGAATCGCCGTAACCGGTGGTCACGCCGTAGATCACGCCTTCCTTGTCCAGCAGGGAGTCCAGGAATCGCGCACCCTTGGCAATACGCTCGCGGTACGCAGGGTCGCTTTGCAACTGCGTCGGCACCTGACGGTTGGCCAGGGCCAGCACGTCCTCAATGCGCAAAGGGAGTTCGCCGAAGGTTACCGGCTCAAGCGTTGGCGTCGTCATCGGTCTTCCAGAAAGGGTAAAAGTTGAACCATTGTTGGGGCGCTTCAAGGCAATAGTGACCCAAGCGTTCGGCATAGCGGGAGGCCCACTGATGAATGACCTGCTCACGGTCGCTGCGTTTCCACACCACGGCCTCGGCGAATGGTTCGAGGGTCAGTCGATAGTCGCCCGTCGGCTTCTTCAGGCACAGCATCAGATTGATCGGGCATTTCAGCAGACCGGCCAGCAACCAGGGCCCCTGAGGGAACGCGGCTTGATGGCCGAGGAAATCCACCGTCACGCTACGCCCGCCATGCAGCGGCACGCGATCGCCGGCAATCGCCAGCCATTCGCCGCGCTCCAGGCGTTCATGGAGTTGCAGCATGATCAGCGGGTCCAGTTCGCTGACCTGAATCAGCCGCAAATTGGTCGCGCCAGCTTCACCGAGCAAACGGTTGAATTGTTCGGCGTGCTTGGTGTGCACCAGCACGTTCATCGTGACTTTTTCACCGATCTCGGCCAGCGCACGGCAGACCTCGAGATTGCCCAGATGCGCGCCTACCAGCATCTGCCCGCGGGTGCCGCGCAGTTGATTGCGCAGCAAGGCCGGGTCGATGATTTCAATCTGCTCGATGCTCAATTTGCCGTTCCAGACGTCGAGCTTGTCGAGCATGGAGTCGGCGAAGGCCATGAACTGGCCGAACACCCGCCAATGGGTCGGGCGCAATTCGTTGCGACCACTCCAGTCGGCGAGGCGCTGCTGATATTGCCAGGCGCTGCGACGGGCGCCGCGACCGAACAGGAAAAAGTACAGAACGATGCCGTACAGCAGCGGGCTCAGCAGCCGACGGCCCAGCACTTTGGCGCAGAGTGCGGTGAATTTCATCAACCAGAAACTGCCGCGCTCTTCGCGATCAGCCCAGTGCTTTTTATCCGCGTCAGTGCTCATGTTCGCCACCGTCGCCAGAGAATCACTGGCGCGCGCAGCAACATGCCGAAGAACAACCGGGTGTGCATGCTCGTAATCAGCACGTTGTCGTGGAACAGGCGGAAATGCGAGACGCCATCCAGCGGGTAATGGACGTTGGTTTGCAGCCATTGCATGGGGAGATTGCGCCAGGCCAGTCGTACCAGAATGTCGGAGTCGAAGTCCATGCGCTTGCCGATCTTCGCCGAATCGATCAGCGCCAGGGTCGGTGCTAACGGATAGACGCGGAAGCCGCACATGGAATCGCGAATCTGCAACGACAGGGTGTTGATCCAGACCATGACGTGAGTCAGGTAACGGGCGTACAAGCGACCTTTCGGCACGCTGGCGTCGTACCGCGGATAGCCGCAGATCACCGCCTCGGGATGGGCGCGTGACAGTTCAATGAAGGTCTGGACGTCTTGCAGATCATGCTGACCGTCGGCGTCCACCTGCAAGGCATGGCTGAAGCCCAGGCGCGAGGCTTCGCGAAAACCGGTCATGACCGCGCCACCCTTGCCCTGGTTGGCGCCAAGCCGGATCAGGAATACGTTGTCGCGCAAGGCCAGTTGATCGAGCACCTTTGCGCAGGCCAGGCTGCTGGCATCGTCCACCAGAATGCATGGCAGGCTGCTGGCGAGCAGCGCATCAACCACGGTGGTGATGGCGGTTTCGTGGTTGTAGACCGGGACAATTGCGCAGGGGTTATGCATGTTGGGTTTCGCCTGAAGCACCGAGGCGCCTGCATCGCGAGCAGGCTCGCTCCCACAGGGGATTCGTGTAGGGCGCAGATCCAGTGTGGGAGCGAGCCTGCTCGCGATTGAGTGCGCAGCACTCACTAAGGTTATGCATCGCTTGAGGCCTCCAGCAAGATCCGTCCACTGGAGCAGGTCGCGGTCTCGTTGCGATAGGTGAAATACAACTTGCTGCGCGTCGGATCGAAGCGCAGGTGCAGTTGGACTTCATCGCCGGGGCGCACCAGTTGCTGGAATTTCAGCACTTCCATGCCGGCGAATTTTGCTGGCAGGTCCATCAATTGCTGGCCCAGCGTTAACGCCCATTCCACTTGCACCACGCCGGGCAATACCGGCGCCCGGGGGAAGTGGCCGCTGAAGTAGGCGAGGTCGGGTGGTACCGCCAGTTGCAGGCTCCACTCGCCATCGACTTCGACCTGCTCCAGCACTTGCGGCGCCTTTGGTCGTGGCGCCAGCAGCAGGGCTTCAACGGTGGCCTGGGGCAGTTTGCCCTGAGCGTTCAGCGGCAGTTGCCGCAGCAGGCGCCAGCGTCGTGGCAGGGCCAGGGCTTCGCAATGCTGGCTCAGATGCTGACGCAGTTCTTGCGTGAGGGTGCGTCGACCCTGATTGCGCAAGGCATGCAGGCCTGACTCGGTCAGCACCAGCAGCGCACCTAATGAGGCGCGGTTTTCCTGAACCACGCCAAGACGCGCTTCGGCGACCCAGTCGTGGGCCATCAGTGCCTGTTCCAGCATCGGTAGCGAGATACGTTTTTCTTCCAGTTTGACGATTCGGTCCAGCCGTCCGAGCAGTTCGAATCGGCCGTCGGCAGCGATTCGCGCGGCATCCGCGGTGTGTTCGATATGGCCGGGCGGCAAGTACGGCGAAGCAATGAGCAGGGCGCCGTCGCTGTCCTGGCTCAACTCGATATCAGCAAAGGGCTGCCAGAGCGCGTGGCCCTGACGCCAGGCGATACCGCCGGTCTCCGAGCTGCCGAGGATCTCCGTCGGCCATTGCTGCAGGCGTTGCTGAAGACTTTGTGCAGCCTCGGCCGGCAATGCACCGCCGGAGGAAAATACTCGGCGAACCGCACTTAATGCGGGCCAGTCGAGGTTGTCACCCATGCGCTTGAGCAGCGCCGGGCTGGCGACCCAGGCAAATGCCGGGTGTTCACGGCTGGCGCGCTGCAGGTCTTCAGGGAATGCCAGCTGCTTGCGCACAAACGAGCGCCCGGCGCACAGCGGCCATAGCACCCGAAACAATAATCCGTAGATATGTTGAGTGGCGACGCTGCCGATGATGCAAGCGGCGCCAAGATCGGCGCCCCAGAGCCGTTCCAGCGCTTCGACTTCATTGGCCAGTTGGCGCAGGGTTTTGTCGATACGCTTGGGCTCGCCGCTGGAGCCGGACGTGCACAGGCTCAGCGAACAGCGATCCAGATCCAGTGCGGCCGCCATCAACGGCGGATCCCGGTAATCGCTCAGGTGTGCGTCATCGGCCTGATCGGTCAGCCACAGATCGACTTCGGTCGACCAGCGCTGGCGAGTCTGGGCTTGCAGGTCTGCGGGCAGCAGCACGCTGACCCCGGCGCGCCAGGCACCGAGCAGGGCAATCGCCAGGTCAGCGGCGTCCTCAAGGTGCACGGCAATACGCCGCACATCCTGGGCTTGCAGGCCCGCGGCGAGGCTTAACGCCCGTTCGCACAGCTGAGCGTGATTCAGGGTCGGTTCGGCCGTCACGGCACGTTCCGGTTGTGCCTTGAGCAACAATTGCTCAAGTTTTATCCAATTCATGGGTGGCCTCGTACCCGTTGTCGTATAAGCCATTCAATGGCAAACAGCAGGCCCATCAATCCGTATGAAATCAGGCCGGTGTACAACATCCACCAACTTAGCGGCGCCCAGAGGGTCAGGGCGGCAGCGAGCAAACCGTTACAGAAGAAAAACACGCACCAGACGATCGTCACCTGGCGGGTATAAACAATCGCCTTGGCCGGCAGTTGCGGTTCACGCAAACGCGCCAGGCGTTCGATGATCGGCGGGCCAACGATCAAGCTCAGGCCAAACAGCCCGAGCATGAAGGCGCTGATCAGCACCGGATACCAGCGCAGCAACAGTGGGCTGTCGAACAACGCCAGCAACAGGCAAAAAACAATCGCGGTGATCGCCATCCACAGATTGCCAGGCCGGCGCGCACCCAGTAGCGCCCGGGCCAGCCACAGGCTGCCCAGCAGCAGGCCGAACTGCCACGGCGCGAAATGTTCCATGCCGAAATACACCGCGAAGGGGTACAGCAGGCCCGCCAGCAGCAGGCCGAGGCCGATCAGTCGGCTCATGCGGCTGGCTGAACCAGGCGGTAGACCGCCTCGACCACGTCGCTGACGGTACGCACCGATTTGAACTCTTCGGCCGCGATTTTCTTGCCGGTCTGGCGTTTGATGTGATCGATCAGGTCGACCGCGTCAATGCTGTCGATTTCCAGGTCCTGATACAGGTTGGATTCGAGGCTTACGCGCTTGGGGTCCAGCTCGAAGAGTTCGACCAAAGCATCGCGCAGGGTGTTGAAGATGTCGTCACGAGTTTGCATGGTCCGGTCTCAAGCTGCCTGTTTTGCAGTGACGAACGCCGCAAGGCTCGCCACGTTGCTGAAGTGATTGCGGGTGTCTTTGGCGTCGGCGTCGATTTTGATGCCGTACTTTTTCTGGATGGCCAGGCCGAGTTCCAGGGCGTCTACCGAATCCAGGCCCAAGCCTTCGCCGAACAGCGTCTGCTCGTCGCCGATGTCTTGTGCGCTGATGTCTTCAAGGCCCAGGGCGTCGATGATCAGTTCTTTGATTTCACGGTGTAGATCGCTCATCTTCGGCGAGCTCCTTAATGTAGTAATGATGCAAATAGTCATTGAGCTTGCGCGAGGCTTGAGGAGCAGGGCCCAGCGAGGCGAAGGCTTGTGGATCTATATCGGCCCCGACACGGAAACTGAAGTGCACACGGCGTTTGGGGATCCGATACCAGGGGTCGGCCTTGGTCAATGTGGTCGGGTTGACCTTGATGATCACCGGGGTGAGGATTTTCGCACCGCGCAGGGCGATTGCCGCAGCACCCCGATGGAAGGCTGGCGTCTGACCGGGCTGAGTGCGGGTGCCTTCAGGAAAGATGATCAGGGTCTGGCCGCTTTTCAGCGCGTCGGCAGCGGCATCGAGCATGTCCATGCTGCCGTCGTTGCTGATGTATTCGATGCAGCGTAGCGGGCCGCGGGTAAAAGGGTTCTCCCAGAGGCTTTTCTTGACCACGCAGTTGGCGTGGCGCACCAGGCCGATGAGGAACACCACATCAATCAGCGACGGGTGATTGGCGACGATCATTTGCCCCGGCCGACCGAGTTTTTCGGCACCCTGGATGTCGTAAGTCAGCACGCCGGTACGCGCCATGAATCGCACAAAAAACCAGAACAGGCGGGCGACGGTGTGCCGCGCTCGCCGCCGGTGTGTCCGGGCATCGCCGGGCAGGCAGTTCAGCAGCGGGAAAACCACAAGTCGCAGGCACAGCCCGCCCAACCCGAACAGGGTGAAGCTTGCGGCGGTAGCCAGCAGGCGCCAGTAATAGGCGTCGCGGTTTTTTTCGGTTACAGGTTGCGTTGCCAGGTCCATACACGATTTTTCCAGGCATGTTGGCAGGTTGTCTGCTGGCCGAGCAGGGTACGCAAAAGGTTCAGAGCATGGGGCCATTGGGCGTTGGACAACTCATCGGAGGCGCTGTTCAGGGACAACTGCCAGTCATTTCCGGGAGTGATCAGCAGGCCGACCGCGTAAGGGAACGGCACGTCGTCGATCCAGCTCGAGTAGGCCTTTGGCGGTTGCTCTTCGGTGACGATCAGCAGTACCGCGGGAGCGCCCTCGGAAAGCAAAGCCGCGGCCTCTAGCATGCCGTGTTCAAGGCCATCGCCGGCTGCTGCGAGGGCCGTCATTTCACTGGTTTCGCCGCGCATGATCGACCACAGGCCGATGATCGCGTTGTGCACGGACAGGCTGAATTGAGTCGGCGACAGCGGCTGTTCGGTAGCCAGATCGCTCAAAATATCGAAAGTGCGCGGGGTTTCGCCGTGGCGAGAAATAAAGACCAACGGTAGGTCCTGGCGGCCATCGGCCAAGGGCCAGCCGACGCTGAATGCCATTCGCGCCAGACGACTGAGTCGCCGGCGTTGCATGGCCGGCAGAAACGAGACGTCGGGTGCGGCATCGCTGCTCGCAAGCACGACCGGTTGTCGGCTCCAGGCTTGCCAATCGTCCACGCTTTCGAGCCCAGGAGCCCACGCGCGCCATTGGGCGATGTTGAAATTGATCACTGACATTCATCCCGCCCCTGCGGGCTTCCTTGACGCGGTGAGTCGCAAAACAGGCGAACGTACCTTACGTAGCGCTGAGCGCTGAGTGGTGCGCATTATCCCGTTGCGGCGGGCGTGTAGCAAATGATGGTTACATTTTGCTCAATGAAATGTACCGGTTAGTTCGTGCATGGCTGTCGTTTGGCCATTATCCGCATTTCGGCCGGCGGATCTGCCGGCTCTGTCAGCAAGCGGTGCATGAGTTCACGGATTTTTCCGCGCGAGATTGCACCTGACTGTGTAGTCCCGATGCTGGCGAGGTAGCTAAGCAGCGCCGTGGACTACTACACTCGGTCATTCTTTGATACACGGAGGTTTTGACATGCGGCGCGTGGTGTTCAATCAGAAAGGTGGCGTAGGCAAATCCAGCATTGCCTGCAATCTGGCGGCGGTCAGTGCCAGCGAGGGTTATCGCACTTTATTGGTGGATCTCGATGCCCAGGCAAACTCCACTCAGTACCTGACGGGGCTCACCGGTAATGATATTCCCATGGGTATCGCCGATTTTTTCAAGCAGACCCTGTCTTCCGGGCCTTTCGCCAAGAAAAACCAGGTCGATATCTACGAAACCCCGTTTGATAACCTCCATGTGATTACCGCAACGGCCGAGCTGGCTGACTTGCAGCCCAAGCTTGAGGCCAAACACAAGATCAACAAGCTGCGCAAATTGCTCGAGGAACTGGACGGCGATTACGACCGGATCTACCTCGATACACCGCCAGCGCTGAATTTCTACGCGGTATCTGCATTGATTGCCGCTGATCGTGTGCTGATTCCCTTCGACTGCGACAGCTTCTCGCGTCAGGCGCTGTACGGCCTGTTGGCGGAAATCGAAGAATTGAAGGATGACCATAACGAAGGGCTGGAAGTCGAAGGTATCGTCGTCAACCAGTTCCAGGCTCGCGCCAGTCTGCCCCAGCAAATCCTCGACGAACTGATCGCCGAAGGCCTGCCGGTATTACCGGTGTACCTGTGCAGCTCGGTGCGCATGCGTGAATCCCACCAGGCCAACACACCGCTGATTCACCTCGACCCGCGTCACAAGCTGACGCAGCAATTCGTCGATCTGCACAACCTGCTGGAAAATGCCTGATTGCTACAGACGGAAGGTACGACGTAACTGGCTGAGCAGTTGGATCGCTGCCTTACAGCTCGCTCGAAATTGGTCGTACCGACCGTAAATTGAATGCAGCTGCAAGTTAATCCAGTATCCATCTGAAGAGGAGCAACGAGGACTTCTGGGCGGACGTCCCGGATTTGGGGGTGATGTCGTAGTACATTGCATGTGTGCCAGGAGAGAGCTTCCTCAGTTTAATGGCATCTACTTGAATCGTTGTTTTATCACCAGACTGAGTGATCAATGCAGTGCTCACAACAGCGTCCGCGTTGGGGCCTCCGCAGTACAAATTTATCCGGTCACCTATGGATTGACCTGGGTAGCGGTGGATTGTCACGGGTATTCTTTGTCTGTTCGATTCAAGGAATTTCTCCGTAATGCTGCCATTCAGTTTTTCGGGTAGTTCTGGCCTGGCAAGAGTCCGTGACGTATCAGGCGTTGATTGAGTCATTTCAGTTCTCCCTTGTAAAAGTCCCGGCACAAGCCGGATTTAGAGGGCGTCGCGGCCATGTGGCAGAACGCTGAACCTGATTCAATCACCTTTTTTTTAGCTCTGATACTGTCACATTTCGCAGCTTGTCAAAGCGTGAAATATGTGCTTTTCGCGTTTCAATCTCGCACTTTCAGCAGGTTTTTCGGCAGCTCACCCGCTAACGCTGCCAGCGAGAGGTCGACCGAAAGTCGAGCCTTTGCCACCCCATGTTCCATGGTTGGATCTCAGTGTCATTGAATTCCCTGACTACGCAACCAGCTCATCAACTGCGGTAACGGAAAGGCCCCGCTCTGACGCGCCACTTCCCGGCCGTTCTTGAACAGGATCAGACTCGGGATTGAACGGATCCCCAGCTGCGCCGACAACTGCTGGTTTGCCTCGCTGTCCAGCTTGGCCAATCGACATTTGCCCGCCAATTGCGCCGCCGCTTGCTCGAACACTGGTGCAAACGACTTGCACGGCCCGCACCAATCCGCCCAAACATCTACCAACAATGGCAGATCGCCTTTGATCTGGCTGGCGTAATCGCTTTGCTTCAACTCAAAGGGTTTGTTCAGCAGGACTTCGGCTTTGCAGCGACCGCATTTTGGATGGTCGTTGAGGCGCTCCGCGGGGATGCGGTTGAGGCCGTTGCAGTGGGGGCAGGGGATGAGGAGTGGGTCGGACATAGTCGTACTCTGAAATGAGTGGGCAATCTTGAACTGATCTGGTGTTGCAAACTGCTTTTATCAAGCCGTGAAAGGCCGGCAGGAGCTACGCGTTTGTCGCAAATCCTCACATTTTCCAAGCGTTCGGTTTGGGATCGGTGGCTACGCTGGAAGCAACGCCACGATCTTCAAGTCTCTTAGTGAGGAGTTCGCTTTGCCTTTAACTTCGTGCTACTTTTGTTGCACTTATCGAGAGATCGATGCCTTTCATTTATCGGATAGGAGTTATCCCATGTCCGTGACTTCCAAAATCCGCCGTCAAGGTGGGGCTGCGGTGATTACCCTCCCGCCAACTTTACTGAAGCTCCTGCACCTGGAAGTAGGGGCACAGTTGGAACTGAATGTGGTCGATGGCGAGTTGATTGCCCGTCCGGTTGTACAGCCTCCTCGCAAGCGCTACAGCCTTGCCGAATTGCTTGAAGGTTCCGAAGAAGTCGCTGAGCTGAATGCTCAGACGGCGTTTGCACGTGACGGCGATTCAGTCGGCCGGGAGCTAGGTTGATGGTTAGGCGGCAAGCCCCCCAGCGGGGCGATGTCTACTGGATTGACCCGAACCCGGTTGCGGGACGAGAGATGATGAACCGGCATCGGTTTGTGGTGATTACGCCAAGGGAAATCAACTCGTTGGGTGTCAGCATGACAGTGCCCGTGACCAGTGGTGGGAACTTCAGTCGAAACTCCGGATTGGCGGTCATCATCTCCGGCCACGAAACGAACGGTGTAGCGGTTTGCAATCAGGTGCGCAGTTTTGATATTGAGCAGCGAGTTCGGGACGGCTCAGCCAAGTTCATTGAGCGACTTGATGACATCACGATGGCAGACATCATTGCTCGAGTCGTCAGTGCCATCGATCCCATGGATTGATCAATCATCAAGACGAACAACTGATCTCCAGATGCTTGCCCCACTCCGGCGGACGCTCGGCGTAGCTCTCCATCCCCGGTTGCTCCTCGAACGGATTACTCAGCACCGCATGCAGGCGGCGAACTTCTGCATAGTCGCCGCTTTCCGCCGCATCGATGGCTTTCTGCGCCAGGTAGTTACGCAGAATGTAGAGCGGATTCACCGCATGCATCCGTTTGCGGCGTTGTTCCTGATCAACCTCGCCTTCACGTGTCACCCGGGCGATGTAGAGCTCGCCCCAGGCATCGAAACCTTTGATGTCGACGAAGTCATCGCGCAACCGGGCGACGGCCAGTTCCGGTGATTCTTCTCCCAAGCGGCGGAAGAACAGGCTGTAGTCGACGCCACTGTTCTGCATCAGTTGCAGCAGGTGCTCCAGCAGTTTCTGGTCATCGTCTTCGGCCGTGGTGAAACCGAGGCGGCGGCGCATCAGGTCCAGGTAATGGGCCTGGTACAGCGGGAAGTACAGGCCGAGGGTTTCACGCAGGGCTTCGACGCTGATGAACGGCGTCAGGGCCTGAGCGAGGGCGCTGAGGTTCCACTGGCCGATCGGCACCTGGTTGCTGTAGGAGTAACGACCCTGATCATCGGAGTGGTTGCAGATGAAGTGGGCGTCGAAGTCGTCGAGGAAGGCGAACGGGCCGAAGTCGAAGGTAATGCCCAGGATCGACATGTTGTCGGTATTCATCACGCCGTGGCAGAAGCCATAAGCCTGCCATTTGGCGATCAGCTCGGCGTTGCGCTCGACGATTTCGCGAAACATCGCCAGGTACGGTTCCGGCTGTTCCAGGCATTGCGGGAAATGCATGGCCAGCACGTGATCGCCGAGTTCTTTCTGCTTCTCGGGACGTTTGGTGTAGTAGAAATACTCGAAATGCCCGAAACGCACATGGCTCGGCGCCATGCGCAGGACCATGGCCGCGCGTTCCTGCTTCTCGCGCCACACCGGCGTGTCGGAGCCGATCACGCACAGGGCGCGGGTGGTCGGGATGTTCAGGGCATACAGCGCTTCGGAGGCAAGAAATTCGCGGATCGAGGACCGCAGCACCGCCCGTCCATCACCCATGCGCGAAAAGGGCGTCTGGCCAGCACCCTTGAGGTGCAGGTCCCAATGCTCGCCGGCCTCGTTGTAGACCTCGCCCAGCAACAGACCGCGACCATCACCCAACTGCGGGTTGTAGGAGCCGAACTGATGACCTGAATAGACCATCGCCCTCGGGATCGCGTCGGCCCAGAGCTTATGGCCGCTGAACAGTTCGGCAAACTCAGGGGTTTCGGCCTCGGCAGGGTCGAGATCGAGCAGCGCCATGGCGGCAGGGCTGGCCACCACCAGGCGCGGATTGTCGATCGGCTCGGGCAGCACATGGGTGGAAAACGTATCGCCCAGGCGGGCGAAACGATTATCGAAGGTCAGTTCGTCGAGGGCTTTCAAGGGCCATCTCCAGCAGAATGTCCGAGCATTCTGCTAGGGATAAGCCGCTTAGTCGAGCTTGGCGGCCGGCGGCTCTTGCACAGGTTTGCCATCGGCCATGGGAACGATGGTCTTGGTTTCCGGCTCGATGGGCACCATTTTGTATTCCTGGCCCTGAAGATTCTTGAGGTAAACCTCCATCTGCCGGAACGAGATGTTGATGTGCTGTTTCTTGAACTCGCGATTGATGAAGCGGTTGACCTCATCGAGCACCGGGTTACGGTCACCGAGGTCACGTACATGCATGCGCAACTCGTGGTCGAGGGTGCTTTCCCCGAAGTTCAGGAAGTACACGTGGGGTTCCGGGTCTTTCAGCACTCGCGGGTTATCGCGTGCGGCCTTGAGCAGCAATTCCTTGACCAGGTCCAGGTCCGAGCCGTAATCGACACCGAGCTTGAGGGTCACTCGGGTGATGGTGTCGGTCAGGGACCAGTTGATCAGTTGTCCAGTAATGAACGTCTTGTTCGGGACAATGATGTCCTTGCGGTCGAAGTCGGTGATCGTCGTGGCGCGGATGCGGATCTTGCTCACCGTACCGGACAGGTTGCCGATGGTGATGGTGTCGCCAATCCGCACCGGACGTTCGAACAGGATCATGATCCCGGAGATGAAGTTGGCGAAGATTTCCTGCATCCCGAAGCCGAGACCTACCGACAGCGCCGCCACCAGCCATTGCAATTTGTCCCAACTCACGCCGAGTGTCGACAGGGTGGAGACGAAACCGATGCCGGCGATCACGTAGGACAGCAAGGTGGTGGTGGCGTACGCACTGCCCTGAGCCAGGTTCAGCTTCGACAGCACCAACACTTCCAGCAACCCCGGCAAGTTGCGCGCGAGGGCGAAGGTGATGCCGATGATGATCAGCGCGCCGAGCATGTCGCCAATGCTGATCGGCACCATGCTCATGTTGGCGCCGGTGCCGCTGGTGTATTCGTAGAGGGTGACGTTATCCAGGTACGAGAACACAGAGATCAGGTCCGACCAGACCCAGTACAACGCCGCGATGAAACCGCCCAGCAGTGCCAGGCGGATCAGGCGCAGGGACTGTTCGTTGACCTTCTCGATATCCAGCGTTGGCTCTTCGATCACCGCTTCACCGTCGCCGGCCTCTTTCGCGGCCTGGCGTTTGGCCAGGGCGCGCTGGTAGGCCAGGCGGCGTGCCGCAACGCTGAGGCCGCGCACGAAGGTGGCCTCGATCACCAGCCAGAACATCAGCAGGTAAAGGGTGTTGATCAATCGGTCACTGAGCTTCAGCGCGGTGTAGTAATAGCCGAAGCACACCGCCACGAACAACGCGACAGGCAGGACGGTGAACAGGATCCCCACGGCCTTGCGGAACAGCGAAGCGTTCTGGTGAGTCGGGCTGCTGATCAGCAGGCGGCTGAGCAGCCAGGCCATCAGCGCATAGCAAGTCAGCACCACCGGCATGCCGAGTACGTCATCGGCCAGGGTCGCGGGTTGCAGCTCGGCGACGGCCACCACCGCGACCAACGCCATGACCACCAGCCCGAGTCGACGGACCCAGCCCTGCAGGAATTCGACCTGAGGTTTTTCCCAGCGGAAATGCAGTTCGGCCACGCCGCCCGGCGCAAGGATCCGGTAAGCGGTGTAGAACACTAGCCAGGCTTGGGCCATTTGCAGCAGCGCCGCGCCCATGTTCGCGTTCTGTCCGCGGGCGTCGATTTGCAAGGCCAGGCCACACAAGGCCAGGCCCAGGGACACCGGCATCGCCAGCAGAATGTTGATCAGGATGGCCTGCGGCGTGTGCCACTGGCTGTCGCGTTTGAAGTGGCCGATGTCCTGGTGAACCTTGCTCAGTCGGGCATACAGGCTTTTGCGTCGCCACAGCAGGGCGCCGATCAACAGCGCCAGGGGCAGGAACAGCAGCGGCCGTTGGGTCAGGCCGTCACTTAATTCGCTCAGGCTGGAAGCCCACGGCAGCGTGGTGACCTGACGTTCCAGGCGCTCCGGCACGGCGCGCATCCATTCCAGGTCCAGCGGTTTGTTGCTGGGAATCCAGAACATCTGCTCATCAAGGGTTGCCCGCAGGCTTTGCGCGGTGCTGAGCAGTTGCTTCTGATTGAGTTGCAACGTGATCGATTCGTTGAGCACCGCGCTGAGTTCGCGGTTCAGCCGCTCCAGCAGGTCGGCGCGGGTTGTGGCCAGCTCCAGCAGGCTTTTGCGCAGTTGCGGGGTGACTTGCTCGGGAGGCTGAGTCGATAGCAGGTTGTCGACGTAGGTCGCCGGGTTGCTGAGCAGTTCCCGTTGCTGGCTGACTTCGAATTGATAGAGGCGAATGTCGGCGATCTGGTCGGCCAGGTCACGGTCGAGCCTGAGGCGTGGCAGGGACTGTTTCTGTTTGTAGAGAATCTTGGAGAGCAGCAGGCTGCCCTTGAGCACGTTGATTTGCTCGTCCAGCGCCGAGTCGCTCTGCGTCACGTTGTCCAGTTGCTGCTTGGTCTGCAGATTCTGCTGGGTGACTTCGTTGAGGCGGTCAGTACTTTTGAGCAGGTAGTCAGAAAGCTTGAGGTTGGCCGCGCTTTCGGTCGCCAGCAGGGTACTGCCGCCGGATTTCTGCGCTTCGATGGACTGCTGCGTCACCGTCTCCTGGGACTGGGCCAGGCGCTTCTGGTTGATCAGGGTTTGCAGCTCCTGGATTTCCTGATCGAGGCGATCGGATTTTTCCGAGAGCAAGTCATGCTGGCTGTTGCCCAAGTCCTGCAGTTGATTGTTGCCGGCCAGTTCCTGGCGGCGCAACGGGATCAGGGCATTCAGCGCCGCGAGCTCTGCGTTGAGCAGGTCGCGTTGCTCAGGGGTCAAGATCTTGCCGCCGTCCTTGCCGATCTTGAGGATGTTGTTGATCTGCTGGATGCGCGTCTGGCTGGCAGAAATTTCGGCCTGGGCGCGCTCGGGGCGGGTCTGGGCAGTAATCACCAGACTGTTGGCGTCGGCCAGGGCTTTTTGCAGATCGCTTTGCTGGGTGGAGCGCTCGGTGAGCATTTGCTCCAGTTGCTGAATAGGCTCTTTGGCATAGCGCTGCGGTACTGGCAGCAATTTGGTGGCTTTGAGCTTGGCCAGTTCTCGCTGGTTCTCGATGTTCTGCTTTGGGGCGTTGGCCAGTTGCTGCTTGAGATCGGCCAGCTTCTGCTCGTAATCACGCTTGTTGTTGAGCTGTGTCAGCGTGTTTTGCAGGATGCTCTGCAGGGCTTTCTGATCGGCTTCCGGCAATTTGCGCTCGGCGATCTTGTCCAGGTTCGCCTGCACGGCTTCGCTGGACGGCGGTTCGGCCGCTTGCAATGTACCGACAGAAAGACTCAAGCCCAGCAGGGCCGTAATGATAAACGTGCGCAGGGTTGACATAGAGACCGATCGAAAACGAGACGAAGTGTAGAGTTTAGAGGAACAAGCCCGGACCGGGGCGACTTCCTTCGGGGAATCTGACGCCCACTTTACCGATCTTGTTCCCCTCCATGACCGCGACGGTCCAAATGGTGTTGTTCCACTCCACCTGGTCACCGACGACGGGGGCACCGCCCACTTTCTGGGCAATGAAGTGGCCGAGCGACATGTCTGGATCGATGCCTTCCACTTTCAACCCGTACAGCGCCGCAACCGCAGCCAGCTGGGCGTCTCCTTCGAGTACGAAGTCGCCGAAGAAGCGCAAATCGAGGCCTCGTTGCGGTGCCTGGCTGAAGAGTTTTCCGAGGGCCGGAAGGTTGTGTTCATGGCCGATGACACACAGCAAATCGTCGACTTCGAGCACCGTACTACCCGACGGATGGAGCAGTTGCTGGCCACGAAACAGGGCTGCAATGCGGGTGCCTTCGGGCATTTTCAGTTCGCGAAGGGGCGAGCCGATGCACCATTTCTCGGCACCGAGGCGATAAACGAACAGCTCCCACTCACTGGTGACGTGGACTTCCAGGGCGGCGCGGGAGATCGGTGCCGGCTCCGGCGGAACGGTCACTTTCAAAAGCTTCGCCACCCACGGCAGGCTTGTGCCCTGCACCAGCAGCGACACCAACACGATAAAGAAGGCGAGGTTGAAATAGAGCTGGGCGTTGGGCAGGCCGGCCATCAGCGGGAACACCGCCAGAATGATCGGAACCGCGCCGCGTAACCCGACCCAGGAAATGAACGCCTTCTCGCGCCCATGGAACGCCTTGAAGGGCAGCAGGCCGACGATTACCGACAACGGCCGCGCAAACAGAATCATCCACAGCGCCAGGCCCAGAGCGGGCAGGGCAATCGGCAACAGGTCATGGGGCGTTACCAGCAGCCCGAGGACCAGGAACATGCCGATTTGCGCCAGCCAGGCCATGCCATCGAGCATGTGCAAAATGCCGTGGCGGCTGCGCACCGGGCGGTTGCCGATGACCAGGCCGCACAGGTAAACCGCCAAAAAGCCGCTGCCGTGCAAGGCGTTGGTCAGGGCAAACACGACCAAACCGCCAGCAATGACCAGGATCGGATAAAGGCCGGTGGCCAAGTGGATACGGTTGACCAGTTGCAGCATGACCCAGCCGCCGCCCAGGCCGATGACAGCACCGATACCGAACTCACGCATCAAGTGCCCGAGCAGGCTCCAATGCAGACCGGTCTGGCCGCTGGCGAGCATGTCGATCAGGGTCACGGTGAGGAACACCGCCATCGGGTCGTTGCTGCCGGACTCGATCTCGAGGCTGGCGGTCACCCGTTCGTTCAGGCCTTTGCCGCCGAGCAGCGAGAACACCGCCGCGGCGTCGGTGGAGCCAACGATAGCGCCGATCAGCAGGCCCTGGATCAGGTTCAGGTTGAACAGCCACGCGGCGGCCATGCCGGTCAGCCCGGTGGTGATCAACACCCCGACTGTCGCCAGCGACAGCGCCGGCCATAACGCCACGCGGAAGCTGGAAACCCGGGTGCGCAAGCCGCCGTCGAGCAGGATGACGGCCAGCGCGAGGTTGCCGACCAGATAAGCCGTTGGGTAGTTATCGAAAATAATGCCGGCGCCATCGACGCCGGCCGACATGCCCACCGCGAGGATGATCACCAGAATCGGGATACCGAGGCGCGATGAAAGTGAGCTCACCAGAATGCTTGCACCTACCAGCAACGCGCCGATCAAGAACAGGCTGTTGATGGTCGTCGCATTCAAAGGCAGTACTCCAGAAAGCTGAAAGGCGGGCGCAAACTGACCATGCAGTCTGCGTGCCAGCGATTCTAACCTGTTGAAATGTGATGCTGTCAAAAAGCTTTTGCAGCAAGCAGATGACACACGCAGCTCCGGGTGCAATCACTGTGGCGAGGGGATTTATCCCCGTTGGGCTGCGAAGCGGCCCCCTGCGTTCTTTCAGGCATGCCCCGCAAACAGGTCTTGCGACGGCTTCGCCGCCGAACGGGGATAAATCCCCTCGCCACAGATAAATCCCCCCACCACAGGTAAATCCCTTAGCCACAGAGTTCGCGGTGCTCTTAGAGGCTAAACCGCCCAACCATGTTGTTCAGGTCCAGCGCCAATCGCGACAGCTCATTGCTCGCGGCACTGGTCTGGTTAGCCCCGGTCGCCGACTGCACCGACAGATCGCGAATGTTCACTAGATTGCGGTCCACTTCACGGGCCACTTGCGCCTGCTCTTCGGCAGCGCTGGCGATCACCAGGTTGCGCTCGTTGATTTCGACGATCGCGCTATTAATAGTGTCCAGCGACATGCCAGCACCACGAGCGATGTTCAACGTCGATTCAGCACGCTCGGTGCTGTTGCGCATCGAATCCACCGCGTGTTCGGTACCGCTCTGGATGCTGCCGATCATGCGTTCGATTTCGCTGGTCGACTGCTGGGTGCGATGCGCCAGGGCACGGACTTCGTCCGCCACCACGGCAAAACCACGACCGGCCTCACCGGCACGGGCGGCTTCGATGGCTGCGTTCAATGCCAGCAAGTTGGTCTGATCAGCCAGGCCGCGAATCACGTCCAGCACTTTGCCGATGTCACGGGACTCGTTGGCCAGGTCGCCGATCAAGGTGGCGGTGCTCTGCACGTCGGCGCTCATGCGTTCGATGGCGCTGACGGTTTCCTGCACCAGGTCACGGCCATCACCGGCGGAGGTGGTGGCATTTTTCGAGGCTTCGGAAGTGCTGACGGCATTGCGCGCGACTTCTTCCACGGCGCTGGTCATTTCGTTGACTGCGGTGGCAGCTTGTTCGATTTCGTTGTTCTGCTGGGTCAGGCCACGGGCGCTTTCGTCGGTGACGCTGTTGAGTTCTTCAGCGGCGGACGCCAGTTGCGTGGCGGACCCGGAAATCCGTTGCAGGGTGTCGCGCAGCTTGTCCTGCATCTTCGACATGGCCAGCAGCAAGCGGCCGGCTTCGTCCTCACCATCGACGGTGATCGGGCGGGTCAGGTTGCCTTCAGCAATTTCTTCGGCAGCGCTCAGGGCGTTGGCGATCGGCTTGGTGATGCTGTTGGTCAACAACCAGGCGAACAGCAGAGTCAGGCCGGTCGCGATCACCAGCAGGGTGATCACCAGGTTGAAGGCCGAAGCGTACTGGTCGGCGGCTTGCTGATTGGTGTCGAGGGTCTGCTGAGTGTTGATCTCCAGCAAACGGTTCAACACGGTGTTCACCGCTTCGGAGTTGGTCAGCAGATCGGTGTTGAGCAGGGTGCGCAGTTCATCCACCTGATTGTTGCGCGACAGGGTCTTCATCCGGTCTTCGATCTGACGGTACTGGCCGAGCAACTGCACGTATTGGTCGTAGGCCGAACGTTCCTGCGGGCTGGTGATCAGTTTTTCGTAAGTCGCCTGAGCGGCGCGAATCTGCTGATTGCGGGTTTCCAGCAGATCCATGGTCTTTTGCTGGACGTCCGGCTCGCGGTTCACCAGCAAACGGTAGGACAACACCCGCAGGCGCAGGGTCAGCTGAGTGAACTCGTCGAGGCTCTTGATGCTCGGCACGCTCATGGAGGCGATGTCTTCACCGGCGCTGCGAATCTTGCTCATCTGGTTCAAGGCAAACACACCCAGAATCAGCATCAGGCCGCCAATCAGGGCAAAACCGAGGAACGCCCGTGGCGCGATATTCATATTACGAAGGGACATGGTGTTTACCGAAAAGAGCGCATCCGTGCGGCGCTGAGACTGACGTATGGATGACTTATCGGTCATACGACTAAAGTCTTGAGCCCCTGCGGGTTTTTGTCGCACAACCGCTCCGGCGACGAAGTGCAGGAACCAGATCCGCCAATCACAGTCTTTAAAGCTCGCGAGGAAGGTCGCCCGCCAGGAAAATCAAGGCCTTGCGCCCCAATAACCCTGGCATCCGTGGTGACTTTTCTTTATCGTACGCGCCCTTTGAAAATGCTTGGAAAATCAAAATGTTGGAAGCATCCCTAAGCCAATTGGAACAGCTGGTCAGCGACCTGGTGCAACAGAACCAGACCCTGCTCGGCACCAACCAAACCCTGAGCGCAGAACTGGCCCAGGCCAAGGATGAAAACGAAAGCCTGCAACTGAGCCTGATGGAGCAGGAAGAGAAACAAGGTGCCACCGCTGCACGCATCCAGGCCCTGGTTGAGCGCGTCAGCGCCGGCCCAGTCAGCGCATGAATCACGGCGCCGCAGGGGTAAAAGTCGTCTCGATCCTGGGGGAGGACTATTCGATCAAGGCGCCGGCCGGGGAAGAGCAAACCCTGCTGGACGCCGCGTTAATGCTGAAGGCTGCCCTGGCCGACACCAAAAGGAAGTACCCGACGCTGATCGGTGACCGCTTGCTGGTATTGGCCGCGATGAATCTGTGTTCCCAGCAGATCGAAATGCAGAAACAGCACAAGCAGGAACTCGACCGTTACCAAGAGCAAGTCAGCGCCACGGTTGAAGTGATCTCCAAGACGATCGGCCAGCAAGGCTGACTGTCATAGTTCAGGGCGCCCTTTGGCCTAGGGCGCTTTCAATCAATTAACGGCCACGGTCAGCGCACACCTGCTTAGCGCCAGCCGATGAAGATGTCCCATTCGCCATTCTCCTTCTTCTTATAAAGAATGCTATTTACGATCATCGTGGTCCCCTCCTTTCTGATGAAGTGGTCACCCACCGCGAGTAGGGGGGCATACTCTTGGTTGCTGATCGATTGCGATGTTTTGTAAGTGACGTCGGAGTCGAATCCAATTTCAACGAAGATACGACTGTCATTTGCTTCTACAAATCGCTTCTTGGTCACTCTGGCACTCATTGGGCCATCGTTCACTATCGCGCCGACTCTGGCGTGCTTGATAAAGAAATCAGCATCTACTGCAACGCTGGGCTGTAGTGGCATCGCATTTTCTTTGTTCATGATTTCACCTTTACATAAGTGGCGAGGGCGCCGGTGCTGTTGATCACTACGCAAAACAGGACTTGGGCAGACCTAACCTAGTCGCAGAACACTGAGTTGTAACCTGTCAAAGTTGACAGGTCGCATCTGATGTGCACGATCATCTCCACCGATCATCAACAAAGAGGTCTGTGTTTTAAAGATAGTTTAAGTTGTTTTTGTATACAATCGGCACGGCTGTTGCAGTGTTTCAGCCTCTTATTCTTTGGGGGGGCTCCATGCAGTTCTGGCGACGCAGTATTCAATGGCAGTTGATCCTGAGCATGGGCACCGCCCTGCTGGTCAGTATTCTGATCGTGGTTGGCATTTATACCCTCGTGGTCAATCGTCTCGCCGAGCGCTATCTGGTCGAGCAAGCGCTGCCGTCGAGTATCGAAGCGATGCGCAATGACATCGAGCGAATCCTCGTTCAACCCCTCACCGCCGCCAAGGACATCGCCAGCAATAGCATGGTGCGCGACTGGTTGGCCGGGGGTGAAAACAGTGCCCAGACCAACACCTTCGTCACCTATCTGGAAGGCATCCGCGCCGAGCACAAAGCCTTTACCGCGCTGATCGTCGGCACTGCTTCAAACCATTACTTCACGGAAAAAGGCCTGGACCGGACCCTCAGCCGCACCAACCCCAAAGACGCCTGGTTCTATTCGTTTCTCGACAGCAACCAGCCGCGCACCCTCAATATCGACAATGACACCGCGACCGGAGAGTTGGCGCTGTTCATCGACCTCAAGGTCGAGCAGGCCGGCAAAGTCGTGGGCGTTGCCGGGCTTGGCCTGAGCATGAAAGAGCTGTCGGAGCTGATCCACAACTTCAACTTCGGTGAGCGCGGCAAGGTCTATCTCGTACGTTCCGACGGTTTGATCCAGGTTCACCCCGAAGCGCAGTTCAGCGGCAAACGCACGTTGGCCGAACAGATTGGCACCCCGGCAGCGCAAGCCGTCATGGGCCAACAGGCTGCCACCCACAGCAGCTTCGATCGCGATGGCGAAGATTTTCTGGCATTGAGTCTGCCGTTGCGGGACTTGGGCTGGACCCTGGTGGCCGAAGTGCCACAGTCGCAGATCTATGCCGAAGCCCGCCGCGCGATGTGGATGAGCAGCGGTATTGGCCTGGCGGTGGCGCTGGTTTGCCTGATGCTGGTGGTGTTGTTGGCCCGTGGATTGGTGCGGCCGATCCGTCAGGTAACAGCGGCGCTGGTAGCCATCGGTAGCGGTGGTGGAGATTTGACCCACAGGTTAGATTCCAGTCGCGCCGATGAACTGGGTGACCTGGCTCGCGGCTTCAATCGGTTCCTGGAAAGCCAGCGCGACATGATCGGCGAAGTGTTGACCACCAGCGAGCGTTTACGAACGGCCGTCGGCCAGGTGGCGCGGGTAGTGGACAACACCGCTGAACGCTCCGGCCGTCAGCAGGAAATGACCGACATGGTCGCCACCGCCGTTCACGAAATGGGCCTGACGGTGCAGGAAATCGCCCAGAACGCCGGCAATGCCGCGGTGGCTTCGCAAACTGCCCGGGATGAGGCGATGCAGGCGCGGGAAGTGGTGGGCGGGTCAATTCGGCATATCGAAAGCATGTCCGATGAAATCGGCCTCGCCGCCAGTGCGGTGGGCGAGTTGGCCCATCAGGTGGCCTCCATCGATCAGGTGCTGGCGGTGATTCGCGGGATTTCCGAGCAGACCAATTTGCTCGCGCTCAACGCGGCCATCGAAGCGGCGCGGGCCGGGGACATGGGGCGTGGGTTTGCGGTCGTGGCGGATGAGGTGCGCACGTTGGCGCGGCGCACGCAATCGTCGACGGATGAGATTCAGCAGATGATTGGCAGCCTCAAGCAAGGCGCGGAGAACGCGGTGTCGTCGATGCATTCCGGGCAAGCAGCGACGGGCACGGGTGTCGAATCGAGCCAACGCACCGGGGCGTCGTTGACGGCGATTACCGGGCAGGTGGAGCGCATCAGCGACATGAACCATCAGGTGGCGGCGGCGACGGAAGAGCAGTCGGCGGTGACGGAAGAGATCAACCGGAACGTGCAGGGGATTTCTGACCTGGCCCGTGCCACCGCCGGGGAGGTCAGGGCTTGCCGCGAGGATTGTCAGACGTTGCAGCGCTTGGCCGATGATCTGGCGCGGCAGATGGGTAGCTTCAAACTCACTTGACCGATCGTTCCCACGCTCCGCGTGGGAATGCAGCCCGGGACGCTCCGCGTCCCATTGGAACGCGGAGCGTCCCCTGAGGCATTCCCACGCAGAGCGTGGGAACGATCAGTGAGAGGGTGTCAGAACCATTCATCCTGCATGCTCAGGCACACATCATCCCGCGCCTCAAGAATCGCCAGTTCATGGTGGCAACCCGGCACTTCCCACGTCAGGAAATACCGCGCCGCCTGCAGCTTGCCTTTATAGAAACTCACATCCGCCGCATTCCCTTTGGCCAGCCCTTCCTGCGCGCGAATCGCCTGCTCCAGCCAGCGCCAGCCAATCACCGTGTGCCCGAACACTTTGAGGTACAGCGCCGAGTTCGCCAGGCTGCTATTAACCTTGCCTTGCGCCAAATCCGTCAGCAAACCGATGGTCACCGTTTGCAGGTGCGCCACCAATTTCTCCAGCGGCTCACGCAGCGCGGTTAACGATTCATACGCTTGAGCGCGCTCGGCGGTATCGGCAATCAGACGGATCAATTGCTTGAGCCCCGCACCACCGTTCTGCGCCAGTTTGCGGCCCAGCAGGTCCAGCGATTGAATGCCGTGAGTCCCTTCGTGGATCGGGTTCAGGCGGTTGTCGCGGTAATACTGCTCCACCGGGTATTCGCGGGTGTAGCCATGGCCGCCGAGTATCTGGATCGCCAGTTCGTTGGCCTTCAGGCAAAACTCCGACGGCCAGGATTTGACGATCGGTGTCAGCAAATCCAGCAGTTCGTGGGCCTGTTTGCGCTCGGCTTCAGTCTCAAGGGTTGTGGTGTCGTCAAACAGCCGCGCCGCGTACAGCCCCAGGTCGAACGAACCTTCGACGTAGGCTTTCTGAGTCAGCAACATGCGTTTGACGTCGGCGTGCTGAATGATCGCCACCGGCGCGGTGTTCGGGTCCTTGCTGTCCGGCACGCGACCCTGCGGCCGCTCGCGAGCGTATTCCAGGGAATACAGATAACCGGCGTAACCGAGCATCACCGCGCCCATGCCGACGCCGATCCGCGCCTCGTTCATCATCTGGAACATGTAGCTCAAGCCATGATGAGGCTTGCCCACCAGGTAGCCGACACACTCGCCGTTATCGCCGAAGTTCAGCGCGGTGGAGGTGGTGCCGCGCCAGCCCATCTTGTGGAACAGCCCGGCCAGCAACACGTCGTTGCGTTTGCCCAGGCTGCCGTCATCGTTGACCAGAAACTTGGGCACGATGAACAGCGAAATCCCTTTCACACCCGCCGGTGCATCCGGCAACTTGGCCAGCACCATGTGCACGATGTTTTCCGACAACGGGTGATCACCGCCGGAGATGAAGATCTTGTTGCCCTTGAGTCGATACGTGCCGTCAGACGCAGGCTCTGCGCGGGTACGAATATCCGACAGCGACGAGCCGGCATGGGGTTCGGTCAGCGCCATGGTGCCAAAGAAGCGACCATCGATCATCGGTTGCAGGAAGCGTTGTTTTTGCTCCTCGGTGCCGAAACTTTCGATCAGGTTCGCCGCGCCCATGGTCAGGAACGGATAAGAAGTCGACGCCGCGTTGGCCGATTGGAAATGTGCGAAGCAGGCTTGGGACAACAGCGTAGGAAGTTGCATGCCGCCCGCATCGAAACTGCGCGCAGCGTTGAGGAAACCGGCTTCAAGGAAGGCATCCACCGCCGGTTTCACTTCCGGAATCAGAATCGCCTGACCGTCCTCATAGCGCGGCTCATTCTCGTCACCCTTGCGATTGTGCGGGGCGAAGAACTTCTCGGCTATGGTGCGGGCGGTGCCGATGGCGGCGTCGAAGGTCTCGCGGTTGTGCTCGGCGAAACGCTCACGCTGGGTCAGGCCCTCGGCATCAAGGACTTCATACAGCTCGAAAGCCAGATTGCGGGAACTGAGCAACGTCTCGGACATGGCGGCCTACCTTTTTTTGGAATGGACCGAGTCTAGGCGTGCGAATAAAGGCTGAACAGGATGATTGATGAGCGTGATGGTGCGGTGCGGGCACCGCTAATCAAATGTGGGAGCGAGCCTGCTCGCGATAGCGGTATGTCATCCAATACAGATGTCGGATGACATACCGCTATCGCGAGCAGGCTCGCTCCCACAGGGGATATTGCATGCCGGGCGTCCATTGCGGGCGCCCGGTGGTATTGCGGTTTAACCGATGGTCATCAGACTGGCATTACCACCCGCCGCAGCAGTGTTAACGCTCAACGCCCGCTCGATCACCAGACGCTCCAGCGCAATGTTGGTCTCGCCTTGCGACAAGCCATGAACCCCGACAATCGCGCCAGCACGCTTGGCCACTTGTTGGCAGACCGCACGCAGCTGATCGGAATGGCCATGATGCAGAACCGCATCAAACAGCACTTCGTCCTTGTTCCAGTCGGAAACCAGTTTGATCTTCGCCTGAATGTCCTTCGGCAGACGTGCGAACAACGCCTTGGTCAATTCAGCTTCCGGCCATACCGCCGAACCGCCGACGGCCAATACCGCCGCCAGTTGCGTCAGCAGATCGCCTTCGACTTCCGCCAGGCACAGCACGTGTTCGCGCGGCAGAATGGCGTAGCTGTTGCGTTCGCCGGTCGGGCCCGCCAGAAGACGGGTGATCCCGCTTTGCGATTGCGCCGCGAACTGCACGCACAGGGTGCTCAGCTCGGTGAGCTTGCTGCTGTCGGCCCAGGCTTGCAGGGCCTTCAGCGGTTTGCTCATGGCATCACGCAGACGAACGTCCGGTGTCGCGATGGCATCACCACGAGCGAAGGATTGTTCGATTGCATCGGTAGGACGTGTCGACAACAGACGGTACAGGTACAACGGACCACCTGCTTTCGGACCCGTACCCGACAAGCCTTCGCCACCGAACGGCTGCACGCCGACCACAGCACCGACGATGTTGCGGTTCACGTAGACGTTACCGGCGTTGACGTTGTCGACCACCTTGGCGATGGTCTCGTCGATGCGAGTGTGCACACCCAAGGTCAGGCCGTAACCGGAAGCGTTGATCTGACCGATCAGCTGATCGATGTCTTTGCGCTTGTAGCGAACCACGTGCAGCACCGGACCGAAGATCTCCCGTTGCAGCTCGTCGAAGCTTTCCAGTTCGATCAGCGTCGGCATCACGAAGGTGCCGCGTTTGACTTCTTCGGTGTTGGCGATTGCCACCTGGTACACGCTGCGACCTTTGTCGCGCATGCCCTGGATGTGCTTCTCGATACCGGCCTTGGCTTCGGCGTCGATCACCGGGCCGATGTCCACGGACAGGCGTTCCGGGTTGCCGAGACGGCATTCAGCCATGGCGCCTTTGAGCATTTCGATGACACGGTCAGCGGAATCTTCCTGCAAGCACAGCACACGCAGTGCCGAGCAACGTTGACCGGCGCTGTCGAAGGCCGACGACACCACGTCGATCACGACTTGTTCGGTCAGTGCCGAAGAGTCGACGATCATCGCGTTCTGGCCACCGGTTTCGGCGATCAACGGAATCGGGCGACCTTGTGCATCCAAGCGACCGGCGACATTGCGTTGCAGCAAACGAGCGACTTCGGTGGAACCGGTGAACATCACGCCTTTAACCCGATCGTCACCGACCAGACGCGCGCCAACGGTTTCGCCACGGCCCGGCAGCAATTGCACCACGCCTTCCGGAATCCCGGCTTCGAGCAGCAAGCGCACGGCTTGAGCAGCCACCAGCGGAGTTTGTTCCGCTGGCTTGGCCAAAACCGGGTTGCCGGCAGCCAGTGCCGCAGCGACTTGGCCGCTGAAGATGGCCAGCGGGAAGTTCCACGGGCTGATGCACACCACTGGGCCCAATGGGCGGTGAGCGTCGTTGGTGAAATCGTTGCGTGCCTGCACCGCGTAGTAACGCAGGAAGTCCACGGCTTCACGCACTTCGGCGATGGCGTTGGCGAAGGTCTTGCCGGCTTCACGAGCCAGCAGGCCCATCAGCGGCTGGATTTCGCCTTCCATCAAATCAGCGGCACGTTCCAGAATCGCGGCGCGCTCGGCGGGCGGAGTGGCCTGCCAGATCGGTGCAGCGTTCAGGGCGCACTGGATCGCGTTATCGACGTCTTCGACGGTCGCTTCCTGTACGTGGCCGACGATGTCGCGCAGATCCGACGGGTTCAGCACCGGAGCCGGGGTTTCAGTGCTGGACGCGCAACCGAGCATCGGCGCGGCTTTCCAGTTGTTATGAGCGGTTGCCAGCAGGGCGCAGGACAGCGAAGCCAGACGATGTTCGTTGGCCATGTCGATGCCGCTGGAGTTGGCGCGCTCGGCACCATAAAGATCTCGCGGCAGCGGGATGCGCGGGTGCGGCAGGCCGAAGCCGCCTTCCAGCGTCGCCATCTGCTCAATGCTGGCCACTGGATCGGCCACCAGCTCCTGGATCGAAATAGATTGGTCGGCGATGCGGTTGACGAACGAGGTGTTCGCGCCGTTTTCCAGCAGACGACGCACCAGGTACGCCAGCAGTGTTTCGTGAGTACCGACCGGTGCGTACACGCGGCACGGACGGTTCAGCTTGCCTTCGGAAACTTTGCCTACAACCTGTTCGTACAGCGGTTCACCCATGCCGTGCAGGCATTGGAACTCGTACTGGCCGGGGTAATAGTTCTGACCGGCGA
>Ga0255334_1000324_pt1 | contig 43271 bp, 43 predicted proteins | sample EtOH5_35cm_T3_12_FD_202080 | JGI IMG/M metagenome (GOLD analysis project Ga0255334, IMG submission 202080) | Sandy soil microbial communities from University of British Columbia, Vancouver, Canada - EtOH5_35cm_T3_129 | ecosystem: Engineered > Artificial ecosystem > Sand microcosm > Unclassified ...
CTGGCCGAAGGACAGCCCGACCGAGAACAGCCGCGCGGCCCGGTCCACCTTCAGGTCCCAGAACTGGTGCTGCAGGACGATCGTCATCTCATGCGGGTATTTGGCGCGGAGATGGCCGGGCACCGAGACGCCGGGCAGGTCGGTGCGGAAGGTGATGTAGAAATGATGCTCGCCCGGCATGCCATGCGCGGCGGTGTGCTCAAGGGCGCGGAGCATGACCTCGCGGGTCGCATCCTCGGTCCATTGCTCGTAGGGAAGCAGGCTTTCGACCTGGTTGTGTTCGTCCTGGCTCATCCCACCCGCTTCCCAGCTGAACGCCCCCGGCTTCCGGGTGACCAATATAAAGTGGGGGGCTTCTGTTGCCCGGTGCCCCCCGGACCGCGCTTACCTATTCCTAGGCAGCGAGCGCCACAGCCTCACGGCTGTTATCGTTGGCACTTGTGAATGGCCCATTGCGGCGGAGCCATACCGAACGAAAACCACGTCTTTACCGCGCGTGTCGAACCTGTTTCGCCCCCACATCCCACCCCCGATAAAGGGTGCGGTTGGTGGTGGAGGCGCCGGGCACTGCCCCCGGGTCCACAACGCTTATGCCACGTAGCGTTTATCGTCATAGCCGGACGAACCGGCACGATTGATATAGCATCTTTTCGGCAGAAATCGAGTGGGCGGGATTCGGTCATGTCAACGGCCGTTTCAACACTCCTTGCGGGTTGCGGCCCTGGCTGCTGCCGAAGCTGGGCCGGGGCTTGCGCAGGGCTGGTGAAAACCCGGGCAAATACCGTCAGGCAAAGCCCGCCCCCACCCGCCCGACCGCGCCCAGCGCCGCCGTCAGCCGCATCCCCGCCGCCGGCCCCACCGCCGGGGTCAGCCCCGCAACCAGCAGCACCGCCCCGGCGGGCAGGCCCCCCCTTGCGCGCGCCGCGGTCACCGCCTCCTTCAGCCGCGCCGCCAGATCGACGGGCTGGCCTCGGGGGCGCCTTCGCCCTTCGGCCAGGGCCACGGCTTCGCTCCCCGGCATGATGGCCCGCCCGCGCCCGACCACCACGAGCCCGAGCCCGGCCAGATCCGCAATCGCCGCCGCCGCATCCGCCGGCCCCGCCCCGAAGCGGGAGGCCGCGACATCCAGCGCCGGATGCAGCGTGGAGAACCGCGGCGGCCCCGCGCCGAGCGGTTCGGCCAGCACCGCCGCCACCGCCGCCGTGGCCCGGGCATGGCGCAGCCCCGCGAGCGCGATGGGCGTGCCGGCCACCACCAGCCGCCCGGCCAGCAGCGGCCCGACCATCCCGCCCGGCGCGATCCGCAACCCCACCGGCGGCTGGCCCAGGGCGGCGAGCAAGGCGGTGGCGACCGCCTCGGCCTCCTCCGCATCGCGGGGGGCGCTGTCGGCGGGCAGGGCGGCGAGCGGATTGCCGCTGGTCCAGGCCTCGGCGAGCCATCCCGCCGCTTCGGCTGCGCGGTCCCTCATCGGATCGGCGGCAGCAGGATTTCCTCTTCCTGGAAGCCGCCCGGCGGCGGGCCCTGCATCTGGATCGCCGGCACCGCATTGGGGTCGTTGCCGTAGAGCGCATCCGGCAGCCAGGTCACGATGCCCGGGAAGACATAGACCGAGAGCATGGTGAAGACGACGATGTAGATGAAGGGCATGCAGCCGGCGAAAATCTCCTCCAGCCGCACATGCTTCGGTGCCACGCCCTTGAGGTAGAAGGCCGCCATCGCGACCGGCGGCGACAGGAAGGAGGTCTGCAGGTTCAGCGCAACCAGCACGCCGAAGAACAGCGGCGAGACGCCGAAATCATCCAGCATCGGCAGGAAGATGGGCACGAAGATCACGATGATCTCGGTCCATTCCAGCGGCCAGCCGAGCACGAAGATGATCGCCTGCGCCAGCAGCATGAAGGTGAAGGTGTTGAGCGGCAGCGAGGTGACGAAGGATTCCACCACCGACTGCCCGCCGAGATAGCCGAACACCGAGGAGAAGATGTAGCTGCCGACGAAGAGCCAGCAGACCATCGCCGAGGTGCGCGCGGTCAGATAGACGGATTCGCGCAGCTTCTGCCAGCTGAAGGCGCGATAGATCAGCGCCAGGATGATGGAGCCGAGGCTGCCCATGGCCGCCGCCTCCGAGGGCGTGGCCAGGCCCATCAGGATCGAGCCCAGCACCAGCGCGATCAGGGTCAGCAGCGGGAAGAAGGAGGTGGCGAGGTTCGCCAGGATCTTGCCGAAGGGGATGTTCACCTCCTCCGGCGGCAGCCGCGGCGCGACCGAGGGTTTGACGATCGCCAGCACGATGACATAGCCGATGTACAGGCCGGCCAGCATCACGCCCGGGAGGAAGGCGGCGGCGTAGAGCTGCACCACCGACACGCCGGCCGTCGCGCCATAGAGGATCAGCATGATCGAGGGCGGGATCAGGATGCCGAGGCAGCCGCCGGCCGCGACCACGCCCGAGGCGAGCTTCACGTCATAGCCCGCGCGCAGCATCGCCGGGAAGGCGAGCAGCCCCATCAGCGTGACCACGGCACCGACGATGCCGGTCGCGGTGGCGAACAGCGCGCAGGTCACCAGCGTCGCGACCGCAAGGCTTCCGGGGATGTTCCCCGATGCCATCTGCAAGGATCTGAACAGCCGGTCGAGGATGTTCGCGCGTTCGATGATGTAGCCCATCAGCACGAACAGCGGCACCGACAGCAGCACGTCATTGGCCATGACCGCATAGGTGCGCTGCACCAGTAGGTCGAAGATGCGCTCCCCCATCCCGAGGTAGCCGAAGAAGACACCCATCGCCATCAGCGTGAAGGCGATCGGGAAGCCCAGCATGATGAAGAACAGGAACAGGCCCAGCATGGTCAGGCCGAGGGCGGGATCGCTCATCGTTCGGTGGTCCCGGTGATGGCGGCATCGCCGCGTGTGGCCATGTCGCGCGCGAGTGCCTCGGCCCCCTTGGCTTCGGCCGCGGCGAGGATCAGCTGCTCCAGCTCCTGCACATCCGACAGCCGCTGCGGCCATGCGCCGTGGCGCAGCACCTGCACGCAGCGCACCGCCTCGACGATGCCTTGCAGCAGCATCAGGAAGCCGACCACCGGGATCAGCCCCTTGAACGGCCAGATCACCGGGCCCGAGGGGCTGAACATGCTGCGTTCGTTCTGCGCATAGGACAGCGCGAAGAAATGCCAGCCGGCGATCATCAGCGCGAAGATGCCGGGAAAGAAGAAGATGAGGTAGAGCAGCAGGTCCAGCCCCGCCTGCCGGCGCGGCGACAGCATCCGGTAGACGAAATCCCCGCGCACATGGCCGTTGCGCGACAGCGCATAGGCGCCCGCCATCATGAACAGCGTGCCGTAGAGCATGTAGGAGACGTCGTAGCCCCAGGTGGTGGGGGCGCGGAACACGTAGCGCGCGGTGACCTCATAGACCACGACGCCGGTCAGGGCGAGGATGGTCCAGGCGAAGAGCTGGCCGACATGGGTGGACAGCCGGTCGATGCCGAGCAGCACCGCCTTCACCCGCGGATGGTCGGAAAACAGGATGCCGATGATCAGCGCCACCGCGACCGCGGCGGCGAGGATGACGGCGACGAGGCTGTCGGTGACGCCCAAGGCAACCCTCCCTCCGGTCAGACGGAAAGGGCCGGCGCGGGGTCTCCCGGCCGGCCCGAACCCTGCGTTGCGTGATCAGCGGCGGGCGAAGAAATGATTGTAGGAGACGACGGGGCTCGCCTCGTAGCGCAGGAAGAAATTGCCGACGCGGGCGCACCACTCGCGCTGGCTGTCGCAGATCTTCTTGAACAGCGGGCCATTGGCGGGGCTGCTGTCATCGCCTTCCAGCCGGGTGATCACGCGGTCCCAGGCGGCCAGCTGCGCATCCAGCACCGGCCGCGGCGTCGCGCGCACATTGACCGACTGGGTCTGCGCCATCGCCAGCAGGTCCTTGGAGTAGCGGTCCTGCAGCTTCCACGACATGTCGGCCGAGGAGGCCTCGGCGGCATGGCGCACCACGGCCTGCAATTCGGCGGGCAGGGCCTCGAACTTCGGCTTGTTGAACAGGATCTCGAAGCATTCCACCGCCTGGTGGTAGCTCTGGATCATGTAGGTCTTGGCGACATCGGGGAAGCCGAGCACGCGATCCGAGGACGGGTTGTTGAACTCCGCCCCGTCGATCACGCCGCGTTCCAGGGCGGGAACGATCTCGCCCCCGGGCAGCGAGACCACCGCCGCCCCCATCTCCGCCATCAGATCGGCCGCGAGCCCCACGGTGCGGTATTTCAGCCCGCGGATCTGCTCGGCGCTGGTGATGGGCTGCTTGAACCAGCCGAGCGGCTGCGTCGGCATCGGCCCCGACAGGAAGCCCACGGCATTCAGCTTCAGCGTGTCGTTGACCAGCTCCTTGTACATCGCCTCGCCGCCGCCGTAGTAGAACCAGCCGAGCAGCTGGTGCGCATTGCCGAACCAGGGCGGGGTGGTGCCGAACAGGCTGAAGGCCTTGTTCTTGCCGAACCAATAGGCGGCGACGCCATGCCCGCCATCCAGCGTGCCGGCCGAAACGGCGTCCATCAGCTGGAAGGCGCCGACCACCGCACCCGCGGCCAGCAGTTCCAGCCGCAGCCGCCCGCCGGCCATCGCATTGATGCGGCTGACGTAGTCCTGGGCGAATTCATGGAAGATGTCGCGCTGCGGCCAGGTCGACTGGAAGCGCAAGGTGGTGGTCTGCGCACGGCTGACACTGGGGGTTGCGAGCACCGCAAGCCCGGTTGCGGCGGCCGCACCCGTCAGAAACCCACGACGGGCCGGGGACGTGATCTCGACCATTTCAGCTTTCCTCCCGATGATGGCGACGTTGCGCCATCGTTATCTGCACTGCATATGGGAGCGGCGCGCCCCGCGCAACAACGACCTTGGGGGAGGCAGGCTTGGCCCAGGATGACAAGACCACCGCGGCCCATCCCGGGCCGGCAAGCGCCGGGGCCAGCGTGGACTACAGCCTGGACGGCTCCGCCGGGCACCTGCTCCGCCGGGCGCACCAGCGCCATGCCGCGCTGTTCCTGGCGCTCGGCGGCCCGGGCAGCCTGACGCCCGCGCAATTCGCGACCCTGCTGACCCTGGCCGAATGTGGCAGCACCACCCAGAACCGGCTGGGGCGCCTGGTGGCGCTGGATTCCGCCACGACCAAGGGGGTGGTGCAGCGGCTGCGCGACCGCGGCCTGGTCGCGGCGACCACCGATCCGATGGACCGGCGCACCATCGTGCTCAGCGCCACCGCCGAAGGCCGCGCGGCGCTGGTCGAGGCCCGCACCCAGGGGCTGCGCGCCAATGACGCGCTGCTCGATCCGCTGAGCCCTTCCGAGCAGCGCCTGCTGCTGGCGCTGCTGCGCCGGCTGACGGTCTGACCCGTCAGCCCGGCGCCACCCGCAGCCGCGTCACCCATTGCCCGGCAAGGGCGAGGCCGAGCACCGCCACGGCGACCACCAGCCGCGCCTCATCCGGCATCATGTGCCCGAAGGCGCCGAACAGCCCGGCCGCGCCGAGCAGCCCGCGCATCGGCCAGCCGAGCGGGCGCAGCAGAAACCCCGCCCAGGCCGAGGTCAGGAGGGTCAGCGCCGCCACCTGCGTCGCGGTCGCGGCGAAGATCGCCCAGGCGCTGCCCTCGAACATGATCGCCGGATCGTAGATGAAGGCGAAGCCGATGGTGAAGCCGGCAATGCCGAAGCGGGTCGCATGCAGGCTGCTGACTGTCGGCCCCGATTTGGCGATGGCGCTGGCGGCGAAGGCCGCCGCCGCCACCGGGGGCGTCGCATCGGCCAGTACCGAGAAATAGAAGATGAAGAGATGCGCGCCGAGCATCGGGATGCCCATCTCCATCATCTGCGGCACGCCGATGGCCGCGGCGATGATGTAGGAGGGGGTGGTCGGAATCCCCATGCCCAGGATCAGCACCGTGGCCGCCAGCAGGATCAGCAGCAGCGGCAGGGATCCGCCCGCCAGCCCCTTGATGATGCCGCCGAAAGCCACGACCATTCCGGTCGCCGTCAGGCAGGAGACGACGATGCCTGCGCCCGCGATGGTGACCGCCAGCGGCGCCATGGTCAGCCCTGCATTGATCAGCGCGCCCAGGATCTGGCGCGGTCCCATCCGGGTCCGCCGCCGCAGCAAGGCGACGGCGACCATCGCCATGCAGGCCCAGAAGGCAGCGTAATTGCCCGACCAGCGCGCGCCCATCAGCCAGACCAGCACGCCGATCGGAATGACCAGATGAGCATCGGCCAGCACCTCGCGCCACGGCGGCACCTCCTCGCGGGTCATGGGGCGCAGGCCGAGCTTCTTGGCTTCGAAATGCACCGCCGCCAGGATCGCGAAGTAATAGAGCACGCCGCCGATCGCCGCGGCGACGACGATCTCGGAATAGGGAATGTTGGTGATCTCGGCCATCACGAAGGCCGCGGCCCCCATCACCGGGGGCATCAGCGCCCCGCCGACCGAGGCTGCGGCCTCGATGCCCGCGGCGACGGCAGGGATGTAGCCGATGCGGATCATCAGCGGGATCGTCATCGCCCCGGTGGTGATGACATTGGAGACGGAAGACCCGCTCATGGTCCCGAACAGGCCCGAGGTGACCACCGCCACCTTGGCCGGCCCGCCGGAAAAACGTCCGGCCGCGGCGGCGCCGAGGTTGGTGAACAGCCGCCCCGTGCCGGAAGCCTGCAGGAAGGAGCCGAACAGGATGAAGACCGCGATGGTGGTCGCGACGATGCCCGTCAGCGGCCCATAGACACCGCCGGCGGTCGGCACCAGCCAGGCGCTTTCGACGATCTCGGACCAAGTGAAGACGCGGGTGTTCAGCACCCCCGGCAGCCAGGGCCCGACCAGCATGTAGAGCAGCGAGACGATGATCATGCAGGCGAGGCCGGGTTCGACCGCGCGCCGCGTCGCCTCCAGCAGGGTCACGATCGCGGTGACGCCGAGGACCATGTAGAATTCGCCGAAGGGATCGACGTATTCCATGCGGTCCGAGACCACGTCCCAGTTCCACATCACCCAGGCATGCGGCGCCGCCGCGGCGATCGCCCAGGCCCAGTCGAGCAGGCTCGGCCGGTCCCTGCGCGAGGATTTGGACGCCGGCCACAGCAGGAAGCAGACCGGCACGAAGGCGAGCAGATGGAAGCCCCGCATGCCGATCGGCTCGGGGAAGCCGAAGCCCCCGAAATAGAGGTGGACGCCGGCCACCGCCGCCAACCACCCATAGACCAGCAGGCGCAGCGGCCCCGAGAGTTCCCGCATCAGGGGTAGGGCCGCTGGCCTGCCACGCCGGTCAGCCCAGCGCGCCGGCGGCGCGGAAGGCCGCGGTCGCGCCCGGATGCAGCGGCACGCCGGTGAAGGCGGCCGCGACCTTGGGGTCGAAGGCGCCCATGCTGGCGTGGATCGCCGTCATGCGCGCGCCCTTGGCACCGATCAGCGATTTGGTGATCGCCTCCACCGTGGGCGCGGGCACGTTCACGTTCACCAGCACGCAGCTGTCCATCGAGGTCAGCATCAGCGGCCCGGTCTGCAGCTTCGGATAGACGCCGGCGGGCAGATCGGCCTCGGCATAGGAATAGCGGTCGATCAGATGCTTGCGGATATCGTCCGGGAAGCCGACCAGTAGGCCCTCGCGGCGGCCCTGGGCGATTTCCATCAGCATCGCGGCCGGACGCGCCAGCGCGACATAGACGTAGTCGACCTGGCCATCGACGAAGGCGGCGACGAGGTCGGTGTAGGAGCCGTTGAGGTAGCGCCCGCCGGAGCCGCGGATCGCATCGGGGCTGGTGCCGATGAACTTGAGGATGCGCTGCATCGTCATCTCATCGGTGCTGGAGCGCTGCGGCACGCCGAGCTTCACGCCCGGCTGCATCAGGATCTCGCGCATGCCGGTCGGGCCATCGGCCTTGCGCAGCAGGTAATGGTCGGTCGGCGAATAGCCGGTGCCGAGGCTGCGCAGCTTGTCGTGGGCGAAGGTATAGGGCTCCTCGCCCTTCACCGCGCCGGCGGCGAAGGCATCGATGCCCCAGCCGATCTGGCTCTGGCCATTGTTGATGCGGGTCGCATTGGCCAGCCCGCCGCCGGGGACGACGCGGACGCGAATCTCGGGGTTCTCTTCCTGGATGACGGTCGCAAGGCCCGCGGCCATGGTGTACCAGCCGCCGCCGAGCGAGCCCGCGACCCATTCGAGCGTCTGTTCGGCGGCCGCGGCGGTGCGGATGAAGGGCAGCGCGAGTGCCGTGCCGGCGATCAGCCCGCGGCGCGAGGTGAGAATGGTCATCGATGGCCCCCTGTTGCTTTCCGTAGGGGACCTTGAACCAGCACAGCGCACGCCCGCAAGCCGGGTCGGACGCGCCAATCGGCCCTTGGAGGCAGGGCGCAGCCTGTTTTCTTGCCAGTTCCGGCGTGGCTGCCGCCCGGCTGGGCGCACCAGGCGATCGTGGGGGCGGGAGCGTCCCACCCCCTCGATGGTTCAGCCGAGCGCGTCCGCGTTGAGCGGCACCGCCCGGCGGATCCCGCCCCGGGCCCCGATGACCGCGGCCAGCGCGCTGAGCAGCAGGCTCGTCACGATCCAATAGGCGGTGATGGCGGTGGCGGCGGCCGCGGCATTCGCGGCACGCCGTCCGGCCTCCTCGGCCTGCTGGGCCCGCCGCTCGGCCTCGGCCTCATAGGCCTGGACGCGCTGGGCGGCCTCGGCCTCGGACAGCTCGGCCTCGGCCGCGATCAGCGCGGTCAGCCGGCTGCGATCCGCCTCGGGCAGCGTGCCGGCGGCGGCGCGTTCGCCGAGCAGCCCGATGATTTCGGCCACGCGCTGCTCGCTGGTCATGCGCGCGGGGTCGCTGGGTGCCGTGAGCGCGAGGCGGGTGCGATCGATCAGCGCGTTCGGATCAAGCTCGGGGGCCTGGGATGCGATGGCCTGGCCCGCGCCGCCAGCCGCGCCCGAAAGCACCGAGACCCCCGCCGCGACCCCGCCCGAAAGCGCGCCCCCGAGCAGTACGCCCGAGACCAGGAAGGCCGTGGCCCAGACGCCGAGGCCATGCAGCATCGCATCCACGGCCTCCGCCGTGCCGCAGAGCCGCGCGGCCACAGCGGCGCCGGCCGCCACCCCAAGCAGGTTGGCGATCAGCATCCAGCCGCCGGCGGTGACGCTCAGGGTGGTCGCCGAGGGGGTGTCGCGCGCCACCGCATCGACCGTGCTGGCCCCGATCGCGACGCCGAGGATGTTGAGGGTGGCGCCCAGGGTGATGGCGACCAGCGCCCCCGCCAGAATGGCGCCCCAGGACACGCGGGAGGGCATGGCAACCACGGGCATCATGCCCTCCGTCTCATAGAGATCGGCATCGGAACTCTGCATGGGACTGGCCTTCCTTCTTGCGCCCCCTGTGGGTCGGCACCGCGCAAGCGGCGTCCGCGAGGGTCTGCAAGCGCAAACACGGCAGCGGCCCGCGAGTTGCCCAAGCCCGCAAGGTGCCCAGGCGGTGGAAGGGCGGTTCGCCTTCCCACACTCGCCCACCAGGACACCGGGTTTCCTGGACCTTCCCCTATGCGAAGGGCAGAAACGTGACGTTTCTGCCGAGGTGCTCGAGGGGCGACGCCTTTCGATCGGGCCTCAGACCGGTTCGGGCACAAAGACCCGGCTCGGGGCGACGAATTCCTCCTGGGCCGCGATGGTCAGGATCTCGCGGGAACCCGCCGCGGCGGTCGCGCGCAACAGCCCCCAGATGCTGCTGGCCGCGGCCGCCATGGCCCCGGCGCCGCCGGCTCCGCGCAGCACATGGAACAGGAACAGGGCGGCGATCGCATCCCCCGCGCCGTTCACCGACAGGTCCAGGCGCGGCGTGCGGAGCCGATGGCAGCGTCCGGCCTCGGCCACCAGAAGGTCAACGGACTCGTCCGGCGTGTCCGCGACCACGAGGCTGGTCACCATCACGATCCTCGGCCCCCGTGCCGAGAGGGCGGCACAGGCCGAGCGGGCCTCGGCCAAGGTGGTCACCGGCGCGCCGGTCAGCCATTCCAGCTCGAACTGGTTCGGTGTCACCAGATCGGCCATCGGCAGGGCGCGGTCGCGGAAGAACTCCGGGATGCCGGGCCGGACGAAGACGCCGCGGCCGACATCGCCGATCACCGGGTCGCAGCACCAGATCGCGGCCGGGTTGGCGGCCTTGACCGTGGCGACGGCATCCAGGATCGCCGCCCCGATCGCCGCATCGCCCATGTAGCCGGTCAGCACCGCCGAACAGCTCGGGAGCACGCCGCGTTCGGAAATGCCCTGCACCAGGTCGCGGATCAGGCTGGCTGGGAAGACTTCGCCCCGCCAGGCGCCATAGCCGGTGTGGTTGCTGAACTGCACGGTGTTGATCGCCCAGACCTCGGCGCCCAGCCGCTGCAGCGGGAACACCGCCGAGGAATTGCCGACATGCCCATAGGCGACCGAGGACTGGATGGAGAGGATGTTCAAGCGGTGCGGCCCCCGTCGACCGGCAGCAGCACGCCGGTGATGAAGGAGGAAGCCGGATCGGCCAGCCAGACGCAGGCATTGGCGACATCGGCGGGCGTGGACATCCGCCCGAGCGGAATGGTGGCAACGAAGCGTGCCGCATTCTCGGGCGTATTGGCGGCCCCCATGAAGGATTCGGTCAGCGCGGTCAGCCCCATCACGGGGCAGATCGCATTGACCCGGATATTGTCCTTGGCGAATTCCTGGGCCATCGACTGGGTGGCGGTGTTCACGGCGCCCTTGGTCGCATTGTACCAGGTCAGCCCCGGCCGCGGCCGGATGCCGGCGGTGGAGGAGATGTTGATCAGGCTGCCGCCGCGCCCCTGCTTGCGCCAGACCGGCACTGCCGCTTGCGCCATCCAGAAGATGCTTTTGACGTTGATCGCGAAGACGCGGTCGAACTCCTCCTCCGTCGTCTCCAGGATCGGCTTGTTGCGGAAGGTCCAGCCGGCGTTGCAGACCACGGTGTCGAGCCCGCCATAGGTCGAGACCGCGGCCTGGACGGCGGCCTGGTTGCCGGCCTCGGTCGCGATGTCGCCGGCGACGGCGGTGCCGCCGATCGCGGCGGCGACCTCGCGCGCGCCGGCCTCGTTGATGTCGGCGACCACGACCTTGGCGCCCTCGGCGGCGAAAGCCTCGGCGATGCCGCGGCCGAAGCCGGAGGCGGCCCCGGTGACGATGGCGATCTGTCCTTGCAGGCGCATGCGGAATCCTCCCGTTATGCGCGGCAGCCTAGGTCAGCTTCGGGCGGACCGGAATTGGGGGGCGGGGCCTTTGGGACAGGCTTGGGTTGCGGGGCGCGGCCCCCTCCCTTATACGCCCCCATCCTCAGGCGCCGGTCGGTATCGGCGCCATACCCCCGGACCTGACGCCATGAAGCCCGATATCCACCCCGACTATCATGAGATCAACCTCATCATGACCGACGGGACCACCTTCAAGACGCGCTCCTGCATGGGCAAGGCGGGCGACACGCTGCGGCTGGACATCGACCCGAAGTCGCATCCGGCCTGGACCGGCGTGCAGCGCATCATGGACACCGGCGGCCAGGTCGCGAAGTTCAACAAGAAGTTCGCCGGCATCGGCATCAAGAAGGCGCCCTGACCACCTCTTCCGCGCCCGTTTCTTGAACCGGGTCGCCGCTTGAAGCGGCCCCGTCTTGAACCCGCCCCCTCTTGAACCCGGGCGAGGGATTTTCCATCTCCTGCATGTCGACGACGCCCTGATGGGGTCGTCGGCGGTGGACCGCGTTCCGGCGGGGGCGTTTCCTCCCCTGTTGGCCTCGCCTTTGGGTTGCCCGCATGGGGACCCGCCTGACCGGTCCACGTCGTCATAGACCTTGCTGATGCAGGAGGTTTTTGAACATGACCGTCGATTTCCAGCCCTTGTTCCGTTCCGCCATCGGTTTTGACCGCATGGCGCGGTTGCTCGACACCGCCCGCACCGCGGCCGATGTCCCTTCCTACCCCCCCTACAACATCGAGAAGACCGGTGAGGACAGCTATGTCCTGACCATGGCCGTGGCCGGCTTCGGGGTGGACGACCTCGAGATCAGCGCGCAGGACAACACCTTGCTGATCATCGGCCGCGCCCCGGAAGAGCAGGGGCAGCGTCGCTACCTGCACCGCGGCATCGCCGGCCGCGCCTTCGAGCGCCGCTTCGTGCTGGCGGACCACATGACCGTCTCGGGCGCCGAGCTGGTCAATGGCCTGCTGCATGTCAGCCTGCGCCGGGTGGTGCCGGAGGCGCTGAAGCCGCGCCGCATCGAGATCGCCGCGGCCGCGCCGCAGGCGCCCCGGGTGCTGGAGAACGCGCCGGAGGAGAAGGCCGCGGCCTGATCCGAGCCTGATGCGCGAAACGGGGGGCCGGCGGGAAACCGCCGGCCTTTTTTCGCATCAGCCCTTCCTCACGTCGCTGGGGCGGAAGAAGGCCGAGGCGGCCAGTTTCTGCGCCCGGCGGGCCAGGATGGCGGCTTCGGCGCGGGCGATCTCGGCCTGCAGCACGGTGATATAGGCGGCCAGATCCGCTTCGCCCATCGCATCCAGGCTGCGGGGCTGAAAGGCGTCTCGCCGGCGCGGTTCATCATCTTCGGCCATGCTGTTTCCGCCCCCGCCCCCTGAGATCGCGCGAAAATGCCAGCCTTCGTTCGCTTGTGCCAGCGATCGGGCTTTGACCCTGCGGCCGCGGGCACCTATATCGAGCCCGAACCCGCGGCGCGGCCTGTTTTGCCGTCGGCCGCCATCCTGGCCGGCCGAGGCCGTGCCCCCGGTGCCGCCGCAGCGTTCCCGTCTTACGCACGCCAGATCCAAGGTGCCGCCCATGTCCACGCCTCTGATGCCCAAGGCCACCGCCGTGTGGCTGATCGACAAGACCGCCCTGACCTTCGAGCAGGTCGCCGATTTCGTCGGCATGCATCCGCTGGAGGTCCAGGCCATCGCCGATGGCGAAGTCGCCCAAGGCATTGTCGGCTATGACCCGGTTGCCAACATGCAGCTGACCAAGGAAGAAATCGCGCGCTGCGAGGCCGATCCCTCGGCGCGGCTGCAGCTCCTGGTCTCGGCGACGCCGGCGCCCAAGGCGCGTGGCAAGGGGGCGCGCTACACCCCCGTCGCCAAGCGCAACGACCGCCCGGACGGCATCGCCTGGCTGCTGCGCAACCATCCGCTACTGTCGGATGCGGCGATCGGCAAGCTGCTCGGCACCACCAAGGAAACCATCGCCAAGGTGCGCGACCGCACGCATTGGAACAGCAGCAACATCAAGCCGCGCGACCCGGTCATCCTCGGCCTGTGCAGCCAGTCCGACCTGTACGCCGCGCTCGCCCCGCTTGGCGAAAAGGCGATGGTGCCGCTGGCCGAACCGCAGGCCGAAGACGCCGCCTGAGTCTTTGGGGACGTGAGTTTGGGGGGCCTGAGTTCGGGGTGCCTGAGTTCGGGGTGCGTGAGTTTGGGGCCGCGGGTCCAGGCCGCCATCCCGGCGGGCTGGGGTCCTGGTTGCTGCGGTCAGCTGGGCTGCGGCCAGTGGGGCTGCAATCAGCGCGGCTCCGGTTTGATCCGTTCCATTTCTTCCTTCAGCCGCAGCTTGTCGCGTTTGAGCTGGGTGAGGGCGGCGGTATCCGGCTGGGGCCTTCCGTCCTCCGTCTCGATCCGCCGTTCCAGGGCGGCGTGACGTTCCTCGAGCGCGCGCAATCTGGCGATGATGGCCATGGGCAGGCGATCTCCTCATGTTCGAACCAGGGTCCGGTTGGGCGACAGCGCCGACTGGCGCCGCCGCCGCGGGTCATGGTAACCACATGGGGCCCTGACGGCGCATCCAAAACCCGCGCCCGGCGCTTCCTTCCCGCTTCCTGACCTTCGGACACCGCCGCACGCCATGCTTGCCGACCGCGACGCCCTGCTCCGACGTCTTCACGAACTCCGCACCGAGCACCGTGACCTCGACACGGTGATCGCCCGGATCGAGGCGGGGACGGCGGACCAGCTCCATCTGCAACGGCTGAAGAAGCGCAAGCTGAAGCTGAAGGACGAACTCGCCTGGATCGAAAGCCGGCTGGTGCCGGACATCACGGCATGAGCACCGCGCCGCTGGTCGGCCTCATCATGGGCAGCCGCAGCGATTGGGAGACGATGCGCCACGCCGCCGAGATGCTGGAACGCCTGGCCATCCCCTTCGAGAGCCGCGTCGTCTCCGCCCATCGCACGCCGGCGCGGCTGTACGACTATGCCGGCGCCGCCGCCGGCCGCGGGCTGCGCGTGATCATCGCGGGCGCCGGCGGGGCCGCGCATCTGCCCGGCATGGCGGCGGCGATGACACGGCTGCCGGTACTCGGCGTGCCGGTCCAGAGCCAGGCGCTGAGCGGCATGGACAGCCTGTTGTCCATCGTCCAGATGCCGGCCGGCATTCCTGTCGGCACCCTGGCGATCGGCCGGGCAGGGGCGGTGAACGCGGCGCTGCTGGCGGCAGCGATCCTGGCGCTGTCGGATGCGGCGCTGGCGGAGCGGCTCGAAACCCTGCGCGCGGAACAGACCGAGGCGGTCGCCGAGGCCCCCGCATGAGCCTGCCGGCATGAAGCTGCCGCTGGCGCCCGGGGCGACCATCGGCATTCTGGGGGCGGGGCAACTGGGGCGGATGTCGGCGATGTCCGCGGCGCGACTCGGCTATCGCACCCATGTCTTCTCGCCCGAGGCGGATGGGCCGGGCAACCAGGTCGCGACCGTCAGCACCACCGCCGATTACGAAGACACAGCGGCCCTGGCCCGATTCGCAGCCGCGGTCGATGCGGTGACCCTGGAATTCGAGAATGTGCCGCATGCAAGTCTGGTGGCGCTGGCCGGGCAGGTGCCGTGCCGCCCCGGGCCGCAGGTGCTGGCCGCCTGCCAGGACCGGGCGGTGGAAAAACGCGCGCTGGCCGAGGCCGGGGTGCCGGTCGGCGCCTGGGCGCTGATCGAATCGGCGGCCGATCTGGCCCCGGCGCTGGCGGTGACCGGGCTGCCGGCGGTGCTGAAGACCACGCGGCTCGGCTATGACGGCCGCGGCCAGGCGCTGGTTGCGACCCTGGCGGAAGCCGAGGCCGCATTTGCCGCCCTGGCGCCGCATCCGCTGGTCGCCGAGGCCTTCATCCCCTTCGTCGCCGAGGTCTCGGCGATCGTGGCGCGGGGCGCGGATGGCGCGGTCGTCAGCTTCGATGCCATCGAGAATCGGCACCGGAACCATATCCTCGACCTGTCCTATGCGCCTGCGCGGATTCCGATCGGCGCTGCACGCGGGGCACGCGCCCATGCCGAGGCGATGGCGCATCGGCTGGAGCTGGTCGGGGTGCTCGCGGTCGAGTTTTTCCTGCTGGCGGATGGTCGGCTGCTTGGCAATGAAATGGCGCCAAGGCCCCATAATTCAGGGCATTGGACCATGGATGCCTGCGCCGTCAGCCAGTTCGACCTGCATATCCGCGCGGTCGCGGGCCTGCCCCTGCCGCTGCCCGGGCGCCATGCCGATGCCGTGATGCGCAACCTGGTCGGCGCGGAAGGCATGGCCTTGGTGGCGGCCATGGCGGCCTTGCCCGAGGTCGCGCTGCATCTCTACGGCAAGGCCGAGGCCCGGCCGGGCCGCAAAATGGGCCATGTCACGCGTCGTTTTCCGCTCGGAAGCCTCGCTTTCCTGCCGGATACCGCGACCGTCGCGGGACTGTGACGAATTTGCCGAAACCTACTGTGGCCAATCCGCCACATCCGCCAGTCTCTTCGCCAGAGACCGTAGGCAAGGCTTCGGCGAAAGTGCTATCGCCACTGGCAACGCAGCGTTGGTCATACGGCCATTCGGTCATAACCCCGGCGCCGCCGAATAGTTGTAAAGGGGAAATTCGATGAGCCTCAAAAAGGCGCTTCTCGCCGCCACGCTGCTTAGCCTCCCGCTCGCCGCCCAGGCCCAGCCGGTCTCCGGGGTCTACATCGGCGGTGGCGCCGGTGTGAACTTCCTGCAGGATTCGGACCTCTCGGTCACGAATTATGCTGGCCGTGAGGCCCTGGCGAACGCCGGGCTGAGCCGCGCGGGCACCGCGTCCTTCGATGTTGGCTTCGCAGGCGTGCTCAGCGTCGGCTACGGCTTCGGCAACGGCGTCCGCGCCGAACTCGAAGGTTCGTACCGCACGAACAAGATCGACGACATCTCGGGCTTCCGCTCCAATGTCGGCGGTACGCGCACCAGCGGCGGCGACGTGCAGTCCTATGGCGCGATGGTCAACGCCCTGTACGACTTCGACCTGGGCCTGCCGGTCGTTCCCTACATCGGCATCGGCGCCGGCTACATCGTCCAGAACTGGGATGATGTCCGCCTTCGCACGGCCGGTGGCAGCGGTGTGATCGTCGACGGCGACGACGGCCAGTTCGCCTACCAGGCCATCGTCGGCGCGGCGTTCCCGATCGAATCGGTCCCCGGCTTGTCGATCACGGCCGAGTATCGCTTCCTCGGCACGCTCTCGCCGGAAGTCGATGGCCGCATCACCGCGCCGAACGGCACCACGACCTCGGGCCGCGCCAAGGTCGAGACCGACAACTTCAACCACTCGCTGCTGGTCGGCCTGCGCTACGCCTTCGGCGTCGCTCCGGAGCCCGTGCCGGTCGTTGCCCCGGCCCCGGCCGCGGCGCCGGCCCCGGCCCGCACCTACCTGGTCTTCTTCGACTGGGATCGCGCCGACCTGACGGATCGTGCCCGCCAGATCATCGGCGAGGCCGCCACCAACAGCCGTCGCGTCCAGGTGACCCGCATCGAAGTCTCGGGCCATGCTGACCGTTCGGGCACCCCGCAGTACAACCAGCGCCTGTCGCTGCGTCGCGCTGAGACGGTGGCCGCTGAGCTGACCCGCCTTGGTGTCGCCCGCGAGCAGATCGTGGTCCAGGCCTTCGGCGAGAGCCGCCCGCTGGTCCCGACCGCCGATGGCGTCCGCGAGCCGCAGAACCGGCGCGTCGAAATCGTCCTGCGCTGATCTGAAAAAAGGCGCAGCCCTTCGGGGCTCCGCCAAACCGAAAAAGGGGTGCTCCGCAAGGAGTGCCCCTTTTTTGTTGCCCTCCTTTTGTTGCCCCCCCTTTTGGGGCCGCAGGCGCCCGGGGCGGGCGCGGTCTTGTGACCTTAGGGGAGGAGGGGAAGCTGCTCCGCGGCGGCTTGCTGGGGCGCGGGCGGGCGCGGGCCGGGCCGGCGCGACAGCCGCGCCATGCCCGCCAGCCGGCGGTCGAGGAACTCCAGCGTCGCCGCCAGATCCTCGCCAGAATCGGCCAGCCAGAAGGCCAGCGTCGCGCCATGCACCGCCGCCAGCGAGGCGCGGCGCGTGTACCAGGAGAAATCGGCCGAGGTATCGCCGGCGGCATGCCAGAGGCAATCGGCCGTCCGCGCCGCGCAGCGCAGCGCCACCCGCAGGTTCCAGGGCAGCGCCAGCAGCCCAAGCGCCCGCCGCATGGCCTCCTTGTGCGGCTGCAGCGCCAGCAGCCGCAGTCCGATGACGCGGCGGATCCGCGCCGGGGTCCGCAGCAGGGCCAGCGACTCGGCGGCCGCGGCGGCCTCCATGTCACGATCGGCAAGGTCGCTCCAGGCCTCGACCATGCCGATGGCGCCGGTGGGAAAGAGGAAGGGCGCATCCTCGGCCGGCAGGCCCGCGGCCGCGAGACCGCGGCGCAGCGCGACCTCCGTCCAGCCGAATTGCGGCACCTGCGGCAGCATGGCGCGCAGGGCGGCGTCGCGTTCGGGGCTGCGTTCGATCATGGCTGTGTCTCCGCGGGCGGGTGGCGGGTCAATTCCTCGGTGAAGCCGAGCAGCGAGAGGTCATGCATCCGCATCGGGTAGAGCACCCCCTGAAGGTGATCATATTCATGCTGCATCACGCGGGCCACGAGGCCCTCGGCCTCGCCCTCGACCTCGCGCCCTTCCAGGTCCCAGCCGCGAAAACCCACGCGCAGGCTGCGCTTCACCGCGCCACGCAGGCCTGGAATGGACAGGCAGCCCTCCCAGCCCAGGGTTTCCGGCGGGTCCAGCGGCACGATCTCGGGGTTCAGCAGAGCCGCGACGGCCTCGCCCTGGCGCCAGACGAAGAGGCGGAGCGGCTGGTAGACCTGCGGCGCGGCGAGGCCGAGGCCGGAGGCATCCAGCATGGTCTCGGCCATGTCATGCACGAGTCGTCGGATTTCGGGGGCGCCGGGGTCGGTGATGGTCTCGGCCTGCCGCAGCAGGATGGGATGGCCGAGGCGGGAAATCTTCAGGATGGACATCCTCCGCAGATAGGCTCTGAATGGCTTTCGCGACAGGTCCCAGGCGCTGTCTCCACCTAGGAATTCCCTGTGGGAATTCCGCTGTTTCCGCCCAGGAATTCCCTGCGGGGCTTCCGGCGTGTCCGTTCAGGGCTCCCCTAGGGGAATTCCTGGGCGCAGGGGGGCTTTCGCCTTTGCCCGGCATCATGCTAGACACTGCACTCCCGCGACGAGCCCCCGGTTCGGCGCAGTTTCCCCTTCGCCCATATCGGCAGGAGTAGCCCCGCGTGCAGGTCGTCGTCCGCGACAATAACATCGATCAGGCGCTCAAGGCGCTGAAGAAGAAGCTCCAGCGCGAGGGCGTCTTCCGCGAGATGAAGCTTCGCCGCCACTACGAGAAGCCGTCCGAGCGCCGTGCGCGGGAGGCCGCCGAGGCCGTCCGCCGCGCCCGCAAGGTTGAGCGCAAGCGGCTGGAACGCGAAGGCTTCTGAGCCATCCCCCCGCCTCGGCGGGGGCGTTTCACACTTCCGAAAGCCGGGGGTTTTCTGCAAGGCGGGGCTGCGCGAGGCGCCACCCCGCCTTTTCCCATGCCCGTTTCCCGATGCGGCCCCTTCTCGCGGGTCAGAACAGGCCCATCGCCTGACCGAGGCTGCGCAGCGACAGCAGCATCACGCCGACGATGACCATCAGCACCCGGTCCGCCAATCGCCGGGTGATCAGCGCCGCGACCGGGGCGGCGATGATGCCGCCGAGACCAGGCCGAGAATCGCCTCCCACAGCTCCAGCCCGATCCGCGGCGTGTCCCCGCGTCCGCAGAGGCCGAGCAGCCCGACCGGCGCATATCAGGTAGCGGCACCAGGCTTGCGGTCAGCGCCCCGCCGACGCCCCCAAGATGCCGAGCAGCGCGAGCCGCAGCATCAGCCGCCGGTCGACATTGCCGACCCGCCAATGCGAGAGGCCGGAGGCGCCGGTGCTGAAGATCCCCGCCACATGGACGCTGGCGCTGGCCATCGCCGGCGGCGTGCCGAAGGACAGCAGCACGCTGGTCGCCGTCAGCCATGGGCCATGCCGATGGCACCATCCACGAGCTGGACGAAAAGCCGATCAAGTGAAACGCAGGACCTAGTCCTATGCGCCGCCTCGGGCCTCGGTGGCCGCGGGCGACGCCGCCCCCCGTCCGGGCCAGTTCCGCAGCGCCTGCATGATCTGCCGCGTGACCTTCTTCGCATCGCCGAACGGCATCATGAAGTTGTCGCGGAAGAGAAAAGCGCGTTTTCGACGCCCCGCATCGCCCGATGCGGCCCGAGTGGCCGTTCGGCGGAATCCTTCGGCGGCGTCTCGACCCGGACGGAATCGGCGCGGAGCGCCGATTGCTGGGAGGCCCGAAGATTGCCGAAATCCACCATGTTCAGCTTTTCATGGATCAGTGCCTGCCCCCAGCCCGTGTGCTCGTTGCGCTTGCCTTCGGCAGCCTGCCAGGGCGCCGGGGGGCCTGGCAGGCTGACGACCGGGGGCTACTTTTGCAGGCTCTGGACGATCTGCTGGGTCACCTTCTTGGCATCGCCGAACAGCATCATGGTGTTGTCACGGAAGAAGAGCTCGTTCTCCACCCCGGCATAGCCCGAGGCCATGCCGCGCTTCACGAAGAAGACGGTCTTGGCCTTTTCCACATCCAGGATCGGCATGCCGTAGATGGCCGATGACTTGTCGGTCTTGGCCGCCGGATTGGTCACGTCATTGGCGCCGATGACGTAGGCGACATCGGCTTCGGCGAATTCCGGGTTGATCTCCTCCAGTTCGTGCACCTCGTCATAGGGCACGTTCGCCTCGGCCAGCAGCACGTTCATGTGGCCGGGCATGCGGCCGGCGACGGGGTGGATGGCGTAGGAGACCTCCGCCCCTTCCTTCTTCAGCAGATCGGCCATTTCGCGGACCACCTGCTGCGCCTGGGCCACCGCCATGCCATAGCCCGGCACGATGATGATTTTTTGGGCGTTCTTCATGATATAGGCCGCGTCCTCGGCGCTGCCGGCCTTGACCGGACGGGCCGGGCCGGCGCTGCCGCCGCCCGCCGCCGCGGCCGCGGGATCGGTGCCGAAGCCGCCCAGCAGCACGTTGATGATGCTGCGGTTCATGCCCTTGCACATGATGTAGGACAGGATGGCGCCCGAGGCGCCGACCAGCGCCCCGGTCACGATCAGCAGCAGGTTGCCGATGGTGAAGCCGATGCCCGCCGCCGCCCAGCCCGAGTAGCTGTTCAGCATCGACACCACCACGGGCATGTCAGCACCCCCGATCGGGACGATCAGCAGGAAGCCGAGCCCGAAGGACAGCAGCGCGATCAGCCAGAACAGCAGGGCATTGCCGGTGCTGATGAAGGCGATCGCCAGCACCAGCAGCAGGATGCCGAGGCCGAGGTTCAGCCAATGCTGGTTGCGGAACAGGATCGGCGCGCCGGACATCCGCCCGTCGAGCTTGGCGAAGGCGATCAGCGAGCCGGAGAAGGTGACCGCGCCGATCGCGAGGCCGAGCGTCATCTCGACCAGCGAGGAAGGCTGGATATGCCCCTGCGTCCCGATCCCGAAGGACTCCGGCGCGTAGAAGGCCGCCGCCGCCACCAGCACCGCAGCCATCCCGACCAGGCTGTGGAAGAAGGCGACCAGCTGCGGCAGCGAGGTCATCTGGATGCGCCGCGCCAGCACCGTGCCGATGCCGCCGCCGATGGCGATGCCGGCGATGATGAGGGCGAAGCCGCCGCCGTCGATCCCGCTGTGGAACAGCGTCGCCACCACGGCGATCGCCATGCCGATCATGCCGAACAGATTGCCCTGGCGGCTGGTCTCGGGGTGCGACAGCCCACGCAGGGCCAGGATGAACAGCACCGAGGCGATCAGATAGGCGAGGGTGGATATCGTCTCCATGGCCTCAGCCCTTCCGCTTGAACATCGCGAGCATGCGTCGCGTGACGATGAAGCCGCCGAAGATATTCACCGAGGCGAGGATCACGGCCAGAAAGCCGAAGACCCGCGCCACCGGCGATTCGGCCATGCCGGTCACCAGGATCGCGCCGACCACGATCACCGAGGAGATCGCGTTGGTCACCGCCATCAGCGGCGAATGCAGCGCCGGGGTCACCGACCAGACGACGTAGTAGCCGACGAAGCAGGCGAGCAGAAAGATCGTCAGCAGCAGCAGGAAGGGGTGCGCCGCTTCGGCCAGCGGCTGCACCGCATGCGCCGCGGCCAGGGCGCGGTCGGCGAGGGTCATGGCCTGTTCGGCCTGCTCCTTCGCCCGGATGGCGAGATCGGTCGGGTTCATCGCTCGCTCTCCTCAGGCCGCTTTGGGCAGGAAATTCGGGTGGACGATGGCGCCGTCGCGGGTGATCTGCGCGCCCTTGATGATGTCATCCGTCTCGACCAGGGAGGGGGCCTTGGCCTCCTTGTCCCAGAAGGTGGTCAGGAAGGTCAGCAGGTTGCGGGCGTAGAGGTTGCTCGCCGCCCCGGCGATGCGGCCCGGCCAGTTGCGATAGCCCAGCACCTTCACGCCATTGGCGGTGGTGATGGCCTCGCCCGGGACGGTGGCGGCGCAATTGCCGCCGGCCTCGGCCGCGAGATCCACGACGACCGAACCCGGCTTCATCGAGGCGACCATCGCCTCGTTCAGCAGGATCGGCGCGCGGCGGCCCTGGACCAGCGCCGTGCAGATCACGATGTCGGCCTTGGCCGCGGCCACGGCGACGACCTCGGCCTGCTTGGCGAGGTACTCCGGGCTCATCGCCTTGGCATAGCCGCCGGCGGTCTGGGCGGCCTTGGTCTCCTCATCCTCATAGCCGACGAAGCTGGCGCCGAGGCTCTTGATCTCTTCCTTGGCCGCCGGGCGCACGTCGCTGGCCGAAACCCGGCCGCCGAGGCGGCGGGCCGTGGCGATCGCCTGCAGCCCGGCCACCCCCGCGCCCAGCACCAGCACATTCGCGGCGGGAATGGTGCCGGCGGCCGTCATCAGCATCGGAAAGCCCTTGTCGTAGGCAAAGGCCGCCTCGATCACCGCGCGGTAGCCGGCCAGATTCGCCTGGGACGACAGCACATCCATGGATTGCGCGCGGGTGATGCGCGGCAGCAGCTCCATCGACACCGCATCCAGCCCCAGCATGGCGAAACGCTGCGCCGCCGCCAGATCGGCGCCGAGCGTGCCGATCACCAGCGCGCCACGCGGGATCAGCGCCAGCTCATCCACCTCGCCCTCGCCGGTGCCGAGCGGGGTGCGGACCTTCAGCACGATCCCGGCGCCGTTCAGCGTGCCGGCCACATCGGGGAAGACCTCGGCGCCGGCCTCGGCATAGGCGGCATCGGGCTGGCCGGCCTGTTGGCCGAGGCCGGATTCCACGGCGACGGTGCAGCCGAGCGCAATAAATTTCTTCACCGTTTCCGGCGTTGCGGCCACGCGGGTCTCGCCGCCGCGACGTTCCTTCAGCACCGCTAGGCGCATCTGCCTGTCCCCCTCAGCCAATCGCGCCGCACCATGATGAAGCGGCGGTAACGACGCAAGCACGCACACCGGTTGCGGCCGCGGGCGTCCCGCCCCAGCATACGCGCATGCTGCTCCGTTCCCTGCCCGATGGTAGTCTGCTCTGCATCAGCCAGCCCGCCCATGCGGTGATTTCGGGTCAGCTGGCCCGCGCCTGGGGCGGCCCCGGCTTCCATCCGCCGGTGCCGCTGGAACCGGTGGTGCTGGCCTGCGCCCAGCATGACGTCGCCTGGATGGGCTGGGAAACCACCCCCGGATTCGATGCCGCGACCGGCCGTCCGCTGGAATTCCGCGCCTTCGGCGCCCGCTACCACGCGCCGATGTGGTCGGCCGGGGTGGATCATGCGCTCGCGGCCTGGGGGCTGTGGCCGGCGCTGCTGATCTCGCGGCATGGCAACCTGATCTACAGCCGCTTCCTGGACCGCCACCGGGCCGCGCCCGAGGATGCGGCGGGGGCGGATGCCTATCTTGCCGACCATGCGGTGAAGCAGGCGGCATGGGCGCGCCGGCTCGGCGCCGCGCCGGCCGAGGTCGCGGCCAACAGCGCCTTGCTGGCGGTGGTCGACCAGATGTCGCTGATCATCTGCTGGGGGGCGGCGACCGCGGACGGCACCCCGGCCGGCGATGCGCCCACCGCCGAGGGCGGCACCCTGCCGCTGACCCTGCGCGCGGTGCCCGGTGGGCTGGTCTGCGACCCCTGGCCCTTCCTTGCGCCCAGCCTGCAGGTGGAGACCGAGGCGGTGCATCTGCCCGCCCCCGCGACCTATGCCGATGCCGGCGCGATGCAGGCGGCGCTGGACGCGGCGCCGCGGGAACGGCTGGTGGTGACCCTGCGCCCGGCCTGAAACCGGTCAGTCGCGATCGTAGAGCACCCGGCTGCGCAAGGTGCCGGGCACGGCGCGCAGCGCGACCTGCATGGCCTCGGCATCCTCGATCCCTTCGGCATCGACCACGACATAGCCGATCTGCGGGTCGGTCTGCAGATACTGGGCCGCGACATTGGCCCGGGCGTTGCGGAAGACGTCGTTCACCGCCGCCAGCACGCCCGGCTGGTTGCGATGGACATGGATGAAGCGGGTGCCGATCTGCCGCGCGGGCAGCGCCACCTCGGGGAAGTTCACCGCACCCAAAGTGGTGCCGGTGTCGGACCAGTCCACCAGCTTACGCGAGACCTCCTCGCCGATGCGCTCCTGCGCCTCCATGGTGCTGCCGCCGATATGCGGGGTCAGGATCACATTGGGCAGGCCCTGCAGGGGGCTGCGGAAGACGTCGTTCGGCTTGCCCGGCTCGACCGGGAAGACATCGACCGCGGCGCCGGCCAGATGGTTGTCGCGCAGCGCATCGGCCAGCGCGTCCAGATCGACCACGGTGCCGCGGCTGTTGTTGATCAGGATGGCGCCGGGCTTCATGCGGTTGATCATCTCGCGCGACATCATGCCTTCGGTCGCCGGGGTTTCGGGCACATGCAGGCTGACGATGTCGCTCTGCGCCAGCAGCACTGGCAGCGGCGTATTGCCCGAGGCATTGCCATGCGCGAGCTTGGGGATCACGTCATGGAAGATCACGCGTAGGCCAAAGGCCTCGGCCAGCACGCTGAGCTGGGTGCCGATATTGCCATAGCCGATGATGCCGAGGGTCTTGCCGCGCACTTCGCGCGAGCCTTCGGCGGATTTCTCCCAGCGCCCGGCATGGGCGCCGATGGATTTGTCGGGGATGCGGCGCATCAGCATCACGATCTCGCCCATCACCAATTCGGCGACGCTGCGGGTATTGCTGAAGGGCGCGTTGAACACCGGCACGCCGATGTCCTTGGCCGCCTGCAGATCGACCTGATTGGTGCCGACCGAGAAGCAGCCGACCGCGATCAGCCGGTCCGCGGCGGCGAAGGCGGCGGCATCCATCTGGGTGCGGGAGCGGATGCCGAGCAGATGCACCCCTTTCAGCGCATCATGCAGCACCGCCCCGTCCAGCGCCTTGGCCATGCGGGTGACGGAGCGGTAGCCGGCCTCATGCAAGGTCGCGGCCGCGGTGTCCGAAATCCCCTCCAGCAGCAGGATGCGGATGCGGTCCTTGGGCAGGGAGAGTTTGGGGCTCATGCCGGTTTTCCGTGAAGGAGGCGTGTCGGGCCGCTTCCTGCCCTGTGTGGACGCCTGGGGGAAGGCCCATGCCCGCAGCCCCGCCCCGCGCGCCCGGCGGGGCGGGGAGGCAGGGTGGGGCGGCCGTGCTGCCCATCCGCAAGGCAGCGCTGCCCGCGGCGTGACCGCCCCGAAGCGGGGCAGGGCCGGTGCGAAGCCGCAACAGCCCGGCACGATTGTTGCTTACTCGGTATCAGGCCTACCGGAGTGCAGGGTCGTGGTTCTCGTCGATGCGCAGCCCGGCCCGATCGCGCTGGACCCGCGCCGCACCGCGCTTCTGGTCATCGACATGCAGCGCGACTTCCTGGAGCCGGGCGGCTTCGGCGCGGCGCTCGGCAATGACGTCTCGCTGCTCGGCGTCGTGGTGGAACCCTGCCGGGCGCTGTTGGGCGCGGCCAGAGGCGCCGGGCTGCTGGTCATCCATACCAGGGAAGGGCATCGGCCGGACCTGTCCGACGCGCCGCCGGCCAAGGTCGGCCGCGGCCCCCCCCGGCCTGCGCATCGGCGATCCCGGCCCCATGGGCCGCATCCTGATCCGCGGCGAACCGGGCCATGAGATCATCCCCGAACTCGCCCCCGAGCCCGGGGAGCCGGTGGTCGACAAGCCGGGCAAGGGCGCCTTCTACCAGACCGACCTCGACCTGATGCTGCGCAACCGTGGGGTGGAAACCCTGCTGGTCGCCGGCGTCACCACCGAGGTCTGCGTGCATACCTCGGTCCGCGAGGCCAATGACCGCGGCCTGCGCTGCATCGTCGTCGGCGATTGCTGCGGCTCCTACTTCCCCGATTTCCACGCGACGGCGCTGGCGATGATCGCGGCCCAGGGTGGGATTTTTGGCTGGGTCGCCACCGTGACCGCGGTGGCCAGGGCCTTGGGCGAGGCGCGACACAACGAAAGGTGAGGGACATGAAGGCCATGCACATGGGCAAGCCGGTGCTTTGGACCCCGGGCGACTGGAACGCCTTCTTCGGCTTCGGCACCAATATCCTGGTCAATGTGATCGTGCTGACCGGGCTGCTGCGCTTCGTGCTGCACATGCCCGACAGCCTCGTCTTCGGGCGCATCCTGCCGGCGGCGGGGCTGATGATGTTCCTCAGCACCGGCTACTATGCCTGGCTCGCCTGGCGGCTGGCGCTGCGCAGCGGGCGGGACGATGTCTGCGCGCTGCCCTCCGGCATCAGCGTGCCGCATATGTTCATCGTGGTGCTGGTGGTGATGCTGCCGATCCTCGGCCGCACCCAGGATCCGGTGAAGGCCTGGGAGGCGGGGCTCGCCTGGGTCTTCATCCAGAGCATCATCCTGATGATCGGCGGCTTCGTCGCACCCATCGTGCGCCGGATCACGCCGCGCGCCGCCCTGCTTGGCACCCTGGCCGGGGTCTCGGTCACCTTCATCGCCATGCGCCCGGCGCTGGAGATGTACATGACCCCGGTCATCGGCGTGGTCTGCTTCTCGGTGATCCTGCTGGGCTGGTTCGGCGCGGTGCGGTTTCCGCGCGGGATGCCGGCGGGGCTGGTCGCGATCCTGATCGGCTCGGTGATCGCCTGGGGCTCGGCCGCCTTCGGCTATGGCATCGGCGGGCTGTCGGGAACACGGCTGGTGGCGGCCTTCGCCAACCTCGGCTTCTCGGTGCCGATCCCGGCCGTGGGGCATGTCTTCTCGGGCTTCGAGTTCATCGGGGTGATCCTGGTCACCGCCATCCCCTTCGGCATCTACGACCTTGTCGAGGCCATGGACAATGTCGAGAGTGCCGAGGTCGCGGGCGACGCCTTCCCGACCACCCGGGTGCTGACCGCCGATGGCGCGGTCAGCATGATCGGCTGCCTGATGGGCAATCCCTTCATCAACGCCGTCTACATCGGCCACCCGGGCTGGAAGGCGATGGGGGGGCGCATCGGCTATTCGCTGGCGACCGGGGTGACGGTGCTGGTGCTGACCTGGCTCGGCATCGCCTCGGTGTTGCTGGACCTGATCCCGATCGTCGCGATCTCACCCATCCTGCTCTACATCGGCATGCTGATCGGGGCGCAGGCCTTCCAGGAAACCCCGCGCAGCCATGCGCCGGCGATCGTGCTGGCCTTCACGCCGCATCTGGCGGCCTGGGCCAAGACGCTGATCGATGGCGCGCTGGGGGCGGCGGGCACCAATGCGGCGGCGGTGGGCATGGACAAGCTCGCCGGGCTCGGCGTGCTCTACCCGGGGCTGGAGGTGCTGGGCGAGGGCTCGATCCTGGTCGGGCTGATCCTCGCGGCCGTCGCCGTCTGCGTGATCGAGCGGGATTTCATGAAGGCCTCGGCCTTCGCGCTGGCGGGGGCGGTGCTGACCTATTTCGGCTTCATGCATGGCGCCGCGGTGGGCATCGGCAATGGGCTCGGCGTCACGCCGGGGGTGACGCTCGCCTATCTGTTGGTGGCCGGGGCGCTGTTCGCCGCCGCCCGGGTGGCGGCCCCGAGTGCCGCCGGGCCGCAGGCGAGGGCGGCGCCGGCGGAATAGCCGGGCGGTCGCGGCGCGAAGAAAAGCCACGCCGAGCGGCGCCGCTTGATCCGTCTCAACAGGCCCCGGCCACCGATGAAATAGCGTCCATGTCCACGGAACAGGACATGATGATGAGCACGACGACAACCGGCACCGCATCTCCGGCGGGGGGGACCTCCTTGCACCGTCTGCTCGGCCTTGGCTTCGCGACGCTCGCCATGATCGGCTTCTGCCTGCTGCCGCCCTTCGAGGGGCTTCCGATGGCGGGGCAGCGTTCGGTCGGCATCCTGCTCTTCGCGGTGATCCTCTGGGTGACGGAGGCGGTGGACACCACGGTCAGCGCGGTGCTGATCGTCGTCGCCATCATCCTGCTGCTCGGCTTCGCCCCGGACATGGCGGATGCCACGCGGCAGATCGGCATTGCCCGCGCGCGGGACTGGGCGATCGCCGGCTTCTCCAACAATGCCGTGGTGCTGGTTGGCGCGGCGCTGGTCTTCGCCGCCGCGGTCAGCGTCACCGGGCTCGACCGCCGCATCGCGCTGAACGTGCTCGCGCGCGTGGGGTCGGAAACCAGGGCGATCTTCGCGGGCACGCTGCTGGTCGGCATCGTGCTCGCCTTCCTGGTGCCCTCGGCGACCGCGCGGGTCTCGGCGGTGGTGCCGATCGTGCTCGGCATCATCGCGGCCTTCGGCATTCCGCGGGAATCGCGGCTGGCGGCGCTGCTGATGATCGGCTCGGCGCAGATCTGTTCGGTGATGAACATCGGCGTGCTGACCGGGGCGGCGCAGAACGTCACCATGCTCGGCTTCACCCAGCGCGCGCTCGGCCAGAGCGTCACCTGGTTCGACTGGTTCTTCGCCGCCTTGCCGTTCTGGCTGATCATGACGCCGGTGCTCTATCTGCTGCTGTGGCGCTGCCACCGGCCGGAGGTGGATCGGATCGAGGGCGGTGCAGCCACCATCAAGGCGCGGCTCGCCGAGCTCGGCCCGATGACCGGCGTCGAGAAACGCACCATGGTGACCGCGGCGGCGCTGCTGCTGTTCTGGGCGACGGAGGGCCGGCTGCATCCCTTCGACACCGCCAGCACCACCATCGTCGCGATCGCCGTGCTGCTGCTGCCTGGCATCGGGGTGATGAGCTGGAAGCAGGCGCAGGCCTCGGTGCCCTGGGGCACGCTGCTGCTGTTCGGCGTCGGCGTGGCGCTCGGCATGCTGTTGGTGACGACGCGTGGCGCGCCCTGGCTTGCGGGGCTGATCGTCGACGGGTTCCACCTGCGCGCCGCCACACCCTTCCTGATCATCGCGGTGATGTCGGCCTTCCTCATTGTCGTGCATCTGGGCTTCGCCTCGGCGACCGCGCTGTCCTCGGCCTTCATCCCGATCGTGATCTCGGTGCTGCAGGAGGTGAGCCGGGCGGGCGTGCCGGTGAACATCCTCGGCGTCACCATGATCCTGCAATTCGCCGTGTCCTTCGGCTTCATGCTGGTGATGAACGCGCCGCAGAACATGGTGGCCTATGGCACCGGCACCTTCTCCGGGCGGGAGTTCTCGCGCTCGGGGATGATGATCACGCTGATCGGCTATGGCGTGATGCTGCTGCTGGCGGCGACCTGGTGGCGCTGGCTCGGGCTGACCACGGTCTGAACAGCGGGCGCCATCGCCGGCCGGGCCGCGGCTTTCAGTGCCCCGCGCCGCCCGCCCCCGGGCGCGGTGCCTGCAGCAGCAGCACCAGCGGGGCCGCGGCGAAGAACAGCCAGGCCATCAGGATCAGCACATCGTTGTAGGACAGGATCAGCGCCTGCTGCGTCACCACATCCGACAGCTTGCGCAGGGCGGCCTGCGCGGCCTGCGCCTCGCCCAGCCGCGGGGTCAGCGCGCCGGTCATGGTGTCCAGCCAATGCGTGGCGCCGGACCGCGCCCAGCCGGCCGCTTCCGCCAGATGCTGGCGATGCCCCGCGCTGCGGTCGATCACCAGCGTGTTGATCATCGCGAGCCCGACCGCGCCGCCGAGGTTGCGCATCAGGTTGAACAGCCCCGAGGCATTCTTGAGCATATGCGGCGGCAAGGTGCCCAGCGCCACCTGATTGACCGGCACCATGATGGTGAGCGTCGCGACCCCGCGCAGGCCCAGCGGCAGCCATAGCTCGGCGAAGGAGGATTGCGTCGTCAGCTGCGCCGTCATCCAGATCGCCAGCCCATTGGCCAGCAGCCCGACCGCCATGATCAGCCGCAGATCGACGCTGCGCGAGAGCCTGCCGATGATCGCCGCCGCCAGGAACATGCCGACACCGGTGATGAACATCGTCTCGCCGATCTGCAGGCTGTTGTAGCCGCGGATGCGCCCGAGGTAGAGCGGGATCAGATAGACCGAGCCATAAAGCCCGATCCCGACCAGAAAGGCGAAGAGCGCCCCGATCGCGAAGTTCCTGTTGCCATAGGCCCGCAGCTCGACGATTGGCTCGGCCCGGGTGAAGGCGCGGTGGAAGAACAGCGCGGCGCTGACCACGCAGAGCACCGTCAGCGACAGCACCGTGTCGTCCTGCAGCCAGTCCCAGCGCGGGCCTTCCTCCATCACATATTCCAGGCTGCCGAGGAAACAGGCCATCAGCCCGAGCCCGATCCAGTCGAAGCGGGCGAAGAGCCGGTTGTCGCCTTCGTCGATATCGACGTTGACCCAGACCGACCAGGCGATGAACAGCCCGACCGGGACGTTGATCAGGAACAGCCAGTGCCAGGAGAAGGTCTCGGTCAGCAGCCCGCCCAGGGTCGGCCCGATGGTGGGGGCGAGCGTCGCGGTCAGCCCGATCAGCACGCTCATCCGGGTGCGCTGGTCGCCCTTGAACATGAGGAAGGCGCTGGCGAAGACCGTCGGGATCATCGCCCCGCCCAGAAACCCCTGCAGCGCGCGGAAGATGATCATCTCCGGCAGGCTGCTGGCGGTGGCGCAGCCGAAGGAGAAGATGGTGAAGCCGATCGCCGAGATGGTGAACAGCACCCGCGTCGACAGCAGCCGCGACAGGAAGCCCGAGAGCGGGATCATCACGATCTCGGCGATCAGATAGGAGGTCTGTACCCAGGAGGCCTCGTCCGGGCTGGCCGCGAGCCCGGCCTGGATGTCGGAGATGCTGGCCGAGACGATCTGGATATCCAGGATCGCCATGAACATGCCGAGCACCATCGACATGAAGCCGAAGAAATGCCGCCGCGGCACGCCGAGGATCATGGGACCCGTCGGCGTGGCATGGGCGGGCAGGGCGGTCGCCGACATCGCGGGGGGGCCTTCGCGGCGGCTCAGCGGCCGCCGAGCACCGCGGCGGCCGCCCCGAAGATGCCGCGCGGTGCGGTCGGATCGGCGCGGGTATCGACCTCGGCCTCCACCGACAGGCCGGGGCGCAGCACCGAGGCGTCCTGGCCCGGATCGAGCACGATCCGCACCGGCACGCGCTGCACGATCTTGGTGAAGTTGCCGGTCGCGTTCTCGGGCGGCAGCAGGCTGAACTGCGATCCCGTGGCCGGCGCCAGGCTGTCCACGTGCCCGCGCAGCGCGGCGGCGTCATGCGCATCGACGGTCAGCGTCACCGGCTGGCCGGGATGCATGTGGGCGACCTGGGTTTCCTTGAAATTGGCGACCACCCATTGCCGCTCCGGCGGGGGCGCCACGGCGATCAGGTTCTGCCCGACCCGGACATGGGCGCCGATCTGCGCTGCGCGATTGCCGACCGTGCCATCGAAGGGGGCGCGGATCACGGTATTGGCCAGATCGCTTTCGGCCAGCACCAGCTGGGCGGCGGCGCTGTCGCGGCGGGCGCCGGCGGCGCGGGCCTGGGATTCGATCACCGGCAGGGCGGCGCGCGCGGCCTGGATATCGGCCTGGGCGGCGGCGACGCCGGCCTCGGCCTTGCGGCGGTCGGCCAAGGTGCGTTCGGCGTTCTCGCGGCTGCCGAAGCCGCTGGTGGCGAGGCTGCCGTAGCGGCCGGCATCGGCGCGGGCGCGGGCCTGTTCGGCCTCGGCGGTGCCGAGCTGGGCCTCGGCCGCCGCGATCTGGGCGCGCTGCTGGTCGAGCTGGGCGGCATAGGTCGTGATGGCGGCCTCGGCCTCGGCCAGCCCCGCGGCGGCGGCGTCGCGGCGGGCGCGCCAGTCGCGATCCTCCAGCCGGATCAGCGGCTGGCCCTGGGTGACGCGCTGGTTGTCGGCAACCTCGATGGCGGCGACATCGCCCTCGATCCGCGAGCCGAGCACCACGATGTCGCCCTGGACATAGGCATTGTCGGTGCTTTGCAGATAGACGCCGACGCGGAACCACCAGATCCCGCCGAGCCCGGCCCCGATCAGCACGACCAGCAGCAGCAGCGGCCGCAGCCGGCGGCCGAGCGAACGCCGCGGTGCCGGCCGAGCAAGGCTTGGAGCGACGGGGCCACGAGAGACGGGGCCTTGAGGGACGGGGCCTTGAGAGACGGGGCCAGGAGCGGCGGAAGCGGGGGCGGCGGGCTGCGGCGCGGGTGAGGCCTGCGGCTGGTCGAGCGTGGCGGGCGTGCGGGCATTCATGGTCTTGGGCCGTCTGTGATGCTGTGGCGCAACATACCGGCCGTCACGCTTGGGTCAACGGTAAACTGAACCGTTCAGTTCAGACTTGTTTTTCGCGATGCAGCACCACAGACTGACGTCATGTCCACCGCCCTGTGCACTGCCGAGACCGCCGAGCCGCCCCGCAAGTACCGCGCCGTCCTGTCCGCGGCCGGGGAGCTGTTCATGGCGCTGGGCTATGCCGGTGTGTCGATGGATGCGGTGGCCAAGACGGCCGGCGTGTCCAAGGCCACGCTCTATGCCTATCTGCCCAGCAAGGAGGCGCTGCTGGAGGCGGTGATCGCCGAGCGTTGCGTCGAGATGGCCGCGCAGATCAGCGCCGTCGCGGTACATGACGTGCCGCTGCCCGAAGCGGTGCGGCTGCTCGCCGATGGCTGGCTGCGCTTCGTGCTCAACCCCCGTTCGCTCGGCATGTACCGCATGGTGATCGCCGAGAATGCGCGCTTTCCTGAGCTTGCCCGCCGCTTCTACGACGCCGGGCCGGCGCGCGGAACGCGCTGGATCGCCGGCTGGATCGCCGAGGAACAGCGCCGCGGCCGGCTGCGGCCGGAGCTGGATCCGGCGGTCGCCGCCGGGCAGGTCTCGGCGCTGATCCGCGGCGACCTGTTCAACCGGGTGGTGCTGGATGTGGAGCAGCCGAGCGAGGAACGCGTCGCCCGCGCCGCCGCCGCGGCGACCGAGGTGCTGCTGCGCGCCTTCGCGGTACCGCAGGCGGACTGCGAGAGCACGGCCTAGCCCGGCTCGGGCTGCCAGACCTTGTACCAGTTGCCGTCGATCGCCGTGGCGCAGAGCTGGGCGAAGCTCTCGTCCCAGCTCAGCGGCCGGATGCCGGCGGGGCTCGGCGCGAAGCCCGCGCCGATCCAGTCGGCCAGCGCAGCCGCCAGCGCCTCGGGGCTATCGCCGCTGAAATAGCGGGCGTGCTCGCCGGCCACCTCGCGGAACACCGGCAGGTCGCGCGCCAGCACCGGCAGGCCGGCCTGGGCCGCCTCGATGATCGGCAGGCCGAAGCCTTCGTGGTTCGAGGCCATCAGCAGGCCCGAAGCCGCGCCATAGAGCTGCCGCAGCTCGGCATCGCTGCAGTCCGAGAGCCAGTGCAGCCGCTCGCCCAGCGCCGGCATCGCCGCTACGGTCTCGGCGAAGGCGTCCATGTTCCAGCCGCGCTTGCCGACGATGGTCAGCCCGACATCCTGCCCCGCCTGCCACAGCGATTCGAAGGCGGCGAGCGCCTGGAAATAGCCTTTGCGCGGTTCGACCGTGCCGGTCATCAGCACCATGGGTCGCTGCCGCGCGCCATCGAGCGCCGCCTGCACCGCGGGCGAGGCCGCCTCGGCCCCGTCCCCGGCCGGAAAATCGGCGCCGAGGTGGAACCAGCCGACCGGCAGCGGCGCGGCGCGGCGGCTGCGGTCCTGGTCCAGCCAGGCGAGCAGCTCGTCCGCCACGGCGCGGGAGATGCAGACCGCGGCATCGGCGATGGTCAGCATCCGCTCGTACCAGTCGCGGATGAGGGTGATGACATGTTCCGGGAACAGCTCCGGCCGGCGCATCGGCAACAGGTCGTAGACCACCAGCACCACGCGCAGCCCATCCAGGCGCAGGCGCCGCAGATCGGAAAATTCCGCCGGCGTCATCTCGGCATTCACATCGACGCAGAGCAGCACATCGCCATGTCCGGCATCCAGCGCCGTTTCGGGCAGCTCCAGCGGCGCATGGCCGAGCAGGCGCAGCGGCACGGCATGGGTCTGGCGGACCCGGCCGGCATCGAGCCGCAGGGCTTCGCCCCGGAAGGCGCCGGGCGGGTTTTCCAGCACGCGGCGGCCGAGTTCGCGCACCACCCGCTGGATGCCGGAGCCGGAATCCCGCCGTGCCAGCTCCGACATGTCGATGAAGAGCCGCGGCTGGCCGCCCGCCCGCCAGGGGGGGCGGAAGCTCTGCCCGAGGGCGCGGGCGGTGATGAGCAGCCCATGCGGCACCCGCGCCTGCGCGACCTGGACCTCGGGGTCCAGCTGCCGGGCCAGGGTCGCCGGCTGCAGCGTCGCATAGGCGGCTTCGATCGCCTCGCGGTACCGGGGCGCGATGTGCTCCGGCGCCAGTTCCCGCAGCGCATGGGCGCGGCCCGCCGCACCCATCGCGGCCCGGCGCTGCGGATCGGCCTGCAGCGCCACCAGTGCCGCCGCCAGATCCCCGGCATCCGCCTGGTCGGGCAGGCCGAGGCCCAGATCCTCGGGCAGTTCGGCGGCCGAGCCGTGGCGGTTGAAGATCACCGGGCGCCCGGCCATCAGCGCATCGGCCAGGGCCGCCGAGGATTCGCCGCGCGAGCCGGTGCGCCACTGCACCACGACATCCGCCGCGGCGAGCCAGGCGTCGTAGCCCTTCTGGTCCAGCCTTGCGGTGAAGCGGATGCCGGCGGCGGCATCGCCCAGGCTCTTCTGCAGCTCGGAGCCGACATCGCCGGCAAAGACCATCCGCCCGTCGAGGCCGCTCCGGCGCCAGGCCTCGACCAGCAGCTCGGGGCATTTCAGCGGGGTGACGCCGCCCATGCTGCAGACCACGAATTCCTCGGCGCCGAGCCCCAGGGCGGCGCGCGCCTCCGCCCGGCCGGGGCGCAGCCGGTCGGTCCGCATCAGCGGGATGACCGCGATGCCGGCGGTGGCCTCGGCGCCGAAATGGCGCGCCAGCACCTCCACGCCATGGCGGGAATGCTGGATCACGCCGATCGAGTTCTGCAGCACCGGCAGGCAGCAGGGGTAGTGGGTGACCGCGGCGAGATGGCCGTGCTCGATCTCGTAGCGCAGCGCGGCATAGCCATGCGAGCGCAGCAGTACCGCGCGGAAATCATCCGGCGCGCCCCGGTCATAGGCCAGCCAATCCATGTAGTTCGACAGGAAGGCATCATGCAGCACCACCACGCCGGGGCAGTTCGGCAGCAGGTCCTCGATCTGGAAGCGGTGGAAGCTGGAATTGCCGATCTGGTACAGGATCCGGTCGAAGCGACCCGCCTCGCGCAGGAAGGCCGCGGTATCGAGCCGCGGAAAAGCGGCATCCAGGCGGATGTCGCCGACCTGCGTCTCGGTCACCAAGGTGATGTCGTAGTGCCGGGCGAGGCTCGGCAGCAGATCGCGGCTGTAGTCGGCGACGCCGCTGGCCTGGGGTGGCACCGGCGAGACGAAGGCGAGGCTCGGGCGTGGCCGCAAGGCGGCGACCGGTCGCGGCCTGGCCTGCTCCCGCTCTCGATCCTGGCGCCGGGCCTGGATCGCCTCCAGCGCGTCCCAGGCGCGCGCGGCGCTGGCCTGCCAGGTGAAGCGCGCCGCCTGCACCGGCGCATGGGCCGCGAGGTCGGCGCGGAAGGCCGGCGATTCCAGCACCTTGCGCATGCAGGCGGCGATGGCTTGCGGGTCGGTGGGATCGAAGGTGGCATCGTCGCGCCCGACCACCTCGGGCAGGCTCGAGGTATTGCTCGCGATAGCCGGGGCGCCGCAGGCCATCGCCTCGGCGACCGGCAGGCCGAAGCCCTCGTGCAGCGAGGGGAAGACGAAGAGCGCGCAGGCGGAATAGAGCGCGTTGAGGTCGCCTTCCTCGACAAAGGGGATGATGACGAAGCGTTCGACCGGGATCTGGTGCGCCTCGGCGCGCTTGCGCAGTGCGGCCGGGTCCATCCGGCCGACGATCGCCAGTTGGTGGCGGTCGCGCAGCGACCGCGGCAGGCGGCCATAGGCGGCGATGAGCCCGGCCTCGTTCTTGCGGATGTCGCCGGCGCCGAGGAAGAGGATGAAGGAGTCCCGCAGCCCGTAGCGCTGCAGCAGCGCCGCGCGCGCCGCGGGCGAAAGGTGGGCGGGCCGGAAATCCGGGCTGATCCCGGCCTGCACGTTGAACACGCGCTCGGGCGGATAGGGCAGGTGCCGGATGGCCTCACCGCGGCTCGATTCGGAAATCGCCAGCAGCCCCTCGCAGAGCGCCATCTCCTGCGCGCAGCGGTAGTACCAGCGCGCGGCCTCCGACGCCGGGCCGGGGGCGCCGAAATATTCGTCATGCCGGATCAGCGGGATCAGGTCGTAGCAGGTGGCCACCACCGGCAGCCGTTCCAGCCGCGACGGCGGCAGGGTGATGACGTCGTCGCCGAGGCCCTCGAACAGGCTCGTCACATGCACGAGATCGGGTTGCAGCGAGGCAAGGAACTGCGCGCGCAGGGCTTCGGCGAAGCCGCGCAGCGGCGAGGCGCTGTTGATCGAAACCTCGCGCGGCGGGTGCCATAGGCGGATCTGCGAAGGCGGCAGGATCGCCTCGAAGCTTGCGGTCAGGCGTTCGGCCGTCTCCGGCATGGCGCCGCTGAGGGCGATGACGCAGTCATGGCCGCGCGGCTTTCGCGCCATGGCCAGCGCCAGTTCACGCGAATACCGGCCGATACCGCGCGCGTGGCTGCTGCCCTGCGCGCCCTGCAAATCGATGACAAGCCGCATCCTGGTTCCCGGTTCCTGTTGGTCGGCGGCTGAACGATACGCCTCAGCCCGGCGCCGCGCCCTGCCTGGCGGTGAGGCTGCTGGTGGCAATCTGCCGGTAGAGCCGCGCCTCATCGTCACTCAGGTCCAGGGGCGACATCTGCGTTGCCTCAAATGCGGCGTGCAATGTCTCGATGTCAAAGGGCGGCGGCAGGATCGGTTCCGCGGCGCGGGCTTCATAGGCACGGTAGCGCAGCGCCAGCCACTCCACCGGGCCTGGCGCCACCCTGCGCACCAGCCGCGAAGCCCGCCGGCCGCCCGGCAGGCGCAGCAGGCGCCCGGCGCCGCCATGGAAAATGCGGCGTGCGATCTCCTTGGCGCCAAGCGGCGGCCCGCCGGCGGGTTTCGCCGGCGCCCGGCGCTGCAGCAGGCGCCGGGCACGGCGCAGGGGCCCGGTCAGGCGCCAGGAGGTGCTGGACCTGAGCGCGGCCACCTCGGCCGTGGCCATTGCGGCGCGCCGCTGCGCCTCCGCCTCGGCGAACTGGCTGTCCCGCAACTGCCGTTCGGTCGCGGCCAGGGCGGTGGCGGCCAGCTCCTGGGCCTGCATCAGCTCCAGACGTTGCCGCTCGGCCTCAGTGAAACGCTGCTCCGCCGCGCTGGCCTGCCGCTCGGCCTCGATCAGGCGCTGCTCGGTCAGGCTGGTCTGCTGCTCGGCGGCGATCGCCCGCTGCACTGCCGCGCTCGCTTGGCGCTCGGCCTCGATCAGACGCTGCTCGGCCAGGCTGGTCTGCTGCTCGGCGGCGATCGCCCGCTGCACTGCCGCGCTCGCTTGGCGCTCGGCCTCGATCAGACGCTGCTCGGCCAGGCTGGTCTGCTGCTCGGCGGTGATTGCCCGCTGCACTGCCGCGCTCGCTTGGCGCTCCGCCTCGACCAGGCGCTGTTCGGCCAGGCTGATCCGCTGCTCGGCGGCGATCGCCCGCTGCTCCGCCGCCCCGGCCCGCTGCTGCGCTTCGGTGACGACGGCGGTCTGGCGCGCGAAAGCGGCGATCGCCTCCTGCACCGCCTGGCTGCCGAGGCGAAGCGCTTCGGCCGTCTCGCGCACGGTCCGGGCCGAATCCGCGCGCTCGGCGGCCAGGCTGGCTTCGGCGCGTTCGGCGCGGCGGTTGAGGTCCGGAAGAGTCTCGAAGCCGTCGAACACATTGGGCGGGAGCTGGAAATGCCGGCCAAGCTCGGCCATCTTTTCTTCGGCGACATAGAAGCGGTTCAGCCCGTCGAACCAGACGAAGCCATAGCCTTGCGTGGTCAGCAACGGCTCCCAAACCGCATAGGACGGGGTCGGCGACAGCGGCAGGGTCGCCTCGACCAGCACGATCCAGGGCCGGAAGGCCTGGAAATCGGCCCCCGCCAGAACCTCGCCCTCGGCCCCCTCGACGTCGATCTTCAGGAAATGGATCGGCCCCTCCGGCCGATGCCGGCGGCAGATGTCGGCGAGGCTGAGAGTCTCGATCCGCCGTTCCGTCACCGGACGCCCCTCGGCCTTGTGGCGCGCGGCGATATCGGCATCGAGGGTCGAGAGGCCGGTGTCGGCGACCTCGTAGAAAACCCGTTCTGCAGCCTCCCGTCCCGCGCCCAGATTCAGGTTGATGTCGCGCGGGCGCGCCCTGGTCAGCGCCGCGAAATAGGCCGAATCCGGTTCCAGATTGATCCCGTGCCACCCCTGTTCGTAGAACAGCCGGGTGACCGACAGGAAGTCCGGATCGGCCGCCCCCACATCGATGTAGAAACCATCCGTCACCAGTCGCAGCGCCCGCCAGAGCATGATGTCTTCTTGGTTCTGCGCCGATGAAACGAGCGGCATACATGCTCTTTCCCGAGGGTTATTTAGTAACTCTAGCGTTACCCGACCTCGATTGGAAGGGAGGCCGGCGGCCGCGGCATGCGAGGCAGGCGCGCGGCGATCAGGCCTTGGCGCGCATGCGGTAGCGGAAGTCGCAATGGCTCGCCCCCTGCATGATGGTCTGGGTGCGGGTCATCTCGATGCGCGGGTCATAGCCCTCGATGAAAGTGCCGTCGCGGTTGCAGGACAGCAGATGGCCGATCTCGCCGAGGCCCATGGCGTGGTACATCTCGGCATAGCGGCAGCGGGTGACGTTGAACTCCAGGTGCTCGGCATCCTGTGCCAGGGGTTCGACGCGCAGCGCATCCTCCCTGGTCCAGAGCGGCTGGATCGCGGCGAAATTCTCGATCGAGGGGCCATCGGGGGCGGCGGCGGCGAACTGGCGCCCGGACTCGATCGCTGCGGTCTTCACGGCGCGCTCGATCACCCCCTGGGCGGCGGCCTCACCGAAGGCGGCCTTCATTTCCTCATAGAGCGGCTTGATGATCTCCGCCTCGATCCGGCGCCGTTGCAGGATGCCCATCTGGGGTTCGGGCGAGGTCTCGGGCAGGCTGGACATCGGCTGTTTCGCTACCTCGGGTCGGGGGGCGGCACCGCGCATAGCACATGCGACGGCGCCATGCTGCAAGCCCGGGGGGCGCGTCAGCCCTCCACTTCCTCGCGCAGCAGTTCCACCCGCAGCCAGTCCTCCTCCGCCGCGTCGAGCGCTGCCTGGGCCTCGTTCAGCGCGATGGCGGCCTTGGCCATCTCGGCGGGCTTGGCCGCCTGCAAGGCCGCCTGGCGGCGTTTGACGATGGCGGTCAGCCCGGCGATGCGGGCGGGCAGGGTGGCCAGCGCATGCTGTTCCTTGGGCGAAAGCCGCTTGCGGGACGGCGGCGGTGGCGGCGGCGGCGGGGCAGCGGAGGCCGCCTTCTCCCGCACCACCGCGCCGCGGGCGGTCACGCCCTGGCAGCGCTGGGCGACCATGTCGGAATAGCCGCCGGGGTATTCCTGCCAATGGCCTTCGCCTTCCCAGGCAATGGTGCTGGTGGCGACGCGGTCCAGCACATCGCGGTCATGGCTGACCAGCAGGATGGTGGCGGGGTGGTCGGCCAGCACTTCCTGCAACAGATCCAGGGTTTCCAGGTCCAGATCGTTGGTCGGTTCGTCCAGCACCAGCAGGTTGGCGGGCTTGGCCAGGGCCGCCGCCAGCAGCAGCCGGCCGCGCTCGCCGCCCGAAAGGGCCGAGACCGGCGTGCGCGCCTGATCCGGGGAGAAGAGAAAATCCTTCATATAGCCGATGACGTGGCGGCGCTGGTCGCCGACCTCGACCATGTCGCCCTGGCCGCCGGTCAGTGTCTCGGCCACGCCCTTGCTGGGGTCCAGCGCGGCGCGGGTCTGGTCCAGCGTGACCATCACCAGCGCGGTGCCGAGCTTCACCTGCCCCTCATCCGGCGCCAGGCGTCCGGTCAGCAGGTTCAGCAAGGTGGTCTTGCCGGCGCCATTGGGGCCGATGATGCCGATGCGATCGCCGCGCAGCACCCGGGTGGAGAAATTGTCGATCACCTTGCGGCCGTCGAACCCCTTGGTGATCTCCTCGGCCGAGATCACCAGGCTGCCCGATCCCGCGCCATCGGCGGCGGTGATGCGCGCGACGCCGGTGGGGCCGCGGCGCTCCTTCTGCACCTTCCGCAGCTCGTGCAGATCGGCCAGGCGCTTGACGTTGCGCTTGCGCCGGGCGGTGACGCCGTAGCGCAGCCAGTCCTCCTCGCGCGCGATTTTCCGGGCGTGCTTGTGGGCCTGGGTCGCCTCCTCCTCCAGCACCTGATCGCGCCAGGGCTCGAATTCGGCGAAGCCCTGTTCCAGGCGGCGCGTGGTGCCGCGGTCCAGCCAGACCATGCTGCGCGACAGGCGTTCGAGAAACCGCCGGTCATGGCTGATCAGCACCAGCGCGCCGCGAAAGGCCAGCAGCGTGTCTTCCAGCCATTCGATGGCGGGCAGGTCGAGGTGGTTGGTCGGCTCGTCCAGCAGCAGGATGTCGGGGTTGGGGGCGATGACGCGGACCAGGGCCGCGCGCTTGGCCTCGCCGCCGGACAGGCGTTTGGGGTCCTCCGACCCATCCAGCCCGAGGCCATGCAGCATGGCGATCATCCGGTGCGGCGAGGCACCGGGGTCGAGCCCGGCCAGCAGATACTCCTCGACCGTCGCGAAGCCCGACATGTCGGGTTCCTGCGCCAGCACCCGCAGCGTCGCGCCGGGCTGGACGAAGCGGGTGCCGCTGTCGGGCTGCACGGTGCCGGCGGCGATCCGCAGCAGGGTGGATTTGCCGGAGCCGTTGCGGCCGACCAGGGCGACCTTCTCGCCGGTCGAGACGGAGAGCGTCGCCCCCTGGAGCAGCTTGGTGTCGCCGAAGCCGAGGGTGATGTCACTGAGAAGCAGAAGAGGTGGAGCCATGCCGCAGCGGGTGGGGCGCCAGCCGGAGAAGGTCAAGGGGAAAGCGACGGCGGTTCAGCGCGATTGCCACCGGGGCTGCGGCCGGGGCGGCTGCGTATCGCCGCCGTCGCCCCCCTGCCAGGCCGGGGGCAGGACGTAGACATCCGCCCCGATCGCCGGGCCGGGGGGCGGAGGCGCGGGCGGCGGCGGCGCGCAATCCGGCCGCAGCGCGCCGCAATCCCAGGCCCAGCCGCCGGGTATCCCGGTCAGGCTGCCGCCCGGCTCGTAGCGGCAGACACAGGCGCGCCCGGCCATGCAGGCCAGCTGCCCGCGTTCGGCCGAGCCACAGGCGGGCTGGGCCGCGGCGTGGTCCGCGCCCGCCAGCACCGCCAGCGCCAGAAAGAGGAATCGCGTCGGCATCCCGGCAGCCTGGGCACGGGGTGGTGAGCATTGTGTGAAGGCGCGACCGCAATGGCTTGCCGATCCGGCCCCGGCAGCGCAAAAAATTCACGGCCGATCCGGCCGCGGGGGAGCGGATACATGGCCTTCGACTTCAATCGCTTGGCCGATGCGCTGCTGGGCGGGGCAGCGCGACGGCCGCGACGGCGGGCGCGGCGGACCTCGCTTTCGCCCTTCGGCAGCAGCCGCTCGACCGAAGCGCGGACGGTGCGCGCCCTGGTGTCGCTGGCGACCTTGGCCGCTGAGGCGCTGGGCGGCAACGGGCGCCAGGCCCCGTCGCAGACCCCATCGCAGACGCCGGCGCCGATGCGCCTGCCGCGGAGCAAGGCGGGCCGGGTCACCGATGTCCAGCCCTCCACCGCCCCCGGCCCCTGGGGCGGCGCCGTCACCCCGGCCCCGGCGCGGCGCCTGCCCGAGATCACGCCGCCCGCCGCCCCCGCGGCCCGCGCCGAGCAGGCCGAAGCCCTGCTGCTGATCCGCGGCATGATCGCCGCCGCCGCCGCCGATGGCAGCCTGGACGCCGAGGAACGCGGCGCCATCGCCCGCCAGCTCGATGCCGCCGGGCTCACGGTCGCCGAACGCGACCTGGTGCTGGCCGATCTCGACCGGCCGGCGAGCCCCGAAGCCCTGGCCGCCGATGCCGCCGACCCGCTGCTCGGGGCCCAGCTCTACGCCGCCGCGGCCGCCATCGCTGCCGATGTCACCCCGGCCGAGCGCGTCTTTCTCGACCGGCTGGCCGCGGCGTTGCATCTTGCTCCGCAAACCGCTGCCAGGATCGAAGCGCGGCTGTCCGGAGAAGAAGCGCCATGACCCATGACCCCGCCCTGAGCCCCGCCGAAGCCGCGCTGCGCGACCGAGACCGACCGGACCGAGACCTACCCCTGGCCCATGGTCCGCCGCATGACCGAGGCCGGGCTGATGGGCCTGACCATTCCCCGCGAATACGGTGGCCAGGGGGCCAGCTGGATGGAGGCGGCGCTGGTGGTGGAGGCGATGTCGGCCGGCTGCGCCGTCTGCGGCCGCATCGCGGTGGAGGCGAACATGGGCGCGATCGGGGCCATCATGACCTATGGCACCGAGCCCCAGAAACGGATCGCCGCCCGCAGCGTGCTGTCCGGCGACAAGCCCGCGATCCTGATCACCGAGCCCGAGGCCGGATCGGCCGCGACCGGCATGGTCACCCGCGCGGTGCGGCATGGCGACATTTGGGTACTGGATGGCGAAAAGACCTGGATCACCGGCGGCGGCGTCTCCCGCCTGCATCTGATCTTTGCCCGCGTCATCGAGGATGGCCAGGATCAGGGCATCGGCGGCTTCATCGTGGTCCGCGACGCGCCTGCGGACGCGGCCGGGCTCATCATCCATCGCCGCATCCCGACCATGGGGCTGCGCGGGATGCCGGAGGCCGAGATCCACATGCGCGGGCTGGAAGTGCCCGATTCGATGGTGCTGCGCGCGCCCGGCGGCTGGCAGCGCGGCTTCGGCCGGCTGATGGATGCCTACAACAGCCAGCGGGTGGGGGCGGCGACGGCGGCCCTCGGCATCGCCGCCGGCGCCTTCGACGAAGCCCGCGACTATGCCCTGGCCCGTCGCCAGTTCGGCCGGCCGATCGCGGAATTCCAGGGCCTCGCCTGGATGGTCGCCGACATGTCCGTCAAGGTCGAGGCCGCCCGGCAGATGATCTGGCGCGCGGCGAGGATGCTGGGGCCGGATGGCTTCCCCGACCGGATGGCGGCGGCCCAGGCCAAGGTGCTCGCGGCCGATGCCGCGATCGAGGTGACCAACCAGGCGCTGCAGATCTGGGGTGGCGCGGGCTATTCCCGCGACAATCCGATGGAGCGCCATGTCCGCGACGCGCGGATGTTCGCGATCGCCGGCGGCACCGGCCAGGTGCTGCGGACCCAGGTCGCTGAGCAGATCTTTGGCATACGCATGCCGCAGACGCGGGATGGCTGGATGCGGGCGGAGGCGGCGGAGCAGGCGGTGCGGGCGGCGGCGGAATAGGGCCAGGGCTTCGAATCCAATGTCACCCGACGGTCTCGTTGAGGATCTGGTCGAGATAGGCCGGCATCCATCCGGCCAGTTTACGGCGTAGCTTGATGGATTTGGTGTC